>Ga0155276_117_pt1 | contig 43823 bp, 43 predicted proteins | sample RifCSPhighO2_02_FD_106244 | JGI IMG/M metagenome (GOLD analysis project Ga0155276, IMG submission 106244) | Omnitrophica bacterium RIFCSPHIGHO2_02_FULL_51_18 | reverse complement strand
CGTGATTGAACCCGACCGCCGCGTGGAGTTGGCCAAAGAGGAACCGGGGCTGTCTTTTTTCAACAACGGCCGCGTCCCGGAGGGAGCGTACGTGAACTTCAGGCTCACGTTGTCGGGCTCCGGAGTAAGGGAAATTTCCGCCTATCGGGATTTTCAGAAACCCCTTGCCTTAAGGAAGGGCTCTTTCGTGGGTGTATGGTTTTCACTGGATGTCAAGGAGGCTATATGCCTGTCGAAGCTCAGTGTAGTGGTGGATGAAGACACGAGAAATTTGGCGGCGGTCGATTTGCATGTCCAATCAAAGCGCTGACGGGCAACTCCGGCCTTTTAAACGCGCTTCAGAAACTGAACTCGCAGCGGTATAATAGGCCCCGTGGCGCTCACACCCTCAACCATGAAGACGCTGGGCACTTTGGCTCCGCCTTTCAGTCTTTCTGATGTTGTTTCCGGGAAGAAAGTTTCGCTGTCAGATTTTAAGGGCAGGGAGATTCTGGTGATGTTTATCTGCCGTCACTGCCCGTATGTTCAGCATGTGAAAGGGGAGCTTGCAAAATTGGGCAGGAACTACGCAGGTAGGGGGCTGGCCATCGCGGCGATCAGCTCCAATGACGCCGAGAATTATCCCGACGATGCCCCCAAAAGTCTTAAGACCATGGCCGAGGAGCTTGGCTTTAATTTTCCTTATCTTTACGACGAAACCCAGGAAGCCGCAAAAGCGTATGGGGCGGCCTGCACGCCGGATTTTTTTCTTTATAACTCAAAACATGAGCTTGCGTATCGCGGACAACTGGACGACAGCCGGCCCGGGAACGGGAAGCCGGTGACGGGGAAGGATTTGTGCGCGGCGATTGACGCGGTGCTGGCGGGGAAGCCAGTAAGCAGGGACCAGAAGCCGAGCATAGGTTGTAACATCAAGTGGAAACCGGGGAATGAGCCGGAATATTTTAAATAAAAAGGTGGTATAGACATTGGAAGGTACGGTTGGTGGTAAAGATGTAAGTAGAGTTGGTGGTACTGGGTCAGATAGGTGTCGTGATAAGTGGGAGGTAAGGCCTATGGAAAGGGGGTTTTATGAGCACTGAACAAAAGGCGCCGTTTAAGATGGAAGTTCAGCCGGGGGATTATTTTTGGTGCGCGTGCGGGGAATCCGAAAAACAGCCGTATTGCGACGGCTCGCACGCCCGCAAAAACACCGGTATGCATCCAGTGAAAGTCATGATCGACTCACCGAAAACTGTGGCCTGGTGCGGCTGCAAGGAATCAAAGAATAAGCCCTTCTGCGACGGGACGCATAGGACCCTATCGGAGGTCTCTTGAATGCGGCCGATTTTATGATTATTTCACCGCTTAAAGATGAAAAGCGCGCCGCGAAACTGGGGACAGTTCACTTATTAATAGCTATCAAATATTTCATTTGGTATTATGAATGGCCTTATGCCTCGAATAGCCCGAGTTGTGGTTCCTAAATTTCCGCATCATGTCACCCAGAGGGGATCCCGAAATCAAAACGTATTTTTTTGTGACGCAGACAGAAAGGTTTATATTGACATTCTTACGGAGGAGACAGGCAAACATCAGGTTGAAATTTGGGCCTATTGTTTAATGGATAATCACGTTCATTTTATCGCTGTGCCACAAAATCAAGACGGCCTGGCCAAGGTTTTTAGGGAAGCGCACAAACGGTATGCTAGAATGGTCAACGAAAGGCGAGGATGGAGAGGGCATTTATGGCAGGAGAGGTTCCATAGTTTTGTGATGGATGAAAAATATCTCTATGCGGCTGTTCGTTATATTGAAAGAAATCCTGTCAAAGCGAAGCTGGTCGATAAATCCGAGGATTATCCTTGGTCGAGTGCCAAGGCGCATGTCACGAGAACCGATGACCCTTTGCTGAGCCCGTTTTATCTTGTTGATGAGATAAAGAATTGGTCAGAATATCTTCTTGGGGATGACAAACAGACTCAAGGCTACGAAAAAAATGTCGAAGCCTTCTTACGAACAGGAAGACCGCTTGGAGCGGAAGGCTTTATGCAAAAAATTGAAGAAGCAACTGGAAGAAGATTGGACAAGAAACAAGCGGGCAGACCGCATAAACGTAAAGATAGTAATAATTAATAAGTGAACTGTCCCAGTTAACTGGTTACATTTGCACCTTCGGTTGTCAGATGAACGAACGCGATTCCGGCATGGCTAGGAACTCTCCTGTCTTAGGGAGGTATTTTTTATGAGATACAAGTCCGTGTTTCACCTTGTCTCTGAATTGATTCTAAAGAAAAAGGTATCTTGCATATTGATAGGTGGATTTGCCGTTAATTATTACAAAGTGACTCGGCAAACCGCGGACGTAGATTTCTTAATTACCCAAACAGATTTTTCTAAGATAGAGGGCCTTTTGGAAAAGGCCGGCTACAAGCGGGAGCTAACCCAGGACACGTTTACTCAGCTTAAGAGCACCCAATCGCCTCTCATGGATGTGGACTTCATGTTTGTCGATCAGGAAACATTCACAAAAATTAAAAACGAAAGCGTGCGGATCAAAATAGCGGGACAAACGTTTGTCGTGCCCTCGCTTGATCATTTGATCGCACTCAAATTACATTCGATCAAGTACAATTCAAAAATCAGGCTTATGAGAGATTTGCCGGATATAGTAAATTTGGTGAGGATAAATAAAGTAAATGTTGAAGATAGAAAGTTCAGAGAATTATGTTTAAGATACAGCACCGAGGAGATCTATAACAAGATTTTAGATGCCGCAAAATGAACCCGCTTAGACTGCCTATCATTCACGAGCGTTTTTCCAGGGGAAGGGCGCTTTCCATGGACGAGTATCTCAAATTTGTTCAATTTAATTTGAAGTATACTCTCGACAAAAAAGCATACGCCAAATGGAAGAAAATACTGGCTGTGAATGTCCCATTCTTAGTTAAATGAGTAAAACCCCCTATCTCCAAACTTTTGGTTGTCCCTTCGGCTCGCTTCTCGCGCTCGGCGATCGCTCAGGATCAACCAAAAGTCTGGAATGAGGAATTTTATAGTATGAAAAAGCTGTTTCTCCAGACTTTTGGTTGTCAAATGAACGAACGCGATTCGGAGGCCGTCGAAGGCCTCATGATCGGCCGAGGGTTCCAGACTACGCCGAGCATCGAAGATGCGGACGTGGTCCTCTACAACACCTGCAGCGTGCGTGACCACGCCGAACAGAAGGTGTTCGGGCGCATGGGCGATTTTCTAAAACTAAGAGAGAAAAACCCGCGCCTTATCATCGGTATTCTCGGCTGCATGGCGCAGGAACACGGAGACAATTTTTTCAAAAAAAATCCTGAGATTGATCTGGTGTGCGGCACCGGCAACCTGAACCAGGTGCCGGACCTGGTCGAATCCATCGAGGAAAGGCGCTCGCCGCGTCTAGCGATAGACCGTTTGGATGAGGAATACTCTCTGGAGGACATCCATCACCGCGGCGACGCAATGAAGGCTTATGTCACGATCATGAAGGGTTGTGACCACCGGTGCACTTACTGCATTGTGCCCTACACCCGCGGCGTGGAGCGCTCAAGAAGATCCGAGAGCATTCTAAAGGAAATAAAGGATTTGGACCGCCGCGGCTTCAAGGACGTGATGCTTTTGGGCCAGAATGTCAATTCTTATGGCAAAGGGCTGGATGAGCCGATTGATTTTGCGGCGCTTTTGGAAAAAATCCAAATACACGCGCCCGGTATTTCCCGACTCCGGTTTATCACAAGCCACCCGAAGGATGCGCACACGCGGCTTTTTACAGCCATGCGGGATTTGCCGATGGTTTGCGAGCATCTACATCTGCCGGTGCAGTCGGGTTCCGACAGGGTCTTGCGTCGTATGAAGCGAGAGCATACGATTCGGTGGTATCTTGAACAGATCGAAGAATACCGCCGTTTTGTGCCGGAAGGCAGTCTGACCACGGATTTGATTGTCGGTTTTCCCGGCGAGACTGAAGTCGATTTTCTGGAAACGCTCACACTGGTCGAAAGAGCCGAGTTCGACAGCGCGTTTATATTTACCTATTCACCCAGGCCCGGCACGCCAGCGCTTAAGCTCGATGATGACGTCACTTCCGAAGAAAAAAACAGGCGCCTTCAGGTTTTATTGGCCGCTCAGAAGGCCGTGAATCTTAAAAAAAATCAGGCGCTGATCGGCAAAACGATCGAGGTCCTGTTTGAATCGCGCACCAAAAAGGGGGATAATCGTTATGCCGGCCGCACGAGAACTTTTAAAAGAGTGGTCGCCGCATCCAGTGGAGGTATTTGTGGGGAATTTCATGCCGTACGGATCACCGGCGTGGCGGACGAGACATTGATTGGGAGGCTTGGATGAAAAATAAAAATCATCGGATATTGTGGCTGAGCATTCTTTTTTTGAATATGGTTTTTTCCGTTTCCCATGCAGAAATGGTGGGGCAGATCCACACCAAACGCGAACGCGCGGCTCTTCAGCGCCCATCGCGCGGTCCGAGCCCGTCGGCGTTCTCTGCGCAGATCGCTTATCAGGATATTCATGAAAGTTTTTTGAGGGGGAACTACTCCCGCGTGGATATTCTCGCGGAGCGGTACCTTTCGCAGACTCCGGGCGCCGCCGACGCCAATGACGCGCTGCATTTGCAGGCGCTGAGTCTTCTGAAACTGAACCGTTCCGACGAGGCGCGGCAAAAATTCCAACAGCTCGAAGGTTCCGCAACCAACCGGGAAATCAAGGCCGCCGCCTCCGCGTCGATAGGGGACGCCTATTATTACGAGGGTAATCACGTGCGCGCTTATGACAGCTACAAGGAAACGGTGAAAAAATATCCCGTGAGCGAGCAAAAGGATTATTTGCGTGCGCGCTTGTTGGAGCTGTCCTCGGAGTTTGGCTATACCTTAGTTCCGAATTCCCCTAAGAACCTCGCGCCGACAAGCCATCTGCAACAGATGTCCTTTGAGGAAATGCCTTTTTACACGGTACAGGTCGGTTCTTTCTCGAAGCCCAAGAACGCGAATGAGCTCGTAAAAAAACTCGCCCGCCAGGGCTACGATGCCTATGTCACCGATGACAAGTCGCACGGCATGAACCGTGTTCGTGTCGGGCGGTTTTCTTCCAAGCAAGAAGCGTCCAGGACGGAAATGAGGCTTAATCGCGAAGGTTATCCCACGAAAATCGTTCCTTGAGTTTGCTAAAAATTCTCACTCTTTCAGGGCCGACGGCTTCGGGCAAGACGGCTGTTGCGTCCGAGATTTCCAAAAGGCTGCCGGTCGAAATCATTTCATTTGACTCGATGCAGGTTTATCGCGGCATGTCGGTCACGACGCAGGCGCCTTCACGTCAAGCCGCCCTGAAATCCAAGACGCATCTGGTTTCATTTTTAAGACCCACCGAGGAATACAACGCCGCGCTTTTCCGCAAAAACGCGCTGGCGCTCATTCCGAAGATTCTTAAGAAAAAGAAAATCCCTTTTTTGGTCGGCGGCACGGGCCTGTATTTGCGCGCGCTTTTGGACGGCCTGTTTGAATCGGGCGGGAACGCGGCGCCCGGAGACGAAAAATTAAGGCACAAGCTCGTGAAAGAGCACGAACTTCACGGCGCCCCTTACCTGCACGACCAGCTTAAAGCGGTAGACGAAATTTTGGCGAAAAAGATACACCCGAATGATGCCAGAAGAATTATCAGGGCGCTGGAAGTCTATGCCTTGACAGGCCGGCCGATGTCCGGGCAGATGTCTAACCGGAAGGGCATCAGCGGCCAGTATGACTGCCGCGTCTTTTTTCTCAATCGTGACCGGGCAGACCTATATGCGCGCGTCAACCGGCGTGTGGACAAAATGTTCCGCGCGGGGTTGGTCGCTGAGGTGAAAAAACTTATCCGAAGGAAGTTAAGTAAGACCGCGGGCATGGCGCTCGGCGTGCGCGAGACCGCCGCTTATCTCCAAGGAGAGCTGACGCTCCGCGAGGCCAAGGAGCTTCTTAAGAAAAACACGCGAAACTACGCCAAGCGCCAGATTTCGTGGTTCCGGCATGAGCGGGACGTACAGAACATTGCCGTGGCCGCGGGCGATACGGCAGAGGACATTGCAAAGAAGATACTCTCTAGGTGGTAAAGTTTCACGGTCTATGACAGAACGAGCGTTATTAGTAACAGTCGAGTTCCACTCAATGCCGCGCCAGACGCCGCTTGAGGATTTCGCAAAGGAGCTGGAGGCGCTTGCTTCATCGGCGGGACTCCAGGTCATCCAGAATCTAAAGGCCAGGCAGAAGGCGCCTAACCCTGCGCTTCTCGTGGGAGAGGGAAAAGCCCAGGAAATCAAGGCGCTGGTTGCCGGGGAGAAGATCGACGTCGTGGTTTTCGGGATGAACTTGAGCGCCACGCAGCAGCGCAATATCGAAGCGCTTGTCCAGGCAAAGACGATTGACAGGACGCAGCTTATTTTGGACATCTTCGCACAGCGCGCTCGGTCGAATGAAGGCAAGCTTCAGGTGGAGCTTGCGCAGCTCAACTACCTTTTGCCGAGGCTCACCGGAAAAGGAATCGCGCTTTCGCGTCTCGGGGGCGGCGTAGGCACCCGCGGTCCCGGTGAACAAAAGCTCGAGGTGGACCGCCGCAGGGTCCGTGAGCGCCTCGCGCGCCTTTCGCGCGAATTAAGCAAGCTCCAGGAAAGGCGTTCGCAGAGTATCCGGAAGAAAAAGGAAAAAGAGCTGCCGCTCGTATCGCTTGTGGGCTATACAAACTCCGGAAAATCGACGCTTTTCAATGCGTTGACACGAGCGTCGGTCACGGTCCGGGATCAGCTTTTTTCGACGCTTGACACCACGACACGGCTTCTGATTTTACCGGGAAACCAAAGGGTATTTCTGGCGGATACCGTCGGGTTCGTGAGAGCGCTTCCCCACACTCTGGTCGAGGCCTTCAAGGCCACTCTGGAAGAGGCAAGACAAGCTGATTTATTGCTTCACGTGGTGGACTCAAGCCGCCCGGATGCCGGGCTTTTGGTGGAGGCGGTGAACTGCGTGCTGGACGAGCTTGGCATTCGGCACGAAAAAGTCATTTTAGTGTTGAACAAGGCGGATTTGGTGTCTTCAGGAAAAACGTCCGCTCTTGTGAATTACGCCGGCGGCGAAAGCGCATTCGTTTCCGCCAAGACCGGTGAGGCGCTTCAGGAACTGTGTTTAAAAATAGCTGATTTCTTGTCGGGAGGGAGGGACACCGCGGAGATCTTTGTTCCTAAAGAGCGTTTGGGCCTGGCGCACTGGTTGTATGAGGAAGGCCAGGTGTTGGAACGGAGAAACACCGCTTTGGGCGCTCATTTTATGGTTCGTCTCACCGATAAAGCCAAGAGAATTTTTGTGAGCAGGCTGGGCCGGGCGGATTCTTTGACTTGACAAGGAGCCCGTGGTTTATGATAGACTAAATTTAGCACTCAGTAGCATAGAGTGCTAATACGGAGGTTTTCATGCACACGGAGGGGATAAACTCAAGGAGAGATAAGATCTTTGAGTATATCGTCGAGTCCTACATCGAAACGGCAGAACCGGTGGGTTCCAGGAGCCTGTCCAAGCAATATGATCTGGGACTCTCCCCGGCCTCCATACGGACTGTGATGGCCGACCTTGAGGAACAGGGTTATCTTAAGCAGCCCCATACGTCGGCGGGCCGTGTGCCGACGGACAAGGGATACCGGTATTATGTGGACAGCCTTATGGAGAAAGAGGAACTGCCGCTGCGCCAGAAGAAGTGGATACGGGAAGAGATTCTGAGAGTCAAGACCATTGAAGGGATGGTAGGAAGAGTTTCAAAGATCATCTCGGAACTGACCGCCAACGCGGCGTTGATTTACATCCGAAGCCTGAGGCGCGTGTCATTTTTGAATTATTTGCTGGAGGAGCTTGTGGAGGCCGAGAAGCTCATGGATTTCTTTGAAGAGGAGCCCGAGCTTTTTATCGAGGGCACTTTCAGGATTTTTGAACAACCGGAATTTCAGAACGCCCGGAAAATAAGGCTTCTGTTGCAGGCGTTTGATGAAAAATACGGCTTGTTTCAGATTCTCTCGAAGGATCTGGAAGAGGAGGGTGTCCACGTTCATATCGGCACCGAGAATTCCATGGATCAGCTTGAGGACGTGAGCCTTGTGGTGAAGGATTGTTATTTGGGTGGAATGCCGATCGGCGGCGTGGCCGTGGTCGGCCCGACTCGCATGAGGTATTCCAAGGTGATGGCCGTCGTGGATTGTGTCGCGGACGGCATGAGCGAAGTGGCGGAGAGATTATGACCGAAGATCCGCGTTCCATTGAGGCGCTTGAGAATAAAGTGAAAGATTATTGGGACCAGATTCTGCGGTTGCGCGCGGAGTTTGAAAATACCAAGAAGCGCCTGGATCGTGATAAGCTCGACGCGATCAGGTACGCGAATGAAGCGCTGCTGGCCGAGATCTTGCCGGTGGTGGATAACTTTGACCGGGCGATGGCGAGTCTCTCGGAAGGTCACGACCCCGAAAAAGTGAAGCAGGGGCTTAAGATCGCCCAGGACGAGCTTCATAAGATACTGGAAGAGCACGGTGTTGAGGTCGTAAAAAGCGTCGGGCAGGATTTTGACCCGAAGTTTCATGAAGCGGTTGCGGTCCTGGAAACGAGTGAGATGGAAGATGGAAAAGTGGTCGATGAGATTCAGAGAGGCTACCTTTTAAATGGGCGGCTTATCCGGCCAAGCTGGGTGAGGATCGCAAAGAAGAAAGAATAAAACATGTCATCCCCGCGTAGGCGGGGATCATGTGAAAAATAAGATTCCCGCTTTCGCGGGAATGACAATTTTATATTAGGAGGTTCATGACATGGCTGCGGAAAAAGTAATAGGCATTGACTTAGGCACGACGAACTCCTGCGTGGCGATTATGGAAGGCGGGGACCCGGTCGTGATCGCAAACTCTGACGGAGGCCGTACGACGCCTTCGGTGGTGGGTTTCACGAAGTCCGGCGAGCGGCTTGTGGGACAGGCGGCCAAGCGGCAGGCGATCACGAACCCCGAGAACACGGTTTTCTCGATCAAGCGGTTTATGGGCAGAAGGCACGCGGAAGTGCTGGCGGAGGAGAAACTGGTGCCTTATAAGGTGATCGAAGGATCGGGAGGTGATCTGCGCGTGAAGACCGGCGGAAAAGAGTACACACCGCCTGAGATCTCGGCGACCATCCTGCAGAAGATGAAGCAAACCGCCGAGGATTATCTGGGCCAGAAGGTCACGAAGGCCGTGATCACGGTGCCTGCGTATTTTAACGATGCCCAAAGACAGGCCACGAAGGACGCCGGCAAGATCGCGGGGCTTGAGGTCTTAAGGATCATCAACGAACCGACGGCCGCCGCGCTGGCGTACGGTTTGGATAAAAAGAAAAACGAGAAGATCGCCGTCTATGATTTGGGTGGCGGCACTTTCGACATTTCCATTTTAGAAATCGGCGACGGTGTCTTTGAAGTGCGCTCCACGAACGGTGACACGCATCTCGGGGGCGATGACTTCGACCAGCGCATCATGGACTGGCTGGCTGATGAATTCAAAAAGTCTCAAGGAATTGATCTAAGAAAAGACCGTATGGCGCTTCAGCGTTTGAAGGAGGCGGCGGAAAAGGCGAAGTGCGAGCTTTCGTCCAATGAGCAGACGGAGATAAACCTTCCGTTTATCACCGCGGATGCCAGCGGCCCGAAGCACCTGACGGTGTCACTCACGCGCGCAAAACTTGAGCAACTCGTGGATGATCTGGTTCAAAGGACGATCCTACCGTGCAAAAAAGCGCTGGAAGACTCAAAATTTAAAGCCGAAAATATCGATGAAGTGGTGCTGGTCGGCGGCCAGACACGCATGCCCAAAGTGCAGGAGGTGGTGCGCCGACTTTTCAAAAAAGAGCCGCACAAGGGCGTGAACCCCGATGAAGTCGTGGCGGTGGGCGCCGCGATCCAGGCAGGGGTGCTTGTCGGGGACGTGAAGGACGTGCTTCTTTTGGATGTGACGCCGTTGTCGCTCGGCATCGAAACGCTAGGAGAGGTCTGTACAAAGCTTATCGAGCGGAACACGACGATTCCCACGAAGAAGAGCCAGGTGTTTTCGACGGCTGCGGACAATCAAACCGCGGTGTCAATCCATGTACTGCAGGGCGAGCGCGAGATGGCCGAAGGAAACCGCACGCTTGGGCGTTTTGATTTGGTGGGGATCCTGCCTGCGCCGCGCGGGGTGCCGCAAATCGAGGTCACGTTTGACATCGATGCCAACGGCATCGTGCACGTGTCAGCGAAAGACATGGGCACCGGCAAGGAGCAGAAGATTCGCATTGAAAGCTCCGGCGGCCTCTCGAAGGAAGAAATCGAAAAAATGACCAAGGAGGCCCAGTCGCATTCGGAGGAGGATAAGAAAAAGAAAGAACGGGTGGAGGCCAGAAACCATCTCGACAATTTAATCTATTCCGTCGAAAAATCCCTCAAGGAGCTGGGAGACAAAGTCTCCGAGCCCGATAAGAAAAACACCGAGGAAGCCGTCTCGAAGGCTAAGGAAGCGCTTGACGGCAAGGATGCCGAGGTGATTCGGAAGGCCTCCGAGGATTTGATGCAGGCCTCCCACAAGATCGCGGAAGAGATGTATAAAAACGCAAGTTCCTCAAAGGCTCAAGACAGCGGCGGCGAAGGCAAAGATGACGTTGTGGACGCGGAGTATAAGGTAGAGGACGATAAGTGAAATGAGCGCATGATTTACGCAACCGAAAGGAGCGTAAATCATTTTGCGCGAATTTCATCCTGAGGCAGCGTAGTTGCCGAAGGATCTTAGGAAAAAGGGCGCCGTCCCTATTTTGTTGAAGTGATCTCCTAGGAGAAGAAGGGCTTGATACGTGATAACAGATATGGTATCATTTGGCAGGGTTGGATAAGTGCTGGAAATCCTGTATTACCCGGAAGGAAGCCGCGGCCCGGTCAGAGAATACCTCGACAGGCTGGCAAAGGATCGCCCAAAGGCGTTTGCGCGGTTGGCGTTAGACCTGGAGGTTTTGGCAGCCGAAGGAGGGCGGTCACAGCAAATTACCGTTCGGCCGCTTGGTAGTAAACTTTGGGAATTAAAACGGGAGTATGATGGGATTCAATATCGATTGTTTTTCGGCATCCGAAGAGGGATTGTGTGGCTCTTGCACAACCTTGAGAAAAAGAGCGCCAAAACTCCGAAAGATGATTTGGAACTTGCAAGAAAAAGACTCAAGGAGGTCATGAGGCAATGAGAGGATTCGACAAGCATTTACAGGAACTTTTGGAAGCCCATCCGGGGGCGGCGTTGGAACACGCGAAGCTGTTTGCCGAACTGCCGTTGGCGACACAGCTTGCGATCATGCGCCGCCGAAGAAAACTATCCCAGCGCGCGTTGGCCAAGAAGCTCAAAATCCCTCAGCCTCATGTTGCTCGGACGGAAAGCTTACGGCATGACCCAAGAATTTCCTCGATTCTCCGGGCGGCCAAGGCCGTACGTTGCCACCTTCTCTTGGTGCCGGATGAGGAACTTGGTCGTATTGCGATGGCCTGATTGAAAAAGGGAGCCGTCCCCTTTTTATTGAATCGGAGGCTTATTTTGTGAAGACTTGTAAAATTATTGTGGCTACCGTTTTTTCAATATTTATTAGCTCCTTGTCTTGGGCAGATTCGGAAGCACCTCTATTTCCCTATGTAACGACAGCCGAGTACGGCCATTTTTATTTCAAAATGGTTCCAGATCCTTCGTACGATACAAATAAAGGATCGGGAACTTGTTTTGAAGTTACCGAAGGGGAAGCGGATAAAATTTTATGGCAAACCACTGGTTGGTATTCTTACCAAGTTTATCTCTCACAAGATGCAGAATATCTTGTAAGAATGGGTAATTGGCCACGTGGACATGAAGTTTCCGCTGGGCATCTTGCAGTCGCTTTTTACAAAAAGGGTAATTTGTTAAAAAGCTACAGCACCAAGGATCTTATTAAGAATCCTTTTGCTATTAAACCTACCGTAAGCCATTATTTTTGGTCGTCAGAAGCTCCTGTGTTCAAATCATCTGAGAATCAATTGATAATTGTTACTGAGGACAAAATTGAATACACATTTGATATAACTAGCGGAGAAATTTTAACTCAAAAAAAGTTGTAGTTTAAAAATATCACCGTCGTATATGTTCATCAGTTTAGACAGTTTTCATTAAAGCGTCATTAAAGAGGACAGCGCCCTTTTACACACAATCAGGATAATTTTCTTATATCCCGTCAATCGAGAATAGTTTTGCCCAACGTCGCTCATCACATTATCCAGCGCGGAAACTACAAGCTGTTACAATTACCCTGGGAAGTGGGTTCAAAGGAGCTATTGACTAAACAAGTTTTAGCTTGTATACTTAGTGGCGTAAAAGGGGCATTTTGAAAAACGTCTATTTCTTTGTAGATGAAAAAGGCGGCAACCCCGTCAGGGAGTTTATTGAAACTTTACCCGACAAGGAGCAAGCTAAGGTAGCGGCGTATGTCTCTGAATTAAAAATCCAAGGCCATAATTTGCGCAGACCTTTGGCGGATTATTTGGGAGATGGGATTTATGAGTTGAGGCCAAAAAATAGGCGGGTCTTTTATTTCTTTTTCTTGAAAGACAATGTGGTTTTGGTGCATGCCATCAGGAAAAAAACAGATAAGATCCCCAAGGAGGATCTGGCGCTGTGTCTGAGGCGTAAAGCGGAAGTCGCTTCATTAAAATCGTTGTCCGAATGGAGTTAAAAATGAATAAAAAAATTAAATTAGAAAAGTTCGATCATTATTTGCAAGAAAAGCTCAAGAATCCTGAGTTTAATCAAAATTATGAAATAGAAAAGGCTAAGGTAGCTGTTGCGCAAAAAATCGCTGAGATTAGACAAGATTCCCATTTACGACAAACTGATTTGGCGAAAAAGATGCATGTTTCCCAACAATTTATCTCGCAAATTGAATCGGGCCAGGAGACAAATCTTACGCTGGATACTTTGTTTAAATTGGCGAAGTCGCTCGGAAGAAACATCAATATATCATTTCCTAAGAGTCATTCAAAAAACCCTGTTTTTAAAATTGCTTAAGAAAAAGGGCGCTGTCCCCTTTTAACCAGATGAAACGCGATTATTACGAGATATTGGGTGTCAAGCGCGTCGTCACGGCGGATGAGCTTAAGAAGGCTTATCGGAAGTGCGCGCTGGAGCACCACCCGGACCGGAATCCCGGCAGCAACAAATCAGAAGAGCTTTTTAAGGAAGCCACTGAGGCCTATCAGGTCCTGTCAGACCCGAAAAAAAAAGAATTGTATGACCGCTACGGGCATGAGGGCCTGACCGGCCTGGGCAATGGGGGCGGTTTTTCTTCCGCCGGATTCGGCGATATCTTTCAGGATATTTTCGAGGATTTCTTCGGAGGCACTCACGGCCGCGGCCACACGAGGCCCGCGCGCGGCGATGATTTGGGGCATGAGGTCGAGATCAGCTTTAACGAGGCGGCGTTTGGGGTCGAAAAGGAGCTCCTGCTGAAAAGGGAAGAAGTTTGCTCCGCTTGCCGTGGGGATGGCGCCAAGCCCGGCACTTCACGGAAGACCTGCGGCACCTGCAATGGCACAGGACAGATTCTCGCCTCGAGTGGATTTTTTTCCATCTCTAGAACCTGCAATCGCTGTCATGGACAGGGCAGCCTGGTGGAACACGCCTGCGGCGCCTGTTCAGGCCACGGCCGTGTGGTCGCCCAGCGGAAGCTTTCCGTCAAGATTCCGGCCGGCGTGGACAATGGACTGCGGCTCCGGGTGCCGGGCGAAGGCGAGGCGGGGCTCCGCGGCGGGCCGCGCGGCGATCTTTACGTGGACATTCATGTAAGGCCCCATGAATTTTTTATCCGGAACCAGGAAAACATCCTGTGCGAAGTGCCGGTGAGTTTCGCGCAGGCCGCGCTCGGCTGCGAGATGGAAGTGCCGACATTGACCGGCACGACGCCCTTAAGAATTCCCGCCGGCACGCAATCGGGCAAGCTCTTTAAACTGAAGGGCAAGGGGCTTCCGTCGCTTCGTGGCGGCGCGACAGGCGACGAAGACGTGCGGATTGCCGTGGAGACCCCGACGCGCCTGACGGAGAGACAGAAGGAGCTTTTGAGGGAATTTGCCGCGGCTGGCGGCGAGAAAGTGAACCCGATTTCGCGCTCTTTCATGGAAAAGGTGAGAAAAGTTTTTAATAAACGAGTTTAAGGAAAAGCGTTTAAGAGATGCCAATGATCAAAGCGTTTCAGGGTTGGCGCTACAACCCGCTGAAAATTGCTGAGGTTGCCGATGTCCTGGCGCCTCCTTATGATGTTATTTCCCGGGTTGAGCAGGAGGCGCTCCATAAGCGCAGTCCTTACAACGTGATTCGTTTGATTCTCGGCAAAGAAGAAGCCGGCGACGATGCGGCGGACAATAAATACGCGAGGGCCGGCCGCGCTTTAAGAGCGTGGATGTCTTCCGGGATTCTCGTCAAAGAAAAAACTCCCGCCGTGTATGTGTATGTCCAAAATTATAAAGAGGGCCAAAAGCCAAAAACGCGCCTAGGTTTTATGGCGGCGATGAAGATCGATGAAAAGGCCGTCTTGAAGCACGAAAACACGCTCGCGAGCCCCAAAAAAGACCGCCTGGCCCTTTTAAAGAAAGTGAGCACCAATTTGAGTCCCATCTTCGGCCTGATCGAGGACAAAAAAGGCGGGGTGGACCGGATTTTGAAGCAGGCCCTGAAGCTCCCCGCGGCGGTTGACGTTTCCGTCCGGGGAGTCCGTCACCGGCTATTTGTCGAAAAGCGGCCTGAGCTTGTTGAGAAATTGAAACAAGAGATGGCTGCAAAGCCCGTTTATATTGCCGACGGCCATCATCGTTTTGAAGCGGCCTGCCAGTTCAGGCGGCTCATGCTTTCAAGGAATCCCCGGGATGCGAAAGCCGGCTGGAATTACGTGATGACGTATTTCTCCGATTGGCTGCACAATCCTTTCACGATTTTTCCCACGCACCGGTTGATTCTTGTGCCCAAGGTTCTGAAAGACCCGATCGCACTTTTGAAACAACGCGGGGCTCTGGAGAAAGTCTCCGGCCTCCGGGCGGTCTTATCACGGCTTTCCGAAATCCGTGAAAGGACCAAGGATCCCGGCCGCTACCGGTTCGGAATTTACACAAAAAAAGGCGGGTTCTACATTTTTACGCTCGATAGGAAACGGACCAGGCCTCGAAGCTCAAACCCGGCCGATAAGCTCGATGTGGCCGTGCTCCATCAAAGGCTCCTGGAGCCCTGTTTCCACATCCAAGCGGTTGAAAAATCCAAAGCGATTGATTTTAAGCGCGATCCCGAAGCGGCCGCCCTTGCCGTGAAAAAAGGAGATTTCGACATGGCTATTTTCGTGCGTCCCGCGTCGCTTGGGGAGATGATCCGTATTTCAAAAAGGGGCCTGCGGATGCCGCAGAAATCGACTTATTTTTACCCGAAACTCTTATCGGGTCTTGTGTTTCATAGTTTTGATGCCGATTAATTCACGTACATGATAAAACCCAAAGCGCTCAAATCGCTGTCCATTTTCTTCCCTTGTTACAACGAAGAGTTCAATGTCGGAAGCATGATTGAGCAGGCGGTCCAGGTAGGCGAGGATTATGGCGTGGATTATGAAGTCGTCGTGGTGGATGATGGCAGCCGTGATAAGTCGCCTGCGATTGTCCAAGAGTGGTCAGGGAAGAACCCGCGCGTGCGGCTCGTGCAGCACCCGAAGAATCTGGGCTACGGCGCCGCGCTTCGCACGGGGCTTAAGTCCGTCACCAAAGAGATCGTATTTCTGACGGACGGGGACAACCAATTTCATCTGTCGGACATCGATAAACTGTTCTTTAAGATTGATAGCTGCGACGTGGTGACGGGTTACCGGCTCGAGCGTCAGGATAAAGCGCACCGGCGGCTGAACGGTTTTTTATGGACACGGCTTAACAAACTTCTGTTCGGGCTTCCGATCCGCGACGTGGACTGCGCTTTCAAGCTTTTTCGCCGTAAGACATTGGAAGGACTGGAGTTAAAGTCAAATCACTTACTGATCCATTCGGAAATATTGGCCAGAATCATGAAAAAAGGTTATAAAATCGAGGAAGTGGGTGTGCCTCATTATCCGAGGGTGGCCGGCAAGGCCACGGCGACGGCGCTTAAGTCTATTTTTAAGACGTTCAAAGAGCTCGCCGGGCTTTATTGGGACATCAAATCCAACTGAACGAAGATGGACGGTGCCCGCCCTCTTGTGTTAGAATCCAGGGCTTGTATAAAACCGCTTAACAACAGGCATCTTTAAATGTCTCCATTTGACACCAAAGTCAAAGTCAACACGATCCGTATTCTCAAGCGCCGCGATATTCCCAAGGGGCTGTGGACCAAGTGCGAAGAATGCGGCGAGATCATTTACAACAAGACCCTCGAAGAAGATTTTAAAGTCTGCCCGAAATGCGATCACCACTTTTTACTGTCGGCTCCCGAAAGAGTTTCACAGCTCATCGATGAGGATACGTTCATTGAAATGGACAAGCAGCTTTGTTCGGCGGATCCTTTGAAGTTCCGGGGCCCCAAGTCTTATGTCGCGAAACTCAAGGAAGATCAGGAAGCTACGCATATGACGGAGGCCGTGATCACGGGTCTCGGGCTCTCGTCGCAGAAGAAGGTGGCTTTGGGCGTTACGGATTCCCGGTTTATCATGGGTTCGATGGGCTCTGTCGTGGGAGAAAAGCTTACACGCTTGATTGAGAGGGCCACCGACGAAAAATTACCGCTTATCATTGTCTCAGGTTCCGGCGGCGGCGCGCGGATGTATGAAGGGATGCTGTCGCTGATGCAGATGGCCAAGACTTCCCAGGCGATTGCGCGCCACCACGAAAAAAAGCAGCTTTTTATTTCGGTGCTCACCAACCCCACGATGGCGGGCGTGATGGCGAGCTTTGCCTCGCTCGGGGACCTCATTGTGGCCGAACCCAAAGCGCTGATCGGTTTTACCGGGCCCCGGGTCATCGAGCAGACGATTCGCCAAAAGCTGCCCGAAGGCTTTCAGACCTCGGAATTTTTGCTGGAGCACGGCATGATTGACAAGATCATTCATCGCAAGCAGCTTAAATCCTCCATCGGTCATTTCATCGATTTGCTCCTTCAGAACAACCACTGAACATGGCCCAAGTCAGCTTGGTGAACGTCAGCAAAACCTACCTGCCGAATATCCAGGCAGTGGTTGATTTCTCGCTCGGTATCGAGCGCCGCGAGTTTGTCGTGTTCGTCGGCCCTTCAGGGTGCGGCAAGACGACGACGCTTCGCATGATTGCCGGTCTTGAAGAAATCACCCGCGGCAAGATTTACATCGGAAACCGCCTTGTCAACGACGTGCCGCCGAAGGACCGCGATATCGCGATGGTGTTTCAGAACTACGCGCTCTATCCGCACATGACTGTTTTTGAAAACATGGCGTTTGCGCTTAAATTGCGCAAGTACCCGAAGCATGAAATCATGACGCGCGTCAATGAAGCGGCGGACATCCTGGGCATCAAACAGCTTCTGGGCAGAAAGCCGAAGGAGCTTTCGGGCGGCCAGCGCCAGCGCGTGGCTTTGGGCCGCGCGATTGTCCGAAAGCCGCTCGTGTTCTTGTTTGACGAACCTTTAAGCAATCTAGATGCGAAGCTCCGCGTCCAGATGCGGACGGAAATCAAGAAGCTCCATCAGCGGCTTCAGGCCACGATCATTTACGTGACTCACGATCAGACCGAAGCGCTCACGATGGGAGACCGGATCGTGGTGTTTAAGGAAGGCGTGATTCAGCAGGTGGCGGACCCCATCACGCTTTATGACCGGCCTATCAATAAGTTCGTGGCCGGTTTTATCGGCAGTCCCCCGATGAATTTCCTGAAGGGCGTCGTGGCCCATCTGGACAACAAATACTATTTTCAGAACGGCCCCTTCCGGGTCCGCACTCATGAGGCGATGGCTCCGAAGATCATTCCTTATGAAAATAAGGAAATTATTTTAGGCATCCGGCCCGAAGATATTTACGACAAATTATTCGCTTCGGAAGCCTCTCCCGACAATACGGTGCGGGCGACCTGTGAAGTGGTGGAGCCGATGGGCGCCGAAGCGTATCTTTATTTGCGCACGGGGGACAATGCGTTTGTGGCGCGTGTTTCCGGCCATGTGCGGCCCGGTGTCAACCAGGATTTGGACCTCGTGTTTGACATCAGCAAAGCGCATTTTTTTGATCCTCACACCGAAAAATCCATCTTATAGATAGGAGGCAACGCCTTGCCCCCTTTTTTCATCCCCATTGCGGCGTTCATCGTCTGGGCTTTGGCGGTCTTCTCTTATTTTTCCGTCCTCAAGTTTGGCCTCTACCTGGCCGATCCGCTCGTGGCCGCGCAGTTTTTCATTTCGGGGCTTATCCTCGTGTTTGCCTGGGCCTTTTCGGGGGCCGTGACCGCGGTGATTTTGAGCCTCTTGTCGGCTCTGATTGCGCTCTATCTGGGGCTTGGCGCCAAAGAGCCGGCGCTTTTTCTGCAGATGTTTCTCTACGGCGCGCTTTTTTTGTTTGTGGTTTCTTATCTTCAGCGCATTCAAAAAAGCGTGAATGATAAAAAGATCCTGAAAGAAAATTTGCTGGAAAGAATAGATCTTGCCGAACAGGACCTCTTGGCCAAGCGTTCCAAAAAGAAAGCGTTGGAAGCCAAGATCAGCCGCCTTCTCGATTTGCAGCGCTTCTCCGAGGAATTGAAGGAGCTGAGCGAGGTTTCGAAACTTGCCAATCGCACGGTGCAGGAAGTGAGTGAATTGCTGGGGGTGGCGCATGAGTGCGTGCTCTATTTGGTGGATGAATCCAAAGAAGCGCTTGTTTTTGCGGCAGCTTCGGGGTATGCCGATGAATCCCTGATTTTCAGCAAAGGCAGCATTTACGACCAGTGGGTCATGAAAAAATCGCAAGGGTTGGTGATCGAAGACGCGAGGAACGATTACCGCTTTCATGCGGACTTGAGACCCGGCGCAGCGGTGCGCCGATCGATCTGCGCCAGTCCGTTGTTGAGCGAAAACAGGGTGCTGGGCGTGGTCCGCTTGAGCGCCGCAGGCCCTGGCGCGTTTCATGCCGATGATTTGAGGCTTTTGGATATTTTTGCCGGCCTCGCAGCCGTGAACCTTCGGAATATCCTTCTTTATCAAAAAATGCAGGAGCTGGCGGTCCGTGACAGCCTCACGGGTCTTTACGTGAACCGTTTTTTTTACGAACAGCTGACCGCCGAGATCCAAAAATCCGGTTTTAGCAAATCTTTGTTTTCGGTGATTCTTCTCGACGTTGATTTCTTCAAGCGTACGAACGACGAGTACGGGCACGTGGTGGGAGACATCGTGCTTAAAAACGTGGCGGCCATCATTTCGGAATCCGCCGGCAGCCACGGGCTTGTCGCGCGCTATGGCGGAGAGGAATTCGCGGTGTTGTTGCCCGGCCGGGGCAAAAAGGAGGCCATGCAGGTGGCTGAAAAAATGCGCGCTCGAATAGAAATAGCGAAATTTTCGCTGCGCCGCTCGGAAAGCCGGGTCACCGCTTCGCTGGGCGTGGCTTCTTTCCCCGGAGAGGGCCGCACGCGCGAAGAAATTTTATGGAAGGCCGACCAGTATCTTTACGCTGCCAAGCATTCCGGGAGAAACCGAGTGTGTGGAAGTACCTGACCGCTAACGCTGCGGTGTTTTTTATCATTTTCTCCGTGCATCTTTTCGGCCGAAGGCCCGCCCAGATCGGCGTTTTGTGTCTGATGGTTCTCGGGGCCGCGCTGGCGCTCTTCGGGAAAGCGGTGGATCCGTTCGCGTGGTTTTTTTACACGGTATTTTCGATGGTTATTTTTCTGGGGGCTTTTCAGTTCAGACGCTGGTCATTGGCCGAATCCATCGCGATGGACGAGGAACTTGATCAGTACACGCGGAAAGTAAAATCCGCCGAAGCGGTGCTCGAGGAGAAAAAAGAGGAAGCCGACGAGATCCGCCGCCGTGCGAACGCGATCGCTCATTTGTACGAAACGATCCAGGAGATATCCAAGTCGCTGGATTCGTTCGAGGCATTCGTCGTATTTGGTCAGGCGCTTTACAATCACTTTGAATTCAGCGCGGTTACGGCAGCATTTTTTGACGGCGAGAGTTTGAATCCCCGGGAACCCTCCGAGGTTTTTCGGCTCGCCCCGCCCGACTTTTCGGGGGTGTTTGACAAAACCGCTTTTTTAAAGGATAAGGAAAAGTATAAGATTGTCCCGGCGGCTTTTGAGCGTAAGATCTTTGAAGCGGTTTTCAAAGACCAGCGGCCGCTCAATACGGTGGATCCCATGAGTGACACCACCCGTTCACCGATACGGTTGTGGCCTGACTTTAAGCCGTTTGCGGCCTATCCGATATTCATCGAAGGGCGGATATTCTCGATCCTCGTCTTGTCCGGCGTCACCGAGGAACATTTTCAAGCCTTGTCGATCCTCAGCCAGCGCCTTATTTCCGAAATGCAGCGCATCCGCCTTTACCAGAAGATCCAGACGCTGGCAATCACGGACGGCCTGACGGGCGTGTCCGTGCGCCGGTATTGGATGGAAAGATTTGAAGGGGAGCTTGCGCGTTCAAGGAAACTGCGGCTCAAGCTTTCGCTTCTGATGATTGACATCGATAATTTCAAGAAATTCAACGATCTGTACGGGCATCTCGTCGGCGACGCGGTGCTGAAACAGGTGGCGGACACCCTCAAAAAAAACATCCGTGAGATTGATTTGGTGGGCCGCTATGGCGGGGAAGAGTTTGCAGTGCTTCTGATTGAAACGGACGAATCCGTGGCTTTCTTCGTGGCCGAGAGAATCCGGCGCGCCGTGCAGGAAAGGATTATCCGCGCTTATGATGAAAACTTGCAGGTCACGCTCAGCATCGGCTGTACGACCTTGTCGAATGCCCTGAAAGATGCCACCGTCTTAATCGATGCGGCCGATGCGGGACTTTATCAGGCCAAACGCGAGGGCAAAAACAGGGTTTGTTTCCATACTGGGCTTTCAACTCTCTAACTCTGGTATAATAAGCGGCTTATGACCCCACCACGTGTTTCGTCCGCCGAAGGCGGACTGATTGCTTTGCAATCTTTGGAAACACGTGGTGGGGTGAAAAAAGCAGCGATAGGAGTGGATATAGGAGGCACCAGCGTCAAACTGGGTCTTGTCAACCCCCGGGGCCAAGTGGCTTTGCGCGATTCATTTTTGACAGGCCACACACCCGGCCGCGCCGGGCTGCTTAATCTTTTGGTCAGTCACATCAGGCGTTTCGGCAAAGAAGCGGCACGCTCGGGCTTTAAGGTACTGGGTGTGGGTATCGGCGCTCCGGGGCCGATCGATGTCCGGAAGGGGCTCGTCCATTTTTTCCCCAATATACCGGGTTGGCGGAACACGCCTTTAAAGAAAATCCTGCAAAGCCGGACCCATTTGCCGGTATGGGTGGATAATGACGCCGGCGTAATGGCGCTTGCCGAGTATTTTTTTGGCGCAGGCCGGGGTTCCAGAAACGTGATTGCATTGACGCTCGGGACGGGGATTGGAGGGGGACTCGTGATCGACGGAAAGCTCTTTTCAGGTCCGGCATTTTCAGCCGCTGAAGTCGGGCACATAATCATCAACGAAAAAGGGCGTTTGTGTGCCTGCGGCAACCGAGGTTGTGTGGAAGCCTACGTCGGCGGCCGCTCGTTTATTCGGGAGGTGAAAGCGCGCTTAAAAAAAGGCGCCAAGAGCGTCTTGAGCTCATGGCTTAGAACACGAAACACAGCGCTTACACCGCTCCTCGTGGCGCAAGCCGCTAGGCGAGGGGACCCTTTCTCGAAAAAGATCTGGCGCGAGACCGGTGAACATCTGGGCACCGCGCTCGCCGGGCTATGCAATGTCTTAAATCCCGAGAAAATTATTTTGGGTGGAGGCATGGCCGGGAACGGCCGGCTTATTTTTGGTCCGGTGATTGCCACGATCCGCAAAAAAGCCTTTCCGATCGCCGCGCGTTCTGTTAAAGTAGTCCCCGCAAAACTGGGGGTGGATGCCGGACTTGTGGGAGCGGCAGCGCTCGTGTTTTCGAATAAAGGGACAAGGGAAGCGCGTTGATGCAGTGGAGTTTCAAAAGGGTTTCCTTTTTTTCTGTTTGTCTCCTGGTTTTCATGTTTTTTTCCTCCGCCGCTTCATTCGCAGAATCTTCCGCCGATCCCATTAAACAAGACAGCGCCAAGGATGTCCCTATCCAAGTGCGCGGGGACACCGTCGAGTATTTTCAGGAAGGTCAGAAAGCGGTCGGCACCGGCCATGTTTCAATCGAGTACGAGGGGGTGAAGCTGACCGCCGATCGGGTCACCGTGTACATGGCTGCGAAGGATGCCCTCGCCGAGGGTCACGTGGTGTTAACGCAAAAAGGAAGCGTCTTTAAAGGAGAAAAAGTCGAGTATAACTTCGGCACGAAGGTCGGTAATGTGTCGAAGATGAGCGCCGAGATTGCGCCCAGTTACTACGGCAAAGCCGATCGCGTCGAGCGTATATCCGAGAATCATACCCGCGCGACGAAGAGCTACATCACGACTTGCTGCGGCGACAGTCCGTTCTACAAAATACAATCGCAGCGGATCGACATTTATCCGGACGACCGGATAGAAATACGAAACGCCGTGCTTTTTATTCAGGGCGTGCCGGTTCTCTTTATCCCCTATTTTGTACATTATTTTATCGATTTCGACCGCTTTCCGGTACAGCTTATCCCCGGAAAAAATTCCGACTGGGGCGCTTTTTTGCTCAGCAAATGGCGTTATCACCTCGTGAATCGGCCGTCGCTGCAGGACAAAGGTAATATTCTTTTGGACACCCGGGAGAAACGGGGTTTCGGATATGGGGCGGAAAATTTTTACAAAGGCGACAACATCGGACGCGGAGCGGCGAGGGTCTATTTTGTCGATGATGACAACCCTCCGGCCGGCGAAGGCTCCGACCGCCATCGTGTGCAGTGGCGGCATCAGTCAAAGATCGGCGAAGCGACGACGCTCACGACGGAGTTCAATAAATTGAGCGATTCCCAGGTGGTCAAAGATTTCTTTTTCAGGGAGGAGTATGAAAGGGACGTGTTTCCGGACAATTACGTGTCGGTGATCACGTCAAAACCCGAATACACGTTCAGCGCGCTCTTGAGAAAACGCGTGGACCCTTTCGTTTCCGTGGTGGAAAGGTCTCCCGAACTGCGTTTTGATACCCACACCCGGCAGTTTTTGGACACCCCTTTTTACTTGAGGCAGGAAGTGCAGTTTTCCAATTTAAGCAGAAGATTCTCGGAAGCGCACGGGAGCCTGGACGCGGTGAGGCTGGATTTGAACCACACAGTTTCTTACGCGGGGCACGCAGGGCCTGTATCCGTGACTCCCCGCATCGGCGCTCGGGAAACCTACTACTCCAGAGACAATGCCGGCGAACGGGACTTGGTGCGGAGCGTGATTGATCCCGGCGTCGACGTCAGCGCGCGTTTTTATAAAACGTATGACGTTTACATCAACTCTTTCGGCCTCGACTATAATCAGATCCGCCATGTTTTTACCCCGACTTTCAGTTATGACACCCGGCACAACCCGACGGTTTCCAGGACCACGCTTCAACCCTTTGACGCGCTCGACGCTTTGGACAAGCAGAATTTTTTTCGCTTTGCTTTTGAGAATAAACTGCAGACCAAGAATAGGGATGCCTTAGGGCAGCTGGTGCCGAGGGAATTGGCCCGAGTGATCCCTTTCTTTGGTTACGATGTTCACACGGGCCGGCCTGAGAACGTGGGGCTGGACGTTGAGCTTAGGCCTTATTCGTGGATGGGGATTGAGACCGACGTGACTTACAATGCCCGGACCGGCCGCGCGGAAACCGCCAATTTTGATTTCTACTTGAGCAAAGGCAATGCCCGGCTCGCCGTGGGTCAGCGTTATGTTCAGGACTCCTCGAGTCAGACCACGGCGCAGGTGGAATGGCAATTGAAAAATGACCTGGCACTCAAAGTTTACGAGCGTTACGAATTTGAGGAAAATAAATCCAAGGAATTTGAAGTGAGCGCGTCCAAGTACTTCGATTGCGTGATTCTGGACCTGACTTACAACCACCGGGAAGAAGAAGACGCGTTTTATTTTGCGCTTCGCTTGAGGGCATTTCCGACTCTTCCGTTTGGTTTCAGCCAAACTTACGGCCGCCCCAAGACCTCTCCCGCTGAATTGCGTGGGGACTGAGCCATGAAAATCGCGGTGGTTGGTTGCGGGTATGTGGGGCTTGTGTCCGGCGCTTGTTTTGCAGGCATGGGACATCGCGTGATCTGCGTGGACGTCGACGCGAAAAAGATAGCGATGCTTAAAAAAGGCCAACTGCCGATCTATGAGCCGGGCCTCGAAGAGCTTGTCGATGAGGCCGTCCGCAAAAAAAATCTTTCGTTCACGGTGGATCTCAAGAACGCCTGCCGCAATTCCGAGTTGATTTTCATCGCGGTGGGCACGCCTCCAAAGCCGGACGGCGACGCGGATCTGGGTTTCGTGGAAAATGTGGCGCGCACGATCGCGAAAGAAATCCGTTCCTACAAGCTGATCGTGGAAAAAAGCACGGTGCCTGTGCAGACGGGGCACCGGATTTTCGAGACCCTCAAGATGCACGCCAAAAAGGGTGTGCGTTTTGATGTGGCTTCGAACCCCGAGTTTTTACGCGAGGGCACGGCCGTGAGGGATTTTATGAATCCGGACCGCGTGATTCTGGGCGCCGAGTCCAAAAAAGCGCGGGAAATCCTGACGGATCTTTACCGCCCGCTCAAGTGCCCGGTGCTGGTCACGGACATTAAGAGCGCCGAAATCATCAAGCATGCCTCCAACTCGTTTTTGGCCGCTAAGATTTCTTTTATCAACGCGATCAGCAATATCTGCGATGCGGCCGGCGCCGATGTGGAACAGGTGGCGATTGGCATGGGCCTGGACCGGCGGATTGGCAGGGACTTTTTGAATGCCGGCATCGGGTTCGGCGGTTTTTGCTTTCCGAAAGATTTGTCCGCGTTTATTCGGATTTCCGAAAAACTGGGCCATGATTTTGAACTTCTGAAAAATGTCCAGAAAATCAACGAAGACCAGAAAAAAGTTTTCGTCAGAAAAGTGGAACATGCGCTTTGGAATATCAGTTCCAAAACGCTGGGGGTGCTCGGACTTTCATTCAAACCGAATACGGACGACATGCGTTACGCGCCGAGCCTCGACATCATCTCCGATCTCGAGTCCCGCGGCGCCAAAATCAGGGCCTACGATCCGCATGCGATGGCGAAGGCAAAAACCCATTTAAAGAACGTCGAGTTTTGCAAGGACAGTTATGCCGTGTGCAGGGGAAGCGACTGTCTTCTGGTCTTGACCGAATGGGACGAATTTAAGGAGCTGGACCTGGCGAAGGTGAAGAAACTGCTGAGACAGCCTGTGGTGGTGGACGGCCGGAATATTTATGATCCCAAAAAAATGCGCGCGTTGGGTTTTCGCTATTTTTCGATGGGGAGACCATGAAAAATCAAAATGCGTAACTTAAGAGGGGTGATATTGGCGGGAGGGTTGGGCAAACGACTTTTGCCGTTGACCAAGATCACGAATAAGCATCTCCTGCCGGTTTACGACAAGCCGATGATTTATTATCCGCTGACGCTGCTTGTCAGGGCCGGCATCAAGGACATTTTGATTGTGACCGGCGGAAATCATGCCGGGGAATTCCTGAGGCTCCTCGGCAACGGCCATGAATTCGGCTTAAGCCATATCCATTACGCGTATCAGGAGGGCGAAGGGGGAATTGCCGAAGCGCTCGGTTTGGCCCAGCATTTCGCAAAAAATTCACGGATCGCGGTGGTGCTCGGCGACAATATTTTGGAAAACGGCATCAAGGAATACGTCGATCGTTTCCGCCGGCAGAAAAGCGGCGCACGGGTGCTTTTAAAGGAAGTGGATGATCCCGAACGCTTCGGGGTGGCGACTTTAAAAGGCAGGAAAATCCTGGCGATCGAAGAAAAGCCCAAGACCCCCAAGTCGCGTTACGCGGTGACGGGTGTTTACATGTATGACGAGAAAGTGTTTGAGATCATCAAGAGCCTAAAGCCCTCCGGCCGCGGCGAGTTTGAGATCACCGATGTCAATAACGCTTATATCCGCAAGAATGAGCTTGAGTTTGACGTCTTAAAGGGTTGGTGGACCGACAGCGGCACCTACGATTCCCTGCTTCGGGCCAATCAGCTTGTGGCGGAGAAGGTCAAAAAAGGCAGTAGTAATGGTTGAAGCACGAAATCCGAAATCCGAAACTCGAAACAAATCCAAAGTTAGAATGTTCAAAATTCGAAACACGTGTTTCGATCATTTGGATTTAGAATATTCGGATTTGTTTCGGATTTCGTGCTTCGAATTTCGGATTTAAACATGGCTAGAATTCTTATTACTGGCGGGGCGGGGTTCATCGGTTCTTATTTAATCAAATTTTGGCTGAAAAACGACCCCGGTCTTTCTGTCGTCAACCTGGACAAGCTGACTTATTGCGGCGATCTGTCGAGGCTGGCAGGGCTCGAATCCCACCCGCGCTACGAGTTTATTCATGGGGATGTTTGTAACCCCGCGCTCGTTGAAAAGGCACTGGCGCGCTGCGATGCGGTCATTCACCTGGCGGCGGAAACCCATGTGGATCGCTCGCTCCTTGAAGCCAAAACTTTTTTTGACACCAACAGTTACGGCACCTATGTGCTTCTGGAAGCGGCCCGCCGGAAACACATACGCAAGTTTTTGTATGTCAGTACGGACGAGGTGTACGGAAGCCGCCCCACGGGTTTTTTCACCGAAAAAGACTCGCTGCATCCCACAAGCCCTTATTCGGTTTCAAAGACGGCGGCGGATTTGATGGTGCTGGCTCATGCGCGTGTGCACCGCACGCATGCGCTCGTGACACGGGGATCCAATACCTATGGCCCGTACCAATACCCGGAAAAAGTGATTCCTCTTTTTGTGTCCAATGCCCTGTCGGACCGGAAACTGCCGCTCTACGGAGACGGCCTCCAGATCCGGAATTGGCTTTATGTGGAGGACCATTGCCGCGGGATTATCGCCGTGTTTAACAAAGGCAAAAGCGGCGAAGCCTACAACCTCTCCTCCTCAACTTACTTGACCAACCGGGAGCTCACGCGGCGAATTCTTAAAATCCTGAACAAACCGCTGAGTCTGGTCCAAAAGGTGAAAGACCGCGCCGGGCATGACCGGCGCTATGCGATTGACTCTAAAAAGCTAAGGAGCCTGGGCTGGGGAGAAAAGTTTTCTTTCGACAGCGCGTTTGAAGAAACCGTGGAGTGGTACCGGGGCCACGAGAATTGGTGGAAGGCCATCAAGGAAAAAAGCCCGGATTTCAAGCGTTATTATCAAAAAGCCTATCGTGAAAGGGTCTGATCGTTTAAAGGGCGCCTCGGTTCTGGTGACCGGCGCCTCCGGGATGCTCGGCCGGAAGCTCATAAGAAGGCTCGCGCCCGCCAATCAAATCACAGGGGTTTCAAAAAGCGGCCGGGAAGGCGCCTTCGCCTGCGATCTGGCCAAAGGCGCCGATGTGGGAAAGATCTTTTCCAGGAATTTTGATTTGGTGATTCATGCGGCCGCGTATTCGGACGTGGATGGCTGCGAAAAAGAGCCCCAGCTTGCTCACGAAGCGAATGCGTTGGCCACAAAAAATCTCGCCGCCCTTTGCGGACAAAAAGGCGTCCCGTTTATTTACGTGAGCACGGATTACGTTTTTGACGGTCAAAAAAAGAGCCCTTACCGGGAAACCGATGCCACCGGACCCGTTAATATTTACGGCTTGACGAAGCTGGAAGGCGAATACTTCACAAAACAATTGGCGCCGCTGAGTGCCGTCGTAAGGACAAGCTGGCTTTTTGGGGAAGGCAACCCCAAAAGCTTTGTGAATGCGATCACCCAAAGGCTTAAGACCGAGAAGGTCGTCCGTGTTTTGGCGGACCAGGAGGATTCGCCGACGTCCGTCGAAGACCTTTCGGAGGCGATTGAGAAGATAGGAGCCCACTGGCTCCTTCACAAGGCCCAGAAGCCGTTCCAGGACGTGTTTCATGTTTGCAATGCCGGCAGCACGACGCGCTACGGCCTGACGCTCAAAATCAGGGAGGTCCTGGGGTTGGAAAACGTGCGCGTGGAAAAAATGGATAAAGAGGAGATTAAAAACCGCTGGGCACTGCGGCCTCTCTATGGGGTCATGTCGACAGACCGTTATGAGCGATTTTTCAATGTGAAGATGCGCTCCTGGCAGGAGAGTCTCGAAGACTATTTAAAAGAAGAAGAGCATGCTTCAAAAGTTACGAAAAAAGATAAAAACTAAAAAAGCGAAAATCGGCGTCATCGGCCTGGGCTACGTGGGGTTGCCGTTGGCGGCGGCGTTTGCCAAGAACGGCTTTGCGGTGATTGGCATTGACACTGATCCGGATAAAATAAAAAAGCTGATGCGCGCCCAATCGTATATCTTGGACGTGCATGAGCGCGATCTGAAAACGATTCTTAAAAGGAAATTGTTTCAGGCAACGTCCGACTATAAGGCCGTCAGGGAACTGGATGCCGTGATTATTTGCGTGCCGACCCCTTTGAGCAAGACCCATGAACCCGACATTTCTTTCGTAATTGACGCCGCGAAGAAAACCGCCGAATATTTGAGGCGCGGGCAACTGGTGGTGCTCGAGAGCACCACTTATCCCGGCACCACCGAAGAAGTGCTTTTGCCGCTTCTTGAAAAATCCGGGCTCGAGGTCGAGTCTGATTTTTTTCTGGCGTTTTCCCCGGAGCGCGTGGATCCGGGCAACAAGCAATTTGATACGGTCACGATCCCGAAGGTCGTGGGGGGTGTAGGGACTCATTCGACAAAGGCCGCCCAGGAGCTCTATCGCATGATTATAAAGAATGTGGTCGAAGTCTCCTCGGCAAAGACCGCGGAAATGACGAAGCTTCTTGAAAATACGTTCCGCTCGGTCAATATTGCGCTGATCAATGAAATCGCGGTGATGGCCAATCATCTGGGCATCGATATCTGGGAAGTCATCGAAGCCGCGAAGACCAAACCCTTTGGGTTCATGCCTTTTTATCCAGGCCCCGGTATTGGCGGTCATTGCCTGCCGATAGACCCCTTGTATCTTTCCTGGAAATCGCGCCTTCACGGGTACGAAGCCAAGATGATAGAGCTTGCCGCTACGGTGAATAAGACGATGCCGCGCTATGTGGTGGAAAGAATCGCGCATTTATTGAATCTTAAAGGCGTTCCTTTGAAGGGCGCGCGCATTCTCGTGCTCGGTGTCGCGTACAAACGCAATAGTGACGACGTCCGCGAATCGCCGGCTGTCGAAGTGATCAACCATTTGTTGGAAGAGGGCTCGTGGGTTTCCTATTCCGACCCTTATTGCCCCGTTTTGGAGACAGGGCACACGCATTTGAAATCAAGGGAATTGGGACCCCAGTTCCTTAAGAGGCAGCACTGTGTGGTTGTGTTGACGGACCATTCCAATTTTGATTATGTTTCAATTGTCAACCATTCTCGGCTTATTTTGGACACCCGAAACGCGCTGCGAAAATTTTCCCCCAAAAAACACCTCTTCTTTCTTTAATAAAAAATTAACCAATTTTAACTTATATACCCCCTAATGTACCCCATAATGCACCCCTAATGCACCCCAGGGGTGCATGGAAATGATACGGGCTAACTTATGTATGTTAATTTATAGTGTTGAATAGTTTTGAAAAATAATACTTAAATGATATACTTTGGGTATGTTAAGAAAGAGATGCTTATGCGTTTTAGCCGGCCTGGGGTTGTGGCTTGTGATGACGGGTGTGCGCGACGTTTGGTCGGCGGACATGTTTCAGGAAACTTTTGACGCCAGGCAGGATGGGGTGACGATTGACGGCATTGATTCCTGGCAAGTGGCCGTCGGCAGTCCTTCAAACGCGATCGCAAAATCCAATGTGACATTCAGCGGAGAAGGCAAGTCCCTCAAGATCGTGAACGCCGCGGTCCCTGTAAAAGTGAACCGCAGTGCCTCCTACGGGGGTTTGACGCCCACCTGGATTGAAATGGTCGTAAGGCCCGGCTTGGGAAATCAGGCGAGCGCCCCGCCTACGGGAGGCGTCGGCGCCGTATGCTTTGACACTTCGGGAAATATCCTTGCCGCTGACGGGACCGCATGGATTCAAACCGGAAAAACATTCGATCCCGGCACCTGGTACCGGGTGCTGTTGAGAGTTGATTTCACGGGCCATGTTTACGGGATTTATATCTCACCTGCCTCCACCCCCAAGATCCCTTTCGTGCCGGACAAGGACAACCTTCGCTTTATCGATCCGTCCGTCAATTCGATCAATAAGCTGGGATTCGACGGCGTTTATGCGGTTTCACAAACCGGCGATACCTATGTGGACGAGATCACCGTGCATTTTGTGCAGCGCCTGGCATTTATTACGGCCGCTCAAAACCTCGTGAAAAATGTCGCTTCCAATAGCATCACACTGCAGATCCAGAATGCGGACGCGGAACCCCAAACGGCCTGGGAAAACCTGAGTGTAGATTTACGATCCAGCTCCGAAGGCGGCCAGTTCTCGCTGGACAAGAATGACTGGAATCCCGTTACACAGGTGATTATTCCGAAAGATGCCCAGCAGGCCATTTTTTATTACAAGGATTCCGGTGAGGGCAAGCCTGTGATCACGGCTCAGGAAACGCCCGATCGCGGTTGGGACGATGCCTCGCAACAGCTCAATGTGGCGGGCGAAGGCCAGTTTTTTGAGATTTCCGCGATATCGCCCCAGGTGGCGGGCGTGCCGTTCAGCGTTCAGATCATCGCGAAGGATGCCGAGGGGAACCCGGACCGTTTTTACGGCGGGGCTGTCAACCTATCCGTCAAATACACAGAACCCGCAGCGGGCTCAAGGCAGATTTCGCCCACCCATGCGGCCGGATTCGCGGAGGGCATTTTGGACTTGCCGGTCAGCTATTCCGATTGCGGGAGCATCCAGATTATGGCGGAGGACCAAAGCGACAGCACGAAGAAGGGCATCTCGGGCCAGATTGAATTTGTGCCTGCTCAATTCAGCGTGGAGCCCCAAGCGCTTCAGCAAGTGGTATCGAGGCCTTTTTCAGTCTTGTTCGCCGCGCTTGATGCCGGTGGAAACGTGACACCTAACTACAAAGGACCGGCGACCCTCCAGAGGATCGCCGTAAGCCCCGCAAACACCTCAGGCGCGCTGGTACCCGCCCAGCTTGAGGCGGCGGCGTTTGAAGGCGGCCAGGCATCCGTCGACGTCAGTTACGATCGTTGGGGCTCGATCCGGATGGAAGTGCAGGACGCATCCAAGCCCACTCAAAAAGGCGAAAGCGGCGACATCAGCTTCGGCCCCTCCGCACTTTCGGTTAAAGTCATAGCCCCGCCCTCGGGACGGGATTTTTACTATACGGGCGAGTCGATTGAGGCCGTGATTTCGGTGAACGACGCGAATAAACAGCCTATAAGAAATTTTCAAGGAGCCGTGGAATTGATTTCGACGCCCGCGTTGGACATTCCTTCCGCTTACTCATTCGCCGAGCCGGATGCGGGGCAGAAGTCGATTCTTTTCTCGGCGCAATCCGCCGGAAATTATGTCTTGAAGACTTCTTCCGCCGCTTACAGCCTGGCGGCCGAGAGTGAGCCTTTCCCGGTGAAGCAGGCGACGATCGAAGTTATTTCCGGCGCGGCACCGATAGGCACGACGGAAGTGCAGATCCAGCTTGTGGACGAAAAAGGCAAGAGAATCATCTCAGAAAACAGTCTCATCATTCAAATCTTTTTTGAAGAGTCGGACCCGAACAACAGCGTTTTCCTAAGCTCGCCCGGAAAACCCATATTGTTCCGCAACGGTTTGGCGAGGCTCGTGATCGGCGATACCGAAGCTGAAACCGTCACGATTGCGCCGAGCGCGGGCGCCGGATTTAAAATCAAGGCAGGCACTGTCACGTTCGGCCGTGTCGGCAAGAGCGGCATCGGCGCGCTGATGCTGCTCGAATCAAAAGATGATTTGGAGCCGCCTTCGGAAAAACGGGAGCATGGCAAAAAATAGCGGCTATACGCTCCTTGAGCTTTTGATCGCGATCGTTATCGTGGTGATTATCACGGGCGCGATTTATTATTGCATGAACAGCGCGCTCGAGAGCTGGTCTTATTCAAGGGACGAACTTAGCTTACAGAAGGTGTTATCGGATACCATGGACAAACTCATTGTGGGAAACCCGGGACAATTCGGGTTGAAGGACAGCTTGGAGATGATCGCCGCCGGCAAGGAACGGATCGAATTTGTGCCGCCGTGGGTGGACAACACGCACAGGATTGAGGGACCCAATTTTATTTACGGGCTGGAGCGGCGCGTGAAACCGGGCGCTTCGGTGCCTATTGCGCAGGCGAAGCCCTCGGGGCTCACTGATTGGAAACTGGCGCCGGTGATCCTGGTGGAGTTCAGGGACGTGAATACCTCACAGGTGAAGCTCGGCCTGTCCCTATCGCCGGGAGGAGAACTCAGGTTTATTTATCACCCGGACGCCAAGGCCGAACCGGATGTGATCCGGAAGATTTACTGGGAGTCGGACGCAAAAGAAGTTTTTATAGAAGGCCCGGAGGGCAAAGAGTCACTTTCCCAAAATTTTTTTGGTGTCCAAATAACCAAGATGGCGCTAAGCTATTTCACAACTTCAAATGAGCTTCTCACGGACCGTGACTGGGTGGACTCCGGCGACATTCAGCTCATTACGGGGATTGAAGTGCTGCTGGAAGCGCGCGTGAACGAGCGCACCCAGGTGCTCAAGAGTTTTGTGAGCCTGCGCAATGCGCCGATGAGGACAGGCTATTTGATGCTGAAGAGAGGCCTGAAGATCCCGATCGCCGACAGCAAGCATATTCACACGCTTTTAATCACCAATATTTCGGGGGTATCGAACAATGACGAAATAGACGTGATGGCGGTGCCGCGCGTGGGCAAGATTTGGCGTCTCCGGGTGGAGTTTGAAAAGATTGGAGATACCAAGCCGAAGGTCAGGAGGGTCACCGTCGAGTACCCGCCGCAGACACCTGTTTATACGGACACTCCGGGCACGACGGTCGACCTGGGCGTGAACCTCAAGATTTTGGATTCTGAAGGAATTTATGATTATGACGATGATGAGGATGTGGAAGATACCGTGTTATTGGAGGGAGACGTGGAATTCATCGTGAATGAGATGACCATGAAAGGCGCCGGTCTTTTTGTGAGGCCGTAAAATATGAGCGAGCGTTGGTGCTTCAAATCTCAAACGTTGTCATCCCCGCGCAGGCGGGGATCAAAACTTTGCATGATTCCCGCTTTCGCGGGAATGACGTGCTGGGTGCTCTTTTCCTGCGTATCGGTTCAAGCGGCTGAAAAGACGTGGAACGCTTCCGGAGACGGCGCAAGCTGGTTTGACGAGGACAACTGGCTGCCGACGGCTGTGCCGACCAGCGCTGATGATGTTTTGATCAATACCCAAGATGCCGCCGTCGACGTGTCCCAAACCTTTGAGGTGAAATCCTTGACGCTGGCCGGTACGATTGCCTCCCGATTGACCGTGGACCCGCTCATCTTTGGCACCGCGGCGCCGGCTGAGGGCTCCGATTTGGCCATACACAACCGCCGCGACGGTTTGCTGACGCTCCGGGGCTCGACGGGCACCGTTGTCTTAAGGGGGAAATACAAGGATTCCGAAGAAATTCTCGCAAACCAGCCCAGCCTCGTATTTTTCGTGGAATGAACGAGCGCGGCGTCACACTCATCACGGTCGTCATCATCATGTTCACGATTGCGCTGATAGGTGCCAGCCTTATCGAGCTTGTCTCTTCCGTGAACCTGTCTACCAACAAAGTGCTGGATGAGACGAAGGCGCGGTATCTCGCGGAGGCCGGAATCGCGGAGGCCATTTATATTTTGAGGGCCAGGGCTGGCGCCGAGGAGAGCTTGGATGAAATACTGGGGCCGGTCCCGCTCGGAGACGGCACCTATACGGTTTGGTTTGATTTCAGGGAATCGCTGATAACGTCCATCGGGACCGTGAACAGCATCAAGAAAAAACTTCAACTTCAGTACAATGTATTTTAACAGAATGACACGTTTTTCCATCCGTGGGTTTACATTCGTAGAGATTTTGATGACGCTGGCGGTCGTGGCCGTTTTATTCATTCCGGTGAGCCAGCTTTTCAACCATTCGATTTACGCGACCGCCGATTCGGTGGAGCTCATCACCGCAATGAACTTGGCCAAATCTGAAATGGAGAGAATGATCAACCTGAATCTATCCAAGACGCGTCTCAGGGAAACGGGCAATGTTTACTTGCCGCCGCTCGAAGAGCCGCCGCTGGCCGTCAACGGGGTGCCGTGGCGCATTGAGCGGGAGGTGATCGAAGGCACAGACCCTTTGGAAGTCAGGATCCATGTGTATCAGGCGGATGAGTTGGGAAAACCCGTGGTAAGCCTGGTCACGCTGGTGGAAGATTTGATGTGGGAGTTTGTCAAGCCGGTATCGGCAACTTAAGTAAGAAGGGGAGTGGCATGAAAAAAGGAGTGATGTTTTTTGGCCTGTTGTTTGCGGGATCATGGCTCCACGTTTCTTCGGCGTCCGCCGGAGAATCGATGGGCGATGCCGCACGAAAAGCGCAGGAGATTCATGAGCTGGCTACCAGCGACGTGATCTACGTTCAGGACGAATTGAAGGCGTTGTACTATCAAAACTTACAGATTATTGATCTTCTAAAGCAAATCCGTGATATCCTGGATACGAAGCTCGAGAACACTAAAAAGTGACTTCAGTATCATGACTTTCGCTTACTTTTCTTCACATTCTTCAGCATCCCTGCCAATAGATAGCCAGTAGTTCCCTTTAGTTATTCCTCTCTATCCTATGTTATTTCTTAGGGTAAATAACTAATATTGTTTACTTTTTATTTATATTCTTATATAATCTTTCAGTAGGATAAAGTACCTGTTAATATATGCTCTAACTATTATCATTCCGAAGGGAACAGGTGTCTACGTAACTAGTTGTGACAAGGGGTCTTACCATGGATGACAATTTAGTTTCAATCGAACAGCTCGCCAAAATGCTGGGCGTGTCCACCGCCACGATCAATTATTACACGAATCTCGGCCTGTTTAAGGTGACGGACCGAAGGGGCAACGCGCGGCTTTATCAAAAAGACATCGCGAAGAAACTGCATGAGCAAATCCGCCAACTACGCAAACAGGGCTACTCATTGCGCGTGATTCAGGAAAGGCTTGATAAAGGGTATAGCATTTAAATCAAACGGCAGTCACGGGAGGATAAAACATGTTTGATGATCTCAGATCCATCTTCAAAAAAGGAACGAGCGGCGCGCGGCCGGGTCAGTCGGGCAGTTTTCACGGGGATTTTTCGAGTCCCGGGAGCGGCTCCGGGCCGAATACGAAAATAATCGTCGTGGTGAATCAAAAGGGCGGCTGCGGCAAGACGACCACCTGTATCAATCTGTCGGCGGGGCTTGCGAAGAAAAACTTGAGGGTTTTGGTGGTAGATCTCGACCCGCAGGCACACAGTTCGCTTGGGCTGGGCATCGATGTGTACGGCCTTTCCGCCTCGATCTACGACGTGCTTGTCAAAAGCAAGGAGCTCGACCAGGTGATTCTGCCGACGTACTTGGAGCATTTGGACATCGCCCCTTCCACGTCTTTGTTGACCGGCGCCCAGCTTGAGATCGCAGATCTTCTCGGGCGCGAGAGCCTCCTCCGAACAAGTATCTGGCGGATGCTGAATACGAACGTGCGCCAGTACGATTACGTGATCATGGACTGCTCGCCGTCGCTCAACCTCATCACGATCAACGGCCTGGTGGCGGCCCAATCGGTGCTGGTTCCCATCCAGGCGCATTATTTTTCGCTGGAAGGCATGAGGGAGCTTTTATCGACGATCAAGACCGTGAAAGAAAGGATCAACGCGGAGCTGGACGTTCTCGGGATACTGCCCACGATCTTCGACTCGAGGACCCGAATGAGCCGCGAGGTTTTGCTGCAACTCAGAGAATATTTTAAGGAAAAGCTCCTGAAGAGCATCATCCGCATGAACATCAAGCTGGCGGACGCGTCGGCGCACGGCCGCGCGATTTTCGATTATGATCCTTATTCCAACGGCGCGAAGGACTATAGTTTTTTGGTGAATGAGATCATCAGCCTTACGCGGCCTGAGCTTGCGGCGCCGATGCCGGAGGGCTCCGCAGTGCTTGAAATCCAGGAAGAGAATGGCTGAAGAGAATAAACCAAACGATAAAAAAGGCTCAAACATCGTCAAAAAGGTGTTTGGGCGCCGGGACGCCGGGCGTGAGCATGTTTCCACGTTGTTTACCTATAAGAAACAGACTCAGAAAATGCTGCCGGGCGGGGAAATCAAGGCCGCGGCCGACCCGCGCGGTGCCTTGGTTTTCAGTCCTTTGCCGGCCGCAATCGATTTCGGAAGCTCCGGCATTAAGCTGTTGCAGCTTGGCAGGGAGCCGAAGGGTGAGGTGGAAGTTTCGTTATTGGACGAAGAACTTTACGAGAAAACAGCCGGCCGTGACCTGTGGCAGCAGCAGAAAGAAGCGCTTGGGAAGATTTTGCTCCGGAATTCCGTCGGCCGCGCGGCGGTGATCGCGCTTTCGTCCAAGGAGGTGCAGGTTTATAACTTTGTGTTTTCGGGGATGTCGGAAAAAGAGCTTGGGGAAGCGGTGAATTGGAAGCTCAAGCAAACACGGCCGTTTGATCTGGACATCGAAAAAATCAGATACGGCTTCGTGCGCTGGACGTCGCGCTCGGCGGCGCCCAGCGCTCCGGTCCAGCAACGCGTGATGGTGGTTTGCGCTCCGGCCGAGTCGGTCTTGAAAAAAGTGGAGCTTTTGGGTCAGATGGGTTTAAAAACGCTGGCCGTGGAGGTGGCGCCGGTCAGCATGATGAATTTAAAGAAATTCCGGTCGAGCACGTTTGCGGCCGACGAAACGGCGTTGTGGCTGGATCTGGGCGCCGAAGAAAGCACGATTGCCCTCGAGCGCGGCGGGTCGGCGCTCTTTTTCAGGAATCTTGCGGTCACGGCCCGGCAGCTTACCCGGCAGATTGCGCAGTCCCTGCGCGTCGAGGAGCCCCGCGCCGAAGAGCTTAAGCGCCGTCAGGGCCTGATTTATTGGTCGCCCGAAAAAGAAGCGTCCGGCATCCTGCAGGAGGAAAAATTGCAGAAAAAAGAGGACGAGGCCGCCTCCGTGTATTATGGGACCGTCTCCTCGCTTGAGAACCTCGTCATCGACATCGAACATTCGTTCAAATATTTTTCCCACCAGGTCACGCAATCGCAGATGAGCAAGTTCGACCGCGTGATTCTGACCGGCGGCGGCGCCAATTTAAGAAACCTCGACCGGTTTTTAAGCGCGAGGCTCAACGTGCCGGTGGATTCACTCAATCCGCTTCTGGGTTTTCGGGTGCGGGAAGGCCTGAAGACGGAAAAAAGCATGCTTTTGAGCAACGCTTCTTCTTTTGCAATTTCACTGGGGTTGTCGCTCGGACAGGTGCTCCCAAAACCGATGCGCATAAACCTGCTTTCAGCTCCGCATCGCATGAGTCTCGAATCGGCTTGGAAAGAACTGCGGAAAAAGCCCCGGAAGGCGCTTGCGGCCGCCGCGTGCGTGGCGCTGGTGTTTTTAGGCCCGCAATTTGCCAGGACCTCCTATTACAGGGTGCAGTTGGACGGCGCCGAAAAGAAACTGAAGAGCGCAAAATCGGAACTCAGCCGCTTGCAGGCCGGTCAGCTGCAATCCGCCGAGGAAGAGAGCCGGCTTTCGGACAAAAAGAAACTTCTGGAGACAAAGCTCGAAGTGTTGCATGAATCCAGTCAGGGTTCGAAACAGTTTTCGGAGATTTTGGCCAAGCTTTCCGAGCTTCTGCCGGAGGAAGTCTGGATCACGAAACTTTCGTACAACGAAAGAAAGATGACGATTGTGGGCTTGACGCTCAAGAATGAGCTGATTGTGAACTTCATGGAACAATTGACGAAGTCGGACAATTTCAAGGATGTCACGTTTAATTACACGCAAAAGGAAACCAACGCCAAAACGTATCGTTTTGAAGTAATGATGAACGTGGGGTGATATGGACTTCTCCAAATTGAGCGCCCGGCAGAAAGCAATTGCGGCCGCGTTCCTGGTGACGGCGGTCCTCGTGGTTTACCTGAAGGCCGTGCACGAGCCTTTCAGCAAGACGGTCCATGGGTACAGCGCGAAGGTCAAGAAGTATGAATCGCAGTTGCTGGACATTCGGACGAAGTTTCCGCCGGTCGAGGAACAGCGGAAAAAGATATCGGCCCTGAAGAACGAATGTGAGAAGCTTCTCGAGCAAATCACGGAAGTCGAGAAAAAGCTCCCGCCGAAGAAGGGGACTTCCCAGTTGATCGGCGAGTTCACGCGATTGGCGAAGGAAGCGCGCCTTTTATCGATACGGCAGAAGTCGATGGTCAAGGACGGTTACAACAAGATATTTATCGAGATCAAACTCGCCGCGCCGTATCCGACGGCGATCGCGTACATCTCGAGGCTGGAGTCCATTTCTCCTTTTTTGCGGGTGGAGGAGGTGGACATCAACGAGACCAAGGGCAAGAGTTTCGAGGAAGGCGGCGCTCCCGTGCGCATCGTTGTTTCCAGCATCCTGGGGGAAGCGCCGCTGGAGCAGGCGCTCAAGGCGGATGAAAGCCTGAAAACGCCGGAGGTCAAACGAGACATCCTCGCTTCCACGGCCAAACCGATGGCCAGCTTGAATGAAAAGGATTTCAGGCTCGAAGGCATTACCTTCACTGAAGACACCCCGACCGTGATCATTAACGGCGAGGTGTTTCGGGTGGATTCGGAGGTGAAAGGCTACCGTGTGAAGAAGATCATGCCGGGCTCCGTCATATTGACGGACGGCATGGAAGACCAGCTTTTAACTTTAAATCGATGAGTTAAGGAGACAGAGGATGCAAAGAAAAATTTTGACAAGCTTCGCTCTATTTTTCACTAGTTTCAGTTTGATCGGACCCTCTGCTCCCATGGCGGCGGAGGCGGATTGGAAGCCCGTTTTTACGGAGGCCGGCCCGAATCTGCTTTCGGAAGAAAACAGTGAAATGTCGGACAACCTTAAAAAACTCATCAATCTCGATTACAAGGACGCCGACTTATCGAGCGTTTTGCGCTCGATGGCATGGACCTATAAGCTCAACATCGTGACAGGTTCCGATATCAAGGGCAAAGTAAGCATCAACCTTCAGAACATCCCGGTTGAGGAAGCGCTCAAGGCGATTTTGACGATCAACGGGCTTGTCTATTCGAGGCGCGGCGGCGTGATCTATATTTCAGCCGGGGACACGAGCGTCGTGGAAATCAAGACCGAGGTCATTCAGCTCAAGTACCTGGCCGCGGCCCAGGCCCAAAACCTGTCCCGCTCGATTCTTTCGAGCAAGGGCGACATGAAAATCAACGAGTCCGCCTCGAGCCTGATTGTCACGGACTACGCCGAGAACATAGAAAAAGTCAGGGAGCTTATCCGGCAGTTGGATGTGGCCCCCAAACAGGTGTTGATTGAAGCAAAAATCGTGGATATTACTTCGTCCGACTTGAAGGCGATCGGCGTCACATGGAGCACAAACTATTCGCCAGGTCGAGGTCTTTTTGACCGCAGTTCCAGGGTCGCGGAGGTGTTGAACAGCACCGTGAATATGGCCGAGGCCTCTTCACTGACCGGCGGGCAAATTGCGCTCACCGCGCTCACGCTGAAAAATATCAACATAACGGCTACCGTAGATGCGCTGGTGCGGGACGGAAAAGCGAATCTCTTGGCTTCGCCGTCGATTGCCGTGATCAACGGCCAGGAAGCCAGAATTGTCATCGGCGAAAGGTTCCCGTTTAAGGAACGCACGCAGACAACCACCGGCACCACGGAAACCACCAAGTTTGTCGATATCGGCACCACGCTTAAAGTCAGCCCGGTGATCAACGATGACGGTTACATCACGCTTAAAGTCCATCCTGAGGTTTCATCCCTTCAAGAAGCCCTGGATGCGGGCCCCCGGATTTCAACGCGCGAAGCGGACACGACGGTGCGCATCCGGCAAGGGGAGACGCTCGTGATCGGAGGTTTGATACGCCAAAAGGATGAAGAAAGCCGCGATAAAATCCCGGGGCTCGGGGACGTGCCTTTTCTGGGCCAGGCGTTCAGGCGGAAAGCCATCGACAGGGAACAGAAAGAGCTGGCGGTATTTATAACCGTGAGAATTTTATACTCTCAGGAAGAAATGAAAATGCTGGGCAAAAAGCAGACCCAACCGACGGAACAGCAGACGCTGATTGACCAGACGGGTCCGCTCTCGGTGGTGGACCAAATCTTCATCAAGGCCAGGAGACTGGACAATTGCGAGGGGCTTGAAAGCCGAAGGAAGAGCGAGTCCTATTGCAAGGCGCAGGCGCTGAACCATTACGATCTCATTTACAACGAATTTCCTGAAAGCAACCGCGCGGCCGAAGCCAAATACCGGGCGGGGATGATTTATCTTGACTACTACAAGGACAAAAAGAAAGGCCTGGATGCCTTATCGAGAGTCGTATCGGATTATCCGGAAAGTCCTTTTGCCGGGACGGCCCGGGGAATCGTCGGGTGGTACGACGATAGGGATAAATCCAAGGAAAAAAACAAGAAAAAATGACCACTTTTATTTATAAGGCGAGAAATCAGCAGGGCGAGCTCGTCAGTGGCACGATGGAAATGGAAAATGAGCAAAGCATCGGTTCCAACCTGGATAAGCTGGGGTACAGCGTTCTCGAAATTACAAGGCCCAACCGCTATTTTGTCTCATTCGGGGACTGGTTCCTGCGCTTTCAGCGCCTGGACAAGCAGGAACTCATTGTGTTCTCACGACAGCTTGCCACCCTGATCAAGTCCGGCATGCCGCTTCTGCCGAGCCTCAGCACCATTTGCGACCAGACCACAAACAGGCGTTTCCGCGTGATCATCGAGGACGTGCGCCAATCGGTGCAAGAGGGTGAAAGCTTTTCAGACTCGCTGGTGAAGCACCCGACCGTATTTCCGGAGCTTTTTGTGAGCATGGTGCGTGTCGGCGAAGCGGGCGGCATCATGGACGACGTGTTGAACCGGCTGGCGCTTTTAAGCACTCAGGAAATGGAGATTTATTCGCGCATCCGCTCCGCGATGACCTATCCGATCGTGCTGATGGTGATCGCGTTTGTGATAGTGAATTTCATCATGGTGGGAGTTTTGCCCAAGTTTGTAACGGTGTTTAACGCCTCTAAGGCCCAGCTTCCTCTGCCTACGCAGATCGTGCTTGGCATGAGCTGGGTTATCAGGAACTTTTGGTGGGCTATTTTGCTGGGGTTGGCTGTTTGCGGGTTTTACTTCCGGCGTTATATCCAGACCGTCCGCGGCCGCAGACGCTTTCACCGCCTCCTTTTAAAAATACCGGTATTCGGAGAGCTTTATACGAAGATCCAGATAGCGCGTTTTGCCAGAACCCTTTCGACGCTGACAGGAACCGGCGTGCCGATTTTGCAGGCGTTGATGACAGTTGAAAAAACCATCACGAACACGGTATTGCGCGAAGCCGTGGAAGGCATACGCGCCGCCATTTCGGCAGGCAGTTCCGTCGTCGAGCCTTTCAAGGCCAGCGGGTTTTTCCCTCCGATGGTGATTCAAATGATTTCCATAGGTGAAAAATCGGGAAAACTGGATGAGATGCTCGAAGAAGTCGCCGGGTTTTACGATCCGGAAATTGAGTACACGATCAAAAACCTGACATCGCTTTTGGAGCCCTTTATGCTTCTTTGCATGGGACTCATGGTGGCATTCATTGCGCTGTCGGTGCTCTTGCCGATATTTAACTTGATGAAAGTGTTTAGAACATGATCTCGTTTCATACCGTCATTCTGAGCGTAGCGAAGAATCTGATTTATAGTGAGATCCTTCGGCACTTTGTGCCTCAGGATGACGCGGAAGGAGAATAAATGGCGGCGATTGACCAAAGAAAACTCGGACAGATTCTGATTGATGAAGGCATCATCACGCTGGTGCAGTTGGAAGAGGCGCTGGCCGAACAACGCAGCACCGGCCGCTTTTTCGGCGAGATTCTCGTGAGCCGCGGCGAAGTGACCGAAGAGGAAATCGCGCGTTCCTTGAGCGAGCAGCTGGGTTTTGCGTACGTAGACGCGGCTGAAATCACGATCGAGTCTCAGGCCATCGAGATGATACCCAAGGAGGTCTGCCTGAAGCACACGATGATCCCGCTTTTTATTTCCCAAAATATGCTGACGCTGGCCATGGCGAACGCGCTGGATATGCCGGCGGTGGACAGGGCCCAATCTTTGTCCGGCCTGCGTGTGCGGCCGGTGTTTGCCTGCCCCAGCACGATCCGCAGCGCGATAGAGAAACATTACGGAAAAGACGAAGCCGACGCGTCAGGACTTTCAAACAGGCTCGCGGTCGACATCGGCGACATCATCGGAAGAAAACCCGCCCCCGCGGAACCCACCACCAGTTTGCGGCAGGCGGCCAGCATCGCGTCGGTCGTTGAACGGGTCAACCAAATCATCGAGCAAGCGATCGGGATGGGCGCCTCCGACATCCATCTGGAGCCGGAGCGCGAAAAATTCAATTGCCGCTATCGCGTCGACGGCATCCTGCGCGCGATGCCGGCGATTCCGCTGGATGAGCAGGCGGCCGTGGTGTCGCGCATCAAGATCATGGCCGAGATCGACATCGCCGAGAAGCGCCTGCCTCAGGACGGACGTATCCGGATGTTTTTGGCCGGGCGTGATGTGGATCTGAGAGTCTCGACGTTTCCTTCGATTCACGGCGAAAACCTCGTGATCCGTATCCTGGACAGGTCCGGCGGCCTCATTCACTTGAGCGATCTGGGGTTTTCGAAGGAGCATTTGGATATTTTCTCGCATTTGATCCGCAGGCCTTACGGAATGATTTTAGTGACCGGCCCCACCGGGAGCGGTAAAACCACGACGCTTTACGGCGCTTTGAGCCAGATCAATACGCTTGAGAAGAATATCATCACGCTGGAAGACCCCGTAGAATATGAGCTCCCCAATATCCGCCAATCGCAAATCAACGTGAAAGCGGGACTGACGTTTGCGAACGGTTTGCGGTCGATCGTGCGCCAGGACCCGGACATCATCATGATCGGTGAAATTCGTGACAAGGAGACGGCAGACATTGCGATCCACGCGGCACTCACCGGTCATCTTGTTTTTTCCACATTGCATACCAACGACGCGCCGTCGGCCGCCGCGCGTCTCATCGATATGGGGATCGAGCCGTTTTTGGTGGCGTCGTCGATGATCGGCATCCTGGCACAGAGGCTCATACGCACACTTTGTCCCCATTGCAAAGAAACCTATGCGCCTTTGCCGGAAGTGTCGAAGGAGTTGAACTTGCCTAAGAATGTTTTCAAGGAGAACGGCTGCGCCAAATGCAAAAATCTGGGTTACACGGGAAGAACGGGTATTTTCGAGCTTTTGGTGCCCAATGACCGGATCAAATCCCTGATCACCCAAAAAGCGTCGGCCTCCGTGATTCGCCAGGAGGCGGTGAAGGCCGGAATGAAAGCTCTTCGGGATTCCGGCCGGGAGAAGATTGCCAAGGGTTTGACATCGGTATCCGAAGTCATGCGCG
>Ga0155276_164_pt3 | contig 44894 bp, 41 predicted proteins | sample RifCSPhighO2_02_FD_106244 | JGI IMG/M metagenome (GOLD analysis project Ga0155276, IMG submission 106244) | Omnitrophica bacterium RIFCSPHIGHO2_02_FULL_51_18 | reverse complement strand
CCTGGAGGCTCATCCGCTTCTCCTTGAGCTGTTGCTCCAGCCGGTGCAGCATCAGGTCCACGATTTGCCGCATGTGGTCCTTGGTCAGCGGGTGGAAGATGATCACCTCGTCAATGCGATTCAGCATCTCCGGGTTGAAGGCCCGCTTCAGCTCGTTGGTGACCGTCTCCTTCATCTTCTCGTACGAGTGGGCCTCGTCCCCCCCCTTGGCGAACCCCAGGTTCGTGTGCAGCGTGAATTGCCGGGTGCCGAGGTTGGAGGTCATGATGAGGATCGTGTTCCGGAAGTCCACCACCCGCCCGTAGTTGTCGGTCAGGCGCCCGTCCTCCAGGATCTGGAGCAGCAGGTTGAAGACGTCCGGGTGCGCCTTCTCGATCTCGTCCAGCAGGACCAGCGAGAAGGGGCGGCGGCGTACCTTCTCGGTGAGCTGGCCGGAGTCATCGTAGCCGATGTAGCCGGGCGGGGCACCGATCAACCGGGACGTGGAGAAGCGCTCCATGTACTCCGACATGTCCACTCGGACCAGGGCGTCCTCGGTCCCGAACAGGAACTCCGCCAGCGCCCGGGCCAGCTCCGTCTTGCCCACGCCCGTGGGTCCCAGGAAGATGAACGAGCCCACCGGACGGTTGGGATTCTTCACCCCGGCCCGGGACCGGCGGATGGCCCGGGCCACGGCCTTGATGGCCTCCTCCTGCCCCACCACGCGCCTGGCCAGGTCCTCTTCGATGTGCAGCAGCTTGGCCGACTCCGCCTCCTCGAGCTGCTGGAGGGGGATCCCGGTCCACTTGGCCACCACGTAGGCGATGTCGTCCTCATTGACGACCGTCTTGGACTTGGCCCGCTGGTCCTTCCAGTTGGCCTTGCGCTCGTCCAACTCGGTCCGGAGCTTCCGCTCCGCGTCGCGCAGGCGGGCGGCCACCTCGAAGGCCTGGGTCCGGATGGCGTCCTCCTTCTGGGCGCGAAGGCGCTCGACCTCGTTCTCCATCTCCCGCAGCTCGGGAGGCAGAACCATCGCCTTCAGCCGGGCGCGGGCCCCGGCCTCGTCGATCACGTCGATGGCCTTGTCGGGCAGGAAGCGGTCGGCGATATACCGCTGGCTCAGGCGCGCGGCCGCGACCACCGCCTCGTCGGTGATGATGGCCTGGTGGTGGGTCTCGTAACGGTCCTTGATCTCCCGCAGGATCCGGATCGTCTCATCCACGCTGGGCGGTCCCACGTGGATGGCCTGGAACCGCCGCTCCAGGGCGCGATCCTTCTCGATGTACTTCCGGTACTCGTCCATGGTGGTGGCGCCGATGCACTGGAGCTCGCCGCGGGCCAGGGCCGGCTTCAGCATGTTGCTGGCGTCGATGGCCCCCTCGGCCGCCCCCGCCCCCACCAGCGTATGCAGCTCGTCAATGAACATGATGATGTTGTTGGCCTGCTGGATCTCCCTCACCACGGCCTTGAGCCGCTCTTCGAACTGGCCGCGATACTTGGTGCCGGCCACCATGAGCGCCAAGTCCAGCGTGATCAAGCGGCGGTTTTTTAAAAGTTCCGGCACGTCGCCGCTCACGATTTTCTGCGCAAGCCCTTCCACAATGGCCGACTTACCGACGCCCGCCTCTCCGAGAAGCACCGGGTTGTTCTTGCGGCGGCGGGAGAGTGTCTGCATCACGCGGTCAATCTCCTCATCACGGCCGATCACCGGATCCAGTTTCCCTTCGCGGGCAAGTTTTGTAAGATCGCGTCCGAAAGCATCCAGCGCCGGCGTCTTGGTCTTGGTGGTTGAAGAGCCTGAGGAGCCTGAGGAGCCCTGAGCGGGGGTCGGGCCATACTGGGAACCGGGTGTCGTGGACCCGAGAAGCTTGATCACCTCTTCACGCACTTTCTCAAGGTCAAGTCCCATGTTCATGAACACTTGGCTGGCGACCCCTTCGCCCTCACGGATCAGGCCCAAAAGAAGATGCTCGGTGCCGATGTAGTTGTGCCCGAGGTTGCGCGCCTCTTCCATCGCAATTTCCATGACTTTTTTCGCTTTGGGAGTAAACGGGAGATCGCCGGACACCACGGTCGTGGGCCCAAGCTGCACGAGTTTTTCAACTTCGAGGCGGATATTGTTGAGGTTCATGCCCAGGCTCTGCAGCACCGCGGCGGCCACACCCTCCCCCTCCCGCAAAAGCCCTAACAGAATGTGCTCGGTGCCGATATAATCATGGTTAAAGCGCTTGGCTTCCTGCTTGGCCAAGAGAATCACTTTTCTTGCCCGCTCCGTAAATTTATTGAACATGAAAGACGCCCCCTGTCAAATCCTTCGACTCTTTCACCATAACATTAACTACTTAAATACTGAATAGCAAGCTTTGTCATTTCGAGCCCCTCGACTTCGTTCGGGATAAACTTCGCGAGAGATGACAGTCGGCATTATCGACCCTCCAAACGCCGGCGTATCAAATTGGCCCGCTTCACATCGCGCTGGGTCGAGCTCAGCATCTTTCCTTCGATTTTCTGCAAATGGGCCGGTTGTGTCAGGATAAAGAGTTCATTCACGGCGCGGCGGTCAATGTCGGGAATGATGCCCATATCCACGCCGAGCCTCACCATGGAGATCAGCCCCATCATTTCCTTCGTGCTGATGATATGCGCGCTCTTCAATGTGCCGTTCGCACGGCAGATCTTGTCTTGAACTACTTCTCGGTTTTGTTTCATCAGGGTCTTGCGCGCATTTTCTTCATGCCCGATCACCTGACGGATGATGCGTTCGAGGTTGTCGATCGTGTCCTCCTCGACCGAGCCCATCGTGACTTGATTGGAAATCTGGAAAAAGTTTCCTTCGGCCTCCGTGCCCTCGCCGTAAAGCCCACGCGCGGTCATGCCGAGCTTTGAAATCGCTTGGATCACGCGCGAAATCTGCTTCGTCATCACCAGCGCCGGCAAGTGCAGCATCACGGAGGCGCGCAAACCCGTGCCAGTATTCGTCGGGCAAGTCGTCAGATACCCCCACTCCGGATGAAACGCGAACTTGACCTTTTTGAGCAGCGCGTCGTCCAGACGATTGGCCGTGCGCCAGCATTCCTGCAAATTAAAGCCGGACTGGATCACCTGGATTCTCACGTGGTCCTCTTCATTGATCATGAGGCTCACGACTTCCTTGTCACCCACCACGACGGCCTTCGAATCGGGTTGCATCATGTGCTCACGACTGACGAGATGCCTCTCCAGAAGAAATTGCTTGTCGACATCGTCGATCTCGGCCATATGCACAAACAGGCTCCCCTTCAGGAGGTCGATGTGACGCACGGCCTCCTCCAGAGTTTCAAGCGTCTCCTTTTCCTGCTTCTTCGTCGCCCAGTGAGGGAACGCGACTTTCTCAAGATTCCGCGCCAACCGCACGCGGGAACTCAAAACAATATCGGAATTAGGCCCCGTGCCTCTCAGCCATTCACAGGTTTGTTTGAGCAGCACGTCTACTTTGACGCTCACCCCACCACCTCTTTCTTTGTTCGAAGAACAAACCCATTCGCCTTGAAGCGAATGGGGCGCCCCACCACTTGTTTGGTTCGCTTTGCGAACCGATTGCAAAGCAATCGGACAAACAGGTGGTGGGGCGCTGAAAGAGGTGGTGGGGTCACGCTTTATTCTCCCTGATTTTCTTTTCCAAGAATTTGACTTTATCGCGCAGTGACGCCGCCTCTTCAAACTCTTCCCCTTTGACCGCTTTCAGAAGGTTTTGCTTGGCCATTTCAAGTTCTTCATGAAGCTTCGAGGAAACCTTCTGGTCGCTCAAAAACTGGGGATTCAGCGATTTTCCGAGGTGTTGGTTCGATCCGTGGATCTTTTTAAGAAGCGGCACCAGGCTCGGTTTAAACGCAACGTAACATTCGCTGCAACCCAGACGCCCGATCTTTTTAAAATCGTCATAGGTGAGACCGCAATGATGGCAGCGGCCTTTCATCGCAGGCGCATCGACACCCTGCGAGGGGGCATGCGTATCGGACAACGCCGACAAAAGGTCCCCGATGCCGAAATGCTGCTCGACATCCGAACCTTTTTCCTTCGCGCAGATCTCGCACAAATTGAGCTTCGTGATCTGATCGTTGATGATTTCCGTCAGATGCACGGTGGCCTTATTTTTGCCGCATTCGTCACAAGTCATACTTCACGCCTTCCTTGGGTGTCAGCTTTTTGAATTCCTTTGTCAGCAACCGCGTGGTCTTGCCCGGTTTTCCGCTGCCGATTTGCCGGTTATCAATCTTGACCACCGGCACGATTTCAGCGGCGGTGCCCGTCAGGAAAACTTCGTCCGCGGTGTAAAGCTCATGGCGCGTAAAGACGTCTTCTTCAACGCTAAAACCAAGCTCTTTGGCGATGCGCATCACGACACTGCGGGTGATCCCCCGTAAGATGCCGACATACGGCGGAGGGGTCGCGATGCATTTCCCCCGCACATAAAAAATATTTTCGCCGGTGCACTCGGTTACATAGCCCTGGCTGTTCAACAGGATCGCTTCGTCCACACCGGCGTTTGTCGCCTCAATTTTGGCCAAAATATTGTTGAGATAGTTGAGCGTCTTAAGCTGCGGGTTCAAAGCCTCCGGATGATTTCGCACCGTGGGCACGGTGGCAATTTGAAGCCCTTTTTCATAATACGCCCTCGGATAAAGCATGATTTCATCGGCGATGATAAAAAGCATCGGTTGGCGGCATTTTCGCGGATCAAGCCCCAGATCGCCCACGCCGCGTGTCACGACAAGCCGGATATAGGCGTCTTTCAAGCGGTTGGCTTTCAAGGTCTGGACCACTGCTTTTTCAAGGCGCTCTTTGGTCATCGGGATCTCAAGCATCAGCGTATGCGCCGATTCAAACAGGCGATCCAAGTGCTCGCGAAGCTTAAACACAAGTCCGCCATAGGAGCGGATCCCCTCGAACACGCCGTCTCCGTATAAAAGGCCGTGATCGAACACGCTGATCGTCGCATCGGCTTTATCCACCAGGCGGTTGTTTAAAAAAATCTTACTGCTCATACGCTTTTCCCTTCCCAATCCTGCTTTACTATGTTCCAAACACGATGTGCCATTTTAGCAATTCTCTCATCGTGCGTCACTATCAATACGGTCTTGCGTTGTTCCGAAAAGAGCCTCTTCAAAAGCTCGGCAATTTCCTCACCTCTGCGAATGTCCAGGTTTCCCGTCGGCTCATCGCAGAACAGGAACTTTGGATCATGGATGAGTGCACGTGCGATAGCGACGCGTTGCTGTTCGCCGCCCGAGAGCTCGCTCGGAAAATGTTTCATGCGGTCCTTCAGGCCTACCTGCTCCAAGAGCGCCTCGGCTTTCTTACGCGCTTCGGGGATTTTCGAGCTTTCCCTGCTCACGAGAACCGGCAGCATCACATTTTCAAGCGCTGTAAATTCCGGAAGCAGGTGATAAAACTGAAAAATAAAACCGATATTTCTATTGATAAAACGCGCCTTGTCCCTCGGATTTGACTCATGGATGGAGACCCCGTCCAAAAAAACCTGACCGGAACTGGGCTCGTCTAATCCGGATAGAAGATTCAAAAGCGTCGTCTTGCCCGAGCCTGAGGGACCCAAAATGGCGACTCCCTCGCCTTTCCGGATTTTGAGCGATAAATTATTAAAGATTTGAAGCTCGCGCTGGCCGTCCGAATAGACCTTCCGCAGCCCTATCGCTTCGAGGCCGACCGCACTCAAATTCTCGCGCTCCAAAACAGCCGCCTGGACTTTCTCCATTATCTCACTCATGGCGAAGCGCCTGAGCCGGCGTCAGCCTCCCGGCCGTCACAGCCGGATAGAGCGAAGAAACAAAACTAAGCGCAACCGCCACCGAAAGCACGAGCGCCACATCGACGGGGTTCGCCTTGATCGGAAGCCGGCTCACATAATAGATTTCTTTCGGCAGATCCACCAGCGGCGTATGGGCCAAAATCACGCAAAGCGCCGTGCCTGCCAGGAAACCCGCGCCGGCGCCGAAAAAGCCCATCCAGAGGCCGTCCAGCGCAAATATCTTTAAAATGCTGAAACGGGTCGCTCCCAGCGCCCTTAAAACCCCGATGTCCTTTGTCTTGTCCATCACAAGCATCGTGAGGCTTCCGGCGATATTGAGGCACGCGACAAGAATGATCAGCGCCAGAATCAGGAACATCACGATCTTTTCCAGCTTCAAAGCCCCAAAAAGCGTTTTATTCATGTCCATCCAGGTACGCACCACGTACGGGTATTTCAATTTATCCTGAATGCCCCTCTTGAAAAAATCGGCCGCGCCGGCGTCGCTCAACGCCACACTCACTCCCGACACCGCCTCTTTCATGTCAAAAAGCTCCTGCGCGTCTTTCAGATTCAGAAACAAAAGGTTCGCGTCGTACTCATAAAGACCCGAGGAAAAAACCCCTTCTACCGTGTAAACGGCCGGTTTTTTCGCCGTCTGCGACAACACCAGGAATTGGGACCCGATCTTCAGATTAAAACGCCGCGCGAGCTCGGAGCCCACGACCGCAAATTTCTCCCGGCCGGACAACGTGCCGTCTTTCAGATACTGATAAAATTTAGAGACCGATTTTTCTGTCCTAGAATCGATGCCACGCACCAAAACTCCGGTGCCCCACTCGTCTTTCTGGATCAGCGCCTGGCCTTCCACAAACGGCGAAGCGCCCGCAATGCCTTTGAGCTTAGAAAGCGATTCGAGGAGCCCCGCGTAATGATTGAACGCTTCCTCTTTCTCAATCACCAAATGCGCGCGCGTGCCGATGATCCTGTCCTTAAGCTCCCCATCAAAGCCATTCATGACCGCCAGCACCACGATGAGCGCGGCCACGCCGACCCCGATCCCCAAAACGGAAATCGTGCTCGTCACCCCCACGAAAGGATGTCGGCGCTTCGACCAGAGATAGCGTTTGGCAACCCACCACTCGTAGCTCATAGGCTATGCGTCATCCTGAGGAGCCTTGCGACGAAGGATCTCGTTTTTGAGATCCTTCGCTTCGCTCAGGATGACGATCGAAGGATTCAGAATGACGGTCTTCCTTCATTTGCGGGAAGAGAATGACTTCCCGAATCGACGACTGTCCCGTGAGAATCATCACGAGCCGGTCGATGCCTATTCCGAGGCCTCCGGCCGGCGGCATGCCGTGCTCAAGCGCCAGAATAAAATCCTCGTCAAGCGCTTCAAAAGTACTCTCTTTGCCCTTTTCCTTCAATTCGCGCACCAGGCGCTCGCGTTGGTCGATCGGATCGTTAAGCTCCGAATAGCCATTTGCAATTTCCATGCCGCCGATATAAAGCTCAAAGCGGTCGCTCAAAAAAGGATTATTTTTATTCTTCTTCGCCAACGGGCAAAGCTCGGTGAAATAGTCCGTCACAAATATAGGCGTTCCTTTTTTGGATTCTGAAGTGCCCGGCTCCACAAGCTCTCCCACGATATTGATGAGCTGGGTTCTTGAAATCTCCCGTCCGTTTCCGGACTCGATCTTATGGCCCTTCCTTCCCATTTTTTCTATCCAAACTTCCTCCGGGTCCTCAGGATTGATGCCAAAAATATCTTTCATGAATTTTGCAAACGATACACGTTTCCATTCCGACAAATCAATCAGCTTATCGCCGAACGGCACTTTCAGCGACCCCAGCGTTTCTTCGGCCGCTTTGCGGATAATTTCCTCGGTCAGATTCATCACATCATTCACATCGTCGTAGGCCGTGTAAACTTCAAGCATCGTGAATTCCGGGTTGTGGCGCGTGGAAATGCCCTCGTTGCGGAAGCTTTTATTGATTTCATAGACCTTATCAAACCCGCCGACCAATAATTTTTTAAGGTAAAGCTCCGGCGCCACGCGCAAATACAAAGGCATATTGAGCGCCTCGTGATGGGTCTTAAACGGCTTGCCGGCAGCACCCCCCGGAATCGAGTGCATCATCGGCGTTTCCACTTCAAGATACCCTTTTTCATCCAGAATCCGGCGCACCGAGCGGACGACGAGCGCACGCTTCTTAAAAATATCCTTCGCCCTATCGTTGGAAATGAGATCGAGATAGCGCTGACGGTAACGCTGTTCAACATCCTTCAGGCCGTGCCATTTTTCAGGCATCGGCCGGAGGCTTTTGGCCAGCAGCGTTATTTTGCCGGCACGGATGGATATTTCACCGGTTTTTGTCTTGAAAAGCTCTCCCTCCACGCCGATGATATCGCCCAGATCCAGGCATTCGAACACTTTAAGCCCCTCAGGGCCCAGGTGCTCATGCTTCACATACAGCTGGATGCGCCCGCTCTCATCCTTTAAGTCACAAAAGGTGGTCTTGCCCATCACGCGGATCGAAGAAAGGCGGCCGGCGGTGCTGACTTTTTTGTGTTCTTCATAACCCTGAACAAGGGGGCCGATCAGCGCCTGTTTGAAGAACTTGCCCCCAAACGGGTCCACCCCCATGGACTTAAGGGTCTCGAACTTTTTTCGACGTTCACTGAGAAGATCGTTGGATTCAGTCATAACCTATTTATTTTCGCAAGTTTATAAAAATGTTAGAAATTCATTATATCCACTCGGAATAGGGCTGTCAAAGAATATGAAACTCGAATTAAACTTCCGAATACGCAGTGTGTTTGGAGCGGTGGCGGTAGGCCAGGAAACAAAGGAGGAACATGAGCGCGACAAACACATCTCCGAAGCGCGTGTAGAATGAAGGCGTTTTGCGGATGGTCAGCGTATAGCCCTGATGGCCTGTCACGAAGATTTCCTTTCCATTGTCCTTCACCGAGGCGAGAATCCGTCCTTCCGGCGAAATAAAGCATGACAGGCCGGTGTTGGCCGCACGGACCACCGGCACCCGGTTTTCAACCGCGCGGAAAAGCGAGCCTTGCGCGTGCTGGTAAGGAGCCGCGGTCTTCCCGAACCAGGCATCATTGGTGACATTCACCAAAAAGTCGGCGCCGGCGAGGCAAAATTCCCTTACCAGACCCGGAAAAATATCCTCATAACAGATCAGCGCGGCGAATTTAAACTTCCGGTTGGGATTCTGAGTGCGCGTCTGTGTCTCAAAAATCGTCTTTTCATTGCCCGCGCTGAAATGGCCTATCGCAAAAAATTTCCGGAGGAAGCCGAGCGCCGGCTCAAACGGCACAAATTCTCCGAAAGGCACCAGGTGCACTTTGTGGTAGCGCTTTCTCTCCTCCCCGTCGGGACCGAAAAGAATTGCCGTGTTATAAAACTGAAGGCCCCTTTCGAGGTCCCCGAGCGTCGGCGCGCCGACCAGTACGTCCGTGTGCGCCTGGCGGATCGTGCTCCTAAGCTGCGCGGCCAAGAGGGGCTCATCCTCAAAATATCCCGGAAACGAAGTTTCTGGCCAGAGGATCAAATCCGGCTTTTCCGTCGCGCTCATAAATGTGAGCCGTTTGTATTTTTCAAAAATAATATTTTTGATCTTACGGTCCCACTTCTGGTCCTGCGGAATATTGCCCTGCACCACAGAAACACGGATCTGTTTTTTTTCGGCGGAAGCGCTCTTATAAAATGAATCTCTGATGTTTAAGACGATCAGGCCGTAGGCGCAAACCGTCAAAACACTGCCCAGAAGGATTAAAGCCGCGACGGCCGCGAGCCTTGTTTTGGGCATTCTTAAAATCTTATAAATCAGAAGATTTACGAGCATCACGAAAAATGAAACGCCGTAGCAGCCGGTGATATCTGAGATCTGTATGACCCAGAGGTTCTTCCACTGGCCGTAGGATAAAAGCGCCCACGGCAGGCCGCTCGCGATCCATCCCCTCAAATATTCTCCGACCACCCAAAACGCCGCGATAAAGAAAACAGCCGGGATGGCTTTTCGGGTATCTGACCGTTCAGTTTCATCGGCGGGATAAAGAAAACGCACGCTCACCAAACCAAAGAACGCAAAATAAAGCGCCAGGTACGCGGCCAGCGCGATGAATCCGACCACGTTCACATGGATAAGCCAATAACCCAGGAAACAGAAGAACAGAAAGCCGAAAAGATAGGAGTACTTGAACGCGCCGCCTGAGGACTTACGGTTCAGCGCAAAAAAATAAGGAATGAACGCGACGTATGCAAACGGCCACGCCCAGTCGAAGTGATAGGGCAAAACAAGGAGCACCGCGGAAATAATGACCAGAAGCAAATCACGAAGACGGTGGGGCATTACTTATTGCCCATGACACTTCTTATATTTTTTACCACTGCCGCAGGGACACGGGTCGTTGCGGCCTACCTTCGCCTCGTGATGAATTATTGGTGCGCGCTTTGCGCCGTTGCCAGGAACGGCTTCTTCCTCAGTCTCCATAAGTTCGGAAGGCGTTACGGGCGCCTGCGGCATTTGCTTTAGCGCGGAGCCCGCCTCGGGATGTAAAAACTGCATCGGCGCCGCTTTTCTGAGCGGAAGCTCGCGGAGCTTATCGCCCGGCACCGGCTGGACTCTGAAGATGAACCCCAGTGAATCTTCTTTGATGATGCCGATCATTGCCTGAAAGGCCTCGAACGCCTCGCGCTTGTACTCCACGAGCGGGTCTTTCTGGCCGTAGGCGCGCAGGCCGATGCCCTCCCTTAGATTATCCATGTTTCGCAGGTGCTCTTTCCATTTGGAATCGACGACGTCCATAAGAATCATGCGCTCGAGACTCCGCATGAAATCCGCGCCGATCTCCTTTTCTTTGTTTTCGTAGGCCGCCTTTGCCCGCTCAATCAATGCGTCCGTCAGGCGATCGCCGGTTTCCCCCTCAAGCCCTTCGAGAGAAACTGGAAATAGGTTTTTTACGACTTCCGAAAGGCCCTTAAACGCGTCGTCCTCGTTGAAATCGCAGCCGGCAGCCACGGAGTCCGTGACCTCCTCGATCATGCCCAGATAATGCTCGCGGAGGTTTTCGCCCTCAAGCACTTTCTTCCTTTCTGAATAAATCACCTCGCGCTGCTTGTTCATCACGTTGTCATATTCCAAAAGCTGTTTACGGATTTCGAAATTGCGGCCTTCGACGCGCTTCTGCGCCGTTTCAATCGCACGCGTGATAAAAGGATGCTCGATCGGCTGGCCTTCCTCCATGCCGAGGCGCTGCATGAGGCCGGAAATTTTATCGGACCCGAAAATACGCATGAGGTCGTCCTCCAGCGAAAGATAAAAACGCGAAGAACCCGGATCGCCCTGGCGGCCCGAGCGGCCGCGCAGCTGATTGTCAATGCGCCGTGCCTCATGGCGCTCGGTGCCGACCACATGAAGTCCGCCCACGTCCCTCACGCCCTGCCCCAGCACGATGTCCGTGCCCCGGCCGGCCATGTTGGTCGCGATCGTGACTGTATTAGGCTGGCCGGCTTGCTTGATGATTTCGGCTTCCATTTCATGGAATTTGGCGTTCAGGACGTTATGGAGCACATTGGCTCGGCGGAGCATCGAGCTTAAATGCTCGGATTTCTCGATTGAAACCGTGCCCACGAGCACCGGTTGTCCTTTCTTATGACACTCCACGATTTCATTCACGACCGCCGTAAATTTTTCTTTTTCGGTGCGATAGATCTGGTCGGCGTGATTCTTGCGGTTCATCGGCCGATTCGTGGGAACCGTGACAACATCCAGTTTATAAATGGTGTGGAACTCCTGGGCTTCCGTCGCCGCGGTGCCTGTCATGCCGGCCAGTTTCGCGTACATGCGGAAATAATTCTGGAACGTGACCGTCGCGAGCGTCTGATTTTCTTCCTCGACCTTCACGCCTTCCTTGGCTTCAAGCGCCTGGTGGAGCCCGTCGCTGTAACGGCGGCCGGGCATGAGGCGGCCCGTGAACTCATCGACAATCAGCACTTCGGCGTCCTTCACGACATAATCCACGTCTTTTTTAAAAAGCGTATGCGCGCGAAGCGCCTGATTCACGTGATGCACGAGCTCCACGTGGTGAGGGTCGTAGAGGTTCTCGACGCCGAGCGCCTCTTCGGCTTTTTTCACGCCTTTTTCGGTGAGCGCCACCGTACGTGTTTTTTCCTCGATCTGATAGTCTTCCTCTTTATTCATGCGCGGGATGATGTGGTTTATCTTTTCATACTTGTCCGTCGACTCTTCGCTGGGCCCTGAAATGATAAGCGGCGTCCTGGCCTCGTCGATCAGGATGCTGTCGACTTCATCCACGATCGCATAACAAAGCTCCCGCTGCACGCGGTACCCCACGTGCCGCACCATGTTGTCGCGTAGGAAATCAAATCCAAATTCATTGTTCGTGCCGTAAACCACGTCACTGCCGTAGGCTTTCTGGCGGTCCTGGGGCGCGATGCCATGTTGAATCACACCCACGGAGAGCCCCAGAAATTCATAGATCGGCCCCATCCACTCCCTGTCTCTCTTGGCCAGATAATCGTTCACGGTGACCACATGAACGCCCTTGCCGGTCAAGCCGTTCAAATAAACAGGCAGTGTCGCGACGAGCGTTTTTCCTTCGCCGGTGGCCATTTCGGCAATCTTTCCGTCGTTCAGCACCATGCCGCCGACGAGCTGCACGTCGAAATGGCGCATGTTGAGAAGACGCTTCGAGGTTTCGCGGACCACCGCAAATGCCTCCGGCAAAATGTCCTTCAGCGTCTGGCCTTTATTCAGGCGGTCACGGAATTCCTGAGTTTTGACCTTGAGCAGGTCATCGGATAACGAGGAAATTTGCGCTTCGAATGAATTGATTTTTTGGACAAACGGCGTATAGCGCTTGAGCATGCGGTCGTTTTGCGTGCCAAAAATTTTGGTTAAGGCCCAATTAATCATAAAAGTTCTGCTATTCTTTTTCCCTTTTTCTTAAATAAGCTTCCAAAAATCCATTAATTTTACCCTCCAAGACCGCCGTGGCGTTGGAAGTTTCATAATCCGTGCGGTTGTCCTTCACAAGATTGTAGGGATGCAGGACGTACGAGCGGATCTGGCTGCCGAACGCGATTTCCTGTTTGGCGCTGTAGCTTTTCTGCTGTTCATCTTTTCTTCTGCCCATTTCCATTTTATACAGACGGCTTTTCAAAACTTTAAGCGCCGTCGCTTTGTTCTTAAGCTGGGAGCGTTCATTTTGGCACTGGACCACGATCCCCGAGGGAGTGTGCGTGATGCGAACAGCCGAGTCCGTCGTGTTGACGCCCTGCCCGCCCTTGCCTCCGGAGCGAAACACGTCCACGCGCAGGTCCGACTCCTTCACATCGATCTTGATGTCATCTTCCACTTCGGGAATCACATCCACCGACGCAAACGAGGTGTGGCGCCTCTTATTCGAATCAAACGGAGAGATCCTCACCAGGCGATGCACGCCGTTTTCGGACTTGAGGTATCCGTAAGCAAACTCGCCTTCAATCAGAATCGTGACGTTCTTTATGCCTGCTTCTTCGCCGGCAAGCACATCAATCACACTCACTTTGTGCTTTTGGTCTTCAGCCCAGCGCGAATACATCCTTAAAAGCATCGAAACCCAATCGCACGCTTCCGTGCCGCCCGCGCCGGCGTTTATATTCAATATCGCACTGTTGCGGTCACTCGGGCCGCTTAAGAGCTTCTGGAACTCGAGCTCGTCCAGTTTCTTCGAATGCTTTTCAAATTCTTCCTCTAGATGCTTCAGCGACTCCTCGTCGTTGTCGCTCACGATCGCGAGGAACCCTTCAAGGTCCTTCTGCGCCGCCGCGAGCTCCTTGTAGACACCCGTTTGACCTCTCAGACTCTTCAGTTCCTGCATCACGGAATTTTTCTTGTCGGGGTTGGACCAAAAATCGGGGGCCGTCGTCTCGTTCTCTAAAACCTTGATGCGCGCTTCCAGTTTCTCGTAATCAAAGAAACCTCCCCAGAGCGAGTAATTTCTCGTTGGCGCCCTGTAACTTCTCAGCTAAGTCTTTTTTCATTATTCTGCCTTTTGTTTTCTAAAACTAAGGGGAGATTTTAGCATTAATGGAGGGATTTGGCACATATATTTCGCCAACATTGTCATTGCGAGGAGGAGCCCGCCATGTTTCTTGGCGGGCGACGACGAAGCAATCTCTACCCTAAGGCGCCGGGCTGTCTCGAATTATTTTTTCTTCTTCGCCTTTTTTGAGGCTTGAGACTTCTTTGTTTTTTTGGCCGGGGCTTGAGGCGGCGGAGGCGGTAGGTAGGCAGACCCGAGCTTGCTGATGGGCTTCGGGGGCAAAACCACCGGAGTCAGCACCGGCATGCCCGAGCCGCCGGATTTGCGTTTCGCGAAGCATTGTTTGCAATAGACCGGACGGTCTTCGGACGGCCGGAAAGGAACCTCACACACTTTATGACAATCCGCGCATATCGCTTCGTACAAAGTCCTGTCTTTGCGCGGAGGCTGTTTGGCTTCGGGGCTCCGGAACGGCTCCCCCGCGGTCTGGGCGATCACCGTATCCAGCTTCTTTTCTACACCGACGAGACGCTCGAGTAATTTAGCCATCAACCCTTCTAAATAGGGATCGACCTTCGGGGCAGCGCCTGCCTTATTTTTGGACTTCAACCGTTTTTTCATAACCTCTCCCCGTCGGATGTGGACTTCCCCCGATTTAATGGACACTCGGTCTAAGTTTACATCAAGCCGTTTGAGGATTTAACTTTTTATACCAAAGGCATTTGTTCGTACAATAGTCCAGGCCTTCATCTTTGGTTTGCGGACACCCTTTATCTGCATAGCTAATTGCAACCATCCAACAGTCTCTGCCCATATTATGTTCATAGGCGGGACACATATGTTTTACCGCATGAAGACAATTCATAAACTCCCAGCAATTTTGAGGCTCTTGAGGTTCCATACGATTTTGGTTCATGGCATTATTTACCTCCGAGTTTTTTTACTTAAACTCCACGACAAGCGCGCGGAACACGCTCGTGCCGGTATTCTGAGCCGCGTGGGTTTCTTTAGGGATCCACATAATCTGGCCGACCGTTCCGTCTACAACGTTTGTTTTGCCGTCCGGAGTGCTTAACGTCAACTGCCCCGCGTCTAAAATATACACGAAGTGATCATAGGCATGAGTGTGCATCGCGATCTGTTCACCGGGATTAAACTTGATCTCCGACACACGAGTGCGTTCGTTTTCAAACTTCTTTGAGTAAATGGTTGGCCCCGCAACATACTGGTCCGGATACATTTCCTCGGCAATCGCGCCGCCAACAAACGTAAATACCGCGCCAACAGCGACTATCCATCCTAAAATAAGCGATTTCTTCATTTTCATCTCCATGGGTTAGTTTTGATACACTCTTTGCTCGTCTTCTCCTCTTACAAAGACCCGGATTAGTGTAGCGCTGTCCGGGCGGAGAGGCAAGGATGAGAAATATCCGCCACAACCACCCTGCCCAGATACGGCTTCGCGCATTCGGCTAAAAACCCCTTTTTTGGCAAACCCAGCGTGACAGTTACGCCGGCCTTTATAGCGGCACCCATTACTTCGCCTGTGTCCGCATTGAGACCTGAAGGAATATCTACGCTTAAGACGCGTTTTTTTGAAGCGTTGACAAGCTCGATCACTTCGCTGATCGGGCCGTCTACAGGCTTGGATAACCCCGTCCCAAACAGCGCGTCGATGACAAGGTCCGAACGGCGTAATTGCGTCCGCAAAAGATCCCAGTTCACGCTCCGCGAGCAGTCCACGGGTCTTAGGCCTATATTCTTCAGAATCTTAAAATTCACTCGAGGATCGGCTTTCATCTTGTTCGGATGCTGAAAGAAGAAGACGGAGACAGAAATGCCTTGGCTGTGCAGGTGCCTGGCCGCGACAAAACCGTCGCCGCCGTTGTTTCCTTTTCCTGAAAGAACAAGAACATTTCTCAGTTGAAATTTCCGCGCTTCGCGCGCGCAGGCTGAACCTGCGTTTTCCATTAAGAGTATCGAGGGAATGCCGTATTTTTTGATCGCCCGCTCATCCAAACAACGCATCGTTTCAGAGGTTACGTATCGCATCCCTTATCCTTCGTAGAACTGGAAAACTGGGGAAAACTGGGACAGTTCACTTACTGTAGTATGTACAAAACTTAAAATGTCCCAGCGGGCGATAAACAGATGCTTTGCCGCCCAGGATACTTTCATAGAGCGTGATCTTATCCGCGCAAAAAGCGACGGGCCCCGATAACGAGCTAAGCTTTTTCCATCGTTCAAGAAGATCGGCGGGAGCCTTTGCTTTATCCGTTCGCACCAGAGTTACATGGCTCTGAAAATCTCTAGTTTCGCGCGCAAAACCCAAGTTTTCAAGCGCCGCTTCGCATCGCTCAAAGATCGGCACAAGCACCTCTCGGGGTTCAACCCCGATCCAAAACACTTTCGGAGCGCCTCTTGGAGGAAACACACCCCAACCGTCCAAGCGCAGATCGCAGGCGGAAACATTTTGGGCTGCCGCCTCGAGAGCAGTCTGAATGCCGGAGATCCGCTCCACACCGATCGCTCCCAAAAATTTCAACGTCAGATGATAATTTTCTGCGGGAACGATCTTAATACAGTCCCCAAACGTGCGCATCCACGACAACGCTCCGGCCAAACTCTGCCGGACGGGCTCCGAAATATCAATTTCCGAAGTCTACGAAAGAGCACCGCCTACACCATGCAGAAACCCAAAAAGAAATAACCCGCCTTACACGCTCAACGTCTCCAGGATCTTCTTCGCCGCTTTGGCGGTCACTGAACATTTTTCAATAATCTTCGCTTCGGAAGCGTTCCGGATCGCGGAAATAGTGCCGAATTTTTTGAGGAGCCTCTCCTTGGTCTTCGGCCCTACGCCCGGAATCTCGTCCAATCGCGACACCAGCGCCTCTTTGCGGTGAAGCCGCCTGTGAAGCGTGATCGCAAAGCGGTGCGCCTCGTCCCGCAGATGTTGAATCATCTGCAAAAGCGGCGAATTCTGCGGATAAATGCGCGCGGCCTCACGGCCGAGCTCGAAAAGATGCTCATGTTGTTTCGCGATCGAGATCATCGGGATCTTCCCAAGCCCGAGCTTCCTCAGTTCATCCCCCGCAGCCGACAGATGCCCTTTCCCCCCATCAATCACCACTAAATCCGGCGGCACCTGCTTCTCCTCCAGAAAGCGCGTAAAGCGGCGGCGTATGACCTCCCGCATCATGTCGTAGTCGTTGATACCCTTCACGGTTTTAATCCTAAAACGGCGGTACTCGGAACGCGCGGGTCTGCCGTTCAGAAACACGACCATCGATCCCACCGGCTCGCGTCCGGTAATATTCGAAATGTCAAACCCCTCCATCCGTTCGGGCTCCTTCGGCAGTGAAAACGCGTCTTTCAGGGCCGCAAGCACCTGACTTGTCCGTTTTTTCAAAACATCCGCCTGCGGCAGTGAAGAAAGCGCGCGGATCTGCTCGTAAACACTTTTGGCCTTTTCATACTGCCGTCCGGCCGAATACTCCTTCATGCGCCGGGTGAGCCCGCGCACCAGCGCCGCGCGATGCCCTTCGAGAAAAAGCCCGAGCTCTTTGACAATTTCACCGTATTTTTCCTTGTCAATTTCACCCACGCAGGGCCCCTTGCACTGGCCAATGTGGTACATGAGACACACTTTGTCCGGGATCGGATGGCAGGTGCGCATCGGAAAAAGGCGCCTCAGCATCCTCACGGCCTGATTCAGAAGCCTGCCGCTCGTATAAGGGCCAAAGTATTTCCCCCCGTCCGCCTTTCGCCCCCGCACCACCAGGAGCCGCGGGAATGCTTCGCTCGTGATCTTGAGATACGGGTAGCTTTTATCGTCCTTCAATTCCTGGTTGAATTTAGGCTGGTTTTCCTTGACGAGGCTTGCTTCGAGAAGCAGCGCATCTGCTTCGGTGGGTGTTTCAATAAAATCGATTCGCCGCACTTCGAAGAGCATTTTCCCTTCTTTTGAAAAATGCTCCCCAAAACATCTGAAATGCGACAGCACCCTTTTGCGGATGGAAAGCGCCTTGCCGATGTAGACGGGTTTGGAGTCCCTGTCCTTAAAAAGATAGACGCCCGGACTGTTCGGGAGCTGTCGGATGCGATGGCTTAAAAAACCGGGAATAACCCCGCCCTTCCTAAAACTCATTTGACACCTTTTTTAAAGAAGCTCCGTCCACTTTGGAAGGGCGGGGCTTCGACTTTCAAGACCCACACGGAACCCAGATACACCAAGACGCTTAAACTGATCCCCAGAAAAAGATAAAACGCCTGAAGGGTCGTCGGGGCACCGCGATGCGCCTCCAGAACCCAATGGTTGAATGAAAACGAAAAAAACCCCATGACCGCCGCCGCCGTCGAAATTTTAAAGATGCTTTTGAGAATCCGCCGTTCATCAATCGCGCCCACCCTCTTTCTTAAAAACACATAGAGCATAACGACGTTGACGGTGGCCGACAGCGTGGAGGCCAGCGCCAACCCGCCGATCTTCAGGGGCCGCATCATAAGAAGGCTTAAGATCACGTTCAAAACGACGGCCATCAGCATCGTCTTCACGGGCGTGCGCGTGTCCTGCATCGCGTAGAACGCGTTCACCAAAAGTTTGATCAGGCAGCACGACAAAAGCCCGAACGCATAAAAATAAAGCGCGCTCTGCGTGATCTGCGTCGAATACGCGTTGAAACGGCCGTGCTCGAAAATGATTCGCACGATCGGCCCGCACAAGGTGATAAGCCCTGCGGAGGCCGGCAGCACCACAAGCGCCAGCGACCGCACAGCCGCCGAGAACGTCGACTTAAATCCTTCGAGATCCTTAAGAACCATCTGACTTGAAAACGTGGGCAACGCAGCCTGCGCAATCGAATAGCCGAAAATCGCAAGCGGCAGCTGAAAAAGACGGTTCGAGTAATAAAGCGCGGACTGGCCGCCGGGTCCGATGATCGTTTCAAACGAAGCCAGGACGGAATCGACGAACACGTTGATCTGGTAAAGCGCAGAACCGAACACGCGCGGCAGGAGAAGCCTTCCGATCCTTTTTACGGAATCGTGGTTCCACCGAGGTGGGGTGAGGCGGAACCCCCGCTTTAAAAGCGGCCCGATCTGACACCCCAGCTGCAGCACGCCGCCGGCCAGGACGCCCACCACAAGCGCCATGGGGCCGTAGTGTTTTTCATAAAAGAAACCCGCCACGATCATCGAGATATTTAAAAATACGGGCCCGAGCGCGGAGCTTCCGAACTCCTTCAGGGAATTCAAGACGCCCATAGCAAGCGCCGAGAGGCCGATGAAAAACAAATAAGGAAATATCACGCGTGTGAGTTTAACGGTGAGAGGAAATTTTTCGGGGTCCGTGGAGAGGACGAAACCCGGGGCAATCAAACGCACAATCTGCGGCGCAAACACGCACCCCAAAACGGACAACAAAATCAAAATCGCCGTCATCATAAAAAACAGCGTCGACACCAGATGCCAGAACTCTTCCTTTCTTTTTTCATGACACTCCGTCAGCACCGGCACAAACGCCGAGTTCATGGCACCTTCTCCCACGAGGTCCCTCAGGAGGTTCGGAATCTTGAAGCTCACGACAAACGCCTCGGCTGCGACACCCGTCCCGAACGCGGTCGCGATAATGAGGTCCCGCACGAACCCCAGCACCCGGCTCAAGGCCGTGAGACTCCCTAGAATTCCGGCGGATTTTGCAAGCGATGAATTCATTTTGACACTCAAACTCGTTTTCTGTAAGATACTGTGCCTATAAGGGAGAAATTATGGCTCATAGACGTTCATCCATCAAAAAGATCCGCATCGATAAGAAGCGCCGCGCACTCAACGTGCAGACGCTGTCGGATCTTCGTACGATCCAGCGCAAGGTAAAAACGCTCATTGTCGGCAACAAAAAGCCGGAAGCGCTGGCTTTGTCCCGGGATCTTTTTTCAAAACTGGATAAGGCGGTTAAAAAAGGCCTGATTCATAAGAACCTCGCCTCCCGCCAGAAGTCCCGCACCACCCTCAAAATCAACGCCATCAAAGTTTAGAAGCCTAGGCAATTATTGCAGGCACAGGGAAAGCACCAGCCGTTCGACGGCCAGGCTTTCGCTTAAAGCGCCTGTCTTGATCGATTCATCACACAGCAAGAGCTCCCGAAAAACCTTCCGCAGGTCAAACCGCGAAAGGCTTTTCACCTGCACGACAAACTTATCCATGAAAAATGAATGCACCCTAAGCTCGGTGCCCACTTGAGCACCGGGAAGCCCTTCGTCCATCAGCGCTTTGGCCTTTCGCATCCGTTCAAACTGTCCGGCCAGAACCGCCACAATCTCAAAACCCCGTATCCCCTCCCTTAAAAAATTGGCGGTCATGGAAAGCGCGGCCTTCGCGTCTTTTTTCAGTAGGTTGTCCACCAGCACGAACACATCATTTTGGAGCGAACGCCCCAGCAGCGCTTCCACATCGCCCGCGTTTACGTCTTTCCTCGGATGAATGTAAGTCGCAAGCATCTCGAGCGATGACGAAAGCGCCGGCACATCCTTGCCCATTTTATCGATGAGAAGCGCACTCGCGGCCGGTTCAAGCCGTATCCCCGCATGCTTCGCACGCGTGGAAATCCACTGCGGCAGATCCCTGTCAAACGGGGCGTAGCACGACACCGTCTTTGCTTTCTTGGACACGGCGGATAAGAAGGGGTTTTTTTTGGCGCTCGTCTCGCAGGACACGAGAACCGCGGCGGCCGAAGACGGGAAGGAAGCGATGAAGGAAAGCAAGCTCTCTTTTTCCCCCTCTTCGAGCTCATCCACGCCGGACAAGACCGCAAGCCGCTGGGGACTTAAAAAAGGCAGCGTCTGAAGGAAATCCTTAAACGCGGCAAAACCGCCCGGCTCGGCGTCAAATTCCCGAAAATTGAGGTCCAGTTCGGAAAGATTCTTAAAAAGGGAGCTTTTGAGACTACGGACGAATTCTTTTTTCAGGAACTCTTCTTTACCTACGAGGAGGTAAATCCCGCCCTTCGAAGGTTCTGTCAGCGATTTCATGCCTCACAAGGTGAAACGAAGGGCGGGATAAAGAGATGCGGCTACCATATTTCGATGGTTTTTTCCACCACTCGGCGCGCCACGTCTTCCACGGCCTTCGCGGCCGCCACGTCTTCACTGACGGCGCGCGAACCGGACAAGAAGAAGGAAGTATCCCCGGTCAGTGCCGCGTCCTGCCAGATCATTTTATGCGTCCCCGCTTCATACACGCTCACATCCAGCACAATGCTGAGGCGATATTCCTGGATATCGTCGCCGGCGCTGTACCGAAGCGTGTCGCGGCGGTAATCGAGGAGCTTCGACTCCACGACGGCATTGGCTTTATCGGCCGAGGCAATCTTCAAATTTCCGTCAAACACGAAACGGTTGATGATGGCGTTGGTGATGTCCACCTCCACGCCGGGGCGGTAAACGCGAAAACGCTCCTTGTCGCTCACCTCCGTGGAAAGATCTATCGTATTTTTGACGGGTTCCACATGGATCGTCTTGATATGTTCAGGCAGGTTGGACTTGGTCGTATAGCCGCAACCCGTCCCGAGCATCACAACACACAGCGATAAAACCAAAGACCTGATCAGCTCTGAACCTGTTTTCACCATGGGCGGTACCAGGGTTTAGAGTCAGGTTTTCTCTCGCCGCTCTCATTCTGAAGAATGTTTTGCAGCCGCCGCTTGGCTTCCTCGGCCGCCGGCGTGTCAGCGTACTTTTGGGAAACCTCGCCGTAATAGACCTTGGCGCTTGAGAATTTCTTCTGTTTTTCATAGAAGGAGCCCACCTCAAAGTTTTGCTGGGCCTTCTTCGCGCGCAGCACACGGATGGATTCATCGGCCTCGAGCGCCTGCTGATCCTCCGGAAACGTCTTCTTGAAGTCCTCAAATTGCTCGATCGCCCGCTCGGCATACTGTTCATTGTACTGAGATTTTTTAGAGGCCTCCATCCCCACATAGGCGATCTGATAGCGCGCCTTCGTCACCAGTTCCGAATTGGGATACTCGTCGATGACCTGCTGATAGGCCTTTTGGGCCTCTTCGTATTCCTGCATCGTCTTGTAAACTTCACCGATCTGGAACTGCGCCTCGGCGCCGTAACTGCCGTACGGGGCGTTTTTTACGACATGCTTGTAAAGCTCTATCGCTTTGTCCTGCCCCGAAAGCACGAGGATCCCCAGAAGCTTCATCTTTTCTCCGGAGGCAAACTGGTTGGCAATTTCAAACTCGCGATGGGTGGCGTCCTTGATGCGGTCGCTGTAGGGATAGCGGTCTATGAGCTTCTGATAGGCATCGGCGGCCTTGGCCAAGTCCTGCTTCTCTTCCCAGCAAAGCCCGGCATAATAAACGCCCTCGGCTGCCATACGTGAATTTGGAAACGCCTCGGGAAGCTTTTCAAACTCCTCGATCGCACGGTCCCAGTTCTTCTGCCCATAAAACTGCATGGCCCAATTAAACTGTTCTTCAGGCGTATCTTTTGCGGAATTTTTGGGATTGATCCATTTCCCAATGTCAGGGCTCCACACCCAATAAGCCTGAGAAACCCCGCTGACGAACACCGAAGCGAACAATAAGAATAAAACAACCCGTTTTTTGTTTATCATGAAAGTTCCGGTAAATTCAAGCCTATAGCTTATAATGAGCCTTTAGGGGTTGTCAATTAATTGAATGACTTCTTAAACATCCTGGCCAGCAGTTTTACCAGGATATCCGCCTCCAAATTCACGCGGTCCCCTTTCTTCAACCCGGCCAAGCGGGTTTTCTTAAGTGTGTAGGGGATTAAATGGAGCCAAAACGCGTTTCGGGTGACTTCGCCGATAGTCAGACTGACGCCGTTCACGGCCACCGACCCTTTTTCCAGAAAAAAAGGCGCAAGCGGCTTTGGAAATCCGACGAGGAGGCTTGTTTGATTCTTCCCGGGAAGCACGCGAAGGATCTTGCCTTTGCCGTCCACATGGCCCAGCACAAAATGCCCGTCGAGCCTGGCATTGGCCTTGAGCGGGAGTTCCCAATGAACGCTGTCCCCGCGTTTAAGGCTTCCGAGTGTGGTTCTTTTCAGCGTCTCGGCAACGACGTTAAAGTAAATATGATTCCCACGCTTTTGAACGACCGTAAGACACGCCCCGTTCACGCAGACACTGCCGCCGATTTTAAGCGCACGTGCCAAGCCCGCCGGACAGCTCAGCCCGAGGATTTTCGCGCGGGCGCTCTTCGAGCGCTTCCATTCTCTCACGACCCCTGTTTTCTCAATGACGCCCGTAAACATTTTCAGGAAATAAATCCGTGAATCAAAAAATCTTTGCCTACGGGCCGAACGCTCGCCGATTGAAGCGCCACCGCCTTTTGCAATGAACCGACGCCTTCACCGGCAACGGAATGGACGGCATTTTTCCCACCGATGATCTTCGGGGCCACGAACCAATAAAGCTCGCGCGCCAGCCGCTTGTCTAAGATGTCCGCAATCGCCGCTCCGCCGCCCTCGATCAAAACCTTCACAATCCCCCGCCGGGCCAGTTCCTTAAAAAGAAGCCTTAAATCCACGCGGCCTTTTTTCTCCGGCAAAACAAGCACCTGGGCTTTCTTTCGCAAGGAGGAAAGCCGATTTTTGTTTGCCCGATGCGAAGCCGCGATGATCACCGGACCTTTTGATTTGTTTGAGAAAATATTTGCATTTAAGGGGGTTCGCAGAAAACTGTCCAGCACCACTTTGAAAGGTGTCTTCGAAGAGCCCTTCGTCTTGTGGCCGTTTCGCACGCTTAAGGAAGGATTGTCCTTCAACACGGTGTTTACCCCCACCAGGATCGCATCGGAGGAAGCGCGAAGTGTCTGCGAAAACTCACGCGCTTCCTTGCCCGTAATCCAGCGTGACTCGCCAGTCTTCGTGGCAATCTTGCCGTCCAAACTTTGCGCGACCTTGATGACGCCGTAAGGCACCTTATGCCGGACCCAGTGATTGAAATCCCTGTTGAGCGCGGCCGCTTCTTTTTCGAGAACCCCTTCCACCACCCGCACACCCGCTTTTTTCAATTTCCGAATGCCCCGCCCGTTCACAAGCGGGTTTTTGTCTCTGGCGGCAATCACCACTTTTTTGATTCCCGATTCCAGAATAAGGTCCGCGCAAGGTCCCGTCTTCCCGTAGTGGGAACACGGTTCAAGCGTCACATAAAGTGTCGCACCTTTGGCCTTTTGTCCTGATTTTTGAATCGCAAATACCTCCGCGTGCAAACCGCCGAATTTTTGATGAGCGCCCTCGCCGATGATGCGTCCGGCTTTCACAAGCACGGCGCCCACGAGCGGGTTTGGGTGCACACGACCTTCCCCGCGCCGGGCCAACGCGATGGCTCTGCGCATGAAAAAAAGATCTTTGGGAGTTACTTTTTGCATTCCATTTTTGCGATCTTATCTAAGATGCCATTTACGAACTTGGAGGAATCGGCTTCTCCGTAGCGCTTCGCAAGTTCCACGGCTTCATTGATCGCCACCTTGACGGGAATTTCATCTATGAACATCATTTCGTAAGCGGCCAGGCGCAGGATGTTCCTGTCCACGTAGGCCATGCGCTTGAGTTCCCAATGCTCGGCAAATCGTTCTATCATCTTGTCGATGATCTCGAGCTTTTCAATCGTGCCGCGCACGATGCGTTCGGTGTATTGGCGGACCTCGGCGTTATTTTCATGTTCTTCCGGTGCTTCGTCCTCTCCGGGGAACAAAGTCAGGCCGGTTTTCTCCTTCCAGAAATCCTCGAAGACCTCGTCGACATCCGAATGCGAAATATCCTCCTGATAAAGAATCTGAAGCGCAAATTCGCGCGCTTTCGTGCGTTTTCTCATTTTTTCTTCAGAGAACGATCCCGCATGAGATTGGCCATTTCAATCGCCGCCATCGCCCACTCACGCCCTTTATTCATGTGCTTGACCCCTACGCGCTCGACCGCCTGCGCAACCGTGTGGGCAGAAATAATACCCAGGATGACCGGTATTTCACTCCGGTCACTGAGTTCCCGCAGGCTCCGCGCGCTTTCCCTCACGACTTGATCAAAGTGCTTGGTTTCTCCCCGGATCACGACCGCAAGCGTGATCACCGCATCCCACCTCTTTTTTTGAACAAGCCTCTTGGCTGCCAGAGGGATTTCAAACGCGCCGGGCACATGGAAAACCTTGATGTCCGGCTTTCGCGCGCCGTGGCGCAGCAACGTATCCACGGCACCCAGCAGAAGCCCGCGGGTGAGATACTCATTGAAGTCTGAAACGACGACCGCTATTTTAAGGCCCTTCGCCCGGAAGCTCCCTTTGGACTCCGGAATTCCTTTCAGAGAATTATCTTTTCTTTTTTCCATGAAGCGCGCCCAAAAAATGCCCCAGCTTCTTCCTCTTGGTTTCCAGGTATTTCCGGTTATGCGGATGCGGTTTGATTTCAATCGGCACGCGCTCAACTACTTTAAGTCCATAACCTTCCAGACCCACGATTTTTCTCGGATTATTCGTGAGAAGCCTTATGCTCCGGATCCCCAAATCGGCCAAAATCTGGGCGCCCACCCCATAGTGACGCAGGTCCGCCGGAAATCCCAGTTTCTTATTGGCCTCCACGGTATCCAATCCCTTGTCCTGCAATTGATAAGCCTTCAATTTATTCAAAAGTCCTATTCCCCGGCCTTCCTGCCTCATATAAAGAAGCACCCCCTGCCTTTCCTTCGCAATCAATTTCATCGCGTTGTGAAGCTGCTCGCCGCAATCACACCGCTTGGAGCCCAGGATATCGCCGGTAAAGCACTCCGAATGCACGCGCACCAAAGCCGGTTTATTCGGTGAAATATCGCCCATCACGAGCGCCACGTGATAATCCTTGTCCACGGTCGACTCGTAAGCCACCAGCTTAAACTCGCCGTAATCGTTCGTGATGCGCGTTTCGACCGCTTTAAAAACAAGCTTTTCTTTTTTTCGGCGGTACTCAATCAAGTCCCGGATGGTGCAAATCTTTAGCCCGTGTTTTTTGGCAAACGCGATCAAATCCGGCGTGCGCGCCATGCTGCCGTCATCGTTCATGATCTCGCAAATAGCGCCGGCCGGATACAGCTCCGCCAGTTTCATCAGATCCACGGAGGCTTCCGTGTGTCCCGCCCGCACCAACACCCCGCCCTCACGCGCCCTCAACGGAAACAGGTGTCCCGGTCTCACCAAATCCTCTTTTTTGGTCTTGGGGTCAATCAATACCTTGATCGTGCGGGCCCGGTCATAAGCTGAAATGCCCGTGCTGATGCCGCGCCGGGCGTCAATCGAAACCGTCCAAGCCGTCTTCAGCTCATCGGTATTATGGGCAACCATGAGGTCTACCCCGAGTCCCTCAAGGCGCTTCCCCTCCATCGACACACAGATAATTCCGCGGCCGTGTTTAGCCATAAAATTAATCTTCGCCGGTGTTGCAAACTCGGCCGCGACGACCAGGTCGCCTTCATTTTCCCTGTCTTCATCATCAATGACGATGATGAGCCTGCCTTTTTTAAGGTCCGACAGGATTCCGGGTATTGAGCTTCTATACAAATTATGAACTCCCTAAAAATACTCGTTGATATAAGAAACGGCTCGGTCACGCATCGTGGAGAAGAGGTGCTTCTTTGTGTGAAACGCGGGGTTTTTTCTCTCAAGCTCATCGGCCACGTGCAAAAGCCCTACGATACCCGCATCCCGGGGGCGGCTCAGTGTCTCGACGCCTAAAGGCGAAGAACGGCGCACGGGGATCCCCAGTTCATTCTCTAAAACGCGTTCCAGAGAATCGTTCGCCGTGAGATCCCCTGCCAAAAAAAACTGCTCGGCGCCTTCGCTTCTTTTCATAAGCTCCCGGGCCATCTGGGCCGCATGGATCCCGATTTCATCGGGGCCCCTATCGCCGGTCAGACAGACCCTGTAATCCGTGATGCCGTTATTTTCAAATAGAAATACACTCGTCAAATCCCGGCCGGCTTCTACGATGACCCGCTTCTTTATCCGGTCTTCCCTGGGTAAAATCCCGCAGGCCGTGGACAAGGCCGAAAAAACGCTGACGGGCCTTTCGACGCCCGCGCGCGCCATGAGACGGTTCCATTCTTCACACACCCGTGAACGCACCTGGACCACGTGCGCAACCACGTCTAACTTACTGCCGAACACGCCCAGCGGATTTATCACATGATCGCGCTCGTCGATTATAAACCCCAGCTCTTTGAAATAAATGATCGTGCGGTCAAAATGGGCCGCCAGGCGCTTGGCGGTCTGGCAGGCCTGCTCGACATCGAAGCGCCGGATCTCGCCTTCTCCGGACAAATGCTTTGATCCCCGCACCTCGAGGCTCTGTGCTTCCGGGTCCTCCAAATTAAAATAAAGCGTCTCGACGGACACGCCCGCAGTGCTTTCGGCCCTGCGGATCGCCGCCGCCACCGATTCCACGGCATCACCCAGATGCGCGATCACTCCTTGCTTTGTACCGCCGGCCGGGGAATCGCCGGCGCCGAGCACCTGAAACGCGCCGTCCCCTTTTCTTTGGGCAATCAATGCCACGACCGTCTCCGCGCCCACGTCCAGCACGGAGAGCGTGCGCTTAGGGTAAATCTTTCTGACGAAATTCATCGGGGGCCGATTACCACGTCGTCGAAGCGAAGATCAATGTAACGTATTTTCACCCGATCGAGCTCCACCGTCTTCAACGTCTGATCGAGAATTTTGAGCCTCTCCACCAAGTGCGTGAATCCCAGACGGATTTCGATATCGCCGTCCACATAAACGGATATGTTCCTGGGATCGCTGATATCGATTCTGGAAAGAGTGTGCTTTCGCAGCAAACGATGCCCCTTGATATACTCGGCCAGTTTTAAAGCTTTGAGTGTCCCCGCCTCGCGGAGGCTCGCGCCTACCAGCAACCCCTCGGGTGGGACCGGCACGCCTTCCAGAATCGTAAGATTCCGAAACGGCGACGAAGCCGTGCCGGGCAAAACCACCAGGCTCTTGTCCACCTGCACGTAACGGGATGAAAACGCGATCTGCGCTATCGGCGTGCGGCGTTTCAAAAGAACCTCGATGCGGTTTGGGAGCACACGCCTGACGCGCACCTCCTTAAACTCCGGGTGCTTTCTTTTGATCAGCTCCTGCACATTCACAAGGTCCAACGTCACGAGATTCTCGCCTTTTTGAAGCTCGCAAAATTTAAACGCCTGTTCCGCCGCCAAGCTCCCGATATTCAGCACGCGAACCTCCTCCAGACGGAAAGACGGAGAATTCACCGCATACACCGCCACGGTGCCGAATAAAACACCCAGCACGGTGAGCGAAAGAATATACGGCAGCGAGGAAAGTAAAAACGATTTAAATCCCCCCAAAAACTTAACGGAGAAAATCGGGCTTAGGTTCCTTCTTCTTACCTTACTTTTCAGCGGTTTGACCATGACAACAGCCTTTTCTTTAAAGAAGATTCTAAGATTTTAACACAAAGACCCGGAAAATCGACCCCCGCCGCTTTTGCGGCCTTCGGCAGCAAGCTCTTGCCGGTCAACCCGGGAATCGTATTGATTTCCAGCAGAAAAACCGAGCCGTCGCCGCCTAAAATGAAATCAGCGCGGCTCATAACCTCACAACCCAGCGCTTGATGCGCGTGAACGGCGATTTTCTGAAGCTGGCGCGCGAGGCCGGCCTCAAGCTTCGCCGGGCACTCATAGCGCGTACCCGCGTCCTTGTACTTTGCCTCGTAGTCATAAAAACTCCTCCGGGCCATGACTTCGACAATCGGCAGCGGCTTTTCTTCCAAAATTCCCACCGTCAGCTCCCGTCCCCGGATATAGCGCTCAACGAGAATTTCATGGGAATAACGAAACGCCTCCCGACAGGCCTTTTGAAAGTCGCTGGCGCTGAAAACGACGCTCACGCCGAAGCTCGAACCGGCGGCCGAAGGCTTCACAACCACCGGGAAATTCATTTTTGAGGAAGAGGCCCCGGAAAAATCTTTTTCAGCCGATACATAAAATTCGGGCACCGGCAATTTAGCCTGTTTAAAAATGAATTGGGACTTCGACTTGTGAAACGCCAGTTCACTGGCCCCGGGGCCCGACCCGGTGTAAGCGATATTGGCTTCTTCAAGCAAGCCCTGCAGGGTCCCGTCCTCTCCAAACTCGCCGTGCAACGCAATAAAAACAACCGTGACTTTTTCCTTCTTAAGTTCGCGGATGAAATCCCCGACCGGGTCGAGCAACCGCACCGAAAGACCCCGGGATGACAAGGCATCAAACACGGCCTTCCCTGAGCTGAGCGAAACCTCCCTTTCGCAGGAAGGCCCGCCGGCCAGCACCACTATTTTTTCTTCTCTCAAAAGATCTTCACTTCCGTTTCAAGTTCGACGTGAAATTTTTCATAAACCGTTTTTTTAACTTCTTCAATCAGCGCACGCACGTCCCGGGAGCTTGCGCCGCCGAGATTGACTATAAAATTGGCGTGTTTCGGGGACACCTGCGCCTTGCCTAGTGTCCTGCCTTTCAGCCCCGCGTCCTCAATCAGCTTCCCGCTCGAAGCACCGCCCTCGGCGGGATTCTTAAACATGCAGCCGGCACTGGCATGCCACAGATCCTGGGTCCTCGCCCGGTAGCCGCGATACTCCTCAAGGAGCTTCCGGATCCGGGCCCCATCGCACTTCGGAAGCGCGAAAGAAGCTTCCGTAATAATGCAGTCCCCGAGCCCGGAGGAACGGTAATTAAAACTGATTTCGTTTTTCTTAAGCGTCCGCCGCTCACCTGAAAAATAAACCACGCGCACACGCTCTACCAGCGTGTCGACGGATTGGCCGTGGCTCCCGGCGTTCATCGCCACCGCGCCGCCGACGCAGCCCGGAATGCCCGACAAAAACTCAAGTCCCCCCAAACCCTGCCCCAGCGCATATTGAATGAAAAGCGTGTTGGGGACCCCCGCGCGCGCGGTCACACGGCCATTCTCCTCCCAAATCTTGCGGAAATAAAGCGAATTCAGGTGGATCACCGCGCCTTTCAACCCTGAATCCGGAGGCAATACATTGCTGCCGCCGCCGAACACCGTAATTTTAATTCCGTTTTCCAGGCACACCGACAAAACGCTCTCCAAGTCCTCTTCATCTTCGGGCTCAATCCAGAATTCAGCCGGGCCGCCGACTTTAAGCGACGTGTGTTTCGAAAGCGCTTCGTTAAAAAGCACTTTTCCCCGGACCCTCCCGGAAAAAATATTCCTTTTCAAAAAATCAGAAAGCTCATCCGCTACCTGAAAAATATCGCCGGCGCCGAGCGCGATCACCAGATCCCCGGCCTGGACCTCTTGAAGCACCGCCTGAGCCGCGCGGTTTCTCTCAATAAACAAGACATTCGGGTGGCCCGCGCCTTTAACGGCCCGATAAACGTTTGCGCCGCTCACACCCGGGATCGGCTCTTCGCTCGCTGCGTAAATATCCGTAATGAAAAGTTTGTCGGCGGCCCAAAAGCTGTTCCCAAACTCCTCCAAAAGCGCCTGCGTGCGCGTGTAACGGTGCGGTTGGAAGAGAGCCACGATCCTTTTCCTGTTCAAGCCCTTCGCGGCCTTCAGGGTCTCGCGGATTTCCGTCGGGTGATGCGCGTAATCATCCACGACCAGAAATTTTGAGTCTTCATACCTCACGTCAAACCGCCGTCCGGCGCCCTCATATTTCTCAAGCCCGCTCACAATCTGGCCAAACGAAACACCCAGCTTTATGCCGACGCCGATCGCGCCGAGCGCATTCAACACATTGTGCCGTCCCACGATCCTCAGTTTCACAAGCCCCAGACATTCGCCTTTTCTCCAAACCTTAAAAGCGACCCCCCGCACGCCATTTTCACATTCCACGATGTCGGTCGCGTAAAGCTCGCTTCTTTCCGGATCAAAACCATAGCGGGTCGCCTTGCGAAGACCCATCCCGGCGATTTTCAAAACCCGCGGATCTTCCGAGCAGCCAAACCACTCGCCTTCCGGGGGCAGGCGCCGAATGAAATCCCGGTAAGCCGTTTCAACACATTCCATGGTGCCGAAGTGGTCCATGTGTTCGGCTTCGATGTTCGTAATCACTTCGACCGAGGGGGAAAAATTTAAAAATGACGAATCGCTTTCGTCGGCTTCAATGACCACTTCGGGGCCCTGCCCATAGCAGGCATTGCCGCCGAACGAATTCACGACGCCCCCCACGACGATCGAAGGATCGCGGCCGGCTTCCTTTAATACCATGCCCACCAACGCCGTCGTAGTCGTTTTGCCGTGAGTGCCGGTCACCGCAATCGTGAACTTACCCCGGCACAGCTCCGCCAGCGCTTCGGAACGATGGATGAGACGCATGCCTTTGGCCTTGGCGGCCACACGCTCCGGGTGATTTTCAGGGATTGAAGAGGAATAAACCACCAGGCCCGCCCCGGTCACATGGCCAGGATCATGACCTATTAAAATCCGGGCGCCGTCACTCTCAAGCGCATCCAGCATCGCATTTCGCTTCACGTCACTGCCCTGCACGGCATGTCCCATCGAAAGATACATGCGCGCGATGCCGCTCATCCCGACTCCACCGATCCCTATGAAATGCACCGCCCCGGGCGCCGTCATACAAATTCCTCAATAAAATCCGCCAAAAGCGCGCGCGCCGGGGACAACGAACCGGAAAGACCCGGCGGGCGCGCTTTTTGCCGGACTTGCGTTAAATATTTTTCGAGCGATTTTTTGAGCGTCACCGGATTGAGTTCGCTTTGGGCGATAATTTCCGCTTCCTTTTCACGCGCAAACACTTTCGCGTTCATGAGTTGGTGTTCTCCGGCAAACGGATACGGCACGAGAATCGCGGGAATATCTTTTGCCTGAATCTCGGCCAAAAACGTGGCTCCCGCCCGGCCCAGAGCCACATCCGTCACCCCGTATGCCAGGTCCATGCGGTCGAAAAATGAATAAGCGCGCGCGGCGATTCCCGCCGCGCTGTATCTTTGCTCCGCTTCTGTTTCCGGCATCTTGCCGCACAAATGAAGCACTTGCAGTTTTTCCTTCAAGCTTTCCGGGAGCTCATTTAAAACCTCAAAGAACACCGTGTTGATCGACTCGGCACCCTGGCTCCCTCCCAATACGAGAAGTGTCTTTTTATGGTCTGAAAACCTAAAGAACTTAAGCGCCTCCTCCCGGCACTCACGCTCTATCGACGCTCGGATCGGGTTGCCGGTCACGCGCACGCACCGAGGGGCCCTGAAATAGATGCGGCTCTCCTCAAAGCTCAGCGCCAGCCCTTTGACAAAATACGCCAGAAGCCTGTTGGCAGCTCCCGGTATGACGTTCTGCTCATGAATCAGCGTCGGGATCCCTAACACCCTGGCCGCCATGATTACCGGAAACGAAGTGTGGCCGCCGAACCCCGCCACCACATCCGGTTTTTCGTTTTTCAGGATCCGGAACGAAAACAAGAATCCCCTGACTAATTTTAACAGAAATGAAGGACTCAATAAAGATGAAGCGCCGCGGAATCCGGCACTGTCCACCGAGAATACCTCCTGGGTTCCTATAATTTTAAATATCGCGCTCTCAATGTCCTTTTTCCCGCAAACGTACACGATCCTCGTTCGCGGATCACGCGCTTTAAGCTCCTCGGCCACGCTGAACGCCGGAAAAATGTGCCCTCCGGTGCCTCCGCAAGCCAGCAATACTTTCATTCCAGCGGCAATTCTTTGGAGATATTGATCAAAAATCCCACGGCCATCATATTCACCAAAAGCGCGGAACCGCCGTAGCTGATGAAAGGCAGCGACAGGCCTTTCGTCGGAAGCGCGCCCAAACTCACCCCGATATTGACCACGGCCTCAAGACCTATCAGCCCCACAAGCCCGAGCGCGAAAAGCTGTGAAAAAAAACTGGGTGAACGCATCACGATCACCATGCCGGCAAACACGAACGCGATGAAGAGCGCCACGATCGCGCCGGCCCCGAGAAATCCGAGTTCCTCCCCGATAATTGAAAATATGAAATCCGTGTGCGACTCCGGAAGGTAGAAAAGCTTCTGCTGAGACTGCCCGAGGCCCACGCCGAAAATTCCGCCCGAGCCGAACGCCAAGAACGACTGGATAATCTGAAATCCGACGCCCCGCGGGTCTTCCCACGGGTTAAAAAACGCAAGGATCCGCTTTCTCCGGTAAGGCTTGGCAAGCATCGCGTACGCGAGCCCCGGCAGCGCCAGGAGGATCGCGGTCACCAAATGCACGACTTTAAAACCCGCCACGAAAAATAAAAGAAATGCCACGAGCGCCACGGTGATTGCCGTACCGAGATCCGGCTGTAAAAATACGAGCCCCGAACAAATCCCCACCACGAAAAGCGCCGGCGCCACCGTGCGCTTCAGGTCCGACAGGTATTCCTTGCGGCGATCCAGAAAATCCGCAAAATAAAAAATGATCGCCAGTTTTAAAAATTCGGAGGGCTGAAAACTGAAACCCAGCACCTTAAACCATCGGCGCGCGCCGCCGCTGGCGTGGCCCACATGGGGGATCAGCACCAGCACCATGAGCACCATCACAAACCCCAGGATTTTCTTTGCATGTTTCCGCAACAAGCGGTAGTTGATCGCAGACGCCAGGTACGCCAACACCGCACCGATCGAAAGATAGACCAGATGCCTCTTTAAGAAATAAGCGCTATCCTTCATCTGTTCGTTTGCGTAGATGGCGCTCGCGCTGTAAATCATGACAATGCCGATCGCGGTTAAAATCATTGCGGATCCAAACAGGAGATCTTTGGCCTTTCTTAAAGGTTCCATTACTGAGCTTTCAGTAGGCGGGTGCACGGCATTTTAACTCTTCAAAGATGCGTTTGAAGGTTTCACCGCGTTCTTCGAAAGAATGAAATTGATCATAGCTCGCGCACATCGGTGACAAAAGGAGCGTGTCGCCCGGCGAACACAGCGAAAACCCCCGTTCCACGGCCTGCTTGAAATCCTCCTGCAACTGATACGAGCGGTAGCTTTTCCAGGCGCTGGCTATCTTCCGGCGCGCTTCCCCATACAGCACCGCGGCCTTCACCTGTTCTAAAAGCAACGGCTCGATCCGGCCGAAATCAACCCCCTTGTCGCGCCCGCCGGCAATCAGCACGATCGGCGTTCGGAGGGCCTGAATGGCGGCCTTCGTGCTGTCGGGCGTCGTCGACTTGGAATCATTCACAAACTGGACGGCACCGATCTTTCCCAGAGGCTCCATCCGGTGCTCCAGCGTTGTAAAATGGTCCAAAGCGCTTTGAACTGATTTTTTGGGAAGTTTAAGCAGGCAGGCAACCGCCGTGGCCGCCATGATGTTCTCAAGGTTGTGGCTGCCTTTCAACTGAAAACCCGCGACCCGAAGCCATCGGACATCCGCGCCATTCTGCCGGACCACGACATGGCCCCTGTCCGAGAAAACGCCTTGTTGCAGACGGCTTTTGCTGAAGGAGATCACCCGGGAACAAGCCTTCATTGCCATTTTCCTGACGACCGGGTCATCAAAATTCAAAATCAGCGCATCGGTTTTTTTTTGATTTAAAAACACACGCTCCTTGGCACTCACATAATCTTCAAGCGTTTTATGCCGATCAAGGTGATTGGGGCTGATGTTCAGAACCACGGCGATGCGCGGACGAAAAGACGGGCTGTCCTCCAACTGAAATGAACTGAGCTCCAACACCACCCAGCTCTTTGAATCGATGTCCGGCAGCGCGTCCAGAAAAGAGCGGCCGACATTTCCGCATAGAACGCTTTTCCGGCCCGCGCGCTTCAAAACGCGGTGCACCAGGTGGCTCGTGGTCGTTTTGCCGTTTGAACCCGTAATGCCTATGATCCTGCCTTTGCAAAAATAAGAGGCCAGTTCGATTTCGCTGATGACAGGCCGCCTGTATTTCTTGGCTAACACAAGCGCCGGACTTGTCTTGGGAACACCCGGGCTCGTCACCACCAGCGCGCTTTTTTTGATGAAAGGCGCGGTGTGCCGCCCCGTTTCGGCTTGCACCCCCAAACTTTTCAAAAAGCAGGCATTCTCCAAGACGTCACTCCGGGTTGAGGCGTCCGTCGCAAACACGATCGCCCCCTGTCTGACTAAAAACTTAGCCGCCGCAAACCCGCTGCGGCCCAGCCCCACCACCGTGACTTTTTTATTTTTAAAATTCATAAATCAAAGTCTGTCAGGATGACGACACCTCTCTTACTGCAGTTTAAGCGCCGCAAGGCCCGAAAGCGACAAGATAAACGAAATGATCCAGAAGCGAATCACCACCTTCGATTCGCTGAGCCCTTTGAGCTGAAAATGGTGATGAAGCGGCGCCATCAGAAAGATGCGCTTTTTTCTCAGTTTGTAGCCGGCCACCTGCAGAATCACCGAAATCGCCTCCGCCACAAACACACCGCCCACCCAAAGCAGCAAAAGCTCTTTTCTCGTGAAAATCGCGACTGCGCCAAGCGCACCCCCGAGTCCCAGCGCCCCCGTATCCCCCATGAACACGCTGGCCGGATGCGAATTAAACCACAGGAAGCCGATGCCCGCGCCGAAGAGCGCCGCGCAAAACACCGTAAGTTCCCCGGCGCCGTCCACGAAAGGAATCTGGAGGTACTGGCTGAATTTCACGTTTCCGGCCACATAGCTAAAAACCCCGTAAGTCACGGCAATCATCGCCGTGCAGCCGATCGCCAGCCCGTCGAGCCCGTCGGTCAGATTCACGGCGTTCGACGAGCCCACAATCACGAGCGCCGCAAACAGAATAAACAGGGGCCCGAGCCCCAAAAACACCTGTTTTAGGAATGGCACACTCACCCACTGCCACGAGGCGGACTCAAAATAAAGGTACAGACCGATGCCGAGACCCAGCACCCACTGCCCGGCGAGTTTCCCCACCGCCTTTAACCCTTTCGAGTCCTTTTTCAGGAGCTTGAGGTAATCATCGATAAACCCGATGGCGCCAAGCCACACAACGGTCAACACGCAAAGCCAGATGTACGGGTTCGAAAGATCCGCCCAAAGAAGCGTGGAAATCACAAGCGCCCCCAAAATTAACACCCCCCCCATCGTCGGGGTTTTTTCCTTTCCCTGATGCGCTTCGTAAAGCCGGGAAAAGCCTTCGCGCTTGATCGTCTGTTTTAGATCGAGGTGGTGTAAAAAACGGATGATCCATGGACCGATGAGCAGGCTCACCAAAAAAGCCGTGATGCTCGCCATCGCAGCCCTGAATGTGATATAGCGAAATACGTTAAACCCGAAAAAAATCTCTCTTAACGGGTAGAGGAAGTGATAAAACAATCGAAAACCTTTTCCATCTGCATGCCGCGCGAGCCCTTCACCAAGACCCGGTCTCCCGCAACGGCTATTTCGCGGCAAAGCCTGCCCGCTTCTTTGCTGTCTTTCACCGCGTGAATCTTTTTAGCTTCGAACCCGCGCTTCACCGCTTCGTCGACCAAATGCTTCGACTGGGTCCCGGCCGCAATCACAAAATCAAAAAGCATCGAGGCCAAAAGCGCGCCGATTTGGCGGTGAAGCGCTTCCGACGACTTGCCCAATTCCAGCATATCCCCGCAGACAACCCCCCTTTTTTCCCGGATCTTGAGTTCCTTCAGCGTCTCAAGCGCCGCTTTAAAGGAACTGGGGTTTGAATTATAAGAATCATCGAGAAAATGAATCCCTTCGATAACTTTGAGCGTCATGCGAGATGCGACCGGCTTGAAAGAACCGACCGCCTTTTGTATCAAGGACGTGTCCACGCCGAGCGCCTCGGCGACGGCAATTGCAAAAAGACAGTTCAGGATGTTGTAGCGGCCCAGAAGCTGCGTTTCAAACATCCGGCCCTTGATGTAAAAAGAACTGCCGGTCTCATGGCACCTTACCTGCTCAGCCGTGACATCCCCGCAGTCCTTCCATGATCCGACCCTCACCAGCTTGTGGACACCGCACGTCACGTCCTTCAGCATCGGGTCCTCCCCGTTCAAGATCACAATCCCGCCTCTTTCGACATGGGAAATCAGTTTCAGCTTTTCTTCACGGACCCCTTCCTGTGTTTTCAACCCTTCCAGATGCGAAAACCCGATTTGAGTGATGATGCCCACCTGGGGACTGGCGATCGAAGAAAGTCTTTCGATCTCCCCCGGAACGCTGGTGCCCATTTCAAGCACCAGCACTTCGTGTTCTTTCTCAAGCCGAAGAATCGTCTTCGGCACGCCGACAAGATTATTTTCGGTGCCGCGATTCTTAAGCACATTGAACTTTTGGGACAAAATATGTGCCGCCAGTTCCTTGACAGTGGTTTTTCCGGAGCTTCCGGTAATGGCAATCACAGGGATTTTAAATTTCTGGCGATAAAATCTGGCCAAGTCCCCGTAGGCCTTAAGCGTATCGGGCACTTTAATAAAATTGGCCGACCGTTTCTGCTCAAGCGTCGGGCCCTTGGCACCCGAGAGCACGAAATGTCCGGCGCCCTTTTCAAGCGCCTCTGCGATGAAATCATGGCCGTCGAAGCGCGCGCCTTTCAGCGCAAAAAACAAGTCGTTTTTTTCGAGGCTCCGCGTATCTGTCGAAATTTTATGAACACTGCGGTCTCCGCGCAAGGGCTCAAGCACCGCGCCTCCCATGACTTTTAAGGCCTCTTCAATGCTAACGTCCATCCAGCACCCTTTCCGCCTCCTCCTGATCACTGAAAGGAAGCGTTTCGTTTCCGACCACTTGGGTGGTTTCATGGCCCTTGCCGGCCAAAAGCACAATGTCGTTCTCGCGCGCCATAAGAAGCGTCTGGCGAATCGCTTTTTTACGATCAAGCGTCGACACGTAATCTTTAAATCCTCCGGGAAAACCGGCCTGGATTTCAGCGGCGATGTCCCGCGGATCCTCCGAGCGCGGGTTGTCCGAGGTAATCACAACGAAATCGGAATAGCCGCTTGCAATTTTTGCCATCAGAGGCCGCTTACCCCGGTCCCTGTCTCCGCCGCACCCAAACAGCGTGATGAGCTTTCCCTTTTTATAAGGTTTCAGGCTTCTCAACACATTCTCCAAACCATCCGGCGTATGCGCGTAGTCGACAAACACAGAGAAATTCTGCCCGCGGTCCACGCGTTCCAGACGCCCCGGCACGCCTTTAAAATCTGAAAGATGACCCGCCGCCGCGGCCAAATCAAAACCAAGGCTCTGCATCACCGCCAAAGCACCCAAAGCATTGTACACATTATGAAGACCGACAAGTGGAATTTCGACGAAAATCTCGCCGCGCGGCCAGTGCAAACGAAAGCGGGTGTTTTTTAAATCCGATTCAACTACTTCCGCTTTCAGATCCGCCGGGTTTTCGATTCCGAAGGTAATGACCCGTGCACGCGTTTTTTCCTTAAGCGTCCGCACCCTCGGGTCGTCCTGATTCAACACCGCCGCTTGGTCCTCTGAAAGCGACGTAAAAAACCGCGCTTTGCAGTTGAAATAATTTTCGAGGGATTCGAAATAGTCCAGATGGTCCCGGGTTAAATTGGTGAAAAGCGCCGATTGGAAATGAATGCCCGCTGTGCGGTTTTGGTCAATCGCGTGCGCGGAGACCTCCAACACGACATGGTCACAGAGATTTTCGCACATTTGGGACAATAAGGCTTGAAGCCTTAAAGGCCCGGGCGTGGTTTCGGCAGCCGGAATTTCTTTTCCGGCGAAATGGTAATTCACGGTGCCGATCAGGCCCACATTTTGACGTTCACCGCGCAACATATGCTCAATCAGAAAACTTGTGGTGGTCTTTCCGTTAGTGCCGGTAATGCCGACGAGCTTCATTTTTCGCGAAGGATGGGAATAAAACACGTCTGCAAGCCGCGCAGCGGCGATGCGCGCATCCGGCACGAGAATAAAAGGGATGGTTGGGGGAACCGCGGCCGCCCGGTCAGCCACGACGGCTGCTGCGCCGCGCCGGATGGCTTCCTCCACAAAAGCATTTCCATCCTGCCTGGTTCCGCAAATCGCAACGAACACGAAACCCTTCTCGACTTTTCTCGAATCGCACTCAATGCTTTTGACGGGAATGTCAGGAATCAGAACCAAAAAAGGACGGTCCGGGTAGGCGTCGTGTACCAAATTTTTTAAGGAAATCATCGCCCGGCAACGCCGCCCTGAGACTGCAGTTCCAGCGGCGCCGGCAAGGAACCGGGCGTAATTTTTGCTTTCGCTTTTTTATGGGGATTTTTGGCGGCGGAAACCACTTCGGGCGGAGGGAGCGCTTGCTGGATGCGCCAATAAGCCATGACCCCCGAGGCCACTTTTGAAAAAGCGGGTGCGGCCACTTCGCCTCCGTAATACACCGGATGCGGTTCGTCAATGTTGACTCCAATCACGACCTTCGGCTCATCATACGGTACGAAACCCACAAACGAAGCGATAAAATGATCGTGCGAATACGCGCCGTTGGGCAGAAGTTTCTGCGCGGTCCCCGTCTTGCCGGCGGCCTTGAAACCCGGAACCATAGCCTTCTTTCCAGTGCCGCGCGACACGGCGCCCTCCAGCACGGAACGCACTTGGAGCGCGGTTTCTTTGGAAATCACCTGCCGGACCGGTTCAACGTCAAAGTTCTTGACGACACGCCCCTCCTGGTCATCGATATGCGTCACGATCCTGGGCCGCACCCACAGGCCGTTATTCGCGACCGCCGCGGCCGCCGAGGTCAGCTGCAGCGGGGTGACGGCAACGCCCTGGCCGATCGGGATATTGATAATGGAACTTCTGGACCAATGCTTTGGATGCGGCAGCAGGCCGTTGATTTCGCCGGCCAGCGGAATGCCCGTTCTTTCGCCAAACCCGAACGCGCGCAGCGCCTTATAAAGTTTCTGGGCGCCGAGCCTCATCGCCCCCTTCACGGTCCCGATATTGCTCGACTTTTCAATGATTTCCCTGAACGTCATGAGACCATGACCTCTATGGTCATGAAGCACCTTGCCCGCCACCGCCCATGAACCGCCTTCACAATCAAACTTCTCATCCAAGCGCACTGCCTTCCCCTCCAGGATCGCGGCCAGCGTAAAAATCTTAAACACCGATCCCGGTTCAAAGAGGTCCGTAATCGCACGGTTCCTGCGCGCCTCCAAGCTTGATTGCTTGGCGTTATTTGGGTCGTAGACCGGGTAGGTCGATAGGGCGAGAATGTCACCGCTCTTCGGGTCCATCACGATAATCGAGCCGCCCTTGGCATTGAATTTTTTACAGGTATTTGCCAGTTCCTGGTCGGCCAGCGTCTGGATCACCTCGTCGATCGTCAGGTGCACCTGGTAGCCGTCCACCGGCGGCACCATCTCGATTTCCCTTGAAATAAGCTCGCGTTGCTTGGCATCCTTTTGGACCATGCGCCAACCGGGCACGCCCTTGAGGAAGCTGTTGTAGTGAAGCTCGATCCCCTCCAACCCCTCGTTATCAATATCGGTGAACCCCACCAGGTGGCAGGCAATTTCGCCCTTGGGATAAACGCGCATCGATTCTTTGATGAATCCGAGACCGCTTTCCTTAAGTCTTGTCACAGCCTCAGATTTTACGTCCGAAATTTTTCTCGCCAACCACACAAAAAGCTTGTCACGGGAGAGTTTTTCATAAAGCAAAGCGCGGTTTGCTGTGAGTATCTTTGAAAGTCTGTCGGCAAGCTGGGATTTGTTCTTTATTTCACGCGAAACCGCGTAAAGCGAATCGAGCCTCACGTCAAGCGCGAGTTCCCGTCCCTGGCGGTCGAGGATTTTGCCGCGGACCGGGGGTATTTCAATTGTAGCCCGGGATTGGTTTTGGGCGATGGATTGGAATTTCGAGGACTTAAAGATTTGGAGAAAGCCGAGCCGTAAAAAGAGGGAAAAAAGGGCTACGAATAAAAAAGAAAAAATAAAGAAAAGCCGCGTTTTGGAAAGCTGGGTGTCGAGCAAAATGTTCCGAAAATCTTAAAAATCTTAATGTGTGTCTTTGGCTTCCGCTTGGGCCGTGCCTACAAAAAACCTAAGAAAATAAGGCGGCTGGTTTAAAGGGCCGGCCACTTGGGCGTTGGGACGCACCCGGCTGCCATTGACCAAAACCAGGGTCTGCCACTCCTTCGGAGGCGCCAAAAGTATCTTCTGCGCCATGAGTTTGCGTTCAAGATTGTGAGGAGCTTCCAGACGTGCAATATTGTACTTGAGCGCCCGGCCGCGGTCAAGATGCTGCACCTTCATCTCTTCCTGTTGACGAATCATGTAGCCGGTCTTCACAGCTTCGACTTCCATCGAAACGTAAAAAAGGCCCGCAATCACCGCACAGATTAAAGACGCAATAAAACGCCTCATGGGACCCCTGGGTTACGCTTTCTCAAATACCCGGAGCTTCGCACTGCGCGCTCTCGGGTTTTCCTGTATCTCCGGCTCACCGGCAACCACAGGCTTTTTTGTCAATACTTGGCCCAACCCCTGCCTCTCAAACTCACGAAACGCCTGCTTGACAAGCCGATCTTCCAGCGAATGAAACGAAATAATAACGACCCGTCCCCTGGGTTTCAACAGGGAAACCACTTCGGATAGAAAGCGCTGCAAGGAGCCCAGCTCGTCATTCACCACGATCCGAAGCGCCTGAAACGACCTCGTCGCGGGGTGGATCCGCCCGTAGCGGTAAGTCCTGGGGACCGAATGGAAAATAACCTGCTCAAGCGCCGCCGTAGTCAGGATCTTTTTCCGGGAGCGCTCCCGGACTATCCGACTCGCGATCCTTCGCGAATGGCGCTCCTGACCGAAATTCCAGAAGATATCCGCAAGCTCTTTTTCCGGATAATGGTTCACGATTTCCGTCGCGGACAAAGCGCTTTGAGGGTCCATGCGCATGTCCAGCGGCCCATTTTTTGAAAAACTGAATCCACGCTGTTCGCGGTCCAACTGCATCGAAGAAACGCCCAGATCCAACAGCACGCCGTCCGCGGAGTGAACATTCGCCTGGCTCAAACGCCTTGCGATATTTTTAAAGTCATCCCGAATAATCATCGCCTGTTCCCCGAACCTTTCAAGCCTCTCGGCGGCTTCACGGACCGCTTCCGGATCCTTATCGAACCCGATCAACTTCCCCTTTGGCCCGAGCCGCCTTAAAATCTCCTCCGCATGCCCGCCTGACCCGAGGGTTCCATCCACGATCACGGCCGGTTTTTGTATCCCGAGCCACTCGACCGCCTCGGCCAATAGAACGCTTTTATGCTGCCCTCCTACGCCGAGGCTTCGGAGGGCATCCCCCGAAGCTTTAGCGAAGGGGAACGAATTTATCGGGCTCTCCCGCAAAACACGAGGTCTCTTATTTTCTTAACCTGCAAAATCCTTTCAAAAAAAAGCCGGGAGCGCATGTCTATCGGCGACAAAGGCGAAAGCGCGCGGCGGCGCTTAAAATTTTCCAACGTCGCCTCAAACTGAAGCTCCGACCCGGCGAACAAGCTTGCGTGAAATTCCTTTTTGCCGTTTTTTTTCATGCCAAACCCCTCTCTCCTAGGAGGATTCCACCGAGCCAGCGGAAGCGCCGCCGAACATGTTTTCCGCTATCTTTTCAAAGGAGTCCTTCGTGTTCTTGTAAAACGCGGCCCAGGCCTCCTTGCTCCATATCTCCATGCGGTTGGATACCCCCACAATCACGACATCCCGCTTGATTTGTGCATATTCCTTCAAGTATTCCGGGACAAGTATTCGCCCTTGCTTGTCACAGGTAACTTCACACGCTCCGGAAAAGTAGAGCCGGTTGAAATTTCTGGTTTCGCTGGACGTAAATGGAAGAGATTTAAACTTGGACTCCTGCTTCTTCCACTCATCCTCCGTGAATACAAAGAGACACATATCAAGGCCCCGAGTGACGAAAAATCGCTCCACATAGTTTTCTTTGAATACCTCTCTGAATTTTGAAGGAATGATGAGACGCCCTTTTCGGTCAATGCTATGCTCATGCTCTCCGTAGAACATCTACCCTTGTCTCCACTTTCCCCCACTTTTTGGGTGATTATGGGGAAATTGTACACCCAGGGTGCCTGCCTGTCAACAGATTTGAATAAAAAGGGAGAGACCTCCCCGTCCGGAAGAAGCCTCTCCTTTTTGAAAAAACTTTCGGCTGAATGATCCGCGCGGGTCACAAGACCCATGCGGGAATTTCTCTCATTTTCTAGTTTCTCTCTCCCTTAAATTTTTGGCCATCGCGTTGATCACATTCGCCAGCTCTCGCAGTTCGTCACGCTTTCTTAAGATCAAATTGACATCGAAATTGCCCCCTCCCACCTGCCGCAAGGCCTCATAAATTTTGGGAAGCGGGCCAGCGATGCGGTGCGAAAAAACAATGGCCCCATAGAAAATAAAGGGCACCATGATAAGCATGCTGATGAAAAAAGCGGCGTAGGCGGACCGAAAAATCTCGACGAGCCTTCCCTGCGGATAAACATTTGCCAGTTTTTCACCCAACAACATGAAGGTCGCGCCAAAGATCACGACTCCCGTGACAAGCGAGGATACAAACGCAAAGAAAATAACCACCCGCGCAAAACGAAGCTGCAACCCGCGGTTTACGAAATATTTTTTGCGGCGAAGGAGTGAAGCCACTTTATTTTCTTGCCAAAAGCGCCGCGCGCCGGACCGTAAAAACAATCCGGTCATCGGTCGAGCCCTGAATCAATTGCACCACCTTCTGGAGCGGCGTGTACCGGGTGGTTTCCTCGTTGATCCGTACTAGAAGATCGTTTTCCTTAAGGCCCGCTTTTTCCGCCGCACTTCCCTGCTTAACCGAATCAATCACAAGTCCCTCATGACCCAGCCTCAGCTTAACCCCCAACTGCTTGAGATCCGCCTTTGCCGGCTCCTTATGCAAAAAACAATTCCGCTCAAATTCGAGAAGGTAATGCGACAGACGCGGCAACATCAGGTGCTTGGCGACCGCCTCGACGCCGAGATACCGCAAGGACTGGCTGTCGATGGAGATCAGGCGATCGTTTTTTTTTAAACCCGCGAGCGCCGCTTCCTTCCGCAATTCCACTATCTCCAGATGCACCCAGTCCCCTTTTTTCTCAAGCACAACCCCCAAATTCGTCCTTAAAATTTTTTGCTGCTCCACCTCCCCTTTTTTAATCAGCTCCTCAATAGGCAGGCCCTTCCCCCAGGAATCGTAGATCACCTGTTGTTTCTCCATCTCGTTCCGAGGTCCTTCCATGGAAGAAGCCCAAAATCGGTTTCGGACGCCTACGGCCGCTTTTTGGGCTTCTTCAAAATTAGGATTGACCTCAGCGGCCTTTTCGTAAAACGCAAGCGCTTCCCCTAATTTGCCGTCTTCTTCATAGGCCTTTCCGACCCGCATGAAATTCTGAGCCGGATCATCATAGCGGATGTTACTCACGCCCTTGCGAAGAATCGGAATCTCGCCCCTTTCAGTGCTGAAGATTATCCGGTCGCTGTGCTCCTCGACCACGAGGCCCTTGATTTCCTTGCCATTTTTCAGAATCACCGTGTCCGCAAACAAATTCGTACAAAGAAAAAGAGAGGGCAAGAGGCACCACTTTTTTAGAATCATCGTTGAAATAGAAGAGCCGCTCTCTTTTTTTGCTGGCGATCAACGAAAGCTGTTAAAACTGGAACATTTTAGAACACGCTACATATAGTATACTAGCAAAGAAAGCACCCCTATGCAATGTTTTAGTAGGAAAAGAATTTCGAACTCCAAAAAGGGCCGTCCTTTCCTGATTTTCACCAGGCCACAATCCCTTGATTGTGGCACGTCGGTCGGGGCCGTGGAACGCCCCGTCATCTCCAGGAAAGGACGGTTGACATTTGTAGATCTGTAAGCCGGGTTCTGTCTAAAATCAATGCAAAATTAAAAATTTAAAATGAAAAAATTTGTATCGCTCACGCGGCCTATATTGAAGGCCGCGAAGCGGTTCCAGAATTTTACATTTTTAATTTTTCATTTTTCATTGCTCTTAGGATGATCATCCCTCTAGCCCGTCCATTGCTGGACGGATCCTATATAGCGGTCTACCCGAGAAGTGTTTTGCGGGCGGGCTTGCCCGCATATGTCCGCCGCGTTCTTTGGCGGGGCTCTTCTCCTATTTGACCTTGCTCCG
>Ga0155276_104_pt1 | contig 56125 bp, 62 predicted proteins | sample RifCSPhighO2_02_FD_106244 | JGI IMG/M metagenome (GOLD analysis project Ga0155276, IMG submission 106244) | Omnitrophica bacterium RIFCSPHIGHO2_02_FULL_51_18 | reverse complement strand
GACATTAAGAAACCTCCTCGTTGATTTGATAAAACATTATAAAAATTGCCGGAGGGTAAGTCAAGTTAAATGGGAATATCCGATCAAGCTTTGACGCTGATCCGGTAGGGAATAACTTCCAAAGAATCTGTGTTGGTGATTAATAAATAAATTTTGTTGATATCACGGGCTTCCAGCCCCTCTTTTCTGATTTCTTTTTCCAACGACACGCAGCGGCCCTGTTCCCGCTTAATCATCGAGCCCCCCTGCGTCACCAGGAGAACCTGCACGGCAAGTGACGCGTTTGAAGTATCCGTGAGAATGTCTAACTCCGGCAAGGTCGTTGTTTCTTTCGCGAGGTCAATTTCATAATAATCCGTCGCCCACCCAGACACATCGCTTATCCCGGTATTGTCTCCGGCCACGGCAGGCTCTTCGTGCCTGACCTTGCGATCATCCCATTCACCCACCCAATCGGTCCGGCAAACAGTGCCCAGCGCCTTTTCTGAACCGTAACCGTCCTTCAGGTAGAGTTTTTTATCCCGGTACACAAGGCGTGTGGCCGCTATCTTCTTTAAATAAACGCCGTCCTCTTTTAGCCCGAAATCCTTTAGAAGAATCGCAACTGCAAATTCCTTAAGAAGCTGTGCTATGGGTTCGTGGGTCACTTTCTCGAGCGCCGCCTTAAAGTTCTCCGGACCGTAATTTCGAAGTTCACGGCTCAAACGCTCAATCGAAGACATGCCATAACGAGTGTCCAAGAATCTCCAAAAAAGCGCATTTTCATACCGAAGCTCCATAAACGACTGGTCGGGGTAGCGCATGAAATAATTGGAGCCGCCGCGGGAAAAGCGTATTTTATCCGGCAGCACCTGCTTAAACCCTTGAGAATAAAAATCATGACGCGCGCCGGCAAATGTCTCAAAATAGCGCGCGAGTCCCTCCACATACCAATCCAGTTTTTTATGAGGGGTTCCCGCGGTCCCGTCAAGCTCCTTGTTAAGATTGTGGTTGTAATAAAAGAGGACCACATGAAGCATCTCATGGATCAGCGTGCCTCTCAAGTCCACCTCTAGGTTGCGGGTGCCCAACGGCGAAGGGTTGATTCGCTCCCAGTTTTTAATGAAATCCCGGTAGTTTACGGGCAATAAAATGACGGCGCCAAACCCCGTCTCCGAGATACGAACCGTATCAAAGCAGGGCGCATCTTTAAACGAAGCGGGATTAAAGCCATGATAAGAAAAGTTGTTCGTTTCATTGGGATTGCCCAGATAAATATCAATGGTTTTGTCGGGGTCATAGGCATAGTTTTTATCGGGCGAGGCAAACGCGTAGCCTTCGGTATTAAATCCCTGGAACTGGGTGATCGTCTGATAAGCGGACACGGCCGCATCCAGTACTTCTTTCGGAAAAACTGCATCTTGTCCGCTCGCCTCCAAAGACTGGTCTGTGAAATAAACCTTGATGGAAACGCCGTCCGGAAAACGGTATTCATAGGTTTTTTCAACGGTACGACCCAAAAGTCTTTTGCCGTTGCCTTTAACGATCAACTGGCCTGTGTAATTCTCCGCCGCCGGAAATATCACAAGCTTTCCCTCGCCATGGGAATTGAGACGCACTTCCCACCAACTCCTGCCGTTTCTGTCTTTTAAGCTCTCTGCCCGTCCGCCCGGATGATGCACATACGCCCATACTTTCACCCGTTGCCAGGGTTTCCAGCGGTAAGCAATGCTCTGACTGCGGTCAATGGAAACAACTAAAGGAGTACTTTTTTGAGGATCGCTTAGATTTATCTCTGAATAGGATGAAATGCTGGATAAGTCGGGGTTGGCCGCCAGCGCCTGGTTCTTCAATTCCAGTACTGTCATGCACGCCAAAATGGCTAATCCAACCTTTACTGCTTGTTTCATCTCCCTATTCCTCGGACACCGCCTTTAAAACATCGGTGTTTTGGCAAATTCCGAAAATCGGAATAGGGGACCCACCTGTCAGCAACCCAGCCGCCCTACCCGCTTAAAAAACCGGATGTAGGCCTGTTGGCTTTGCTCGCCAAAAAGCGCGGCGAGTCTATCGACCCGCTTCACTTATCGGCGAATCCGCACGAACTTCGCGGACGTCCCCCCGTTTCCGGACCCGTCAAAAACCGTGGCGGGTTCGCTAATCAAGCACACCGAACCCTATGGGTTCGCCGTACTCTTTGGCGAAGGTTTGCCTTTTATAACAAACTTTAAAATTAAATGAGCAAACTAACTACTTATTAAACTCCTGCATAAAGTATACAACAAAAAACACCTATTTCAAGGTGTGTTGTAACTCGTTATATTTCAATAGGTTAGTAACGTCTTCTCGAGGAGTTCCTGGCGTCTCTGGCCCCTTCTACCTCAAGCTCAATTTGAAGCAATCCTTCGGATGTCATTTTAGAAGAAACCTGGGTTCCCTTCCCCACGTAAACAATGGCAAGCTCCTTTTGGGCCTCATCCAGAAAAACATAGGGAATATCATTGTCATCGGAGAGCGTATTTTTTATCTTTTGGCGCCAGTTATCTTCCGTGACAGGCTCCTCTTCACGACCGTTGGGCGCATCAATCACAAAGATGTGTTCTCCATTCTTTCTTTTCGGGTAAAGAAAGTTTCCACCGCCGGTATTAAAAATAAGTCCGTCGGAAAACCGCCCATGCATGGCGTCCCGATGGGAACGGGACAAAATTTCATACGCGTACGTTCCGCCCAAAATATGCTGTTTGATGTCCCCGAGATACTTCTCGGCTTCGCCGCCTTTCAGCACCGTCAAAGCGTGCGCCTCCGCGCAAAGAAACAAACCAAGCGATAATACAAACACAGCTTTAGGGACTAAACGTTTCATGGGCGGCTCCTTATGCGTAACTCAATAACTGATGACGATTGACGGATCCAGCAAATTCGCCGTGGGATTTAAGGCAGTTTCCCGGTTTCTTATTTCAAAGTGAAGATGCGGAGTGATGTGAGGGTTCTGGGCATTGCCGGTCTTTCCGCTTTTTCCGATGATCTGCTCCTTAACCACCCAATCCCCGGCCTGAACGTCCAACGCCGAAAGATGCGCATAGCGGCTGCGCAAACCGTCCGGATGAAGAATATCCGTACTGAGGCCATAACCCTTTGCATCGCCCGAAAAGGCGACACGCCCGCTCTTAGCCGCAAAAACCGGGTACCCGGCTCGGGTAACGAGATCTAAGCCTTGATGAACCCGGCCCCCGTTCCTGGAAGCTCCGAAAGCGCCTTTTCCGTAGGGGTCATTTCGAATCTGAACCCAACTTGAGAATGCCGGCACCGGGGAGCCGTAAAAAGGCTCGCGCGTTCCATAATAAGTCCGGTAGTAATTCGTGGCCAAAGGAAAAGCAGCCAGGCAGACGGCGCCGAGCGAAGCGGCGCCGATCACGACAGTCCAGGAAGGTTTCACCAATGAAGGAGTACCCGGGCGAACGCCCCTATAAAAATCCCGGCCACAACACCGATCAACGTATACCGATTAGAATTGAGTTTGAAAAACGGATTAAACATGCGGATAATTCTATTACGGTGCGGCGAGCTAATCAAGAAAAAAACACCCCACCACGTGTTTCCAAAGATTGCAAAGCAATCAGTCCGCCTTCGGCGGACGAAACACGTGGTGGGGTTTAACTCGATCAGCGTGGGCCTATCATTTTGGCGCCAAATAGAACTGCCAAAATGACAATCACCGCTAGATGCGGCGCTAGCTCTGCAGTAAATACAAGCCCTAGCACTAATCCGACCAATAGACCTGACAAAATGTCTGATTTAATCATGGGTATCACCTCCCAATCAGGAACACGGGATAACGCGTCCCGACCGACCCACACACCTCCAAGCAAGCTCTATAGGCACCCCTCCCTCCTTATAACCTCTAGTTAAAGTTTACCTTACACAGAGACAGGATTTCAATACGAGCTAAAATTTGCTTAAGTCATAACCTATTCAAAACAAACTACTTAAGAATTAGATTCTCCTGGATCCATGAACCGATCCGGGTCAGAACAGCCGAACGGTTTGTTTCATTCAAGAGTTCATGGTAAAAACCGCTGTATATCTCGATTGCTTTGGATGGGCATCGAAGGCTCTCATAAAAGGCAACCGAGTCATTTTTAGAAACGATGAAATCCTCGCCTGATTGAAGCATAAGCGTGGGGCAATAAATTTGACCGGCAATTTGTTCCCTAAAGGCCATGGTCCGGGTCATTTCATGATAGAGCCGGGCGCTCACGCCCCTGAAAACAAGCCGGTCCTGTTTATATCGCTCCACGATCTCCCTATCATGAGTCAAATAATCAGGGTTTAATCCGGTGGGTTGCGTAAAGTTGGGAAGCACGTAAGACGCGGCGATGCTCAGGACATGCCTCCAAACAGGCACCGGAAGCGCAATGCCAAAACAGGGAGAACTTAGGACGAGTCCCGCAAGCACGGGGTGCTGGGTCAGAGCGGCGTAAGAAGCGGCGACGAGCCCGCCCAAGCTGTGTCCCAATAGGAATACGGGTGTCTCTTTTTCTTCGGACGCGGCGAAGCGATGCAACGCCCCCAGATCCTTATGGTAATCGGAAAATGCCCGCAGGCACGCCCGTTTGCCTCCGCTTTTTCCGAAACCCCGCAGATCCGGAATAAATACTTGATAGCCCATGCCGCCCAGACACTCGGCCGCGGCGCGGTAGCGTCCGCCATGCTCCCCCATGCCATGAACAATAAGCACCGTTGCTTTGGCCCTTAAGGCGGGCTTTAACCGGCGATAAAAAATGGGGGTCGCGTCAAAGGACAGGAAACGGTGTTCAACCCACATAAGAAGTCCCGCTTAAGAGAGTCCGCCTTTCTGGTAATAAGGAAGCAGCTTCTCCTTGTAACGGGAAAGCACCACGTCACGCTTTACTTTTAAGGTGGGCGTAAGCTCTCCCGAGGACTGGCTAAAGTCATGCTCAAGCAGGGCAAAATATTTGATTTTCTCGTAGCCCGCCAAATCTTGGCAAAGCGCCTGGACTCGCCGGTCCATCCATTCATAAATTTTTGGATTACTTAAGAGTTCCGAATACTGGCAGTACGCGATTTTCTGCCCATGTACGTACTCCAGAATTTTTTCCTTCCGGGGCACGATCAAAGCGGAGATAAATTTTTCCCCTTCGCCGAACAACACGCACCGCAAAATGGACGGGTCCTTTTCCAGTATCTCCTCAATGGCCCGCGGGGCCACTTTTTTCCCGCCGGAAGTCACAATCAGCTCTTTTTTGCGGCCGGTGATGGAAAGATAACCCTCCCTGTCCATCTGTCCGAGGTCGCCTGTGTAAAACCATCCTTCTTTTAAAACGGCCTGCGTCTCCTCGGGCTTATTCCAATAACCCCGCATCAGGCACGCGCTTTTGGTTGCGATCTCCCCTTCTTCCGTAATGCGCACTTGGATCCCCTCGAGCGGAATGCCCACGCTCCCGAATTTGTAGTTTTTTTGGCGGTTGGCGCTGATCACGGGCGAGGTTTCGCTCAGACCATAGCCCTCCAGGATCAAAATTCCCAAATCCGAAAAAAATTCGGCGATCTCTTTCGGAAGCGCTGCGCCCCCCGAAACGCAAAACCGGATTCGCCCGCCTAAACGTCGATTGAATTTACGATAAACAATCAAGTTTGCCAGCTGATAACTGCCGTTAAAAAACAATCCCGGTCTTTTGCCTTGCGATAACATCCGCCGGCGCCGTGCTCCCAGATCCTTGGCCCAGAAAAAAAGCGTACGCTTGAGCGTTCCCGATTTTTCAAGCGTTTCCAGCACATGATCCTTAATCTTCTCGTAAAAGCGCGGCACGCCGAGAATGAAAGTGGGTTTGACTTCTAAAAGGTCGCGAGCCACGGTGTCCATGTTCTCCGCATAGGAAATCGCGGCGCCGATGAAGATCATGAGATAATAACCGGCCAGGCGCTCAAACACGTGCGAAAGAGGCAGGAACGAAATATGCGCGTCCGTCTCATCCATCCCAAACGCTTTTTGGCAATAAAACACGTTGTGAATGAAATTGGAGTGGCTCAGCATCACTCCCTTCGGGAAACCGGTCGTGCCGGACGTGTAAATTAAACTGGCGACAGCATCCGGCGGGATAGAGCTTGAGCGGGACTCCAGGTCCGCGAGATTGCTCTTTGTATTTTCAAGTTCCTTGATCAAAAAAAACGGAACGCTAAGCTCGGTTTTTGACAACGACAAAGAGGCGTCAAAACCGGCCACCCAGCGAAGCGTCGGCACCGAGCGCTGAATGGGCGCCAATTTTTCAAACAGCGCTTTATTGGAAACAGCGGCCACCGAAGCACCGCAATCCGTAAGGATATATTGAATCTCACGGGATGTCAGCGAGGCGTAAATCGGCACTGAAATAAGCCCGATGCGCTGGGCCGCCAGGTCCACCCACGCCCATTCGGGCCTGTTTTCCGAAAGGATCGCTATCCGGTCACCCGCCTTCAACCCTTTTTCAACAAACGCAGAGGCAAGCGAGTCTACTTTTTGGGCGACCTCGGACCAGGTCAGCGAAAAATAACGGCCGTTTTGTCTGAACGCCAGCGCTTTTTTATCGGGAAAACGACGGACGGTTTCTTTAAAAAGAAACGCAAGATTCTGAGGGACCATTTAGCTGTCACTAAACCTGGGCTGACGCTTCTCGAGGAACGCGCGAATTCCTTCCTTCATATCATTCGTCGCAGCGATGGACATGAATTCATTTTCTTCGATTTTCAGGCCCTCCTCCAAGGAAACATCCAGCCCCTTCGTAATCGCCCGTAGGGAAGCCCTGATGGCCGGCAGGCTGTGGCGCGTTATCTTTTTGGCGATCTCTTTTGCGGTTTTTATCAGCGCACCGTCGGAAACGACATGATTGACGAGCCCGATTCGAAACGCTTCCTGGGGCGTGATTAAATCGCCCGTCAGGATAAGCTCAGCCGCGCGGCTCGGGCCCACGATCCTCGGAAGGCGCTGCGAACCGCCAAAGCCCGGAATAATGCCCAGTGTGATTTCCGGCTGGGCAAAACGGGTTCTGTCGGAAGCGATCCGGATATGGCAGGCCATCACCAATTCCTGGCCGCCGCCCACACAGGCACCTTGAATCGCGGCGATGACGGGTTTTTCAGAGCGTTCGATTTTGTTGAAGACGGCCTGTCCGCGCCGGATCACCTGGATCATCTCCTCCGGGGTCTGGAGCTGGGCCATTTCCTTCAAGTCCACGCCGGCCACGAATACGTTCTGGATGGCGCTGGCGATAATGACCACCTTCACTTTGGGATCCTGTTGGAATTGATCCATCGCATTTCCCAATTCATCCAAAAGCTGGCGTCCCAGCGCATTGACCGGCGGCCGGTTAATCTTTAAAAGTGCCGTGCCTTCCTCGACCACCACTTGAAGACATTGAAACTCAGCCATGTTACTCCTTATGCGTATTCCAAAAATCCACGGTTTGTTTTTTTTCCAAAAAATCCAGCGCCTGCCATTCTTTTGATTAAAGGCGCGGGGAAAAATCTCTCCCCATAGGCCGCGGTCAGCTTGTTAAGCTCCCCCAACACCCAATCCACCCCCAACGAATCGGCGTACTGCAGAAGGCCGCCTTTGTTCTGGGGAAAACCGATGCCCGCCAGCACCGCAACATCAATATCTCCCGGCGATGAAATCCGCTCCTGGATGCAAAATGCCGCCTCATTGATCATTGAAAGCATCAGCCTCTCCGGTGAAAACGGGAGCTTCTTCGAAGAAGCGTATGATTTTCTAAGCGTCGCCAGGATGTCCTCGACAGCGTGATCGCCCGCCGGCGCCGAGGCGCTATAATTGTAAAACCCGGCCCCGTTTTTAACACCGTACCGGTTTCTTTTATAAATCTCGTCCCACACAAGCGCGGGTTTCATGCGGGGGCCGTATTCATTCAAAAGCACCCCGACCACCTCATGGCAAATGTCCAGGCCTATCGTATCTACGAGCGTAAAAGGCCCCATCGGAAAACCGAAATCCACCATCGCCTGGTCGATCTCCTTGGGGTCAGCGCCGCCCTCTTCGGCACAGAACGCCGCCTCGTTGAGATACGGCATCAGAAGCCGGTTTACCAGAAAGCCCGCGCACTCATTAACGCGGACGGGAATTTTCCTTAAACCCTCGGAAAACGAAACCGCATCCTGCACGGTCTCCTCTGAGGTCGCCAGTCCCGGGATCACTTCAATCAGTTTCATCACGTGCGCGGGGAAAAAGAAATGAATGCCGATCACCTTATCGGGGCGCTTTGTGGCCGCGCCAAGCGCGCTGACCGAGAGCGCCGACGTGTTCGTCGCGATGATCGCCTGCCCGGGTAAAACGGCGTCAAGCTCCTGAAACACCTTCTTCTTTAGCTCTATTTTTTCGGGCACGGCCTCAATCACGATGTCAACGTCTTTCAGATCTTCAAACTTCGTAGTGACGCTTACAAGAGACAGTTTCGACTCCATCTCCGGCGGCGTCATTTTGCCCTTATCGACGCGGCCCTGATAAATCTTGCGAATATTCGAAAGCGCTTTTTGCGCCAGATCCTCGTTGATTTCTTTTAAAACGACCGGAAGTCCCGAATAGCTGATCACCTGCGCGATACCCGACCCCATCGCACCGCCGCCCACGACGGCCGCCTTATAAATAAACATCCGCTAATTTCTCTCCAATACCACGGCGGCTCCCTGGCCCCCGCCCACGCAAAGCGAGGCAAGACCGTAGCGCAGCTTTCTTCTTTTCATCTCATTTAAAAGCGTCAGCACAATCCGGGTGCCGGTCATGCCGACCGGATGGCCGATGGCGATCGCGCCGCCGTTCACATTCATGATATTTCGGTCAAGGCCTAAGACCTTTTCACAGGCGATCACCTGGGCCGCAAACGCCTCATTAAGCTCCATAAGCTGTATATCCTTCAAAGCCAACCCCGCCTTCTTGAGCGCCAAAGGAATCGCAACCGTAGGACCGATGCCCATACGCTCCGGTTCGACGCCCCCGAACGCATAGGCTTTGATAACGCCTAACACTTCTTTAAAACCCAGCGTCGATGCTTTTTTACGCGTCATGACCAGAAGCGCAGCGGCTCCGTCGGAAATCGTGCAGGCGTTGCCTGCCGTCACTGTCCCGTTTTCCATGAAAGCAGCCGGATAGAGCGAAAGCGTCTGCTCATTTAAGGCGGGATTGGGGCCTTCGTCCTGTGAAACAATCTCAGGAGGCATCGCGCGGCCAGCCGCTCTCTTTTGCACGGTCACCGGCGTGACTTCGTCTTTAAATTTACCTTCACGCGTGGCGCGAAACGCGCGTTGATGGCTTAGGACCGCGTATTGGTCCTGCTCGGCGCGGCTTATTTTAAACTCCAGTGCCAGGTTCTCGGCCGTCCGCCCCATCAGCTGACCGCAAACCGGATCCGTGAGCCCTTCCCATAACGAATCAATCATTTCAGAATTCTTAAGACGTTTGCCGAAGCGGAGATCCCGGTTCACATAGGGTTGGCTGGACATGGATTCGGCGCCGCCGACAATTTGCACATTCGCGTCACCGGATAGAATATTCTGGCAGCCGTTCACGATTGCCTGGATGCCCGAAGCGCAATTTCTCGCCACCGTGCAGCCGGGCACCGTCTTCGGAATACCCGCCAAGAGAGAAATGACCCTGGCGACGTTCGGCGCATCGCTGGCTTGCCCCACGCATCCGAAAATCAGCTCATCGATGCCTGAAGGATCGAGCTTTGTTTTCTCAAGAAGCGCGCGAACAACCCTCTCGCCCAGTTTCTGCGCCGTTAAATCACGGAACGCTCCGCCCAAGAGTCCTTGAGGCGTGCGTAAGCCATCCACTATCACAATCTCATGCTCATCCATAACCGCTCCCTATTCTACCCCGTCCTTTCCTAAATCTGAATTTTTTTCTTACAAAGCACGGAGTTCACCCAGCCCTTCCGAACACTGCCTATGTCACGTCTTGGAAGGGCTGGGTTCATGCGCTGTCTTGCTGGGAGACAAGCTCTTTGATCCTCGGGAGCATTTTAATGGCCTCTTCCTCGCCTCTCTTAATGAATGGCTGCGGCCTAAAAAGCTCGACCCAGCTCGCATTCGAGACGACAGGACGGATCACGACGTCCGCGCCCTCCGCCTCGATCTCCGAAATCTCGGCTTCCATCGACTGGATCGTGTTCATCAGAATGTCGAACACGTTGGGATAAAATGCCTTCACGCACGATTTCTTCAGACGATAAAACAGGCGCGACAAAACGTTTTTTTGTTTTATAAAATGGGACTCTTTTTCATCAGCCTCCCCTTTTAGGATGCGCCGTTCCAAAATATCCCTCGAAGACGGAAACACGTTGACCGCGATAATCTTATTGGCGCCGGCCTGTTGCAGCGCTTTGATCGGCAACGGGCTTAAGATCCCCCCGTCCACTATCATCTCGCCGTTCAACATCACCGGTTTAAAGATGGCCGGGATCGCAATCGACGCGCGCACGGCGTCACTGATGTAGCCGGATTCGTAAATATGAACTTGGCGCGTCGAAAGATTGGCGCCAGTGATTTTCAACAGGATTTTACTGTCTTCAAACGTTTTATTGCCCAGATGCACGCCGAAGTGCTTGATAACAAGATTCCCGTGAAGCAGCCCGCGCACCGGGAAAAGGTTAAAATCGAGAAGCCGCGACACGCGAAATTTGGAGTTGATCTCAAGCGCAATCTGCTCGACTTCGGCGGCCGTTTTTCCGACCGAATAAAGCGAGCCGATGAGCGCGCCGATGCTGGAGCCGGCGATAATGTCCACCGGGATCTTCTCGCGCTCCAGCACTTTCAAAACTCCGATCTGCGCCAACCCCAGCGCGGCGCCGCTTCCGAGCGCAATGCCCACGAGGTTATTGCTGATGCGCCGCGCGATATGACGAACTACGCGGGAATACTCCGCCTCGGGTTCGTCCACGACAAACGGCGTCGCATGCAGCTCCTCGTGCTCTTTAATCCCCGGTGTTGCCGGCAGCGAAAAACTCATCTTCTTCCCGAAAAGCTCACGCCGCGTGGATTGGGTCGTGCGAATGCCCAAGAAAACCTCGTTGATCACGACACAGATCTTGTCCTCCGGGAACGACAGCTCCTTTTCAATCTCCTGGGCCACCTCTTTTATTTCCGTGACATTGTTGATGTTGCTGTCGGTCACAAAATAAATTGAGTCTGACTGGCTTAAGGCCTTCTGGACCATCTCGTCCATCTCCGAAGGAAGGTCGATCAAAATAAACCGGTATTCAATCGCCAGATGGTTCAGAAGCGGGCTGAGGATACTCTCGCCGCGCGAGCCTTTTTCGCCGTGCGCTACATTCAGCACGTCAAAACCCGCCGGGTGCTTCAACACCAGAGTGCTTAAAACACCGGCCGGCTCGTTTTCTATGTTATGAAACCGCGTGATCGGGACTTTCTCGGCCATATGAAGGCGCGCGGAAATTTCGGTGCCGGAGGGGCTCATATCCAGAAGAATGATTTTCTGGTGAGTTTCCCGGAAAAGGCTTGCGGCCAGATTGATCGAAAATTCGGTGCGGCCGATGCGGTGCTGATTGCTGAAAATGGAAATCACGTCGCTTTTTAAAAGCGAGCGCGAGCGGTCGTCCGTGCCCCGGAGTCTTGTGCTTAGACGCCGGCTGATTTCAAGCGCCACGGTGGCGTTGTGCTCGATGGTCTTTTTAAAATCCTCCTTTTTAAGTTCCAACACCAGCGAATCAGAAAGCGCGCGCAAGGTCGCCGAATGCGGCTCGCTGGTCAAAAGCGACATCTCGCCGAAATAGTCCCCGCGGCGCAAATACGCGAGCACTTTTTTCTTTCCCTGCGACGCTGTCGAGGCCTCAAAGCGCCCCGAGACCACCACATGGAAACGGTCCGCCTCTCCGCCTTCCTTGTAAATGACCTCGTCCTTCCGGTACTCCACCAAGCGCATCAGCTGGCTGATCGATTTAAGCTCCCAGGGGCTCAAACCCGAAAACAACGGGCAAAGCGACAATAGCGCGGGCTTATCCAGTTTTTGATAACGGGGATTGGCGGCGGAACCGAGGGGGGGATCCATCAACTTTATGGTTGGGGGCGATGCTCGACGTAATCCTGCAATGTCTTCAGATCTTTCGGACTGATATTGGAAAAATAAACGGCGATGTAAAACTTTCCGGTAACCCCGTCTTCTTCCTTGCGGACCACCACCCCTTTTAAGCGGATCGTGTGTTCTTTTTGGCGGGGCGGCGTCCCCGAAGGAATTGAAAGCCCAATCTTTAGCTGTGTCATCAGCGGAATATCCCGATCCACAACGCACAGGGCGCCGTGGCTCGAGATATTCAGAGTCCTTGCTTCCGTCTCATAGTCTTCATGACCTATCCGAAAGGGCAGATTTTCTTCGATACGAACCGAACGCCGGCGATCGAGGATCCGCTTGGGCGTCCTCACGCGGCGTTTGGCTCGGCGGTGTGGCCTTGAGCGGCGGCACTGGCGGCGGCCTCTTCGCCGGCCTTCTTGGCTTTCTCTGCCTCCTGCTTCATCCAAAGTTTAAAGCACTGCTTGTTCGCAAAATATTTTCCGTCCCGGTAGTACCAGTCCTTGCGGCGAATGCGCTTATTGGATTGAACACAATTCGTGGGCCTCAGTTTTTTCTTTTTGACCTTTTGCGGCGCCTGTTCCCCGGTGCCGGCGGCCGGTTGTTTAACCTCTTGTTTTACTGCTTGCTCTGCCATTTCAGTTTCTCCGTTTCCTTCCACTCCTCATCCAATAATCGGTAATGGGACTCCCCGTTAAAAAGACTATCGAAAAACGACTCGTTCCTAAAATCTTCCAAACGGTCCGTTTCTGTTTTTGAAAGAATGCCTTCCTCGACCATCTTAAACACTAGGAGTCCAAAATCAAGACTATTTTTAATGCCCCAATGCTGAAAAACCGTGGCGGACATCGGACCAAACTGCGTCTGGGCCTCTTCCTGAATGGCCCTCAAAAGCTCCTGACCCGTCACGTGCCCGGGTTTACCGAGACGCTCCACGGCGTGATTCAGCGCATTCATCACAAATAAATAAGCCTCTTCCTTGTACCTTCCGTCCTTTTTCAGAAGCCGCGAAAGCCGGGCAAAGAAATCATTCAGCGCGTGCATGGTCTAACCGATCCCGACGGCGTGCACATATTCTAAAATATGATGGAGCTCCCCGGGCCTTATGTCCCTGAACTTGAGGCCTGCTTCCCGCGCCGCAGGGATCGCGCCTTGGCAACGCACAAACCAAACCACTTCGCCTACTGCAACCACGGGGTCCTCCAAATGCGGAATCTGTATTTCCAACTGAAGTAAATCCCCCGCACGTAAATCATCATTCACGAGCAGGCTCATTCCTCCCCCGCCTATATTCCGGACAAGGCTCTTATGAATCCTGGGGCGCTTGTGTTTTTTCACCAGGTGATAAGTGACGCCGATGGGGGCTTTCAGACGAATGTACTTGCGTTTTTCGACCATAGCGGGACCTGAGATTCTTAAGGAGAATGTTCCCCAAATGATCTACGGGTGTTATTCCTCAACCATTCTTTGTAAACATGCTCCAAAACTCTCACCCGGTCCTTCTGGCTGATTTTCGTGAGCTTAAGTCCGGCCTCTATGCCGTCCGCCCAGGCCACTTTGCCGGTGGCGAATACCGGAAGATTATCACCCGGCACGTTCAATGAAAGCTCAAGCGTCGTGCCGATCGGCAGCTTATGCTTTGTTTCGACGCACAATCCCTCGCGGCTTAAATCCTTGGCCAACGCCTTCCCAAAAATGGGGTTGAGAGTCAACGTTTTATACTCCACGTCCATCGGAGTGTTGAAACGCATGTATTTGCGGCGTTCAGTTGTTTTTTGCTTCACGGAATGAGTCAATGAGCTCAGTCGTTCTTAAAATAGCGAATCAGGTCGCTTCTTAGGAAACGGTAGTTGTCCCCCACTTTGCGGCCGGGGATTTTTTTGGATTTTACGAGCTTGTAAAGCGTCTGACGGCTGATGCTCAAAAACTGGCAAGCATTTTCTGTCGTAAGCGCCTTATCTTCGTCTGTCTCGTTCTCTATCAGTTTTCTGTTCACTAGGCGTTTCCTCCATCAAAATGAGAACCGAAGGGAATTTCATTTAAACAAAATGGTTGATTTTTGTCAAGCAAATACGAAACGAGTTAATTGCTGTCTTAAAAGTTACTAGGATTATATAAAAATATACACTTATCCGAAAAGCGCACCAGTTGACCCACGTCATCCTGAGCCCGCCATGATTCGTGGCGGGCGAAGGATCTCGTTTTTGAGATTCTTCGGCCGCCACGGCGACCTCAGAATGACGGTTAGGAAACAAAAATCCCCTTGTTTTTCACAAGGGGATTTTTAAATCCAAAAGCGACGGGGCGCGCTTAATTAAAAAACGTACTCGGGTTCAAGAATAGGCTTGTAATCCTGTGGCAATGGGAACGGGAAAGTGGCGATTTCATAAATACCCGCACCGGTACGAACAATCGTCATTCCGGCGCCTTTCGCCAGTCCCAGTGTCACTCCCGCAAGCGCATTTTCCTCGACGCTGACGTTGTAAATGTTCTTCGGAAGCTCCACCCAACCCGTCAACGCATTTGCGACGCCGCGGCCAAGTTTAGTGAATGCATCATTCGCGAAACAAACGGTTGCGGCCGAAAGCACCAGGACACAAATCACGCCCGGAACGAGCCTCCTCATCGCGATCCTTTTCATCAATTCCCCCGCTTCCCGAGCTCTAAAAATGCTAAGAATTTAATAAAACATTATGCTCTTTTTACTGGAATTATCTTAGCAAAAATGGCACCGTTGTCAACTCTTATTTTCCACATTTTCCACATTCTGGAGCTTTACAATTTCGTGGGATCGAGTTAGAATGACATCCATGGGTTCAGAGCATGTATGAGTCCTTCTACTCCCTCAAGCGGAAGCCTTTCGCAATCACAAGCAATCCTTTTTTTTTGTATTTAAGCCAGAGGCATAAAGAGGCTCTGTCGTACCTCACTTACGGAATCAAAGAACGCGTGGGTTTTATTGAAATTACCGGTGAAGTTGGGACCGGAAAAACCACGATCTGCCGCGCGCTCCTGAATCAGCTGGATGAAAAAACAAAAACAGCGTTTATTTTCAATTCGAGTTTGAGCGAACTCCAGCTTCTGCAAACGATCATCGAGGACCTGGGGATCAAAACGGACAAGAAAACACGGGGCGGGCTTTTTTCGGATCTCAACCGCTTTTTGATTGAACAACTCGCGCTCAATAACAATGTGGTGGTGATTATCGACGAGGCGCAAAACTTGAGTCTGCGGCTCTTGGAACAGATCCGCATGTTGTCCAATCTCGAGGCTGAAAACGAAAAGTTGCTTCAAATTGTGCTCGTGGGACAGCCCGAGCTCAGAGAAAAATTGAACTCCCCCAAACTGCGCCAACTCCGCCAAAGAATTTCGGTGCGCTATCATATGAAGGCGTTGGACAAGGAGGAGGTTCCGCGCTACATTGAGCACCGGTTAAAACTGGCGGGCGCCAACGGGGCCGCGCCGGTGTTCGAAGAAAAAGCGATCGGGGAAATCTACAATTACTCCGGCGGCATCCCAAGGCTTATCAATATCGTGTGCGACAAAGCACTTCTGACCGGTTTTGTGCTGGAAAAAAGAGTGATTGAGCCGTCCATCATCAGGCAATGCATTCAAGAAATTGAGGGAGGAAGCGATTCATGAGCATCATCAATGACGCCTTAAAAAAGGCCGGGAACTTGAAAGATCTTGAGCCGTTGCACGGTCAGGGTGAATTACGGCAAAATATTGGATTTGAAGTCCAAAAAAAACAGAGGCAGATTAACTGGGGCCCCATTTTTGTGCTGATGGTGCTTTTTTTGATCACGGGCCCGCTGATTGCCCCGGTTTTCTCCACCTCCTTCAAACGGCCGGTTTTTTTTGGGTCTTCGGCGCCTTCCAAGGCGTCTTACGAGGTACCGATAGAAGCCGCAAGCGTCCCTGCAAGCACTTCGCTTCAAAACAGAAAAACCCAGTTCGGTCTTGAAGAGATTCCTCTGGCCGTCCCGCCCAAACTAAACCTGACCGGCATTGTATTTTCTCAGGAAGGTTCTTACTGCATTCTCAACGATAAGGTGATGAGAACGGGTGAAGAGAGCGGCGGTGCAAAACTTACGAAGGTAAGCCCAGGCGAAGTCAAACTGCTCTACCAGGGCGAAGAGATTACGCTGTCGGTTCCCGAGTAAATCCCTTAACTTCTAGCCTTTCCGTTTTAAAAGACAATTAGAAATAACCGTCAGCGGGATATTTTTTACGATCGTCGTCTTTCCAAGGTAAACAGGCAGAACGAAGCGGTTGGCGCCAAGTTCTGTCTTTTTATCGTAACCCATGGCCCTTAACAGCGCCTCCGTCGAAAGTGCTTTGGTATAAAGGGGCAGGTTGAACTTAAGCAAGGTTTTCTCGAGCCTCTCAATAAGCGTCGGATCCTTAAGAACACCCAACGCTTTAGCGATATCGCATGCGACGAGCATCCCGACCCCCACGGCCTCTCCGTGCGTGTAGCGGCCTGAGTAGCCGGAGGCCGCCTCAATCGCGTGCCCCGCGGTGTGCCCGAAATTCAGCACCATGCGAACGTCCCTCTTGTCCCATTCATCCCGGGAAACCAGCTTGGCCTTGATTTTTACCGAGCGTTGTATGACCTTTTCAAGTAACCGATGGTTTTTCCGAAACTCCCCGAGCCCTTCTCTTTCCAACATTAAAAATAAATGCGGGTCTTTAATCACGCCGTACTTGATAACTTCCGCAAACCCGTCGCTCCAATGCCTGTCCGGAAGGCTGTCCAAAAGACTCGTGTCCGATAACACAAGCCTCGGTTGATAGATAGCTCCCAAGAGATTCTTGCCTTGCGGCAAATCAATCGAGGTCTTGCCGCCGATGGCCGAATCGACCTGCGCCGTCAGCGTCGTAGGAATCTGCACGTACGGGATGCCGCGGCGATAAACGGAGGCTGCAAACCCCGTCAGGTCCCCCACGACTCCACCGCCCAGCGCCACTAAAAAAAGTGATTTGCCTTTGCCGTCGGCGCTGGACAACGCGCGGATCAGTTTTAAAAAAACGGCCTGGGACTTCGAGCTCTCAGAACTCTTGGAATAAGGCGCGATAAAAAAACAGGGCTCAATTCCTTCGCGCAACAACGCACTCTTGAGAGAGTCGGCGTATAAATCCGCAACGGGTTTCTGGGAGACGATCACCGCGCGGTACTGGGCAAGTCTTTGCTTTCTTAAAATCCGCCCGGCATCCGAGAACCCCCCCCGACCGATGAAGACAGGATAAGATCTTTCTTTCAGCGCGACGCGGACCGTAGGCATTACTGAGCTTTCACGGCTTGAGGCGTCGGAGGGGCCGCGGGCTTCTCCGGGCCAGCGGCGCCGGCCGAGGCCGGAACAGCCGCTTCCGCCGCTTTCTCTTTCTTGACTTTCAATCTCTGCATTTTAACTTTTGGAATGCCCAGCACCGAACGCTCCTCGCTCCAAAGCTTTTTGTCCTTTAGAATCTTAAGACGTTCGTACCTTTTCAAAACGGAACGGTGTTTTTTCCCTTTTCCACCGCCCCTGAGACTCGAATGAATAGACATGGCCTTATGATCCCCTCTTTATTAAATATTATCTGCGCCGGATAAAACAATCCCGAAATTTATCCGAGAAATTCTTCAGGTTTCTATGCGCATCCTCTTTTGAAACATACTGCCCGGCACAAACCTGATAATAATCACCGCTGGGAATAATAAATGCGGTGTGCCCTTTCTTGCGTAACCCTGCCACCTCTTTTTCCGCCAAATCCTCTTTTTTATACGTCACCAGCTGAATCGTGTACGGCTTTCCAAGGCCAGGAACCAACGCTCCGGGAAGGGCTTCCTTCGCCTTAAGCGTTGCTTGTTGCGCCTGCGCTATTTTTCTGTCCATGGAAGCGACGGATACAGACGGTTGACGGACCGTCGAGTTCCTGCCTTGCGGCGTGGCCGCCGCCGGCTTAACGGAGGCAATGCCCGGCCGAGCGGAGGTTGTCAACGACTTCCCTCTTAAAATCCCTAAAAAGAACACTAAACAAGCGGTTAAAACCAGGAGAATGCCGGCCAGAAGAATCTGCTCAATCGAGGTGCTGATCAGAATCGGTTTCTGCGCTTTCTGAAGCGAGGGAAACCGGGGTTTTGATTTGGAGGCGGGAGCCCCCAAATCTCCAAAAAACTCCTGCTGTATCTCGTCTTGCTTAATCTCCGTCATTTTTACAGGTTTTAACCGGGCGGTAGTATACCAAATTCAGCTCCAATCCGCCTTAAAAAACGGGCCTTTCCCTCCGATGGCCGTCAGCGTATGCGGGTGATACAAGACCCTTAAGCCCTGCCAATCATCCGGCCTCCGGATAAGACGGGACCTGAATAAGGCGGGAAACCTTTCAAGCAATGGATTATGAAGCAAAAGCAATAAATGGATACGGTGTATTTTTGATTTATTAACCGTGACTCCTCCTTGTAAACGGAAGTCTTTTGAAACGCATTCCACGAGATGATAGCCAATACCCGCCTCGGCCCTTGAAATACTGAGTCGCAACCGGTCCACGGTCAGCGCCTGTTCCGACAGATCCATCTTAGTCAACAGCGAAAGCGCCGCTTTTTTATAAAAATCGGCAGGCACCGTCAGGTTTTCCATGACCACCACCGTCTCTTCACGACCTTGGGTCCGAAAAGGAAACGCCTTTAATTCCATGAGGCCCGGCCCCGAATGAAGCTTTGGGGAATCCGGAGCCGCTGAAATATCCGCAGAATCAAAATGGGTCCTCCTCCAGCGTTCGATCCTGGCGTGGTGAACCGAAACGTTAATACCGAATTTACGGGAAAAGTAAGCGGACAAAAAGGGGTCGAGCCAAGCCCCTTCGATCGGCAGCCAGTAGCTCAGCGCCAATAGAAGAACAACCAATAAAATAAGAATGGAAAGGATTCTCACTTACTTATCTTGGAAGTCAGGGAGGCGAGCTCTTTTTTTGACAACAGGCAGGAGTACCCGATGGTGGAGGGGGTTCGATGGGCCTTTAAACAATTCATCTCCGCCAATGCTTCCAGAGCCACGCGGACTTTGATGAGGCTCGCGTCGATCCAGGTGGCAATCCCGCGAGGCGTGTCCACGCTCCCCTCATTCTCAAGAAAAAACCCGAGGATCGCCTGGTAAATGTCGGACTTTAAAATCCTGGTTCGAGAACCTGCTTTAATGGGCATGTTGAATGTATTTGTAATATCCCTCTTTTTGCACGATGTGGATAAACACCTCCACAATTTTTGGATCAAACTGCGTGCCGCTGTTCCGGGTGATCTCATCCAGCGCCTCTTTCAAGGTCACACGATTCCGGTACGGCCGGCCCGTAATAATCGCTTCAAACGCGTTGATCACGGAGAGAGCCCTGGCGCCTATGGGGATCTTGTCCCCCTTCAGGCCTTCGGGGTAACCGGTGCCGTCAAACTTCTCGCGCGAATAAAGAATAATCGGAACCACCGTTTTAAGGCTTTCAAACGACTGCACGATCTTAGCGCCCTTGATCGGGTGCTCACGGATCAATTGGTATTCTTCTCCGGTGAGCTTTGTCGGCTTTTTTAAGATCTCTTCAGGAATCCCGATCTTGGCCGTATCTTTCAAAAGCGTCGCATAATGAAGCGCCTGTGTGTCTTCTTCGCTTAGATGCAGTTCCTCCGCCATGCGGAGCGCGATCCTTAAGAAAGCCTCGGGCGAAGCCATGTTTGGGATGCGCGTGCCCAGGATCACCGCCAGCGATTGGATGGTCCCGAGCGTCACTTTTCTTTGCTCCTCATAAAGTTGGGCGTTTTTAATCGCAATCACCGCTTCTTCGGCGAGCGTCGTCAGGATCTCAAGATCAAAATAAGAGAATCCCTTTTTGTCCTTTTTATCCGTCACCGTCAGCACCCCGATCACGTCCTCGTCGATCAGCGGGATGCAGATTGTTGATTTTCTTAAAACCGATTTTGCCGTTTTGGCCACACGGCCCTCGGAACCGGATGAACTCACAAGGATTTTGGCGTGTTTCGCTTTCGTTTTTGGATAGCCGACGAGCGCCTTGCACACCAGGTGTTTCTTTGGCTTCTCAAAAAGATAAATAGAACAGCGGTTGGATCGCAATACTTGCGCCGTTAAGTGCGCAAGCCGCGAAATGAGTTCGTCCAGATTTAAGGTAGAATTAATGATGCGGTGAACCGTATGCACCGTGGAAAGTGCGATGGCCCGCGGACGTATCGTCGCTGAAAGCCGGCTGATTTCTTCTTTTTTTGCGCAATTATCGAGAATCAAATGGAGGTGTTCGGAAAACATATCCAGCGTTTCCTGCGAGATCCCGTTCTTCAAGCCGATCAGCCCGAAATAACCGATCAGACGGTCGTCCATCACAAGCGGCACGCAAAAATTCAAGAGCTTCTTTTCGATCGTAAATAAATAAGGACTTTTTTCCTTCGACCGTCGTTTCAAAACGTCGGCTATCGCCTGGGTGGTACGCAGTCTCCGAACCCGAGGATCATGCCAAATTTCATAGGAGCCCTCCAAAGATTTCTCGAAAAGCTTCGGTTGGCCGTTTAATTTAAAAGACACCCACCAAATCGGATGACCCAGCAGGAAATCGTAAGAAACGCGGAGTTTCCTCAGACTCTCATGTGACTTAAAAAAATCGAAGATCTCTTTGTCATTTGTCAGGGTCGTTTTCACTCCGTTAGATCTCCTAATCTCGTTGACTAAACCTTCTCATAGGGTTCAAAAAACTTCCGGTATTCATCCTGCGCATAACGATCCGTCATTCCCGCGATATAATCGCAGATCACGCGATGCGCTCCCTCGGTTTTAAGCCTCCGTTGGCTCCCGGGCGGCAGCTGCTCAGGCCTGGAAAGGTACACTTCAAAAAGCGCACGGATAAAACGGCGCGCTTTGTCGCTCATGCGCACGACGCGATAATGCCGGTAGAGCTTTTCTCTTAGGAAAGCTCTGAGCGCTTCCCTTTTTTTAGTGAGTTCAGAGCTGAACGAAACCGCAAAGCGGGGGATCTTGAGCGCGTGTTCGGGTTTCCGTATATTGGCTTTTCGGATGTTCCTCGCGGACTGGTTTAAAAGGTCCGTGACTTCCAGGTTGATCAGTCCCCGGATAATTTGGTAACGCCTGACTTCGGGATTTGAAATCGCGCGCTTTAAGACTCTTTGCTTGGCGTACCTCCAGAGCTCAAGTTTGGCCAAATCAGTCTCCGAAATAAGGCCGGAGGTAAGCCCGTCATCCACATCATGATTGTCATAGGCAATCTCATCCGCCAGGTCCACCGCTTGAGACTCCAGCGACGGGGAGTTGAAAAGCTCGAAAGGCCCCATGTCCCTGCGGTTGGCTTCCTCGACGAGTTCCGGATGCTTAAAAAGACCACTGCGGGACTCGTAGGTCAGGTTGAGGCCCCGAAAATCGGGATACCGCTCTTCCAAATAGTCCACGATGCGAAGGCTCTGTAGATTATGGTCAAAACCCATATGGTCCTTCATGAGCTCCTTTAGTTCATCCTCACCGGCATGCCCAAACGGTGTGTGCCCGAGATCATGCGCCAACGTAATCGTCTCCACAAGATCGCTGTTAAGGCCCAGCGCTTTTGCGATCGCGCGCGCGATTTGGCTGGTCTCAAGCGAATGCGTAAGCCGCGTGCGGTAATAATCGCCTTCGTGATTGACAAAAACTTGAGTTTTATATTCCAGCCGGCGAAACGCCGTGCTGTGCACGATGCGATCACGATCTCTTTGGAAAGCCGTACGGTAGGGATGCTCTTTTTCTTCACGGACTCTTCCGCGGCTCTGCGCGCTTTTGGCCGCGTAAGGAGCGAGTGTCGCCAGCTCCCACTTTTCCATCTCTTGGCGCGTGACGAGGTAAAGTTTAGCGTGATGCGGCATCAAATCAGGCTTTGGCGGCCGCGGGAGAATCGTTTTCGGCAACAATAATGGGGGCCGCGCCATACACGTCCATCAGCGCATTGATCTTGGAAAGACCGAGAGTGAAAACCTTTTTTTCCTTGGCGAGCAGTTTCGCATTGTCATCGACGCCGCGAAACGCCAAAAGCACTTTCGTGGCCGCCTCCTTTTTGCCCGGCGAAACCCCCTGGACAAGCTCAAGCACCTCTTTTTCCGTGGCCTTTTGTTCCACGATCTTACAAACCCAGCAGGCGCCGTGACCTTTGGCAACAATCTTGCGAAAACTTTGGTCCTTAAGCCGCCCCGGGGGCTGGGATTTCACAATCTCGGTGAAATAAGGGAGTTTTCTTTTTCGCTCGCCAAACTCAATCAAATCGTTACGAAACAAGGAAAAAAGCCCGAGCACGCGGTCCGCGATATCCAGTTTTAACAACTCTTCGTGTTCGACCACCTTCGCCTCGATGCGGCCCATAAAATCCTCCGCCTTGCCGACGGCTTCCAGGAGCGAAAGTTCCTTATGTTCGTAAACCTCTTTGAGCCAAAATTTGAACATCTTATTATGAAAACGATAGAACACGCCCGTTTTAATGATGAGTTCGCGCTCCATGAGCTCCTGTAACAACCTCGAAGTTTCCGATTGGCTGCGATTGAGGGCTGCGGCGATGTCCTTCAATTTATTCACGCCCCCCGCCAACAGCGTCAGTGCCAAGACCGGCAGGCCGCGCGAACCGCCCTGCATCCAGGGCGAAATAAGCTTCAAAAAATACTGGTTTAAAATACCCTGGGACTCGTACAAAACTTTCAGAAAAACTTCCGCGATTGTCACCCGGGATAGTTCATTTTCCGATTTTGCCAGGGCGCGCTCTCTCAAGGTGCCGGTGATCGTCTGCAAAAAGAAAGGGTGGCCGTCGGTAAATGCCACGAGAAAATTCTTAAGGTTTTCGGAAATACCGATGGGCGAAAGCTTCCTCTGAATAAACTGAAACGAGGTCTCAAAATCAAACGGTTCGAGATACACCCGCTCAAAGTTGCCGAAAAGAAGCGATAATTTTTCGGCGAGGATCTTACGGCTCGCAGAAAATGAGGAACTGGCCAAAAGATACATCGTGTCCTTTTGCACCATGATACGCTTTCCAAAGTCCGAAAACGCGTTTCGGACGCCAAGATCCCCCAGCCGATGAAATTCATCAAGAATCACAATACAGTTTTTCTCTGTTTCCTGTTTCACGATCGGCGTGAGCTCAAAAAGCTTCGAATAGGCCTCTTCGCTGTGACGCCGCTTAAGAAGCGCCACGATCTCCGTTACTCGGAGCACCGTTTTCGGAATGATCGGCTCGGCTTTTTTTGAAAGACCCGAAAGCGACTCAGTGGGGCTCACCGCGCCCCGGCCTGCCAGGCACTGGTAAAGAAGCGAGCGAATAAACTGCTCGACGAAATAGTCAAGCGCCTGGATCTTTATTTCGACATAGATCGCCAGAATGCCGGGTTCTTTGAAGCTATGCAGGAATTGCCGGAGGAGGGAGGTCTTGCCTAACTGCTGGTGCCCGATAATCGCTACATTCTGGCGATAGCCAGACTTGAGCGCTCGGGCCCTTTTAACAATCAACTCAATAATGTCTTGGCGGCCAAAGAAATCTTCGCCGACAACAGGGTCACTGAACATGACAGTAAACCTTGATCCTTCGAGTCAGAATAATTTAAAAAAATATCGAAAGTATTGCCAGAATTTCACCGGGACTCATGATACTCCCGAGACACGCGGCACGTCAAAAGAAATGTCAGAGAAATCATAAAAATAATGGATTTTTCTTGACATTGGATACAGTTTTGTCCTGCTTCGCCAAGGCTTCGCAGGACACTTCGAAGCTCGACGAAAGCTCTGCAACGCAGAGATTTCGGAGAGCGAAGAAGTGAGCGGGTGAAGGGAATCGAACCCTCATCTAAAGCTTGGGAAGCTTTCATTCTGCCACTGAACTACACCCGCAAATTTACTTCGTAAATTTCCATAAGGGGAAACTTCCAGTTTCCCCCTCTTGGCGCTCGCCTCCGCATGAAAAAATACCTGGCTCGCTGTCACCCCCTTCGGAGCGGAAAACTTGCAAATCCAGCTATACCACAAGAAGAAGGGGGCTAATCCCCCTTCTTCTTGTGTATTAATAACCCCCTTAAGGGGTCAGTCCCTGAAAATTGAATTTTATGCCGTAAAATTGTCAACTACTGACACTTTTATGTTTTTAACGAAATGAATGAGCAGACGCGGCATCTAGTAAATTCTTCTTGGAGTGATTTAAGATGTGCTCATCCTCGGTCACAAGGGTCGCGCCGATACTTTTAGCCGTCGCCACAAGAATCCTGTCCGCAGGATCGCCGCCAAATTCTTTCCCAAGCTGACAACTCTCAATCGCAATTTCAGGCGTCAACGGCACCAAAGAAATCCCGGGGGCATGGAGAGCTCTGTGAACCCATTCGAGACAGCTATAAGGCAAGTCAATCCTCCCTTTATGTTCGAGCATCCCGACTTCCCACACGGAAATTATAGAAACACGAATGCCTGAGTTTGCCGACAGACGGTCGATAAGTCTTAAAAAGTTTGGGGAGCTGAGTTTTTTATCACCGTTGATGAGCCAAATCCATATGTGCGTATCCAGAAGAACAATATCCGGCTTAGGTTGACGCATCGGCTTCCCATTTTTCACCCGTCGGAGAAACGATGTCGCCCTTCACCCTGACGGAATTCCTCAGGAATCCAAAAAGTGACTTTTCTTTTTCTGCCTCTACAGGAACCAATTTGGCGACGGGCTTACCGAACTTTGTGATAACAATTTCTTCATGGGTGTCCCGCACTTCATCCATCAATTGTAAACACTTTGTTTTAAAAACGCCTGCCGGCATATTCATGGGATCCTCCTATCTATGACTATGGTAATATTACCATAGTTTTATAGGATTGTCAAGCGCCTCTGACAAATCACAGTTAAAATCGTGTTAAGCGCCTAAAATGCCGGTAACGACGTTCAATCTCCACCCGCTTAAGGTCTACCAACCGATTCAGACTGAAACTCTCCACATTGTAGGACGCCAGGACACTCCCGTAGATTGCTGCCTGCCGCACCACGGATTCGTTCAAACGCGGCGACCTCGTCAGGTATCCGATAAATCCTCCCGCGAAAGAATCTCCGGCGCCGGTGGGATCAAAAACCTTTTCTAAAAGATAGGCTGGGGCCAGAAATATAAAATCCTTCGAAAAACAAATCACGCCATGCTCCCCCTTTTTGATCAAGAGAAGCCTGGGCCCGAAACTCAAGATACGCTTGGAGGCCCGGATCAAATTATATTCGCCGGAGAGTTCTCGCGCCTCCGCGTCGTTGCAGAGAAATATATCCACCTTCTTCAAGAGCTTTTGAAGCGCCTTTCTCTTATTTTCGATCCAGAAATTCATCGTGTCGCAGGCTACAAGCCACGGATCGTGGACCTGGTTTAGAACGGTGAACTGAAGCTCCGGGTCGATATTGGCCAAAAACACATAACGACTGCTGCGGGCCTCCGGAGAAACTTTGGGCCGGAAATGCTGAAAAACATTAAGCTCTGTTCTTAGCGTATGCGCGGTATTCAGGTCAAAATCGTAAAAACCGGACCAACGAAACGTTTTTCCCTTCTGAACCTCAATGCCGCTTGTATCGACACCCAGTAAGCGCATCGCTTCCAGATGTTTGCCTGGAAAATCGCTCCCCACCACTGCGATTACGGAAACCGGCGAAAAAAAACGCGCACTTGCGCTGAAATAAGTCGCGGAGCCGCCGAGCGCCTCGTTCACTCTGCCAAAAGGCGTTTTAACGGTATCGAGCGCAACGGAACCGACGGCTAGAATAGGATTTTTTTTCATAGAAAAAATCTCGCTATGTTTCTTGCCGCGCTTTCTGGATCTTTGCTATCTATCACGGCCCTCACGACCGCCACCGCTGTTGCACCCGCTTCACGCACCTGGGAAGCGTTTGATTCATTGATGCCACCGATCGCCACAAAAGGTATTCTAATATTCTGAGCGGCAAAACGCACTAAGTCCAACCCTACGGACGCGACGCCTGGCTTTGTGGGCGTGCTGAAAACAGGGCCGACCCCTATATAATCAAAACCCTCTTCTTGGGCTTCGATTATCTGCTCTCGGCTGTGTGTTGAGCGGCCGATAATCGCCGCGTCTCCTAAAACTAAACGCGCTTCCTTAAGCGGCCCGTCATTCTGTCCCAAATGCACGCCTTGAGCGCCGGAAAGACCGGCGACGCGGACACGGTCATTCACAATGAGCGGAACGTTTTTTGAACGCGTAACCTTGAGGATCTCCTTGGCAAGATGAGTCAGTTCCTCATCGGAAGCCTCTTTATCTCGAAGCTGAATCACGCTGGCTCCACCCTGGATCGCCGCGCGAATAAGTTCAGGAAGCGGTTTTTCTTTTGCCGCCGAGGGGTCCGTGATGACGTAGAGCTTCCAGTTTTGGCAGAGTTCTTTTTTCGATGGAATAGACATCAAATCTCACCTTCTTGAATGTGTCGGAAATATTTCGATCGATTAATTTGGAAACCTCTTCCAGAACCCTCAAAGACTCTTTGACGCGCCCTATATTGGCGGCAAAAAGACCAAACGCGCCCTCGCGCGGTTTTTCGAGGACCGAAGGCTCCTTTCCCACGTCAGACCTGACATCCCGCGCGGACAGGAGCTCCGAAACCGGCACCGGCATTTTTTGGACACAACCGCTCACGGCATGACGGACTCTTTTCAAGTCCCTCGTCAAAACTTTATCCTCGAGCACAAACCGCGTGATCTCTTCGCAAACCCTCAAACCCTCCCGCGAGCGGTTGAAATTGGCGTCTAAGATTCTCAAGATTTGTTTCACAAATGGCTTTTAATTTTTTCAAGGAGCGCTGTCGTGGAAAAACCTTTCACATACGGCAGCGACAACACCTTCCCGCCGTAAGATTCTACAAAGGCGCTGCCGACAATATCTTTTTTCTTCCAATCCCCGCCCTTCACGAGAAAATCCGGGCGAATTGCCTGAATCAGCCTAAGCGGCGTGGGTTCTGAAAAAAACACCAAAAAATCGACCGCCGAAAGCGCACTTAAGACTTCTGCCCTCTCCTTTTGCGGAGTCACAGGCCTTTGTGGCCCCTTAACGGCTCTCACGGACAAATCCGTATTCAAACCTATCACCAACACGTGACCCAATGATTTCGATCTGCTTAAATATCGCACATGGCCGACGTGCAAAATATCAAAACAGCCGTTCGTAAAAACTATTTTTTTTTTGTGTTTCTTAAGTCGCGACAATAAAGGCATGAGTTCCTTGACGGTCTTTAGCTTCGGAAGTATAGACATGATTACACCTTTAGCGCAGATAGGTTGTTCAATAATGTCATCTCGAGGAGCTTTAGCGACGAGAGATCTCATCACACAACTTGATGAGATTTCTCGCTTCGTCCCGTTAGAAATGCGATTTCTAACGGGACTTCGCTCGAAATGACACATGGGTTTAGAGTAACTCATCCACGCGCTCGCAGATGATATGACCAATCATGATATGCGATTCCTGGATTCTCGCTGTTTTCTGTGAAGGAACGACCAGCGACAGATCCACCAACCCATGAAGCTTGCCACCGTCCCGACCGGACAGGCCAATCGTAAAAAGCCCTTTGGACTTCGCCTTTTGGATACCGAGCAGGACATTCTCGGAGTTGCCGCTTGTGGAAATCCCAAACGCCACATCGCCCTTTTGTCCCAGCGCCTCAATCTGGCGCTCGAAAATATGGTCAAAACCGTAATCATTGCCGACAGCTGTCAAGATCGAGGCGTCTGTTGTGAGCGCGATGGCCGGTACCCCACGCCTTTCCTTCTCATACCGGCCCACAAACTCCGCCGCCAGATGCTGGCTGTCGCTGGCTGAGCCGCCGTTGCCGAAGAAAAGCACCTTATGGCCATTCTTAAGAGCCCCGTAAATAGTTTTTGTCGCTTTTTCAATAAGCGGCACATGAGTCTTGAGCAGAGACTCTTTGGTCCGAATGCTCTCCTGAATGTCTTTTTCAATTTTATCAATCATTGTCTAACCAAAAAATACCTTTGCCATTTCATAGAAGGAGGGGTCCACGGTTTTGAGCTTTCCGACGGCCACCTCGATGGCGACCGACACGATTTCGGTGCCTTTCAGGGCCACCATCTGGCCAAACTGGCCCGCCCTCACCAATTCAACGGCCTTGGAGCCAAAGCGCGTACCCAGCACGCGGTCGTAGGCAGTGGCGCTTCCGCCGCGCTGAATGTGGCCCAGCACCGTGACGCGGGTTTCACACTTCGTACTTTCTTCTATCTTCTGTGCCAGCAACTCCCCGATACCGCCGAGCCGACTGTGGCCAAAATCATCGAGTTTTTTTCCGACCAGCACTTCACTGCCCTCAAACTTGGCGCCTTCGGCCACCACGACGATGCTGAACTGCTTCCCGCGGCGCTGCCTCCTTTGGATCACATCCAGCACTTCATTTATCCTGATCGGGATTTCCGGAATCAAAATCAGGTCCGCGCCGCCCGCGATCCCCGAGTGAAGCGCGATCCAACCCGCATGGCGGCCCATGACTTCCACCACCATGATGCGATGGTGGCTCTCGGCTGTTGAGTGAAGGCGGTCAATCGCTTCCATGGCGATATTGACAGCCGTGTCAAAACCAAACGTAAAATCCGTTCCTGAAAGGTCATTGTCAATGGTCTTCGGGACACCCACCACCTTAAAACCGTCCTTATAAAGCTTCGCGGCCACTCCCAGCGTGTCTTCGCCGCCGATCACGATCAGCGCGTCAAGCCCCAATGATTTAAAATGACTCTTCAGCTTCTCAAGCTTCGCGGGATCCCCATAAGGATTGGTGCGGCTCGTGCCCAAGATCGTCCCACCCCGGTGAATAATCCCGGATACGGCGCCGAGGTCCAGAGGCCGCGCGGTGTTTTCCACAAGGCCTTTCCAGCCATTTTCAATCCCCATCACCTGATATCCGTAATGATGCGCGGTGCGTACCGTGGCGCGAATCACCGGATTCAGACCCGGACAGTCTCCGCCGCCGGTCAAAACCCCTATTTTCATTTTTTCTCCTCCTGACTTTCATCCCCGTTCTTGTCTCCCCACTCGCCGAGCACGCGCTGGATAAAATCCGTGTACATCTGGCCCCGGCGGAAAACGGGATTTTTTAGTATCTCCTTATGGAGAGAAATCGTGGTTTTGATGGGCTCCACAATAAATTCCTCAAGCGCGCGCTGCATGATGCTGATCGCCTCGCCGCGGTTGCGGCCATGGGACATGAGCTTCCCGATCATCGAATCATAATAAGGCAATACCGTGTAACCCGCATAGGCGTGGCTATCCAAGCGGATACCGGGGCCGCCCGGCGCGTTGTAACGCTCAATTTTCCCCGGACACGGCACAAAGTTATTGGAAGGGTCCTCCGCATTGATGCGGCACTCAATCGAATGGCCCTTCAGCGGAATCTTATCCTGTTTGATGACCGTGAGCTTCTCGCCGGTGGCGATACGGATCTGCTCCTTCACGATATCAATGCCCGTCACAAGCTCCGTGATCCCGTGCTCCACCTGCACGCGCGTGTTCATCTCAAGAAAATAAAATTTGCCGTCCGTATCCAATAAGAATTCCACCGTGCCCGCATTCACGTAGTTGACGGCTTTGGCCACTTTCATCGCGACGTCTCCCATTTTTTTTCGAAGCTTCCAATCGACTGAAGGAGAAGGCGCTTCCTCCAGAAGCTTCTGATGGCGCCGCTGGATCGTGCACTCTCTCTCGTAAAGATAAGTGATGTGCCCGTGGGAATCCGCCAAGAGCTGAATCTCGATGTGTTTGGGTTTCTCAATATACTTCTCAATGTAAACCGAAGGGCTGCCAAACGCAGTTTCCGCCTCGTGCTGGGCGGTCATCAAAGAGCCCACCAAACGCACTTCATTGTGGCACACCCGCAGGCCACGGCCGCCGCCGCCGGCCGATGCCTTGAGGATCACCGGGTATTTAATGCGTTTGGCGATCTTCAACGCTTCTTCCTTGTCCTTCACCTGTTCTTGAGCCCCGGGAATGATCGGCACGCCCACTTTTCGGACCGTTTCGCGCGCGGCCAACTTATCGCCCATGGAACGGATCGCCTGGGGGCTCGGGCCTATGAACTTGATCTGGCAGGATTCGCAGATCTCGGCAAAATGCGCGTTCTCGGAAAGAAACCCGTAACCCGGGTGAATCGCATCCACATCCGTGATTTCGGCGGCGCTGATAATGGCAGGGATGTTCAGATAGCTTTGCGAAACCGCCGCACTCCCGATACAAACGGCCTCATCCGCCAGATGCACGTGCGGGGAACTGGCGTCCGGCTCCGAATAAATCGCAACCGTCCGCACGCCGAGTTCCTTGCAGGCACGAATGATTCTCAAGGCAATTTCGCCGCGGTTAGCGACCAGGATTTTTGAAAACATTTTTAAGGATTACTCAAGAGAAAATAGAGGTTGGCCAAACTCTACAGGACTGCCGTTGTTCACTAAAATTTCGACGACCCTGCCCCGAATTTCGGACTTGATTTCATTCATGAGTTTCATGGCCTCTATGATGCAGACTACCTGCCCCACTTCCACCGGCGATCCCGCCTGGACAAACGAGGGCGCATCCGGAGCGGGCGATGCATAAAACGTGCCCACCATCGGCGACTTGATGAGGCTCTTAGGGGCGGGGGCAGGAGGTGTTGCGGCTTCCAGGTTTTGTGCCTTCTCGCGCGCGGACAACGACGCTCCTGGGACCGGATGCATCTGGGTAACCACCGATGGCTCGATGAAACCGGCCGCGTTTTTCTTGAGCCGGATCTTGACGCCGTCCTCTTCCATCTCCAGCTCCGTGAGATTGTTCTCATTCATGAGCTGGATCATCTCCTTGATTTCTTTAATATTCACCCTGAACCCTCTCAAGATATTGGCCGGTGCGGGTATCCACCCGAATCTTGTCGCCGGCATTCACGAACAACGGTACTTTAATCGTGGCCCCTGTTTCTACCTTTGCGGGCTTCGTACCGCTTTTGGCGGTGTCACCCCGGATGCCGGGCTCGGTTTCCTTAATTAGAAGGACCACGGACGAGGGAAGCTCCACCAAAAGAAGCTCTTCGCCGTTAAAACGACCGATGGCCTCAGAATCGTCTTTCATGAAATGCACCCTGTCTCCCAGAAGTGCTGCATCCACCACGACCTCATGGTAAGTTTCACTGTCCATAAAGTGGTAATGCCTGCCTTCATTGTATAGGTACTGGATGGGGCGCTGCTCGAGATAAATTTCCTCGAAACTATCGCCGGACCGGAACGCCTGCTCTAACATATTCCCCGTTTTGATATTGCGGAGCTTCGTGCGAACAATAGGCTGGCGTTGCTGCATTTTAACGAGCTGAAATTCTATGATTTCACAGAGTGCCTGGTCGACTTTTATGACAACCCCCGTTTTAAATTCGCTTGTCGAGATCACGCGTCAACACCTCAGCTCCGTTTTTTGTGATCAGCACCATATCTTCGATTCTGACCCCGAATTTCCCCGGCAAATAAATGCCCGGCTCCACTGTAATCACCATGCCCGGCTCCAGAACCGTGCCGCTTCTCGAGGACACGGCAGGCGCCTCGTGGACCTCAAGGCCCACCCCATGCCCGGCGCCGTGACCAAAATACCGGCCATAACCGGCCTTTTGAATGGCCTGCCGGCAGGCGCGGTCCACTTCACGAACCGGTACCCCCGGGCCCGCCTTCTGGATCCCGAGACGCTGGGCGCGCCAGACAATCTTATATATTTTTTGCAATAAAACGCTCATTTTACCTAAAAAAATAGGGCGGGTCAAATCCGAATGATAACCCCCATACACGACCCCCATGTCCACCAGAAGTATATGATTGTCTTTCACCGGCGTTTGGTTGGTTTGGCAATGGGGCATTGAGGAGCGGGCTCCGGCGGCAATGATAGTGTCGAAGGCGGGTTTCTCGGCCCCGAGAGTCTTGGTATAAAATTCGAGCCTCCCTTGTATCTCCCGTTCGGTCATGCCCGGCCGGGCGATATTTTTTACGTAATGGAAACCCTTGACGGCAATCTCAACTGACTTGCGGGTTTGATCAATCTCAAAAGCATCTTTTTTTTCTCTTAATTTTTCTACAAGTCCTCGGACCGGCCTCAACCTGTCCCGGCCCACATTCTTGCAAAGCACCTCATAAAAACTATGCGTAACCACCGAAGATTCAAAACCTATGGATTTCAGTTTATGTTTGGCGGCAAGTTCTGAGACAATCTCCGTCACCCCCCGCTTGCCGCGCAATAACACCTTAAATCCCCTGGCTTCTTCCTTCGCTTGCTCAAGATACCGGGAATCGGTAATAAAATACAGCCCTTTGGGTGAAACAAAAATCCAGGACTCGGTGCTCTTAAAACCGCTCAGGTAAGTCACGTTCGGCCAGGAACTCACGAGAAGCGAATCCAGGGAGTATTTCTCAAATAACTTAAACAGATTCTGAAGCCTCAAGTTCACCCCACCACCTCTTTTTGAAGCGACAACCCCACCACCTGTTTCTCCGATTGCAAAGCAATCAGTCCGCTTTGCGGACGAAACAGGTGGTGGGGCAACGTCGCTTCAGCGCTTTGCGCCAAAATTAAAAATTTTAAAAGAGGTGGTGGGGTCACTTGGCGTCTCTTTTTCCGGATTTTCCGGCGCCCGCCAATTCCAGCGCGGCCAAAAAACCCAGCTCATAACTCTCTTGTCCGAATCCCGAAATCTGGCCCACTGCCACCGGGGCCACCAGTGACTCGTGCCGGAACGGCTCACGGCTGTAGATATTGGAAAGATGCACCTCGATCACAGGCACCTTCACGGCCGCGACGGCGTCCCGAATCGCCACGCTCGTGTGCGTGTAGGCGGCGGGATTGATTACGATCGCATCCACCGTGCCGACGGAGGCTCCGATCTTGGACACAATCTCACCCTCATGATCGGACTGAAAAAATTCGACGGCCACGCGATGAGTGGCAGCCATTTTCTTTAAGGATTCGTTGATTTTCTTCAGGGTCACGGTGCCGTAAATCTCCGGCTCACGCTTTCCGAGCAGATTCAGGTTCGGTCCATGGATGACGAGTATTTTTTTCATAGCGACTCCTTTTAAAACTCACATGATATCTCGGGCTAAGCGCATAAATGACGCCCCCGATAATGCTTTGCAAAAATAAAAGCGCAAGAAACAAGACCCCGAGCGCCGCTGCATTGTGAGCTCCGATATGAGGCGCAAGAAAATAAACGTACGCCCCCTCCCGAATCCCCAGACCGTTGAGCGACGGCAGCATGCTGATGAGATGAACGACCGGCACCAAAAGAAAGAAATAAACCATCGGCGCAGTGGCGCCCAGCGCCCGAGCCATCAGATACAGCGCCCAAACGCTTACCACCTGACCGACAACGGATAAAAGCATGGCTTGCGCTATTACCGCTTTATGATTTTTGAAATTATGGAGACCGTCGTAAACTTTCCTTATTTTTTCTCCCAGATGAAACCGATTCAGGAGCCCCTCAACGAACCTGAAACGCCGCGCCACATTCCGATTGAACAAAAGAAAAAAACTAAAAAGCGCGGCGGCCAGGAACGAATAGATCAGGACGGGCACGACCGGATTCTCGCTGCCTTTTAGAAAAAAAACAAAGCTCACGCTCGGGATCGCAATGAACGTGAAAAGACCGAATAGTCTGTCCATCAAGACTGAAGTCACCGACTTGACAGGATGCCCGGTAATCCGGGCCGCACACATGGCCTTCACAATGTCGCCTCCCACCGACGTCGGAAGGAAATTATTGAAAAAACAGCCTATGAACGTCAGGTTGACGGACTCCACAAAGCGCATCGGAATGTTATCCGCGACAAAAATAAGCTTAAGGCGCCTGGCAATGATCAGGACCGCGGTCAGCGAAATAAATACGGCCAGGAGCAGCCTTGTTTGATCAATGCCCTTCAGCGCAGTGAGAATATCGGGAATATTGCCGCGCATCAGGTAAAACAACAGGCAAAGAAACCCGACACTGATGACGGTTCTTACCACGAAACTTTTCATAAACCAGGTATTGTAACACACCTCAAGGCCTCGGCGGCCATCTCGGGCGGCGTAGGATTTACGTAAAAGCCGGTACCGAGTTCAAAGCCCGCGACGCGGGTCAGCTGTGGAATAATCTCAACGTGCCAGTGATAGGTCTCAAATTCCTTCGAATACATCGGGATCGTATGAATCATGAAATTGAACGCAGGGTCTTTCAAAACCTTTTTGATCTTAACGAGCGTCGCTTTCAGGGCTTGGGCAAGCGCGTGCAAGCTTCGGTCCTCCACCGCATCAAAACTGGACTGGTGGTTTTTGGGTAAAATACAGTTTTCAAAAGGAAACCGCGAGGCAAACGGGCAAAGCGACACGAACTCGTCGTTTTCGAAAACCGTGAGTTTTTTCTCGGAACGTTCCTGGCTTATAATATCGCAATAGATACAGCGGTCCGAGGCTTCATGATAGGAGGTTGAACCCCGTATCTCTCCCAGTACGCGCGAAGGCACAATCGGAAGGCCGATGAGCTGCGAGTGAGGGTGTTCGAGGCTCGCCCCGGCCGAAGAACCGTAGTTCTTAAAAATGAGGATATACTTGAAGCGAGGGTCCTTCCTTAAGTCCAGGCAGCGGTCCCGAAAAGCCTTGAAGACAAGTTCCACGTGGTCCAACGGCAAATCCGCAAGCTGTTTGTTGTGATCGGGATTTTCAATAATCACTTCGTGGGCACCAAAACCTCCCACCTTTTCGTAAATCCCGATGCCTGCCTTTTCCGTGGACTCTTCGATCCGAAGCGCCGGAAACTTGTTCGGCACCACACGCACAAGCCAGCTCGAAGTATTCTTGGCGCCGCTCCGGCGTCCATGCACCAGGATTTCAGGAGGCGTCATCGCTTCATTCCCGGGGCAAAAAGGACACACTTTTGTGGATTGGGTATGAGGCTCAACCTGAAACTCGTCCGGTCTCTTGGGATTCTCGGTATTGACAATAATCCAGCGGCTCGTGATCGGATCTTTCCTTAATTGAGCCATCAGAAACTCTCCTTCGGGATTTCCGTTTCTTTTAAAAGATGCGCGGCGTCCTCCGGCGGCGTCGGATTGATGTGGATGCCGGTGCCCCATTCAAAACCGGCGTCGTGCGTCAGGCGCGGTGAAATCTGAAGGTACCAATGATAGTCTTCCTCAATCGTCTTCCAGTAAACGGCCTTTTTCTTATGGCGAAAGGGGGCGGTGTGGAAAATAAAGTTGAACGGCGGATCATTCAGCAGCGTTTTGATGCGCAATAGGCATTCCTTGAGGACAAACGCAAACGCCGGAAAATACTCGGGGGCCAGCTTGCCGAAGTCCGCACAATGCTTCTTGGGCAGGATCCAGACCTCAAACGGCGAGCGCGAGGCAAACGGACAGAACGCCAAAAAAGCGTCGTTCTCGGCCACAATCCGGGAGCCCTCCTCCCGCTCTCGTCTTAGGACATCACAAAAAACGCAGCGCTCCCTCCTTTCAAAATAACTTTGCGCGGCTTGAAGTTCTTCCTTGACGCGTTTCGGCGTAATCGGCGTCGCGATGAGCTGCGAACGCGTATGACGGATCACGTCACTGGCGGAGCCCGAGATCAGGCCGTGATTCTTAAACAAAAGCGCGTACTTGAATCTCGGGTCCTTCTCAAGCGCATTGAGCCGGTGCGTATAAACCTGTATCACCTTCTCGATTTCGGAAACGCCCAGCTCATCCAGATCATGCTTGTGTTTGGGGCTTTCAATGATAAGCTCATGCGTGCCCACGCCTTCCATCAAATCATAAATGCCCCGGCCCGTGCGATTCGACCCCTGATCGAGCGACAGGATAGGGAGTTTGCTTAAAATCGCCCGCACCAACCAACCGGGGCTGTTCGGCAAAGTACCGGGCTCACGAATCGCGGTCACTTCGCCCCCGGTTTCATCCTCCTTGCCTTCGCAAAACGGGCAAGGCCGTTCCTCTTTGATGTCGGCGGCACTGAACTCGACCGGACGCCTCGAGCGTTCAGTCGAAATGATCGTCCAGTATCCCACGACAGGGTCGCGCCTAAGTTCTGGCATTCGACTCTCCATGACCGTCTAAAAAATGCAATAGATCCGAAGGCGTGAGAGTCCCCACCACCTTATGGTTCTTGTCCTGCAAAATAAGGACCTCGCATTTTGTCTCCTTGAATTTTTTCACGACCTCGGCCACCGTCGCTTCCTTCGAAATCACCGCAAAATCCTTCTTCGCAATCTCCGCGATCGAAAGATCCCGTTCTTTCACGGTCAGATTAGGCACCGCAAGCTTTTCAAGCTTCCGGACATTGATGAGCCGGCGGTTGATAAATTCATAAAACTGCGTCGAAAGGATACGCTTGAAACTGACCGGCAACGGAACCACCGGACGCCCCTCAATAAAATCAAGATGCGTCCTGAACGCGGAGGATTGTGAACGCTGGTCCAGCGACAAGAGATAGCGTAATGAGCTGTCGGGCACCATGAATTCCTCCGCCTCGGGGATCGAAGCCAGGGACACAAGCTCATACACATCCTCCATCGAAATATTGAGCTCCTTGAATCCCCGGGCAATCTGGAACGAAAGACCCCCGTCCTGATCCCTGTAAAGGGGCGCATATTTTTCAAGCGTATCGATCGCATCCGCCAAAAAAACGCCCAACGCCACATCGGCGTTGTAGAGAATGCCGGCCATGATGAATGCGGCATCGTCCGATTGGCCCGGCCCGATCCGGTGGCGGATGTAAAAATAGCGCTGGTGCCTGGGATCCAGCGTGCCTTCGACGGCCACAATCAGCCCGCGCTTTTTATACTCCTCAATCTCATGCTCATGCGCTTCGTGCGCGAGGATCTCGCCGTCGAGATTCATGTCCAGCATCGTCTGGGTGTCGATGATGTAGCAGCGGCCTCCCCCTATTTTCATCCGGTAAAGATTTTCCGCCTCCTGACGGATATCCGGATTGTCCCTCAGGCCGCCCAGGTAAAGGCCTCGCAGCACATCGCGCGGGTTTACGCGGCGATCCTTGAATATTGAAATCCCAAGGATGGGTTCCCCGTGTTTATTTAAAAGTTTTTCCCTTTTTTCTCCATCCATCGCGACCGCTGTAAAATCAAGAACGTCGTCGATAATCGCCTGGCGGCCTGCCTTGATGTCTTCCGGATCTCGTTCCAGCGCCTTCACAACGTCGTCGACCGTCGTATTGACGTAGTTTCTTTTGTTGAACGCGCCGGCGCCGTTATGCGCGCGGCCTTCAAGGGATTGAATAAAGAGAAGATCTTCGATTTCGGGAGTGGTATCGAGATGTTCGTAGGACTTTAAAACTTCGTAATCCGCCTGAATAAGCTCTTTAGGCGCAACAGAATGTAAGTACATTTATCGCTCGATTATATCATCCGGAATGGTTTATTCAAACAATTGTCCCGTCTGGAGCGGAAAACCGTTCAAAAAATCCCCGGCTGAGAGCAGGTTTCGCCCCTCAAGCTTGAGAGTTTTAATTTCCACGGGAAAATCCGCGGTGGCCACCCAAATTCCCTTCTCCTGGGAAGCGTCCAAAATGACGCCCGGAGCGCGGCCTCTGGGCACCTCGGAGCCGCTGATTCCCACGCCGTCTATGATCAACCGCTTGCCTCCGTAAAAGGTGTAAGAGGTTGGCCATTCCTTCATAGCGCGTACGCGGTCCCGGATCTCCCGTGCCTTCCTTTTCCAGTCGATACGGCCGTCTTCCTTGGTCAGTTTTCTGGCATAACTGGCGCAGGACTCCTCCTGAGGGACGAACGTTGCGCCGTCACGCTCAACTTGCCCGACGGCTTCCAGCAGCGTCTGGCTGCCGAGCCGGCCGAGCCGCTCTTCAAGAGAAAAGATATCGTCGCCCGGCAAAATATCGGCCTTTTTCTGAAGCACCACATCGCCTGCGTCCAATCGCTCCACCATGCGCATCACGGTCACACCGGTCTGGGTGTCGCCGTTTATGATCGCCCAGTGCATCGGCGCGGCACCCCGATAACGCGGCAAAAGCGAGGGGTGAACATTTAACGTCATCCGTTTTGGAAGCTCCAATAACGCTCTAGGCAAAATAAGCCCGAAAGAAACCACCACAAAAAGGTCAGCCTGAACCCTGCGGACCTTTTCCAAGAATTCCTTCGACCTTATTTCCGAAGCCTCGAGGCACGGGAACTGGTTGTTATGGGCCCAGTGTTTCACCGGCGAGGGCCGGGGTTTAAGATTTCTTCCCTGGGATTTGTCGGAAGTGGTGACCAGAAGCTCGGTCGAATGCGCGGATCCCTTAAGCGCCTCGAGCGATGCAATTCCAAAAGCGCTCGTTCCAAAAAAAATTAATCTCATCCCGCCCTTTCGGTCTGCATTTCTTCCGTCATAGGTGCCAAATAACTGCCTGAAAGGGCGGGACTCATGTTTTTTTGCGGGATAACCTCTTGGAAAGTTTCTTGCGGGTGAGGCGGCTTTTCACGAAGCCCAACCGGTCGATAAAAAGAAACCCGTTCAGGTGGTCCACCTCATGCTGAAAAATGCGCGCCAGGAGCCCTTCGGCCTTCACTTCCACGACCCTGCCTTCCAGCGTCATCGCGCGGAGCCACACGCGCTTAAAACGCCTGACCGGTTCATAAAATTCCGGAACGCTGAGGCAGCCCTCGAATTCCTTGATCCGGCCCTGCTTCTTCGTGATCCTTGGATTAAAAAACACAAGCTCCCCGCCTCGGACATGGTCGGCGCTGGCGACAAAAATCCGCTTCGAGACGCCCACCTGGTTTGCGGCCAACCCCACCCCTTTTTCGGCGTACATCGTATCAATCATATCGCGCACGAGTTTTTTCTCCTCGGCCGTGATCGAAACAACCTCAGCCGTTTTTGTCTTTAAAACCTTATGGGGAAATTTTACGACAGGCAAAATAGCCATTCAAATCTCCTCTGTCATTGCGAGGAGCAAAGCGACGAAGCAATCTCATTTCTAACGTCATCTCGAGCCCGACATATTTCTGTCGGGCGAGAGATCTCATAACACGATTTGTTGAGATTTCTCGCTTCGCTCGAAATGACAATGCAGAGATTGCCACGCTCCTCCGAATACGTCGGGGCTCGCAATGACACTTCAAATTGCGTTATTCTAACATCTCCTTTATTGAGGGTCTACATCCACCGTAAAACTGACCTTTATTTTCTTAAACTCCTGAATGGCCGCGCGCAGCACCGGATTAATGATTTCCACCGACGGCCCCTTGAGATACAGGTTCCACCTGAACTGCCCCTTTTCCTTTGAAACCAGGCAGGGCGCCGGACCCAGGGTCTTGATCGGGGTGCCGGCCAGTTTCGGCTCCAGAAACTTAGAAAAAGCGAGGATCTGCCGCAGGACTTCCTTTTCACTCAGGCCGCTCACCACGATTTTCACAAGATGCGTGAAAGGAGGCATCCCGACTTCTTTTCGGAGCGCAATTTCCTTCTCATAAAACTCAAGGTAATCATGGTCCTTGGCGCTTTGTATCGCGTAGTGATGCGGCACGTACGTCTGGACAATCACCTTGCCGGGAATGTCACCGCGGCCGGCGCGGCCGGCGACTTGAGTCAGGAGATCGAATGTTCTCTCCGCAGCCCTGAAGTCAGGGATGTGGAGCGCGGTATCCGCCGAGATCACGCCGATCAGGGACACATTCGGAAAATCGTGGCCCTTCGCAATCATCTGCGTGCCGACTAAAATATCAATCTCTTTTCTTTTAAACGCGCGCAAGATTATTTCGTGCGCGTCTTTTCGTGAAGTGCTGTCCGAATCCATGCGTCCGACGCGCGCCTCCGGAAACAAACGCTTAAGCTCACTCTCCACCTTTTGCGTACCTATTCCGAAGTAGTGCAGGTAATTCTTCCGGCACCCCGGGCAGAGTCTCTCGGGCGGCAGACGGGTGTGGCAAACGTGGCAAAAGAGCGATCCTTTGTCAAAATGATACGCGAGACTGATCCGGCAGTTCTCGCAGCTCATCACATATCCGCAGGACGAGCAGTGAAGATAAGTCGCAAACCCACGCCGGTTGAGTAACAGCATTACCTGTTCTTTTTTGGAGAGGCTCACTTTGATATTTTGTTCGAGCACATTTGAGAATATTTTCTCTCCCTTCCCCGGCTCTCGGCGGCGCATGTCCACGATCTCAACATCCGGAAGCGGCCTTCGTTCGATACGCTCGGGCAAACTCAACCGCTCCATTTGCCCTCTCTCCGACAGAAAAAAAGATTCAAGCGACGGCGTGGCGCTTCCCAAAACAAGCACCGCCCGCTCGAAGTGAGCACGCTTTGCCGCAACTTCCCGCGTCTGGTACCGCGGCGTCTCCTCTTGTTTATAGGACGTGTCATGTTCTTCATCCATCACGATGAGACCGAGATTTCTGACGGGGCTAAAGACAGCCGAGCGCGCGCCGACAATAACTTTCGCCTGGCCCTTGCGGATCCGGTGCCATTCTTCGACGCGCCGCGCCTGCGTCAAGCGGCTGTGAATCACGGCCAGGCAGTCCCCAAACCTGGAGTAGAAGCGTTCCACGGTCTGGGGAGTCAGCGAGATTTCCGGAACCAGCACAATGCTTCCTTTCCCGCGCGCCAGCATCTCTCGGATAAGATGCATATAAACTTCCGTTTTTCCGCTCCCGGTGATGCCATGGATCAGAAAAGTACCCGCTTCTCCGGAGTTCACCTTGTGGAGAATTTTCCCAAAAGCCTCCTCCTGATGAGCGGTTAGTCTCAACTCCTCGGGATTCACGATCTCCACCCCGTCGCCGAGTTTTTTGCCGCGGCTTTTCATTAAAAATTTGCCCCGCTTAAAGGGCGCCGGCAGCGCCGCTTCTATCGCCTGTCCCCAGGAGCAGAGATAGGTGTCCGACATCCACCGCGTAAGCTCGAGAATCTCACGGTCCAGAACCGGAGTCTCATCAATCACCGAATCGATATCTCTTATTTCCTCGAATGCCTTCTCGGAAGAAACGCCGACGATAGTCCCCACCATGCGCCGCGTGCGGACCGAAACGTAGACACGCCTGCCTGTTTCAATTTTTTCCCGCAAGGCTTCGGGAACCGAATATTGAAATAAATTGAGTGTGGGAAGCGCTAGGGCCACATCCACAAACAGGAGGGACATATCTATTTCAAAAAAGTGTCATCTCGAGTCCCGTTGAATGACGGGACGAGAGATCTCATCACGCAACTCGATGAGATTTCTCGCTTCACTCGAAATGACATTTTTAAATACCGAGTTCTTTCATGATTTGCTGGGCATCCTCCCAAACGAGCTTCTTATCGGCGGGATTCCGCAAAAGATAGGCCGGGTGAAACGTGGGCATGACTTTAAGGCCGTTCCATTCATGAAAACGGCCGCGCAAGCGGCTGATAGGCGTTTCCGTCTGCAAGAGCGTCTGCGCGGCGAATTTCCCGAGCGCGCAGACCACTTTAGGCTGAATAATCTCGATTTGTCTCAGAAGAATCGGCTTACAGGTCACGATCTCCGTGGGAAGAGGGCCGCGGTTATTGGGTGGACGGCACTTCAGACAATTGGCGATATACACCTCCTCGCGCTTTAATTTCATCGCCTGAATGATCTTAGTCAGAAGCTGTCCGGCGGCCCCCACAAACGGAAGCCCTTCGAGGTCTTCTTCGTACCCCGGAGCCTCTCCGACAAACATAAGCTCCGCATCGGGGCTGCCGCTTCCAAAAACAAGACGCGTGCGCGTTCCAGAAAGCGCGCAAAGCATGCAGTTTTTAAATTCTTTCTCGAGAGCCAAAAGCGCTTCTTTTTTCGAGCTGGAAAAAACGGCCGGTTTTACGGAGGGGCACGGAATTTCCGTGATCCCGAACGATCGCTCGGTTTCAAGAAACTGCCGAAGCGCCTGAATCAGCTCTTGCCCGCTAGCGCTCATCGCGAACAATCCTTAAAATAGCTTCCGCGGCTTTTGGCTTCGAAAGACGTTTCACATTTTCCGCCATTTGGGCTCGAAGTTCCGGGTTTTGGGCAATCTCGGACACTTTCTTGACCACTTCTTCCACGGAGTTTGTCGCAAAACCGGCCCCATAACGCTCCACGACACGGTCATTGCGCCGCTCCTGCCCCAGGACGGAACGAAAAAGAATAAGCGGCTTGCCCTTCGCGAAACTCTCCGTGACGGTAAGCCCTCCGCCCTTGCCGATCACCACATCGGACACTTCCATGAGTTCCTGCATATTGTTTACGAAAGAAAGCGCCCGAACGAAAGGCGACGTCTTGGAAAAAACGCTCATGCGTTCATAAAGCGCTCGGTTTGTGCCACATACCAAAAGAATTTGTAAGGATACTCTCAATTTGGAAAGTCTCTCGGCCATCTCCTCGACACCGCCGATACCGGCGCCGCCGCCCGTGATCAACACCGTAAACCGGTCGTCCTCTAAACCCAACTTTGCCAAGAGCTCTTTGCGGGGAGAACTTTCCAAGAATTTCTTCTCAATCGGAATGCCGGTGACGCGAATCCTGTTTTCCGGAACCCCGCGATCCACGAGCCCCTTTTTTGTGTCTTCGACCGCGACCGCGTAAAAATCCACAGCGGGCGCCGTCCAGACATAGTGAGGCAGATAATCCGTGACAACGGTGACGAGTTTGGAGGTGATTTTTTTTCGGCCTTTCAAAAAGCTCGCGATCTCCGTCGAGAGAAAATGCGTCGTGACAATCACGTCCGGATTTTCTTTTTCAAGGAACGCGTGAAGCGGGCTCCCCAGAACTTGGTTCACCGCTCGCCGGGCATACCGGATAAAAAAATAAACCCATCGACAATCCGTCGAATAATAAGAAAATCCCCAAAGCCATGGAGCATACTTTATCTGAGTGAAATAAACCCAGCGGTAAAATCGTCCGACTAGAGGAAGTGTCAGCGACAGCGCGTCCAGAATTTTGACCTCGTGCCCGGATCCGGAGTCCTGGAAAGCCTCAAAAATAGCGCGGGCGGCCTTCTCATGGCCGTGCCCGGCCGACGCGTAAAGGATCAGGATTTTTTTTTGACTTCTAGTATCCATTGAGCGGCATCCAAAAGGTCTTTTTTTACAATCTGAGGCTTGACTAAAAAGCGGCTTAAGTCTTCTTCCTGTGCCCTGCCGGATAAAACAAGGACCGTACGGCAGCCTATATTCTCTCCCGCCTGCATGTCCTCCTCCGAATCACCTATGAAATAAGCGCTTGAAAAATCAATGTCGCGGCCGCGCGCGGCCTGGTGAAACAGGGCGGTCTGGGGCTTTTTGCATTTGCACCGATCCGCCGTTTTATGGATACAGTAAAAAACGCCGTGGATGCGGCCGCCGGCGGATTCCACCCCTTTCAACATTTTGGAGGTGATGGTCTCGAGTTCTTGGAGCGTCAGAAGGCCTCCCGAAACGCACCCCTGGTTTGATATTACATTCATCTCAAAACCAGACGCCGTCAATAGCGCTATCGCTTTCTTGGCGCTCGGCAAAAGATGAAAATCCTCCCACCGCGTCACATATTCCCCGCGGCCCGGGAATTCGTTGATCACCCCGTCCCTATCCAGAAAGATTATTTTTTCCATAATTCGATCACTCGCAAACCCGCACACCCGCCAACAATTCCCGAGCCGACTTTAAAATCTCCTCAACGCTCATATCTTTCATGCATTGCTCATCAATCGGGCAAACGCGCTTATAACAAGGCGCGCATTCGATCGGCGACACTATTTTTTCCCCCCGGCCATAAAGCTCTATCTCCGCGGGGCAGGTGGAGCCAAAGTGAACGATCACGGGCACTTTCACCGCAATCGCGATATGCATCGCCGTCGTGTCGCCCGAGACAATCACGTCGCAGCGCTTCACCATCGCCGCGAACTGCCGGATCGCGTGGCTGCCCGTATTCACGACAGGACACGGTGACAAACGCTGTATCCGGAGGTTTTGATCAACCTCATCCGCTCCACCCAGCAAAAATACGGTCGCCCCAAGCTCCTCATAGAACTTACGAACCAGATCCACATACGTTGAAACCGGAAGCTTCTTTCCGGCAAAACGTGTGCCGCTGCCGGTGTTCAGGCCCACGACGGGCCGGCGCGCTTTTTTAAAGTCTACGCCCAGGCGCGCCAGCGCGTTTTCGGCATAAGAGACGGACACCGCGTCGAGCGAAAATAGATACTCCTCACCTTCGAATTTAAGCCCCGCCTGTTCGAAGCTGATTTCCTGATAAGTCTTTTTATTCTTCCGAAATTTAAGATCATCGTCGATCCCTAAACGATACGCGTAATCGCTCAAATCATCGAGCGCCCCCAAAACACCTTCGCGAGTCAGACCGAAACCCATTTTTTTTAAGGCAGGTACCCGCGCCGTCACTTCCAGCGCTTCGGGCTCCTTGTCCAAATTGATCAACAAGTCGAAACTTTTTTTTGAGAGTTCTTGAAGATTTTTTTTGGAATAGGTTAGGAGCTCGTCGATCGCGGGATTACCTTTTAGCACCTCTTCACAAGAAGCGTCAACGACCCAAGTAATGCGGTTGGTGGGATATTTATGCTTCAGTGACGTAAGAAGCGGCGTGGTCCTTAAGACGTCTCCCAGCGCGCCAAGCTTTACGAGAAGTATGTTCATCGTGACTTTCTTGTCATTTCGAGCGAAGCGAGAAATCTCATCAAGTCGTGTGATGAGATCTCTCGCCCGACAGAAATATGTCGGGCTCGAGATGACGGTCCTCCTGTGTCAGCTCCCAGTATTTTGCCCAATTGATAAAATGCACCCACGCAAACAAAACTGAAAACACAAACCCGTGCATGCCGTCTAAAAAACCGCGCTTACGAATATAGAATTTTACAAACCGTTTGAGCGGCTTTTTTTTCAGGTTAAAGAGGACTTCTTTTTCAGGCAAAATGCCTTTGGTTTCGCGCTGCTCCAGCGCCTCACGCTTCGAATAACCGTTGTGCCTGGCCACAAACTGCCGGATCGACGTAAAAGGAAAATGCTCGATCGCCGCCTCTATTCTCCCGATCGGCCCGTTCACTTTCAGGTTTTCATGAATCACACCCTCATAGACGGCTTGGCCGCACCTGAAAAAATGGAGGCTCGTGTGATACCACCCGCCGTGCCGCATGAAACGCCCCAAAAAATAATTTTTCTTCCTGAATTCAAACGCGTCGTACGAAGTGCCCTGTTTCAAAATCTTAAGCACCGCGTCCCTGAATTCGGGCGTTGCGCGCTCGTCAGGATCAATGTGTAGGCACCAATCCGAAGCCGCCTTCCGGGTGCCGAGATTGCGCTCGGTGCAAAACCGGTAACCGTCCCACCGGTTCTGGAACACTTTGTCCGTGTACCGGCGGCAAACTTCGACGGTGTTGTCACTGCTAAAACCGTCTATCACGACGATCTCGTCGACCCAGTCTTTGACGCTTTCGAGCGTGCCTTGTACCAGTTGGGCGCAGTTTTTGGTCATGATCACGGCAGCGACTGTTTCTCGTTTCTGTTTGTCATTCCCGCGCACGCGGGAATCATCCGTCATCCTGAGGAACGAAGTGGCGAAGGATCTTGTTTTTGAGATTCTTCGTCCCGTCATTCGACTGGACTCAGAATGACGGTCTGGGTTGATCCCCGCTTTCGCGGGGATGACAGCGTCGCTCTTCATTCTTTTTTAACTCCCAATATTTGGCGAACGAGAGAAACTGGTACATGCCAGAGTTTACGGCCAAGAAAAGCCCGATCACACCGTCCTTACGACCCTGCTTCGAAAAATAGGCGCGCCAGAAACGGTCCACCATTTTCCTTAAGATGGAAAACACGCCGACTTTCCGGTTTTCTCGGAACCATTTCTTCGCCTCCAGGTCCGTCTGGCGGTCGAGCTTCGAGATGGCGTCGGTAAAATCCCGGTAAGTGTAATGGAGGATGTCACTCTCCAAGGCGCCGCGCGGGTCCGGCATGTAGGCCTGCGGATGCACTTCGGCAAGCTCGTCGTACTTGAATTTGTCTTTCCTGAAAAGCTTGAGCTGCGCGGACGGATACATCCCCCCGTAACGCACCCAAACGTTTCCCATAAAGTTCCTGCGCGGGATCGTATAACCATTACACGAAGGATTGTTGTTTAAGAGACTGCCGATTTCACCGCGGAGTTCCGGTGTCGCGCGCTCGTCGGCGTCCAAGCTCAACACCCACTCGTTTTTGGCAAGACCGTAGGCGTAATTCCTATGCTTGCCTTCTACGTCCATCGCGCGCTGATAAACCCTGGGCGTGAACTGTTTGGCAATCTCCGAGGTTTTATCCGCGGAATAATCATCCAGCACGATAATCTCGTCTGCCCAATCCGCAACGCTTTGCAAGCATTCACGGATCCGGCTCTCTTCATTTTTGGCGATCACGACCACGGAAAGCTTTATCGGGGAGTCAGGCATGACACACCGCCATCAAATCCATGCAGCCCTCGAGATTGGTTTTGGCAAGCCACCGGAAATCACTGACCGTCATCCGGTCAAAATACTGTTTGATGGGATCTGCGTGAGATGGGAATAAACGGTTCAAGCCCGATTTCTTGACTCTTTCAAAAAAAAGATGCTTCGGCGTCGGGTACAACCCGTAAAGCTCCACCCGGCGGAAAAGGGGCGCGAGAAAATCCTTAAACTCAGAAGGCATAAACTCCTTATCGTGGTGCGGACTTTTATCGTAGGGCTGCCCGGGTTTCTGATTTTTCTTAAGGTTGAGCGTGGATAAACACGCTTTCCCATCTTTTTTCAGCGTGCGCTTTATTTCAGAAATGTATTGAAGAAGCTCACCTTGCGGAATATGCTCGATAACCTGGAACGACACCACAAGATCAAATGATTGATTCGACAAATCAAGCGCTGTCGCGGACATTTTCAAAAATTTTAAGTTAGACCGCTTGTATTTCGATCTCGCCAAATCCACGTTCTTTTGAAACAAATCAATCCCGGTCACCTCATTAGCCGTTTCCGCCAAAAGCGAAGCTCCGTAACCATCCCCGGAACCGATCTCCAGCACACTGCCGTCCGCGAAACGTTTGGCGAAATAGTAAGCGCTCAAATGTTTCGCGACAAAACGCGGAGACTCTTCCTCGGGGTTGATCCCCCCGTGCTCAGTGACAGTAAACAGGCGTTCTTTAAGTGTTTGTGGCATGGCGTCTATCATACACTGACCAACGTATGAGTAATAGGAATTCCTATTACTCATACGTTGGTCAGTGAAATCAAGCGCTAAATCTTAAGCAATTTCTTTGATGGCCGCGAGAACTGTTTCAACGGAAATTTCCTCAAGACAGCGTCGGTGGTGAGGACAAGGAGGAAAATAAAATTTTTTATAGCAGGGTCTGCAAGGCACGCGGGTCGTCAAAACAGCGTGGGGTTTGTCTTTGTAATAAGGCCCATAGACTTTTTCATCCACCGGTCCAAAAATAGACGCCGTTTTCACCCCCAACGCGTTCGCCAAATGGAGCAATCCGCCGTCGTTGCAAAGCAAAATCCATGAACGCTTAAGCAAAGCACTGACCCTAGACAACGGCTCTCCCGCGAAAACCTCTGATTTTACGCCCAAAAGCTCCTGGGTTTGTCGCAGCAAACCTTCTTCACTGCGGTCGCCGACGAGACACACTCTGTGCGGATGGGTTTTGCCGAGCTTTTTCGAAACTTGCGCGAAACAGGCGGCATCCCACTGTTTGTATTTTGCGTTCGCGCCCCAACTCCTGCCGCCTCCCGGCGCAATCGCCAGGATTCGCTCTTCCGGCCCGATCCCATTTTTTCGCAACCGGATCTCCAACGCAGCCTTCACCTCTTCCGGAACTCGGAAGTCCGGCCGAGGCACCGCTTCAGGACGGGTTTCCCCCGCAAGGCGCAGCAATTCCAGCTGATAATCCGCGACCGGTTTGTTCTCATAACCTGCGATTTTCAACTTATGCGTCAAAAAAAGGCCGCGGCCCCTGTAATCGAGTCCGATGCGTTTCCGGATACCCACCCACCACCCGAAAAAACTGTACTCACGGCCAAGTGACAAATCAAAAAGTGTATCGAAATTCGACTCCCGGATAACGCGAAGCAGGGCTTTCAGTTTCCAATAGAAAAGAAAGGGGTGCTTATTCCAGAGTTTCCGAAAACGGTCCCGGTTAAAAACAAATGTCCGGTCAATGGATGCGTCCATACGCACAAGCTCAACGGTTCTCTCATTGCATAAAAATCCAATAAAGCACTCAGGATAACGGGACCTGATCGCCTCAACGAGTACCATCGTGAAAAGCGCGTCACCGATCCCGAACGGATTGACAACTAAAACTCTTTTCATTTTTTTGAGATTCTTCACTCGCTTCGCCTGCCTGCCGTCAGGCAGGCTCGTTCAGAATGACGCGGAGTGATTTACACGCTTCTTCGACGCTAATATCACTCATTGGTTTATAAATAACTTCACTTTTTCCGTCACGCGGGCCCCATCGAGACGGATGGGAACCCGGAACATTTTCTGCGTAAAGTGCTGCGACGGGCGTTCCGGAAAGCCACGCCACATGCACAGGCCCGCTATCCACAGAGACGAGCGCCCGAGCCCTTGGATCATGAAAAAGCGCTGTAAGCTCCTCCAGGGAAAGCTGTCCCGTCCAATCGTGAACCCGGTCTTTTATTTTCTGAATGACGGCCAAAGAGACTTCTTTTTCTTCAACGCCGCCGATAAGGAGAACAGAAAACCCCTTCTCAAGACCCCAATCAGCGACAGCCGCGAAGCGCTCCGCGGGCCAGCGCTTGGCGGGGTTGCTCGATCCGGCATGAATTACTACGATGCCCTTTTCGGAAATAGGCAAAATATTCAGGCGTTCCTGAATACGGAGAACCGCACTTGAATCAGCCGGAAATTCCCAGTGTCCATCCCAATCGCGTACGCAAACCTGCTTGACCAAAGCAACATTGGATTCCATTTCATGACGGGAAGCCCTTTCTTTATCATCCGCTATTTTCTTATTTAACAAAAACGACCATTTGCGCGCGTACCCCGCGCGGCGGCGAATGCCGGCCAGAAAAACAAGCGCATGCAAAAATTTATGAGCATTGGACACAACCGCCAGATCAAACTTCGCAAATTTTACTTTTTTAAGGATTTGGAAAAAATAGGCGGGTTTCCGGCAAAAAAGCTTAAAATCAAGACTCATCACCTCATCCAAGTCCGGATGATCTCTGAAGAGCGGTGCGACGGACTGATCCGCCAAAAGACAAATCCATGACTTGGGATAACTTTGCCTAAGAACGCGGATAGCGGACAAATTCATGAGCGTATCGCCCATCCGGTCGGTTCTTAAAAATAAAATTCTATGAAAGTTGTTCACGCTTCGAAAATTTGGCCCGGTATGCCAAAGCGAAGGCCACCCCCAGCAAACTCCAGAACAGCGTCCTAAGCTGTGTCGACTGGAGAAGCGACTCGAACAACCCGTTTACCAGAAGACCGCCGACCCCTGCCACAAAACCGGCGCAGAGCAACGCGTCCCCCGAATCCTTGCGGGCCCCCCTCAAGGTATTCACCAAATGCGCAAGGAGCGCAAATAAAAAAAGCAAATACAGCGAGATCCCGAGCAACCCTATTTCACTGCCCATCTGAAGATAGCTGTTGTGCGCGTACATGAGTCCGGTGTAATCCCTCGGTTTGTACATGGGAAAATTGATGGAGTAGGTGTTGAGGCCCAGCCCGAACACGGGGCTTGCCTTGATCATGGAAATTGCCGTATCGATCAAAAGAAACCGCTCATGGGTACTGCTCAGGGACGCGTGCAAAAGTTCTCTGAACCTCAAGCTCATTTGCAGCGGCGCGAACCACAGGAGACCCGTCAGCACCGCCAGCCCGCCATAAGCGGCCTTTCTGAATTTAAAAAAAGAAATGAGAACGAAAAGCGAGATCAGCACCGCGACCATGGCGCCGCGAGATAAAGTCCGGTACAGCGCGTAGCTTGACAGGAAAATAAGAAGGGTCAAAAAAGTAAAAGCGCCCAAACGCTTCTTATCCCGCTGGATCCATAAAACGATGGCAATGGGAAAAATGGGGGCCAGAAAGCTTGCGTAGTCGTTAAAATTCTTGAAAGGTCCCGTCACACGGGTGTAATTTTCCGAATGAATGGCGGGTCTAAAATAAATAAGGTCAAAACCAAATACGTCCTGCACCACCCCGGCAAGCGCCGCGATAAAATAAACAAGCAGGAGAACCCGGATGATCCAGCATAGCTGCCTGTCATTCCGGCCCAACTCAAACCCGGCATAAAACAGAATAAAACCTCCCAGGTATTTCCCCAGTCCTCTCAAGGATACAAAAAAATAGGGGCTCACGAACAAGGATGCTAAAAGCGAGCAGAGCAAAACCGTTAAATAAATAAATTTAGGGAAAGCCGGGACCCGGCGGATCTCGTTTTTTATCAAGAGGAGGCTCGTGATGAAACTGCCGATATAAAGCCCGCAACCTATCGAACACATACTGATCGAGATTCCCGATCCGACAAGAGACAGACAAAAACCAAAGAGCTTAAGATTTTGCAACCACTTTTCTATCGTCGAGGTCATGAGCGGGCCAGCTTCTTGAATACTTCGGACTGGAATAGTGATTCGGCGACCACCTCGTGGCCTCTGGCTGTCCAATGACCGTCGTTATGGTAGTAGAGTTTTTCGTCCGGATGTCTTTTTAGCGGTTCCAACAGGCTGATAAAAGGGATGCTGTTTTCGCGGCTAAAAATCTCTACGGTTTTAAAGGCCGCACTCGCGTCGTACACTCTGCCGGGTTCAAAAGCCCAGTAACGGCGCCCCTTATCCCACTCATGAGGGCCCACTTGATGACCATAAGGATACGTGGTGAGCAGGAGTTTGATGGAGTGTCTGTCGCAGAAACCTTTGATCATGGCCAGGTACCCCGCCGTGCGCTTCCAATGCGCCGTCACGATGGAACGATTCTTATTTTCCCTGGAGAAAATAAACCTGTCAAATTCGATGTTGTCGATGTTAGGATTGGTAAGAATTTCCGTCTTGTTCCTGACCCCCTTTATTTTATTTCGGAGATAGGCGGCGGGGCCTATCGTTTTTATTTTTCTAAAGGATTGAAAAAGTTTTTCATCGAGCATCGTGAGACAAACGGACTTCTGTTTGATCCAAGCCCACAGGTCCAGCCCTTCGTGAGTGCGAAACGGGTTACAGGCGTCGACTTCCCGGTACCGGTCGTAAAGCACGTGGGGTTCGTAAAAATAATCGTCTTGGATATCGCACAGATCAAGCGCCACGATCAAGAGATCCGGCTGATAATGCACCACTTCCCGTTTCAAACAAATAAGCTCGAGGACCGGGGAAAAGCTGGAAACGCCAAAATTGAGCACCTGGTACTTTCCGGGTTGCGGGGCGTTGAGCATTTTTTGCAGTAAATAGGCGTAGGTCTCCTCCGCCTTCACTCCCACCCCGAACGTAAAAGAATCCCCCAGGACCGCGATCCTGAACACTCCTTCCAGCTTTGAAACCTCATAATCCCCAGGCCCTCTCATGCCTTTATTGTTCACGACAAAGGTGTCGTTGAAATCCCCGTCGCTTTGCATCGTTCCTTTGAAATAGGGCGGGATCCTATGATGGTAGACGGGGTCTTTGTGGATATTGACCGCCAAATAAGACTTTGTGTATCTCCACCGGGCCCCGAGCTCCAACACGGCTGCAGCCGCCACCACCAAAAAAAACACGTACAAAATATAAATTTTTTTCTCGGTCTTCATGGGTCAGTAAGCGTTGGGCTGGGTTTTGGAAAACGTTTGAAAAACCGTGCGGCACAGGATCTTGAAATCGAGCCATAGGGACCAATTCTCAATATAGTAAAGATCGTATTTCGTCCTTTCTTCGATGGAGGTGTTGCCGCGCAGGCCGTTCACCTGGGCCCAACCGGTAATCCCGGATCGAATCGCGTGGCGCGCCATGTAACGGGGAACATCTTCCTTAAATTGGCTCACGAAAAACGGACGCTCCGGGCGCGGTCCCACGAGGCTCATGTCGCCCACGAACACATTCCAAAACTGCGGCAACTCATCCAGATTGTTCCGCCTCAAGATGATCCCAAGTTTTGTGCGGCGCTCGTCATTTTCCTTGGCCCACACCGGCCCCGTGGCTGTTTCAGCCCCCGCCTGCATCGTCCGAAACTTGATCAGATAAAAACGCTTCCCATCCTCGCCTATTCTCTGCTGCCTGTAAAACACAGGGCCCCTGGAATCGCATTTCACCGCGATCGCAAGAACCAAAAACAGCGGCAAGAACAAGACAAGCGCCGCGGACGATACCAGGATATCCACCGTTCTTTTCAGCACGCGGTTTTCCCAATCCGCCAAAGGGGAATCCGCAAATGAAAGCACCGGCACTCCGCCAAAATAGGAAACGCTCATCCTGGAGGCGATTAACCCAAAAATATCAGCGATCCACCGGAAGGACACCAGCCCCTTCTCACACTCGTAGACCATCTTGAGAACTTTCTCTTCCGGCTGGCCCTGGAGCGCCAGAACGACCTCATGAATCTCGCGGCGCTCTCGAATGATTTCCGGAAAAAGCGCCGTGGGTCCAAGCACGGGCACGCCTTCCACCCGCTCACCCGATCTTAAGGAGTCATCCAAATACCCTTCCACCCGCGTGCTGAAGCGGGGATTCCTGCGGTAAAAGCGGGCTAGTTTTCTCGCGTTTTCGTCGCACCCGATGATCAGAATATTGCGCTGGCTGCCTCTTTTTTTATCGATCTCCATCACGATGAGCCCGAACAAATACCGTCCCAGCGAGACCGAGGCGGCGACAGCGATGCCCGCCAACACCACGAATGTCCTGGAGAACGTGAAACTCCTCACGAAAAATGTCAGCGCCATCACAATCACAGTGCTTGCCGTCACTGCCTTGCACACGCTTCCGATCTCAGTTCCAAAAGAATAAAGTCTTGAGGGACGATACAGCCCGTAAAAACGCATGAAAAAAATCACAATAAATGGCACGATTGAAAAAACTTTAAAATAAACGGGGTAGTCCGTCTCCCCCAAGGGACTCTCAAAAAACCCGCTTGAAAACCGGAACCAGAACACGGCCTTCAACATGAAGAAAGTGGAAAGAAAATCCACCAAAATGTATATCCAGGGCAAAAAAGTGTCACGTTGGCGTCTTCTGGGGGTGATCATGAACTTAACCTATCCATCGTTTCTTTGATCTCATTTTTAAATCTTTGACGGCTAAACCTAAGCGCATTCTTTCTCGAGGCCTCAGCGTCAAACGACAGGCTCTCAAATTTTCTCAATGCCGCTTCCAAGGAGTCCTCCGTCGCCTCCTCAAAAAACAGGCCCGACCTTCCGGCGGAAACCGTTTCAAGAGCGCCGCCTCGGGCAAGCGCAATCACGAATCCCCCACAGGCTTGCATTTCTACAGGGACGATTCCAAAATCCTCTTCGCCCGGAAACACGAGAGCACGAGCCCTGCGATAATGATCCCTTAATACCTCGTCGGACTGCCAGCCCTTAAACACGATATTTCCACCGGCGAGCTTCCTCAGCCGCCCCTCTTCGGGCCCGTCGCCTATGATAACAAGTTTACGGCCAAACCGGTTAAAAACCCGGATAGCCAAATCGACGCGTTTGTAAGGGACAAGCGCCGAAACCACGAGATACCAGTCCTCGCGCTGGGGCGTTGAACCCGGAGTATAAAAATCCGTGTCGACGGGCGGATACACCACTTCGGCGGTCCTTTTGTAAAACCGCTCGATGCGGCGGCGTACATGATGCGAGATCGCGATGAAGTGGTCAACCCGCTCATTCGAACGAAGGTCCCAGGTTTTCAGTCTTTCGATGAAGAAACGGATAAGATTTTTTAAAAAACAATTCCTGCTTCCGAAATACTCCTCAAAGAGCCCCCAGACGTAGCGAACCGGCGTAAAACAATAGCAAATATGCACCGCTCCGGGAGACTTTCTCACTCCCTTTGCCACGCAATGACTAGTCGACACGACAAGATCAAAACCTTTCAAATCCAACGATTCGACGGCGGAAGAAAAAAACGGCAGATAATTTCGATAACCGGAAAAGATGCCGGGAAATTTTTGCAGCCAAGAGGTATGGATCGGATGCCTGGCGATAGTGTCTGAGACCCGGCCCTCTTCATAAAATAAGGCGAAGATGGGGCTTTCGGGGTACAATTCGCACAAGACCTCCAGGCATTTCTCGCCCCCTCTCATGCCGTTCAACCAGTCATGAGAAAGCGCGACCTTGAGCTGCTTGCTCAAGTTAGAACCTGGCGGTAAATCTCAAGTGTTTGCTGAGCTGCCTTGTCCCATGAAAAAGTTTGCGAACGTTCAAGACCTTTTTGCGACATTTTCTGGCGTAATTCCCTATTTTCCAGGACATTATATATAAGCCCTGAAAGAGCGTCAACCCGCTCAGGGTCAAACAGGAAATCAGCGTCTCCCAGGATCTCGGGGAGACTCGCGCGGTTGGACGCGATCACCGGCGTCCCGCAAGACATGGCTTCCAGAAGAGGCAGTCCGAACCCTTCCGAAAAAGACGGGAGCACGAAAAGCTCGGCCAGATTATAAAGCAAAACCAGCTCCTCGTCGGGCACCTCCCCCAGATACCGCACCCCGGCGGCGCTTTTTAGAAGAGCTTCCACTTCCTGGTTGCGCAAATCCCGCCGGCCCGCCAATACAAGCTCATGAGGGATCAACCGCTCCGATCGCAGCTTTAAAAACGCGCGGATAAGCGCCGCCACGTTCTTGTGCTTCTTTAAACTGCCGACAAAAAGAATGAAGGGACTTGAAAGGGCCGCCTTCTTTTTGTATTCCTCCAGGATTTCTCCGTCATTTATTTTCCGAAACGCCGGCGAAGCCGCTTCCGGCACCGACCAGACCCGCTCCCGCCGGGCCGCGGGAAAACTCTTCAGGAAATCTTCCTTTGAATAATCCGACACCGCGATCACGGCGGACGCTTTCTTGCTTATCTGATCGAGTAAAAATCGGGAATAGGTCCGCCCGAGACCGAAACGCGAGGCGCGCGGATCGTGAAAATAAATGAGGTCGTGAAGCGTCACGATCAACTTTTTCTTCCAGCAAACCGGGACATTGAAATGCGGCACATGCAAAGCGTCGCAACGGCCGGCCGCCCGAACCACTGCCCATTGCTCAGCAGGACTGTAAATAGGCGCATCCAACTTTTGAAAATCGACCTGCTTGAGATTAGATTTAAGCGATGTTTTGAGCGCGTCGGGACCAAGAAGGACGAAACGATAACCGCGCTCGACCGATAAAAGCGCGTTTAAAAACTCACGGATATAGCGTCCGATGCCGGGGTGATTGAACATGCGGGCATCAAACGCGATTGTTTTCATAGAAAAGCTTGCTTCGTGCTTTAGCTTAGAACAGCGTGTAGATGAAAGGCGCCAGCGCCGAACCTTGCGTAAACACGATGAGCGCCCCTAGAAGCACAAGCATGACAACAATCGGCGTAATCCACCACTTTTTCCTGGCCTTAAGAAAATCCCAGAATTCTTTTAAAAGTGAAATTTTACTCATACCCCCCCTAAAACTGTTTTTCGTAACGGCTTTTATCAGCTGGGTCACCTTCACGCGCGATCCAGTGGCTTTGAAGCGCCTGCTTGTCTTTTCCAAAAAATCGACGGCGGACTCCCTGCGCAAATAACGCGATCGGCGTCACCACGACATAAAATAACAGGCATAAAATGACACGTGTCATGACCCACCCCATCAAAAGCGCCAATGCCATCCAAGATTTCTGAAAGGGCTTCAACATAGTCGGCGCCACAAAACCAAGCAGCATCAATAACGCCCCGGCGCCCAAAAAATAAACGCCTTGCATGTGATGACGCCAAAGATTGAGGCCTCCTATAAAGATCAACACGATCCCGATTGTCAGCCCAAAACTTTTGAGCTCTTTCCGGGAGCTTGGAATATTGTTTATATCATTTAGGATCGACATGTTAGTCCAGTTGAAATTCTTTTTTCCAGTCCGCATCCTGGGTCAATGTCTTTTGTTCTTTTTTGTTCAACATGAAATTTCCGAGGACCAAATAATCCATTTCCGTACGCATAAA
>Ga0155276_136_pt2 | contig 64600 bp, 67 predicted proteins | sample RifCSPhighO2_02_FD_106244 | JGI IMG/M metagenome (GOLD analysis project Ga0155276, IMG submission 106244) | Omnitrophica bacterium RIFCSPHIGHO2_02_FULL_51_18 | reverse complement strand
ATTCTGTCTCCGGCGCTTAGGATTTGTTGTCCCCGAAGGTTTCTTACCGCCGTGGATCCTTTATCCTGAATTAGGACCTTACCCTGGGTTATGGTTACGGATGGTTTGTCCACAAACGCATGAGGGATGACCATCAAGCCAACCAGAGCGAGAATCGCGACAGGCACGGCGATTTTGAGGGGTGTGATGAAGCTGGCCCATCCCAGCACCGGCGCAGCGCTCAATTCCTCATCGAAACGCTTCCAAAATCTATTGTCAAAATCCCGGCTTAACGTCTCTTTGGGAAGGCTCCGAAGAAGCTCGGCGATATTTTCGTATGATTTTGGATCATTCATTGGGTTTTAATCCCCTTCAATCTTTAAGATTTCTCCGAGCCTTTGTCTGGCTCGGTATAGCTTAACCGTGACGGTTTCCGCCGAATAGCCGAGGATTTCACCCACTTCCTTGTGCGATAACTGCTGGATATCGCACAAGATGAGGATCTGCCGATCCGTCTCCGGCAATTTTGCGATTCCGCACCTGACCCAATCTGCCAACTCGGAAGATGCGGAAATGCTTCTCGGGTCTTTTTCACGGCTTTCGACAAAGTCGCTTAAAACGGCGCTTCCTTCCTCGCTTTCGATGGGGTCGTCCAGCGAGGCCGCTTTTCGGACCTTATTTTTTCTGAGAGCATCTAACGCCGAGTTTTTAGCCATCTTATATAACCAGCTTGAAAATTTGGATGTAGGAGAATACAGTTTTGCCTTTTCATAGACACGGATGAACACTTCCTGCGTACAATCTTCAGCCAGTTCCTTTCTCCCCAAAAGGCGGTATAAGTAATTGAAAATAGAGTGCTTATGTCTTTCATAAAGAACCTCAAAGCTTGTTCTCGAGCCAAGCTTTACTTCCTCAATCAATGCTTCGTTCGTTTTAAAAAGCGGTTTTTGTATGTCCATATATGAAAACGTGTGAGAATGAGAAACATTACACTGTTTTATCCGCCTTCGCCGAATACCCCGTCCGTGGGCGGGGACGAAGGCGCTTTCTCAAGCGGCTTCGGCGGATTCCGCCCCCAACACTCGGCGAAGGACGGATTCCTCCGAAGCTCGCCGCAGGCGAGCGAAGGAGAATCGAGAGGTACCCCGCGCTTGCGCGGGGGGCTCCATTTACGTTTAATTATGCGCTTAACGCCGCGCAATTTACAAGATAAAAGGATAGGAGGGATAGGAAGGATTTTGTAACGATTTATCCGATCAATTTCCAGCCGGCAGGAAGATCACAATCTCTGTTGAGGCGTTTTTCGTTATCATTACAGTTTCGCCGGGGAACATAGTCTGAAGCGCGTTGTTCAGGCGGGTGTAGCATTCCTCCAGAGACGAAATGAGCTTTTGACGCGCGTTATGCTTCGGGTCCGATGCGTCGGACGTTAGAGAAGCGGGCTCAAATGCTTCTTTTCTTTTGAGAAACCGTTCCTGGAATTTTGTCTCCGGGTCATCCTCAGTCTTTTCAGCGTCTTCGGGCGCCTGGTTTTCGTCCATCTTGGCACCGCTCGCGGCCTCACCGTCCCTGGGATTTGTCGTCTCAGTCATGGTTTCCCCGACATAGGTTTCAAACACTTCTTTTTGGGATTCCTTGAATTCATTCATGACTTGGCGAAGCTGCATGATATCGAATCCCTGATCATTCGCCGACGGAGAGGAATTGCGCTGATTGTCCTTTTTTGAATATTGTTCAAATGACGATAGAAGCGAGTAATAATCTTTGGGGTCGAGCTGTTTGCGGATTTGAATAACAAATCTTCCCTGGGAAGGTCCGAGGAGTAAACGGTCCAACGCGTTTAGATTGAGCCTTAAAAAACCTTTTTTTGCCGGCGACAGGGTGGAGACCGGGTCAAACACGGAAGGGATCGGACCAGCAGAGTCGGTCGGCACAAAATCACTTTCCATAACGGATATGGCAGTCTGTCGAGGTGTTTCTTGTGGGTCGATGGGGCTCTCTATGATAAGAGTGCTGGGACTGCCAATATATATAACGATGCCTGTTCCTCCTGTCGAAGGATCGGAAAAATCAAATCGGGTGATACCTTGGGTGGATTCAGCTTCGGGGTTAGTTGACTGCATGTCCTCAATAGCTTGCCTTGCCGCGACCAGCGAGCTTACTTCTTGTTGTGAGGAGGTGGTCCTGGTTATTGATGAACCACTTGGCTGCTCAGACTCATAGGTTTGCACTTGCACGGCGTAGGCAGTAAGGCCAAGATGAAATGCTTCTGTAATGGCCATCGCCAACACTAGGATCGGTATATTCAATGATTTTCGCATAGCAATTTTAGAAACTGTTTATAAATGTTCCATTTAAAGTATACAGAGTAATTCAATAATTTACAATTTATATGAATAGTTATTACTTATCTCCTTTAATTACATAATGTTAAGCTACATATTATACGATTAACTGTAACGTTTAAAGACGTAATGTTTTATCAATTGGTACGTTTTAATTAATGAGGGAATGGAAAGAGGGCGACTTTATTAGGGAGGATGAGATGTTAAGCTTAACCATGAAACTTAGCGCGGTGTTTTTAATCACTATTGCGATGGTGATACTGATTGCCCATCAAACACCGGCCTACCCATGTTCACCCGCCTCTGGTTTTGATATCGTAGAAGGTCTTTAGGACTAATTCTCTTGACAATCACCGTTTCCGGTGATACTTTACAACCTCTTTTTGTGAGGGTAGTTATGCCCACTTTTTTTGTGAAAAAGAACGATGTGAAAGAGAAGCAATGGCAGGTGATTGACGCGCGCGGCCAGGTGGTGGGGCGTTTGGCCGCCAAGATCTCGAGGATTTTGTCCGGCCGGGCCAAGACGGACTACACGCCGCATGTTGAGACCGGTGATGGCGTCATTGTGATCAATGCCTCTGAAGTGGTCGTGACGGGAAATAAGGCTGAGGCAAAAATCTACAAATTTTATTCCGGCTATCCGAGCGGCCAGCGCGAGGTGACATTCGAGAAAATCATGAAAAAAGACCCGACTTACGCGCTGAAACACGCTGTCAAAGGTATGCTTCCGAAGTCCCGCCTTGGCAAGCGCATGATTACGCGGCTCTTGATCTACGCGGGGAGTGAGCACCCCCACCAGGCCCAAAAACCCAAACTTTGTTCAGTAAAGGAACTTAAATAATGGCCGCAAAAAATTTGCTTAAAGCGCCTTCTCACAAAGAATTTGCCACGGGCCGCCGCAAAGAAGCGACTGCGCGGATTCAGCTCTACAAAGGAACCGGCACCATCGAAGTCAACAGAAGAGGCCTTGCCGAGTATTTCGGCCGGCCGACGCTTCAGATGATTGTCAAACAGCCTTTGGAAGCCGTGAATCTTGTCGGAAAAGTGGATGTGATCGCGAACGTCCGCGGCGGCGGTCTTGCCGGCCAGGCCGGCGCAGTCCGTCATGCCATCTCGAGGGCGCTTTGCACGTTCGATGCCACACTCAAGCCTCTGCTTCGCCGCGGTGACTACTTGACGCGCGATTCCCGCATGAAGGAACGAAAGAAGTACGGGAGAAAAGGCGCTCGGCGGAGATTCCAGTTCTCAAAGAGATAGTGAGGTTAAAGCCCGATTTAGTCGAATAAATAAAATTATCATAACTCCTTGAGAAGCCGAGCCTTACGCTCGGCTTTATTTTTTATCCGCCTTCGCGAAATTAATGCATAAAGGCGGATAACCCTCCGAAGCCTTGGCGAAGGAGGGTTACGCTTCGGCGGAGTAACAATTTTGACATACGGACGAAACCGCTCTATAATAGGCGTTCTTATTTTTTCTATGAAAACAACGGCTAAAAAAATAAATGTCGCGGTGGCGGGTGCCACCGGTTACACGGGTGAAGAGCTGGTCCGGGTCTTGGTCCGGCACCCGCGTGCCAGGATTTCCTATGTCTCCGGCAAAGAAGACCGGGAGGTCAAAATCCAGGAAATTTTTCCCTATTTAAGGGGCAAATTGGATCTTGAGTGCCGGCCCTTGTCCGTGGATCAGGCCGTCGAAAAAAGCGACCTTATTTTTCTGTCATTGCCGCACACCGTGTCCATGCAATACGTTCCCCAGTTTTTGGACGCCGGGAAAAAGGTGATCGACGTGAGCGCCGATTACCGGCTGAGGGACGAGCGGATTTATGAAAAATTCTACAAGGTGCCGCATAAAGACGCACACAATCTAAAGCAGGCGGTTTACGGCCTGCCGGAAACGAACCGCGAGAAAATAAAATCGGCGCACCTCGTGGCCAATCCCGGCTGCTATCCGACCGGCGCTATCTTGGGCCTTTTGCCGGGCGTGAAACAGGGTTTGTTTGAACCGGCTTCCATTCGTATCGATGCCAAAAGCGGGGTGACGGGGGCCGGGCGGAAGGCGGACAAGGCACTGGGTTTTTCGGAAGTCAACGAGTCGTTCAAGGCCTACAAGCTTTTTGATCATCCGCATGTTCCCGAGATAGACCAGGAACTGTCAAAAGCCGCCAAAAAAGAGGTGTCCGTGGTGTTTGTGCCGCACCTTTTGCCTCTGAACAGGGGAATCTTAAGCACCATTTACGTGAACCTTAAGAAAAAAATAAGCACGGAGGGTTTAATCAGGGTTTATCAGAAATTTTACGCGGAAGAACCGTTCGTGAAAGTGTATGACACGGGGCTTTTGCCCGAGATCCGGAACGTCGCTTACACCAATTTCTGCGACATCGGCTTGCGGGTGGATGAGCGCAAAGCTTTGGCGGTGATTGTGACCGCGATTGACAATCTGGATAAGGGCGCGGCGGGCCAGGCGGTTCAGAACATGAACATTATGTGCGGGTTTGAGGAAACGGACGGTTTCTAAATGAAATGGATACACGGTGGTATCACTGCGCCAGTCGGGTTCAAAGCCAACGGTATTTTTTGCGGGATCAAAAAGTCCAAGAAAAGGGACCTGGCACTCATTGCCTCCGAGAAGCCATGCCAGGCGGCCGGAGTTTTTACGACGAACAAAGTGCAGGCGTCCTGCGTGGTGATCAATAAAGAGCATTTAAAGGACGGATGGGCCCAGGCGATTATAGCCAATTCCGGCAACGCCAACTGCATGACCGGCGAAAGCGGTTTCGAAAACTCGTATACGATGGCGGCGGCCGTGGCCAGAATTCTGAAACTGAGGAAAAAACAGGTGCTGGTTGCGTCGACGGGCGTGATAGGAAAGCCGCTCCCGATTAAAAAAATTGTAAACGCGGTGCCGGAGCTTGTGAAGGGCTTAAGCCGTAAGGGCGGCGAGTTTGCGGCAGCCGGCATTCTGACGACGGACCGCACGATTAAACAGGTGTCGGCCGAGTTTCTTGTGGGAAAGCGCAAGGTACGCGTAGGCGCGATGGCGAAGGGTGCCGGCATGATCCGCCCGCAGATGGCGTTGGCGGGCCTTCGTCCCGCCAAAAAGATGGCGGGCCTTCGGCATGCGACGATGCTTTGTTTTGTGACGACAGATGCGGTGATTGCGCCGAGCGCGCTCCGGGCCGCGCTGCAGAAGGCCGCGGACAAGAGCTTTAACGCCATTACGATTGACGGGGACATGTCGACGAATGACATGGTGCTCGTGCTTGCCAATGGCATGGCCCAGAATAAGAGGATTGTGGAGAAAACAAAGGAGTTCAGGGAATTCGGCCATGCGCTTGAGACGCTTTTCTCGCAGCTAGCCAAGCAGATGATTAAAGACGCCGAAGGCGCCACAAAATTCGTGGAAATTGCAGTCAAAAATGCGCAGAGCCGGGAGGACGCGAAAGTCGTGGCCATGTCCGTGGCGCGCTCTTCCCTCGTAAAGTGCGCGCTGTTTGGCTCGGATCCCAACTGGGGGAGGGTTGCGGCCGCCGCCGGCACTGCGGACGCCCACGTGGACCCCTGGAAGCTGCAGATTTATCTGGGGAAAGAACTGGTGCTGCGGAACGGCGGCCGGGTCAAGAAGAAGGCGGCGTTATTGAACCGCGTGTTTGCACAGAAAAATATTAGGATCACCGTGGATTTGGGAGTAGGGAAATGCAGCGCTTCCGCGTTTACCTGCGATCTCTCCACGAATTACGTTCGGATCAACTCGGCTTACAGGACTTAAGATGGAAGAAATCATTAAAAAAGCGGACGTGCTGATTGAGGCGCTTCCCTACATCCAGAGTTTTTATGACAAGACGATCGTCATCAAGTTCGGCGGTGCCGGCATGACGGACCCGGTGATCCGCCGCAACGTGCTGGAGGACATCGTGTTCATGAGTTATGTGGGGATGCGGCCGGTGCTCGTGCACGGCGGCGGCCCCTACATCAACAAGAGGCTTGAAGAGATCGGCAAGGAAATCAAGTTTGTGAAGGGTTTCCGCGTGACCGATGAAGAGACGATGGAAATTGTCGAAGAAGAGCTTGAAAAAGTCAACCGCGAGATCGTACGGGAAATCATTTCGCACGGAGGGAGCGCGATTTCTTTAAGCGGGAAAGAGGATCATTTGATCGAGGTAAAGAAACTGGAGGCCGATGGCACGGATATCGGGTACGTCGGCGAAATCACGAAAATCAACGGCGACGTGATCCAGAAAATGCTTATCAGCGACATTATCCCGGTAATTTCACCGATCGGGATCGGCAAGGATGGGTTTACTTACAACGTCAACGCGGACCAGTCGGCGGCGGAGATCGCACGCAGCCTTAGCGCCAACAAGCTGATTTTGCTGACTAATGTCCGGGGAGTTTTGGGAGATCCGGATGATCCCGGCTCATTCATTTCACATATCACGGTTCCCGAGATAGAGAAGTTGGTGGGGTCCAAGGTGATCAGCGCGGGTATGATTCCGAAGGTGAAGGCCTGCATGCGGGCGCTCGAGCGGGGCGTAAAAAAGATCCACATTATTGACTCGAAGATCCCCCACGGCATCCTCTTGGAGATCTTTACTGATAAAGGAATAGGGACGGAAATAGTAAAAAGATAAAATCCAAAACACGAAATTCGAAATCCGAAACAATGACAAAAATCTCAATAACCAAAATCAAAAACCCGTGTTTCGATTATTTGAATTTGAAACATTCAGATTTGTTTCAGCATTTCGATATTCGCATTTCGGATTTAATTTACATGGGTATCCGGTTAGCTCTAGTACCCACAAGATATGGGCCCAAGTACATATTCGTCATCCTGAGCGCAGCGAAGGATCTCGCTCTGAGATTCTTCGTCGCCGTGCTCCTCAGAATGACGAACCTAATACTAGATATAGGGGTCACTCGAATCAACCGGATACCCATGTTAATTTAATCATGGATTACCGCAAAACCATACGGCTTTATTACGATTATGTGATTCCCTGTTACACACGCACGCCTTTGGTGTTAGAACGGGGCAAAGGCACGCGTGTGTGGGACGCGCAGGGGGACGAGTACCTTGATTTTTTTCCGGGTTGGGCCGTCAGCGGGATCGGCCATTGCCACCGGCGCGTGGTCGAGGCGATTAAGCGGCAGGCCGAGCAGTTGATTCACGTTTCGAATAATTATTTTCATGAGCTTCAGGGGCTTCTGGCGCAGGAGATCATCCGCCATGCGTTTCCGGGCAAGGTTTTTTTCTGCAATTCCGGCGCTGAGGCCAATGAGGCCGCGTTTAAGCTGGTGAGAAAGCTCGGAAACCCCTCGCGGTATGAAATTATTACGATGGACAGGTCGTTTCACGGGCGTACACTCGCGGCCGTGAGCGCGACCGGCCAGACAAAATACCAGGAAGGCTTCGAGCCCTTGGTGCCGGGTTTTAAGAGCGTCGCATGGAATGATCTCGAGGCGCTCGAGCGGGCCATCACGCCGCAGACGATCGCGATTGTGCTCGAGCCTATTCAAGGCGAAGGCGGGGTCCGCGTGGCGGACGACCGGTATTTGTCGGCGGTCCGAAGGCTCTGCAGCGACCGGAAGATATATCTTGTTTTCGATGAGGTACAGACCGGCATGGGACGGACGGGCCGCATGTTTTGTTACAAGAATTACGGTCTCGAGCCCGATATCATGACGCTGGCGAAGTCGCTCGGCGGCGGTTTTCCGATCGGGGCGATGGTGGCGAAGAGGGAAATCGCCGATGCGCTCGGACCCGGCACGCACGCGGCCACGTTTGGAGGAAGCCCGCTGGCCTGTGCGGCGGCACTGGCGACGTTTGAAGCGATTGAAAAGGAGAAATTGATCGGCAACGCCGTGATCGTGGGCTCGTTTTTGTTTAAAAAATTGAATGAACTTAAGAAGAAACATCCGATGATTCGGGAGGTCCGGGGCATGGGTCTCATGGCCGGGGTGGAACTTTCAATCGACGGACGCGGTATTTACGAAGATTGCCTCAAAGAGAGGCTTTTGATTAACTGCACACAGGGACATGTGTTGAGGCTGATGCCGCCGTTGGTCGTAAAAGAAAAGGAAGTCAGCCGGGCGATTCAGGTGCTGGACGAGGTCATGATTGCCGTGGAAGAAAAATCTTTAACCCCACCACCTGTTTCGTCCGTCATTGGCGGACCGATTGCTTCGCAATCGTAGGAAACAGGTGGTGGGGTAACTAAAGAAGGGAGTCGCGTCGCATGAAGAAAGCGAAGAGAAGGAAATCCAAGATTTCAAGAAGGAAGAGGGCCAAATCCCGTTCACCGAAGAAGAGGAAAGGGCCGCATGTCCCGTTTCAGCATAAGGACGTCTTGACGTTGAAAGAGGCGGCGCCGCAGGACTTGGAGCTTGTGTTCAGGCTGGCCGAGAAAATGAAAAAGCGTCCGGAGGATTTCCTCACCAAACTGAAGGGAAGATCCATCGCGCTTCTTTTTCAGAAGCCGTCCGTCCGCACGCGGATTTCGTTTCAGATCGGCGTCAGCGAGCTCGGAGGCTCTTCCGTTTATATGGGGCCGCAGGAGATGCCGCTCGGAGAACGTGAATCGGTGAAGGATGTGGCGCGCGTGCTGGCGCGTTACTGCGATGCGATCGTCGCGCGCACGTATGCGCATTCGGATGTCGTGGAGCTGGCGCAGCATGCGGCGGTTCCGGTGATCAACGGCTTAAGCGACTCGTATCATCCGTGCCAAACACTCGCGGATCTTTTCACGATCCGGGAGCGTTTTAAAACGCTCGAGAAAATCAATATCGGTTATATCGGCGACGGGAACAATGTCTTAAATTCACTGCTTTACGGCGCGGCGAAGACGGGCGCGAACCTCTCGATGGCAACGCCGAAGGGTTATGAGCCGAGTGAGGAGATTCTGAACGAGATCAAACTCATTACGAAAGAGTCCGGCTCCAAGGTCACGCTCTCCAATAACCCGTTCACGGCGATCAAGAACGCGCATGTGATTTATACGGATGTCTGGGTGAGCATGGGCCAGGAAAAACAGCGCGAGCAGCGGCTTCGCGATTTCCAGCCGTTTCAGATCAACGGCGCGCTTATCAACAAGGCGCCGAAGGACGCGATCGTGATGCACTGCCTGCCGGCCCACCGCGGGGAAGAAATCACGGACGAGGTGATTGAGAGCGCGCGTTCGGCAATTTTTACTCAGGCCGAAAACAGACTCCACACACAAAAGGCGCTTTTGTATTTGCTGTTGACAAGGAAGAAAAGAAAATAGGAGACGTGTCATCCTGAGCGAAGCGAAGGATCTCGCTTTTGAGATTCTTCGTTCGCCTGCGGCGAACTCAGAATGACAATCTAGGTTGATTACCGCTTTTCCGCCGAAGGACGGATCCACCGGAAATTTGGCGGGCGCGGGGATGACAGCTTGAGGAGGTTGGAATTATATGAAAAAAGTTATTCTAGCTTATTCCGGCGGTCTCGATACCTCCGTTGCGATCAAATGGCTAAAGGACAGGGGGTATGAAGTCGTGGCTTATATGGCCGACGTGGGCCAGGAAAAGACCCCAAGGGCGGCGATTGACCGCGCCAAGAAGGCCGGCGCTTCCAAAGTGATCGTGCGTGATTTAAAAAAGAAATTTATCACGGATTACCTCTGGCCGGCGCTTAAGGCGGGGGCTGTTTACGAGGGCCGTTATGTTCTGGCAACGGCGCTTTCAAGGCCGCTGATCGCGGCGGAGCAGGTGGCGGTGGCGCATCAGGAAAAAGCAACCGCCGTCGCGCACGGATGTACGGGCAAAGGCAACGACCAGGTCCGCTTTGAAGTCACGATCCAGGCGCTTGACAGCTCGCTTGAAATCCTGGCGCCCGTGAGAGAGTGGGAATTTCGCTCCAGGGAAGAGGAGATCCAGTACGCGTTACGGCACCATATTCCGATCGATAGCACCAAAAAAAGCCCATTTTCGATCGATAAGAACATCTGGGGTGTGAGCGTTGAAGCCGGTGTGCTGGAAGATCCCAACACCGAACCGCCGGCCGAATCGTTTCAGTGGACTCGCGGTGCGGAGACGAGAAACTTAAAAGAGCGGGTTGTTGAAATCGGGTTTAAAAAAGGTGCGCCTGTCTCTTTGAATGGGAAGCGCAGGGAGCCGCTCGCGTTGATTAAAGAACTCAATGAACTGGGCGCCGCCTATGGCATCGGGCGCATGGACATGATTGAGAACCGTCTGGTGGGAATCAAGTCCCGCGAAACCTACGAAGCGCCCGCGGCGACCCTTTTGCTGCAGGCTCACCGGGACTTGGAGAGCTTGACGCTGGACAGGGAACTTTTTCATTTTAAGGAAGGACTGTCCCAAAAATACGCGGAGCTTGTTTATTACGGACTTTGGTTCACGCCGCTTCGCCGGGCGCTGGATGCGTTTATTGAATCCACGCAAAAGAAAGTTACGGGCAGCGTCCGGGTCAAGCTGCGTAAGTACTCCTCGCACGTAGTGGGCCGCAAGTCGCCTTATTCTTTGTATAAGGAAAGCCTGGCGACTTACAGCGAAAAAGATAAATTTGACCAGCGCCTGGCAAAAGGCTTTATCGACCTTTGGGCGCTGCCTTACAGGAAATGACGCGTAGCGTCATCCCCGCGAAGGCGGGGATCCATTGTCATCTCGAGGTCGCCGCAGGTGACCGAGAGATCTCATCACACGACTTGATGAGATTTCTCACTGCGTTCGAAATGACATTAACTTTGATTCCCGCTTGCGCGGGAATGACAGGTGAATGATATATGACAAAGAAACTCTGGGGCGGTCGTTTTAAGAAAAAGACAGACTCGCAGTTTGACGCGTTCAGTTCATCCTTACGATGGGATTGGCGGCTTCTGCCTTACGACCTTCAGATTGACAGAGCTCATGTCAAAGCGCTTGTGAAATGCCGTGTCTTAAAAAAAAGTGAAGCCGCGAAGCTTCTCTCGGCTCTTTCAAAAATTGAAAAGCGCTTTCAAGATCCCGCCCGGATCCGGAGAAAAGCGCATGAAGACGTTCATTCGGCCGTTCAGGAGGAGCTGGCCAAGTTTGTCGGCGCTCTCGCGGACAAAATTCATACCGCCAGGTCCCGCAATGATTTGGTGAGCCAGAGCGCCCGGCTTTATTGCAGAGACCATGCGCTCAAGATTTTATCCATGATCTCGGAACTGCAGACTGAAGTAGTAAAGAAGGCCGAACGTTATCAACAGGTGCTTGTGCCGGGCATGACGCACATGCAGAACGCGCAGGCGCTTTCGCAGGGGCACATTTTTCTGGCTTATGCCGAAATGCTTGAACGGGCGAAGTTCAGGTTTCAAGGAGCATTGCCATTTTTTGACGTATGTGTTTTGGGGAGCGGTGCCCTGGCCGGGGTTACTTACGATCTGGACCAGAAACTGATTGCCAGAGAACTGGGTCTTTCCTGCGTTACCCCTAACAGTTATGATGTATCGGGCGACCGGGATTTTATTCTAAACTTTCTGTCATGCATGCTGCTCTTGAATCTTCAGATATCCAGGATCTCCGAGGATCTGATGATTGGGCAGACAAAAGGTTTTTCTGTTGTGAACGTCGATCAGGCATTTTGCACCGGAAGTTCCATGATGCCGCAGAAAAAAAACGCGGATTTCCTGGAGCTGGCAAGAGGCGCGGCGGGTGTTTTTGCCGGTAATTTTGTCGGTTTCGGGATGACGCTCAAGGCGCTGCCTACCTCCTATAACCGTGACCTTCAGTGGGATAAAAAATATGTGTTCGATTCGGTCGAGACTTGCGAGGAGATCTTGTCGATTTTTATCCGGATGTTTAAGTCCCTGAAAATTAATGAAGAAAAAGCACGGGAGCTGTTGGCTGACGAAACTCTTTATGCGACGGATTTGGCTGATTACCTCGTGAAGAAGGGAGCCGCGTTTGGGACCGCGCATCATCAGGTCGGCCGGATCGTGAATTTTTCCGAAAAGAATAAAACGGCTCTTTCGAAGATAGGCCTGGATATCTTGAGACATTTTGCGCCCAAGACGGAAGCGGATGTGTATGAACTGTTTGACGCGAAGCATTCGGTGCGGATGAAGAAAACAATCGGCAGCACCCATCCGGATCAAGTAAAAAAACAAATTCAATTTTGGAAAATGAAATTAAGAAATATACGGCGGTTGTGATTCAGGCCGCGGCATTGACGTAAGTGAGGATTTATGCATCGTTTTGAATTTAAAGGCAGAGAGCTCTACTGCGAAGACGTCCCGGTTTCAAAAATAGCCCGGGAAGCCGGCACGCCGTTTTATTTGTACAGCGTGCGGACGTTTTTAGATCATTATCTGAAACTCAAGGACGCGTTTAAGTCCGTGAAGCCCCTGATCTGTTTTTCAATGAAGGCGAATTCAAACCTCACGATTTTAAAGTCGCTGGTGGAGCACGGTTCCGGACTGGATATCGTGTCGGGCGGGGAACTTTTTCGCGCGAAGAAAGTGGGCGTGGATTCGCAAAAGATCGTGTTTGCATCCGTCGGAAAAACGGAGAAAGAAATTGAGGACGCGATCCGCTCAAAGATTCTCATGTTTAACGTGGAATCCATCCCGGAGCTTGAGACGATCAATACCGTGGCCTGCCGGCTCCATGCGGTCCAGAAGGTCGCGATCCGTCTGAACCCCGATGTTTCGCCGGACACGCACGACTACATCACGACCGGCACCAAGCAAAACAAATTCGGCATCGATACAGGAACCGCAAATAAACTTTTCATGGAGTCCTACCGCTACCCGTTTATCCGGTTTGCAGGTGTCCATATCCATATCGGATCGCAGATCACCGACTCCAAACCCTTTGTGAAGGCAATCAAGCGCGTGCTCCAGTTTATCGACAGCGTGCGTTTCTGCGGCAATCCGGTGGAATACCTGAATATCGGCGGGGGCCTGGCCATTATTTATTCCAAGGAAAAACCCCAGACGGCCAGGGAATTTGCACGTGTGGTTTTGCCGCTTTTCAAGGATTACGACTTGAAAAAGGGCATGAAACTTGTTCTGGAGCCCGGGCGTTTTATCTCCGGCAACAGCGGGATTCTCGTGACAAAAATTTTGTATAAAAAAGTCAACCCGACCAAGACGTTTATGATTGTGGATGCGGCGATGAATGACCTGATCCGCCCTTCGTTTTACGGCGCTTATCACGAGATTACGCCGGTGGTCCGCCCCAGCGGCAAAGTGCGCACGGCCGAAGTGGACATTGTGGGCCCGATCTGCGAGAGCGGGGATTTCCTTGCCAAAAACAGGAAAATGCCGGCCGCGAACATAGGGGATCTTCTGGCGGTGATGTCCTGCGGCGCCTACGGCTACGTCATGTCAAGCAATTATAATTCCCGTCCGCGGGTTCCCGAGGTGGTTGTGAAGGGAAGAAAATTCTTCGTCGCCAAAAAAAGAGAATCTTACGAAGACCTTGTCCGTAATGAGAAAATAGTCAAAGAGGTTATTTAGTATGTGCCATTGTGAGGGCTATGAAAATAATATCTTTCACTAAAATGGCGGGCGCCGGCAACGACTTTGTGATCGTGGACAACCGCTCCGGGATTCTTGGGGCCAACCCCGCCGGATCTGCCAGAAAACTTTGCGACCGCAAACGCTCTATCGGTGCCGACGGCCTGGTTCTTCTGGAGAAGTCGAAAAAAGCGGAACTCCGCATGCGGATTTTTAATCCGGACGGGAGCGAGGCCGAGATGTGCGGCAACGGCGTGCGATGCCTGGCAAAGCTGGCCGCAGATAAAAAAATCACGAAGCGCAAAATGTCGATTGAAACAGCCGCCGGCATTGTCACCGTGGAAGTCAGGAAAAATATCGTGAAGGCGCGTCTGACGGATCCCAGAGATTTGAAGCTTAATTTTTCTGTGAATGTCAACGGCGGGCCAAAAAACCTGAATTTTATCGACACCGGTGTTCCGCACGCGGTGATGGTGCTGGATTCGCTTGAGGATACGGATGTCAGCGGTTTGGGGAAGGAAATTTGTTTTCACCCGCATTTTGCGCCGCAGGGCACGAATGTGGATTTTATTTCGTTTAAAAAGGCGGGCGGGACCCCAAACGCGATTGAGATCCGCACTTATGAGCGCGGTATTGAATCTGAGACGCTCTCCTGCGGGACGGGTTCGACAGCCGGGGCGCTCGTGGCGGCCGCTTTGAAAGGGTACCCGTCGCCCGTGTTTGTCAAAACAGAGTCCGGTGAGATTCTGAAGGTTTATTTTTCGAGAAAAGGGGGCCGGTTTTATGACGTGTATTTGGAAGGTCCGGTGACGGTCAGTTTTGAGGGGAGCGTGAATCTATGAAATTTCATGGGTCGATGACGGCGCTTATCACGCCGTTTAAGAACGGCAAAGTGGATGAGAAAACACTGGGGAGGCTTGTCCGCCGCCAGATTGCGGAAGGAACGGACGGGTTGGTTCCCGCGGGGACCACGGGTGAGTCGCCGACGCTTTCGCACAAAGAGCACGAGCGCGTAATTGAGATTGTCGTGGAAGCGGCGAACCGCCAGGTGCCCGTGATCGCCGGCACCGGCTCCAACAGCACTGAGGAGGCGATTTCTCTCACGCGATTTGCAAAAAAGGCGGGGTCGGACGCTTCGCTCTCCGTGATTCCTTATTACAATAAACCCACCCAGGAAGGGCTTTACCGGCACTTTGCGGCGATCGCAAAGGCCGTGGACATCCCGATTATTCTTTACAACATCCCGGGCCGGGCTGGCTGCAGCCTGACGCCCGAAACCGTCGCGCGTCTTTCCAGGATTCCCAATATCGTGGGAATCAAAGAATCGACCGGAAACATGGACCAGGCCTCTCATATCCTGTCGCTCTGCGGTATCACGGTCTTGAGCGGCGATGATTCTCTGACGCTTCCGCTGTTGGCGCTGGGGGCGAAAGGGGTGATTTCCGTGATTTCTAATGTGGTGCCAAACGCGGTGGCGCAGATGGTGGACGAGTTTTTCGCCGGCAATTACCCGAAGGCGCGCGAGATTCACTACCGGCTTTTTCCGTTGTGCCGCGCACTATTCATCGAAACAAACCCGATTCCGGTGAAGCGCGCGATGGCGCTCTTGGGACTTTCGGGCGGCGAGCTTCGCCTTCCGCTTTGCGCGATGAAGCCAGAAAATGAAAAAATGCTTATTCAAGCCATGAAGGACTACGGGCTGAAATTGAAAGGTCACGGGAGATGATAAAACTTGCGGTGAACGGGGCGTTAGGGCGCATGGGGTCCAGAATTTTAAACCTGGCTTATAAGTCGGCCGAGGATTTTAAGATTACGGCCGCGTTTGAGCCTGAGGGCAGTGAAATGCTCGGTCATGACCTGGGCCCGGCGCTTGGCTTGGGCAAGCTCCTCAAGATAAAGATATCCAAGCTGTCGCCGGCCTGCCTTAAAGGTTGTGACGTGTTGATTGATTTTTCGAGCCCCGAAGGCACACGGACCGCGCTCGCGGCGGCGTTGGCCGTGGGGGCGGGGATCGTGGTCGGCACCACAGGCCTCGATAAGAAACTTGAGGAAAATATCAGGAGCGCCTCAAAAAAAATTCCGATTGTTTTTTCCCCGAACATGAGCATCGGCGCCAACTGTTTGTTCGAGCTTTCACGGCTCTCCGCCGCGAAACTCAAGGAAGGTTACGACATTGAAATCATCGAGCGGCATCACCGCTTCAAAAAGGACGCACCGAGCGGCACCGCCAGGAGAATCGCCGAGGTGATCGCCAAAGAAAAAGGATGGGACCTCGCCCGCGTGGCTAAGTACGGCCGGGAGGGGATGATGGGCGATCGGCCCAAGAATGAAATCGGGATCCATGTGGTGCGTGCCGGCGATATCGTGGGGGAGCACACCGTGATTTTCAGCGGTCCCGGGGAGACGATCGAGATCACCCACCGCGCGCAGTCCCGCGATGCCTTCGCGCGCGGCGCGCTTGTCGCGGCGTTTTTCGCGGCCCGCCAAAAGCGGGGCCTTTATTCGATGCTGGATGCATTGAAGTGAGTTTTTTTCTTGAGGAATCCCACCGGCTAAAAAGTCTCCCACCCTATCTTTTCGTGGAGATTGACCGCATGAAGCGCCGGGCCATGGGGGAGGGTGTCAAAGTCATTGACTTCGGCATCGGCGATCCGGACAAGCCGACTCCCTCATTTGTCCTGAACGCGATGCGGAAGGCCGTGAATGACCCTTCCAATCACCACTATCCGCTCGATCGGGGCCATTCGGAGTTTCGCCGGTCGATCGGCGCATGGTTTAAAAAAAGATTCGGCGTTTCTTGGGATCCGGACACGGAAGTGTTGCCGCTTATTGGCTCCAAGGAAGGAATCGCTCATTTGCCGTTGGCTTACATCAATCCCGGGGATACGGCGCTCGTGCCGGACCCCGGTTATCCGCCGTACAGGAGCGGGGTTCTTTTCGCGGGCGGCCGTATTCATGCCTTGCCTTTGAAGGAAAAAAACGGTTTCTTGCCGGATTTGGATTCTGTTTCCAAAGACGTGCTTAGATCGACCAAGCTTGTGTTTGTGAATTACCCGAATAATCCGACGGGCGCTGTGGCGCCGAAGGCTTTTTACCGGAAGCTCGTGGCCTGGGCGAGGGAAAACCAGATACTGATCGCCTCGGACCTGGCCTATTCGGAGGTTTATTTCGGGCGTGAAACGCCTTTAAGTATTTTTGAAGTGGGGGGCGCCAGGGAAGTGGCGATAGAATTCCACTCACTCTCAAAGACTTGCAACATGACGAGCTGGAGGATCGGGTTTGCGGTCGGCCGGGAGGAAGTTATCACAGCACTTCTCAAGGTCAAATCCAACGTGGACTCCGGCGCTTTTACGGCGATCCAGAAAACGGCCGCCGTGGCGCTTAAGAAGAGTTTCAGCTTTTCCAAGAAGACCAATAGGGTTTATCGTAAGCGGCGGGATCTTTTGGCGGCCGGGCTTAAGCGTCTGGGTTTTCCGGTGAAGCCCAACCCCGCCACTTTTTATTTATTTACGCGCCTGCCTGGCGGCCAGACAGACTCCACCGCGTTTTGCAAGCACCTGCTGGAAAAGGCGGGGATTGTGGCAACGCCGGGCGTGGGTTTCGGCCCGTCGGGCGAAGGCTATGTGCGTTTTGCGCTCACGGTGGCTGAGCCTGAAATACGAGAAGCCGTTGCCCGCATGAAAAAGGCGCTCTAGGAGGGTTTGGGTGGCGATTGTTTTGCTGGGAATAGGCTCCAATCTTGGGGACCGTCAGGCCAATATTGACAAGGCCGTTTCTCTTTTGAAAGAAATTCCGGATGTTCAGCTTCTTAGCTTGTCCGCGCTGATTGAAACAAAGCCGGAAGGCGGCCCCCGCCAGGGCGATTTTTTAAACGGCGCTTTGAAAATCGAAACGGATCTTTTGCCACTGGAGCTTCTTTCGAAATTAAAGGGCATTGAACGGCGCCTGGGCCGGGTGAAGCAAGAGCCCAGCGGCCCGCGTCCGGTGGATCTGGACATTCTTTTTTATGACGATGTCGTGATCGTGGACGGAAAGAGCTTGACGATCCCTCATCCCAGGCTTCACGAGCGGGAGTTTGTTCTGAAGCCGCTTCTTGAAATTGCGCCCGATTTTATTCATCCGCGGCTTGGCAAGAGCGTGAAAGAACTTTACGATGAAAACGTTTCGAAGTTCCGAAGCGCTTAAGGGCGCGCTCGTTTCCTTCCGGAAGAAAAATAAGAAAATCGGTTTTGTGCCGACCATGGGTTCTCTGCATGAAGGGCACCTGTCGCTGGTGCGCTTGGCCCGGGAAGAAAACAAGGCGGTGGTGGTCAGCATCTTTGTGAATCCGCTTCAGTTCGGCCCGAAAGAAGATTTCTGGAGGTACCCGAGAGATTTGGCGCGGGATTCAAGGCTCCTGAAGAAGGAGAAGGCCGATTTTATTTTTGCCCCTTTGCCCAAAGAATTTTACCCGGAAGATTTCGAGACATCCGTCAGCTTAAGCCGTCTTTCCAGGCCGCTATGCGGTGCGGCACGGCCAACCCATTTTACGGGCGTCGCCACCGGGGTGCTGAAGCTTTTGAACATCGTGATGCCCCGGACGCTGTATCTCGGGCAGAAGGATTATCAGCAGTTCCGGGTCATCGAGCAGATGGTGAGGGACATGGATTTTCCGTGCCGGGTCAAAGCGGCCCCGATCGTGCGCGAAGCGGATGGTCTGGCTATGAGCTCACGCAATATTTTTTTGTCGCGCACCGAACGGCGCGAAGCGCCGTTTATCCGCCGGTCGCTGGAAGAGGTGGAAAGGCTTGTAAAGTCCGGGTTTCATGATGCCTCCAAGCTCAAACAGCGGGCGCTGGAAATCTTAAAACTGGCTCCGCACGCGCGCCTTGACTACCTGGAAATTGTCGATGCCCAAAGCCTCGAGTCTGTGATAAGATTAAAGCCAGGCTCAAAAATTTTAGCCGCGATCGCCGTGTTTTTCGGTAAAACCAGGCTGATTGACAACGTGCTTATAAGGGGTTAGCCATGCTCAAGATTCTGATGAAATCCAAGATTCACGGCGCCACGGTCACCGAGGCCAACCTTCAATACACCGGCTCCATCACGATCGATAAGGAGCTTCTAAAGGCGTCAAACATTTGTTCTTTTGAGCGCGTCCAGATCGTGAATCTCCACAACGGCACACGCGTCGAGACTTACGTACTGGAAGGGCGTCCCGGCTCCGGCACGATTTGCATGAACGGCGCCGCCGCGCGCTGGGCCGAAGTGGGGGATAAGGTGATCATTATTTCCTACGCGCTTATGAGGCCCGCCGAAACCAAACGCCACAAGCCCCGGGTGATTTTTGTAGACGAAAAAAACAGGATAAAAAGGAAAAGGTAGGCTCGCATGATAAAGGTCGGCATCATCGGTTGCGGCACGATCGGCCAGGAACTTGCGCTGGCGTGCCAACGGCGTTTTTCAGACGAGGTGACGCTTCTGGCACTCGACGATCAGGAGCCGTCACACGCCAAAAAACTGCAGCAAAAACTGCGCCCGAAACCCCAAATCTTCCCGGTGGATGAGCTGATCGGGCGCTGCGACCTGATTATTGAATCCGCTTCGAAGCAGGCGGCTTATGAAATCGCCAAAAAAGCGCTTTCGATCGGGAAAGACGTGATGGTGATGAGCGTCGGCGGGATCCTGGGTAAAGAGAAAGAGCTGTTTGACCTGGCCAGGACTCACCGCTGCTGCCTGTACCTCCCCAGCGGCGGCGTGGTCGGGATCGACGGCCTGAAGGCCGCACGGGTCGGGAAGATCTATCGCGTGACTCTCACGACGCGCAAGCCTCCGCACGGATTTGACGATGCCCCGTATGTGCTGAAGCATAAAATTAATTTGAAAAATTTGAAGGAAGAGAAGGTGTTGTTTGAAGGAAACGCCGCCGCGGCCGTCAAGGGCTTTCCGAAAAACATCAATGTGTCCGCGACTTTGAGCGTGGCGGGCCTGGGTGCCCAAAGAACCAAGGTGCGGATCATCGCCTGTCCCCACATGCTCGTCAACGTGCACGAACTTTATGTGCAGGGTGATTTCGGATCCTTTTATACGCGTTCCGAAAATTTTCCCGCTGAGCAAAACCCCAAAACCAGCCGCCTGGCCATTTTCTCGGCGGTTGCGACGCTTGAAAGAATCCTGAAAAACGTAAAGATTGGAACTTAACGACTCCGAGCTTATTCAAGCGTGCATCGAAAAGAACAAGAGGGCGTGGGACCTTTTTGTGGAGCGGTTTTCGAAACTCATTTACTGGAGCATCCGGAAGACGCTTCTGGCGTTCGCGTTCGCAAACCGCGAAGAACTGATCCAGGAGATCTTTCAGGAGATCTTTGAACGGCTCATTGAAAAAGAAGAGTTGAAGAAACTGCAAAGTGCCCAGAGCATTCGAAAATTCTTAAGTGTCATGTCTTGTCATGCGGCGCTTGACAAAGCAAAAGCGGCAGGACGTTTCGAAAAAAGGGTCGTGTTGGGCGAAGTCCCTGAGAGCGTCCTGGCCCGGAGCGCCGCGCCGCGCGTTTTCGCCGAGGAAGAATCTGAGATGATTGAGGGCATTTTAGGCGAGCTGTCGCCCAAGGAGCGCGCTTGCGTGGAGCTTCATTATTTCGACGAGCTGACATTCCGGGAGGTAGGAAATATTCTTGGCGTTTCGGAAGACACGGTCTCGACAGTTGTTAGAAGAGCAAAAGATAAGATAAAAGTTAAATTTAATGAACGGAAATAGAGTGGCTTGTCGTCTAGTAGAGTAAGGAACATTTTATGGATGAGCTGGATTCTATAATCAAAAAGCACGTTGAAAACGCCGTGGATGCGGAAAAAGTGCCGGAGGCGGCTTTGCAAAAAGCCAAGGATTTAATGAAAGGCGGCATGGTTTGCCCGCATTGCGGAAAGCCCATTACCCCCTTTAAAAAACCTCTGACCCGGCAAATGCTGTGGAACGGGTTGTGGCTGGGCTTGGCCGTCACGATGTTTTTAGCGTCCTTTCTTTTTCGCCCTTACTTCTTCCAATTTCTGGTCTTAACGCTGCTTTTTGGATTTAAATGGATCCTGGAGCGGCGGTCTATGAAAACCCAGATTTTGATATACAAGGCTTTGCAGGAAGAGGGGGGCGGTTCTCGTTTAAAAGATTTACATCAGCACGCCTCTCGATTATAATCACGGCATTTACGGGATGTAGCGCAGTTTGGCTAGCGCGCCTGGTTCGGGACCAGGAGGTCCAGGGTTCAAATCCCTGCATCCCGATAATTATCGCCGCACACGTGGTTCGCCCCGCCATACGGCGGGGCGTCCCGCTGCCAGCCTAAGGCTGGTCCGCCTCAGGAAGTTAATAATTAGCTACTTTTATACCATCATTGATAAGTCATAGATATCGATGTATACTAAAAGTAAAGAGGGTTTGGCTTAATAATACGATGAATCTTTACTCAAAAAGGGGGTTCACATTGGCGGAGGTTGTCATTGCGCTTGGGATTAGTGTCATTTCCTTTGCGGCACTAACGGCGGCATATTTAGGCGTGCAGTCCTTGAATATGATGTCAAAGCGCCACATCCAAGCCATGGAGGTGGTGCGCGGCCAGATCGAAATGCTGAAAGCCACGGCCTACACGGCAATCGCCAACAGCACCACGACGGTCTCGCTTGATGCCGGACCCGATGGAACGTTTGGAACGGCCGATGACATTCAGGGAACGCTCACGGTCACTGTCCGGGATTTTTTGGATTACGACGGTGACGGCAATGCAGCTGAGAACAGGATCAGCGTGGACTCGTTCGGCGGGGGCGGCTCGAACGATGATGTGGTATTACCGGTGAGGGTGGCGCTTTCATGGACACAAAAAGTTTTCGGAGGAACGAAAGTGATGTCCGTCTCCGTAGATACGCTTATTGCCGCTTAAATTGGCTGCGGTCGGAGAAGGGGATGACCCTCGTCGAGACGATGGTGGCAGGCGCGCTTTCCGTCGTACTGTTGGGCTCGGTTTTCTTCTGCAATTACCTTCTCGAGAGATCCGGGTATGAATATTCGACGAACATTGAAATCACGACGAAGGCGCGTCAGGTGGTGGAACAGATGGTTTGGGGTAAAAACGTGGTTGGAACCGCAAACCGCCGCGGAATTGCGGAGGCCCGGACGGCGGTCATCACTCCGACGCAGATTGATTACATGGATGTAGACGGGATCCAGCACAGCGTACGGCAGAATAACGGCAATATCGAGTACCGCCGTACGGCCGGCGGCACCTGGTCGATTTTGCTCGATCCAAACGGACAACCGGCTTATGATCCGACGAAGTATACGACGAATCTATCGTTCACCCAAACCACCCCGGACGCGGTCGTGGTGAGATTGGTGCTGGGTAAAAATTTTAGAGGGAGGTGGCATTATGGCTCCATATCCACTCAAGTGGCGTTTCGTAATGCTTAAATTTTGGGGAGGCGGTCAGCGCGGGATTGTGCTGCCCATCGTTCTTTCATTTATCGCCATTTTTGGCCTGCAGATCGCCGGGCTTTTTCAGTACTCGGCCCATACGGTCAGGCAGATCAGGACTCAGGAGGACTATTTGAAGACTTTCCATACGGCGGAGGCCGTCACCGAAAGGGCCGTTGCACAGATCAAATTTCACATTCAACAGTTCGGCACCGTACCGACGCCGGCGGAACTGGCCGTGATGGCCAACGTCCAGATAAACACGGGCAGTGATTACTCCTATGAGGACGTTTCGGGTAACAGCACGCTTGCGATCGCGAATTCCGGAGGCCTGACTACGAAGGTTCTGACGGACGGGGATTATGCCGGCTTGAACGGCACTGTCCAAACGGTGAATATTACGGTGGTAGGGCGCGATACGCAGGCAAATCATCCGGCTGCGGTGAGTCTGACGCAGGCCATTGAAATCCAGCTTATTCCGATCTTTCAATTCGGCGTGTTTTATCAAGAGGACCTGGAGATTTTGCCGGGCCCGAGCATGACGTTTGCCGGTCCCGTGCATTCCAACGCGAGTATGTACCTGGGCACGAATGCCACGCTTAACTTCAACTCCGATCTCACGGCCGCCGGCAATATTTACCACGGCCGCAAGGATGACCCAAGCGCTGTTATGGCCGGCGGTGTATTTATCAAGGACGGAGGCGGCACGGACCAGAACATGAAAAACGGCGACGGCACTTGGCTGGACAGCCTTCACGCCGACTGGCTGTTAGAATCTCAAGAGCGTTGGGACGGCAATGTGAGTTCCAGCTTCCACGGCGTGTCCAGTTTAAACCTGCCGCTCCCGACCGGCTCAGAGCCGCATGCGTTGATTGAGCGCCGCGATGCCGGCGATTCCACGCAGGTCCAGTCCCAGAAAATCGATTACAAGGCGCATCTTCGCATTATCGACGGTGCGGTGACGAACCAGGCCGGCAGTTCCGTGGAATTGCGTTATTGCTCGGGCGGCAGCGTGTACACCGGCAGTTGCCCCGGAGGGGAAACGATTGTGAATCCCATCACTTCCACAACCTTTTATAATTTCAGGGAAGCCAAAACAATCACTTCGACGGACATCGACGTAGCGCTTCTTAAAAGCAGCCCGAATTTTCAATCCATCGCATCCGCAGCGAACGGCGTGATTGTTTACGTGAGTGACCGCCGCAATCAGGGATCCGCCGTGAATCAGGACGCGGTGCGGCTCAAGAACGGCTCATCGCTTCCGACCCAAGGCCTCACGGTCGCAGCCGAGAATCCGATTTATCTGAAAGGTGATTTCAACACGGTGAGTAAACAACCAGCCGGTGTCGTCGGAGACTCGTTCAATGTGCTTTCGAACGCCTGGAATGACGCTAAGAGCGCAATGTCGCTTTCAAATCGCACCGCTTCCAACACGACGGTCAACACGACTGTCATTGCGGGCAACACGACGACCACGCCCGGCAATTACAACGGGGGTTTTGAAAACCTTCCCCGCTTTTTGGAGGGATGGAGCGGCAAAACCCTAACTTACTCCGGTTCAACTATTGTGCTCTTTAACAGCCAGATGGCGACCGGCGGCTGGATTTACGGCGGCAACTACTACACGGCGCCGAACCGCGCGTGGAGTTACGACACGGCACTCGACGACGCCAATTACCAAATTCCCGGGTTCCCAAGCGTTTATAATGTCGCCAAGACTTCGTTCGAACACACCTGATTCTCTAAATCCTTCATGAAATACACCGAAAGCGCGGGCGGCGTCGTTTTGAATAAAAACGGGCAGGTTTTAATCGTGAGCCAGCACGGCCGCTCCTGGTCTCTGCCTAAAGGCCACATCGATCCCGGCGAGGAGGCGCTCGAAGCCGCCAAAAGAGAGATCTACGAAGAAACCGGCGTTCGGGAGCTCAAACTTATAAAGTCATTGGGTAGTTACGAGCGCCCGCGCATCAGTTTAAAGGGCGGCGATGACAAGACGGAGATGAAAAAGATTCATTTATTTCTTTTCACGACGAGTGAAGAGACGCTGAAACCGGTGGATCCCGATCATCCGGAAGCCCGCTGGGTGGACAAACAAAGCGTAGCCGAGCTTCTGACCCACAAAAAAGATAAAGCATTTTATTTAAGCATCCTGCCTGAGTTATAATGGCGGCCTCATGACGACCGTTGCCGCTTATTATCGCTCACCCATCGGACCTCTTGAAATAACCTGTGACGAGCGCGGACTTGCGGCGTTACGGGTCCTGTCCGCCAAAAAACGTGTCGAGCCGCTTCGACGATTTCATTCTTTGTTGTCCAAGAAATGCTCCATGCAGTTGTCCCAATATTTTTTAGGTCGACGCAAATCATTCAATTTGCCCGTCAGTCTCAACGGCACAGCATTCCAGAAAAGAGTTTGGAGTGAGATAATCAAGATTCCGTTCGGCGGCACAGTTTCTTACAAAGAGATCGCCAGGCGTGCCGGAAAACCTCAAGCTATTCGAGCCGCGGCAAGCGCTGTTGGCGATAACCCGATCCCGATTATTGTTCCGTGTCATCGCGTCATTCGTCACGACGGAAGTTTGGGCGGCTACGCGCTTGGCATTAAAAAGAAAGGTTGGCTTCTCCGGCACGAGCAGACCACGCGGCCATAGTTAAACGACCAACTGAATAGACCCCAACCTTTTTCTTCTTATGCCGCGTGACTTCTCCATAAATCATGGGAGCCCTCGGCTAATAGAAAATAACTCGGCGTCTTTTAGCCAAAAGACGCCTCGGACAATTTTCTCTTAGCCGTCTCCCTTATGATTTATGTCGAAGTCACAAGCGCGGCGATGCGAATAAAAAGGTTGGGGTCTATTCTTCTGATCAGTAGTTTGGTTATTTTCCCGTTTCGAGCGGTATTTCGCTCATGACCATTTTTTGCCAAGTCCTCCGGGAAGCGGCAAAACGGCAATTGTCCGAGGGCGGCCCAGCCCGAGTTTTTGCCGTTTTGCCGAGGCTCCCGGGACTTGCAAAAAATGGTCGCGGAATAACCGCGAGAATGCGGGAAAATAACCAATGACGCTTTCGCCGACGTTGTATTATAATTTATAACCCTAAACATGAAAAAGAAGACTGCTAAGCCAACCCATCGGGCTCACGTGTTTTACAGCGGCCGCGTTCAAGGCGTCGGGTTTCGTTACACCGCTGAGGAGCTTGCCCTCGAGATCGGTCTCTTGGGGTGCGTGAAGAATTTACCGGACGGCCGTGTGGAACTTGTCTGCGAAGGTTCTAAAACGGATATTGAGAAATTGCTAGAGGATATACAAAAAAGCACTTTGGGCCGCCATATCACAAAAATAGCTTGCAGCTGGGAAAAGCCTAAAAACGAATTTACGGATTTCTGCGTCGAGTTCTGCCACTAAAATAAGCATGCCCGCGAGTCCTAAAGCTCTCATTGAAAAGTTAAGAAAACAGATCCAGCGTCATAATCATCTTTATTATGAACTTCATAAACCCGAGATCTCGGACTATGAGTTTGACCGGCTTTTAAAGGAACTTGAGCGGCTGGAGCAGGAACATCCGCAGTACGCGAAGAAGGACTCGCCTACAAAGAAGGTGGGCGGAAAGCCTGCGCAGGAATTTAAGGCGGTCCGGCACGAAGTGCCGATGCTGAGCATCGATAATACCTATTCCAAGGAAGAGATCCAGGAATTTGATGAGCGGGTTAAGAAAAATTTGAAGGGTGAAAGCCCGGAGTACGTCGTCGAGCTCAAAATAGACGGCGTCTCACTTTCATTGACCTACCGCAAAGGAGAGCTCGTGCGCGCGGCCACCCGGGGCGATGGCCGGCAGGGCGACGACGTGACAAAGAACGTGAGAACCATCCAGGATATCCCTAAAGTTTTGACCGCCCCCAAAAAAGCGGTGGAGGAGATAGAGATCCGCGGAGAAATTTATCTGCCCATAAAAATATTTCATAAACTGAACGAGGAAAAAAAGAAGCTCGGCGAGGAATGTTTCGTAAATCCCCGCAACGCCGCCGCCGGTTCGCTAAAACTTCTCGACGCCTCGCTCGTCGCCTCGCGAGGCTTGTCATTTTTTGCGCACGGGGCAGGGCTCTGCAGGGGAGGTGATTTTAAGACGCAGATGGAGCTCGTTAGTTTTTTTAAGGGGGGTGGGATCCCGGTAAGCCCTCAGCGCTATTTATGCAAGGGGTTGGAGGAGGTCTATAAGCTTTGTGATGAATGGGAAAAGAAAAAGGAAACGCTCGATTATGAGATAGACGGGCTCGTCCTCAAAGTGAACAGCCTTGAACAGCAAAAAAAACTTGGATCCACGAATAAAAGCCCACGCTGGGTGATGGCCTACAAATTCCCGGCCGAAAAAGCCCAGACAAGACTTTTGGATATCGCGGTGCAGGTCGGCCGGACGGGCGTTGTGACGCCGGTGGCTGTCTTCGAGCCCGTCTTTTTGGCCGGCACGACGGTTTCGCGGGCGACGCTTCACAATGAAGACGAAATCCAGCGCCTCGGCCTCAAAATCGGCGATTGGGTGGTGATCGAAAAAAGCGGAGAAATCATTCCCCAGGTGGTCCGCGTCTTAAAGGAAAAAAGAAATGGCCGCGAACAAAAGTTTTCCATGCCGAAACACTGCCCGGCCTGTAAAGCCGAAGTGGTCCGTGAAAAGGGGGAAGTCGCTTCCCGATGCACCCACCTCAATTGCCCGGCGCAGCTCAAGGAACGCCTGCTTCACTTTGCGTCGCGCAAAGCCATGGATATCGAAGGATTGGGTGAGGCGCTTGCCGGACAGTTTGTCGAAAAAAAAATGGTGAAGGACTTCAGCGAGATTTATACCTTAAAAAAAGATGAGGTCGCCTCGCTTCAACGCATGGGCGGCAAATCGGCGGAAAATCTGATTGAACAGATTGAGAACAGCAAAAAAAAGGAATTATCGCGGCTTGTTTTTGCGCTTGGCATCCGGCATGTGGGCGTGAATGCCGCACGGATTTTGGCCGGGCATTTTGGTTCGATGGAGAAATTGCAGTGTGCGGAGAAAGAAGCGCTTGAAAAAATCAACACGGTCGGCGAAGTGATGGCTGAAAGTGTCGTGGATTTTTTCAAGAACAAAGAAAGCCTGCGGGTGATCGGCAAACTTAAGGCACTTGGGGTTCACATGAAAGAGGGGAAGGCCCCGGATGTCAGTGCCTCTCCTTTTTCAAACAAGACGTTTGTGCTGACCGGGAGCCTTGAGCATTTTACGCGCGACCGGGCCGAACGCTTGATTCTGGAGCGCGGAGGCCGCGTGTCCTCCAGCGTCGGCAGAAATACGCAGGCCCTGATTGCCGGTAAAGCGCCGGGGTCCAAGCTCAAGAACGCCAGGCGTTTGGGCGTCCAAGTTTTAAACGAGGAAGATTTTGAAAGACTTTTGGAGATTAAGTGATAAAATCTTACGGATAGTTTTCTGTCATCTCAAGGTCGCCGCTGGCGGCCGAGAGATCTTATCACACGACTTGATGAGATTTCTCGCTCCATTCCGTTAGAAATGTGATTTCTAACGGGACTTCGCTCGAAATGACACCGGATAAGGGATGATATGAAAAGATTTCTAACGTATTTTTTTATTCTGACACTCGCGATGGATTTGGCAGGTTGCGCGACCGTTCAGAGAAAATTCACACGCAAGAAGAAGGAGCCGAAGCACATTGCGGCCGCGGTGTATCTGGAAGAGGGGCCGTACCAGAAAAAATATTCCAACGATTATTATTACAAGACTCATTTCACGCTATGGAAGAGCTGGCATGACGAGCTCGTGAATCAATTGGGCGGTAACTCGAAGAAGGTGGCGCGCTGCGCCCAGGAAACTTATGGGCAATTGACGGAACTGAACCGGTACCTTATCCCGGAAACGCAGGCCGAACTTAAGCCTTATCTGGACTCCCTGACGAAGATTGCCAAGCGGCTTGAGGAAGGCACGATCACTTCCTCCGAAGAAGGCGGCGTGCGGGTGGAGCTTGAAAAGATCAAAAGGATCGTGTCAAATAATTTTTATTACGACAAAGTAAAAAACAAGCTGGTGCCCGAGATCGTCGACTTAGGAACGCCCCATACGAATTCCACGCCTTAACCCCGCCCTTCCAAAGGCGTAAAAATTATGAAGAATGGAGAAAAAGCAGTTCGGAAGGGCGGGGCGAGCGAAGAGCTTCTGTTATTTTTGGATTACGTCTCGATTGAAAAGGGATTGTCCAAAAATACGCTGGTGGCCTATGAAAGGGATCTGAGCAGGTACCTCGCGTTCCTCTCCGGGCTTAAAGTCCGGTCTTTAAGCTTTGTGACGCGCAGCCAAATCACGAATTTTTTGATGAAGGAGCGCGAACGAGGGCTCGTGCCGGGCTCCGTTTCAAGGGAGCTCGTCGCGGTCCGGATGTTTCACCGGTTTTTGACGCAAGAAGGGCGGCTGAAGGAAGACGTCACGGAGGCGCTGGAAGCGCCGAAGCTTTGGAAGCGCTTGCCCGAATACTTAAGCGTGGCCGAAGTGGAGGAAATGCTCAAAGCGCCGAATCTCCGTAAACCCCAAGGGATACGGGACCAGGCGCTTTTAGAGCTCATGTATGCCACCGGAATCCGCGCGACCGAGGCGACCCGGTTGAACGTCGGGCATTTGAGCTTTGGTCAGGGTTATTTGCGGGTGCTTGGCAAAGGCGGCAAGGAAAGGATAGTTCCGATCGGCGCGGCCGCCAGAAAAAGCGTCGCGCGCTACTTGTCGCGCGTGAGGCCCCGGTGGCTTAAGGGCCGCGCGGAAGAAGCGCTGTTTGTGACGCGTCTCGGACGGCGCATGTCCCGCGTGAGCGTATGGAGCCTGCTCAAAAAATACGCGGAATCCGCGCGCCTCAAGAAAAAGGTCTACCCGCACATTTTGAGGCACTCCTTTGCGACGCACCTATTGGAAAACGGCGCGGACCTGCGCGTGGTGCAGGAACTTTTGGGGCACTCGGATATCGCGACGACTCAAATTTACACGCACGTCGAACGTTCGAGGCTTAAGTCGATCCACCAGAAGTTTCATCCCAGACCGTAGCACTGTCATTCCCGCGTACGCGGGAATCATGTCGATCCCCGCTTTCGCGGGGATGACACGGTAGGAGTTGAATATGTCGCAACGATCGGAACAAGTAGCCGAAGAGCTGAGAAAAATCATCAGCATGATTTTACTGCAGGATCTAAATGATCCGCGCATGGGTTTTATCACGATCACCCGCATAGAACTGACCCATGATCTGCGGTACGCGAAGGTATTTTACAGCGTGTTGGGCGAAGAAGAAAAAGTCAAAGAAACCCAAGCCGCACTTGTCGAAAATATGCGCGCGATCCGAAGGCTTGCGGTCGAGCGGATCAACATGAAATATGCGATGGAAATCAAATTCGAGCTCGACCGGTCGATCGAAAACAGTTCCCGCATCGACGAGATCCTGAAACAGATAAAGAAGGAAAAAGAAGAATGAATACGTCATCCTGAGGCGCAGTAGCGCCGAAGGATCTCAAGCTTGAGATTCTTCGCTTCGCTCAGAATGACGTCATAATGCTATGGATGGAATCCTTCTGTTCAATAAGCCGATTCTTTGGACGAGCCACGATGCCGTGGATTTCATCCGGAAGAAAATCCGGCAAAAAAGCGTGGGGCACGCGGGCACGCTGGACCCTCTGGCGACGGGGCTTCTCGTTATGCTGATTGGAAAGGCCACGAAGCTTTCGAGTGTTCTCACTTCCATGGACAAGGATTACTCAGGCGCCCTAACACTCGGGTTTTCCACGGACACGCAGGATCTGGAGGGAAGGGTGCTTTTTGGAGGGCAGCCGGTTTTTCCCGATGAGGCTCGCGTCCATTCGATTTTTGCCGAGCTTACAGGAAACAAACTTCAGACACCCCCCGCTTATTCGGCGGTTCGTCAGAAGGGCAAAAAAATGTATGAACTGGCGCGTCAGGGTGCGGTGATTGAGAGCCAGCCGCGCGAAGTGGTTATTTCACAGTTCTCCATCACGCGATGGGATCCGCCGGAAGTTTATTTTTTTCTGACCTGCTCCAAAGGCGCTTATGTGCGTTCCTTGTGCGATGATGTCGGCAAAAGACTTGGTTGCGGCGCCACGCTTTCAGCCTTAGTCCGGAACCGTGTGGGCCCTTTTCGACTGGCCCATGCGCTTACACGGGAACGAACGGACCGATTGCCGTGCGATCTTCTGGAGCGCATGCTTTTAAATTTTGACCCCGTAAGAAATGAAACTGTATCACGGAATTAACGACAGGAAAATCAAACCCGCGCCGCGCGCAGTGGCGATCGGCGTATTTGACGGCGTGCACCGCGGTCACCGGAAAATTTTAAACCGGATGCTTGCGCAGGCCCGGCGGTTTCATTTAAGTCCAACGGTCATCACGTTTGATCCGCACCCGAACCGGGTCTTAAGGCCCCGCTCCAAAGAGCCGATCCTGATGTCCCTGCCGCACCGGCTTCGGATCTTCAAAGCGCTGGGCGCGGCCGAGACGATTGTGATTCATTTCAATAAGAAAATCGCCGTGATTTCCCGCCGAGAGTTTTTAGAGGAGGTTCTCCTGAAGCAACTGAACATGAGATCGCTGACGGTGGGCCATGATTTCCGCTTTGGCTGTAAAGGCGCCGGCAATACCGCATTTCTTAAAGCGGAATCCAGGCGCCTGAAATTCAAGCTTTCTCTGATCCAGGCGTTAAAGCACGGTCGTGAGATCATCTCCAGCACCCGGATTCGGCAGCTTGTGGAAAGAGGCGAGCTTAAAAAAGCCCGGCAAATGCTTGGCCGGCCCGTGTCGGTTTACGGGACGGTCGTGCGGGGGCGCGGGCGGGGCCGGTCGACGGGTTTTCCCACGGCCAATCTCAACATGCACCATGAGACCTTGCCGCCCAACGGGGTGTACGCCGCTTACGGATTTCTCGGGGGCCGGAGATTAAAGGGAGTGATTCATATCGGAGTGCGGCCGACATTTAAAGATCAGCAGAAAAGCCTCGAAGCGCATTTTTTAAATTTTCATAAGAACATTTATGGCAAGGAGTTGGAATTGATATTTATAGCGCGTTTGCGGGACACCCGGAAGTTTAAAAGCTCGGCCCTGCTTCAGGCGGCGATCCGGAACGACATTCGGGAAACCTTATTTCTCTTTACAAAGCCTGTTAAAGCCAGTATAATTTAGCCCGAGTTAAACCAACAGTTATTCCAAACTTTGCATGGGCAAAGATTTTCCGGCCCAAAGTTTTTAATTGGTTTGTTTCCAAGGACTTATGATTTTCGACAGCCTAATGCGGGTTTGGACAGCTAAAACAGAAAGAGTCAAGAATGTCCATCACTAAGACGAGAAAAAAGGAAGTGATCCAGAAATTCAAGACCCATGACAAGGACACGGGTTCTTCATTTGTCCAAATTGCGGTCTTGACGGAAAGAATCAACAACTTAGGCAGCCATTTCAAGTCTCACACCAAGGACAATCATTCCCGACGCGGGCTGTTGATGCTTGTATCGCAACGCCGAAAGCTCCTTGATTTTTTGAAGCGCGAGGACCAAGACGCGTACTACAAGCTGATTGATCAGCTGAGCCTAAGAAAGTAGGCCCGCAGTGAAAAAATTCGAGATTCTTCTCGGACAGAAAGCGCTGTCCTTTGAAACAGGCCGTATGGCCAAACAGGCCGACGGCTCCGTCGTGGTGAGCACCGGCGGCACGATGGTACTGGTGGCCGTTTGCGGCGCCCGCGAGCCCAAAGAGGGCACCGATTTCTTCCCCCTGACCGTCGACTACCAGGAAAAAAGCTATGCCGGGGGAAAAATTCCCGGCGGTTATTTCAAGCGTGAAGGCAGGGCCTCTGAAAAAGAGACACTGACCTCGCGCCTCATTGACAGGCCTCTGCGCCCTTTATTCCCCGAAGGCTTCCTTAACGAAGTCCAAATCACGGCCACGGTTTTGTCGAGTGACAAGGAAAATAATTCCGATGTTCTCGCGATAAACGCCGCTTCGGCGGCGCTCATGATTTCCGGCATTCCTTACCTGGGCCCGGCGGCCGCTTGCCGGGTCGGAGAGGTCGAGGGAAAATTTGTCGTAAATCCCACTTTCAAAGAGGTTGAGAAAAGCACGCTGGATATCGTGGTGGCCACCACGGAGCTCGGGATCATTATGATCGAGGCGGGGGCAAGCATTGTTTCCGAAGCGCGAATCGTCGAAGCTTTGGAATACGCGACGGAGGTTTTAAAGCCTGTTTTAAAACTGCAGAAAGAGATGGCCAAGGCTTGCGGCAAGGAGGTTTGGAAAGTGACGCTTACCAAACCGACCGAAGCGCTTATGAAAAAAGTGCGTGATTTATCAGCAAAGTCGATCGATCATATCAATCACAGCGAGAAAACGAAAGAATCCCGCGACGAAGCCATTCAAGCGCTGAATAAGAAAGTGCTTGAGGCGCTCGTGGTCGAGGGCGGGGAGGTCAACGAGCTTCAGGTTCAACAGGCCTTTCACGATGTGGAAAAAGAAGAGGTGCGTGAGTTCATACTCGGCAAGCACCTCCGCACGGACGGAAGAAAATTCAATGAAATAAGAAATGTGAGCTGCGAAATCGGGGTGCTCCCGCGCACGCACGGCTCAGCTCTTTTCACCCGCGGCCAGACGCAGTCGCTGGGTGTGGTGACTCTTGGCACGTCACGAAATGAGCAGATTATCGACGCGATCGAGGGGGATATCTTTAAGACGTTCATGTTTCACTATAATTTTCCCTCATTCTCGGTGGGTGAGATGCGCCCCAACCGCGGACCCGGACGGCGTGAGATCGGGCATGGTGCTTTGGCGGAAAGGGGCCTAAGGGCAGTGATTCCCTCAAAAGAGGAGTTTCCCTACACGATCCGCGTGGTTTCCGACATTTTGGAATCCAACGGTTCTTCGAGCATGGCGAGCGTCTGCTCGGGCACGCTGGCCCTGATGGATGCGGGTGTCCCGATTAAAGCGCCTGTCAGCGGCATCGCGATGGGTCTTGTGAAAGAGAAAGAGCGCGTGGCCATTCTGACGGACATCGCGGGCGTTGAAGACCATCTGGGAGATATGGATTTTAAGGTCACCGGCACCGAAAAAGGCGTAACGGCCGTACAGTTGGACATCAAGCTTAAGGATTCTCTTGACATTTCGACGCTCAAGAAAGCGCTTGAGCAGGCCAGGGAAGCCCGGCTTGAGATCTTAAAAAAAATGACCCAAGCCCTCGCCGTGCCGCGCAAGGACGTGTCAAAATTCGCGCCGCGCATCACGACGATCAAAGTGGACCCCGAGAAAATCCGTGAAATCATCGGCCCCGGCGGCAAGATGATCCGGAAGATCACGGCTGATTCAGGCGCTTCGATTGAAGTGGAGGATGACGGCACCGTGAAGATCGCCTCGACGGACAATGAGTGCGCGAAGAAAGCGATCGAGATGATTCATGGAATCACAGCCGAAGCGGAGGTCGGTAAAGTCTATCAGGGCAAGGTTAAACGCATCATGAACTTCGGCGCGTTTTGTGAAATCCTGCCGGGCAAGGAAGGGTTGGTGCACGTTTCTGAGCTCTCCGACAAGTACGTGGACAACATCGAGGACGTGGTCAAGGTCGGCGATGAGTTCCCCGTCAAGGTGATCGAGATTGACATGCAGGGTCGTATCAATCTTTCGAAAAAGCAAAGCGCAACCGACGGTCCTCCGGTTGTCTCGAGACGCGGTGAAAACAGTAAAAATTCAGGTAAAAAGAAGTCCTGGAACTGAGGACATAACGCTGCCGGCCTACATGTCGGCGGGCGCTTCCGGCATGGATCTTTGTGCGGCCGTGGACGGGGATTTGGCGATCATGCCGGGGGAAATAAAGCTTATTTCCACCGGCATTTCTGTCAGTATTCCCCGGGGTTTCGAGGCGCAGATTCGCCCTCGGAGCGGCCTGGCTTTGAAGCACGGGATCACGTTTGTAAATACCCCCGGAACCATTGACAGCGACTACCGCGGCGTCATTTCCTTGATTGTCACAAATCTCGGCCGGGAGCTTTACGTGATTAAACGCGGCGCGCGCGTGGCACAAATGGTGATTCAAGAAATCGTGAAGGCCGACATTGAAATCGTGGGGCAACTTGAAAACACCTCTCGCGCGTATGGAGGATTCGGGCATACGGGAGTTTAGGGGCATGACCCCATCCCCTCTTTCAAAATCCAGGGGATTTCTAAATTTGCCAGCGGCAAATTTTTCCGCCGCAGGGTATGTTTACAATAGGTGTCGTAGTCGCTGCGACTGCGGCGGAAAGAAAGAGGGGATGGGGTGAACGAGCAGAAACGAAGCGAAGTTCTGGCATTTTTCTGGGGAATGGTTTCCGTCCTCGTGTTCCTGGCGCTTTTTTCTTATACGCCGGATGATATCGCCTATGAAGTTTCAAACCCCAACGCGCCGACGCGTAATTTTGTAGGTCCTGCCGGCGCCTATGCCGCGTGGGCGCTGTTGGTTCTGTTTGGCAAGACCTCTTATTTTCTTGTGCCGCTCTTCATGCTGTGGGCATTTGCCAAGTGGACCGGCAAAAAGGCCCAGAAGCTTTGGCTTAAAATTTTCTCCACCGTTATTTTACTTGCTTCCTCCTGCGCGCTTTTTTCGCTGGTCGCGCAGGCAACGGACATTAACCGTTTTCAGGCAGGCGGCGTGACCGGATTTTTCACCGCGATGTTTTTGACCAGTGCCTTTGGCAATGCCGGAATTTTTGTTTCCATGACGCTTTTATTCCTGTCGCTTATTTTGGCCACGGAACTTTTAGTGCTCCAGGCGGCCGTCGGGCTGTTTAAGAAATTCCAGACGTGGCTGCAAGTGCTGTTTCCTCGGAAAGATCTGAAAGCGTCCGTTGGGTCCAAGGAAGGAAAACCTGCGCCCATTCCGATTGTGACCCCAAGGTTTAAGGAAGTGGGAATAAAATCCGAGATCAAGCTCTCGATTCCGAGGCCGATTTTGCCGAAAGCCGCCGAGAAACCCGCAGGGCCTGGAAAAATAGAGGTTGTAGGAGAAGAGCCCGAGCTTTTGGAGTACACCTTTCCGCCGCTGGGTCTTTTGCAAGAGCCTCCGCTGCTGGACCAAAGCAAGCTCAAGAGCGATCTTGAGATGAGCTCCAAGGTGTTGGAGGATACGATGAGGGACTTCGGGATCGAGGCCAAAGTGGTCGAAGTGGAGCAGGGACCGGTGATTACGCGCTATGAGCTCCAACCGGCCGCCGGCGTCAAGGTCCAAAGAATCACTTCGCTGGAAAATGACATAGCGCTTGCCATGCGCGCAGCCAGTGTCCGGATCATCGCACCGATACCGGGCAAATCGCGTGTCGGCATTGAGGTACCGAACAGTTCGATGGATATGGTTTACATGAAAGAGGTCCTGGCCTCGGCGGAATTTCAGAATGAACCCTCGAAAATTACGATTGCGCTCGGAAAAGACACGGCCGGTGCGCCGCTGGTTTGCAATCTCGCGGACATGCCGCATCTTTTGATCGCCGGCGCCACGAACACGGGTAAAAGCGTCTGTATTAACAGCATTATCATAAGCATCTTGTACAAGGCGTCGCCGGAAGACGTGAAGTTTATCATGATCGATCCGAAGATGGTGGAACTTCATTTTTACAATGATCTGCCGCATCTGATTTGTCCGGTGGTCACGGACAAAACCAAGGCGCCCTCGGCGCTCGGGTGGCTTCTTGCGGAGATGGATCGCCGTTACAAGCTGTTGTCGCGCGCCGGCGCAAAAAATATCCTGGCGTTCAATGAGAAAATGAAAAATAAAGAAATAAAGCCCGAAACTTTGCCTGACACGCCGGAGGGCAGCGACGAGCCGATCGTCGTAAAAAAAATGCCTTATATCCTGATTGTCATCGATGAGCTTGCGGACCTCATGCTGTCCTCTCAAACGGACGTGGAAAATGCGATCACAAGGCTTGCGCAGCTTGCGCGGGCGGTCGGCCTTCACATGATTTTGGCGACGCAGCGGCCCTCGGTGGATGTGATCACCGGTGTCATCAAGGCCAATTTCCCGGCAAGAATCGCGTTTCAAGTCGCCTCGAAGGTCGATTCCCGCACCATCCTGGACGAAAACGGCGCTGACAAGCTTCTCGGCCGCGGCGACATGCTTTTAATGGATCCCCGGAAATCGAAACTCGTCCGCGGGCAGGGCGCATGGATGCAGGACAAGGAGATTGAAAAAATCACGGATTTTATCAAATCGCAGAGGAAGCCCGTTTATCAGGAGAATATTCTCCAAAGCAGGGAGAAGGCCAAATCGTACGGTAATTTTGAACGCGACGAAGTGTATGATGAGGCCAAACGTATCGTGCTTGAAACCGGTCAGGCCTCGGTCTCGATGGTCCAGAGGCGCCTCGGGCTTGGATACACGCGCGCGGCGCGTCTGATTGATATGATGGAGGACGACGGGATTGTTGGGCCCTACCGGGGCGCCAAACCCAGGGAAATTCTCGTAAAACAAGCCGCGTCCCAGGGTACGCCAAAGGAATCCCCATGACCCCACCACCCCCTTTTAAATCTTTAATTTTGGCGCGAGGCGCCGAGACGACTTCGTCGTCTCAAAAGGGGGTGGTGGGGTGATCACCGCTATCGGAAACCGCTTGAAAGAGGCCAGGGAAAAGAAAGCGATCACCTTGGACGAGGTGCACGCGAAGATCAAGATCCACCCGCGGATTATTCAGATCCTCGAGGAGGAGAAGTTTGAAAAACTCCCGAGCCCCCTTTTTGCCAAAAGTTTTTTGAAGAGCTACGCCGAGTTTCTCGAAGTGAATCCCGAAGAGATTCTGGATGCCTATGACAAGCAGGGGAAAAAAATCCAGCCGGAGCAGATTCTCTATCTTAAGACCGCGGATGAAAGGATTCGGGAGACACGCGGGTTTCGGAACTTAGGCCCGGCGCTGGGAAGGGTGGTGGTTGCATTGTTGTGCGTCGCCGCGGTTTTTTACGTGACAAAGCATTTCCACGATTGGACGGCATTTGTCTGGCGGAAAGCGGTTACTCATGAAACGCCGGCGAAGGACCCGGCGCGCGGCGCCGAACTGCAAACCAAACAGACCGCGGCCCCGGCGGCGCTCAGCACTTCCGGTGAATGGCTCCGGAGCCCCAAACTTGAAAATTTTCCCAAGCTTGACTCTAAACGTTCGCTGGATCTTAAGATCAAGGCGCTCGACAATGTGTGGCTCCATATCACTTGCGACGGCAAGGTTCTATTCCAATCCATCTTAAAGAAGGGCGCCGTCGAAAGTTGGTCCGCCGATAAATCCATCCGGGTCTGGAGCGGAAATGCCTCCAACATGTCTCTTGACCTCAACAAACATGCGCTTGGCTCTCCCGGCAAGGGCTCGGTCAATAAAATGCTAGTCACTCACGAGGGTGTGAAAGCCGTCTCCTAAATGAAGGTCAGCTTAGTCAGTCTGGGATGTTCAAGAACCCTCGTGGATTCCGAGGTGGCGCTTGGGAGTCTCAAGAAAGACGGTTACGAGATTGTGCGCGATGTGGAAAAGGCGGACATCGCGATCGTCAATACGTGCGGTTTTGTCGAAGAGGCCAAAAAAGAGTCCGTGGAAACCATTCTTGGGCTTTGTGAGCTTAAGAAAAAGGGGAGGCTCGCCGCGGTGGTGGTGCTGGGATGCCTTGCCCAGCGTTATGGGCCCGATCTTCAGAAGGAGCTTGAGGAGGTGGACGGGATTATTGGCACCGACAGTTACGGCCATTTGGCGGATTTGCTTCGTCCGATCAAAGAAAAAAAAGGCAAGGTCCTTGCGGTCAAGGCAAAACCGCGTTATATTCTGGATGAGAACTCCCCGCGGGAATATCTGACCCCTCCTCATTTGGCCTACATCAAGATTTCAGAAGGCTGTATCAACGCCTGTTCGTACTGCGTGATCCCGCAAATGAAAGGAGCGCATCGCTCCCGCCCGGTCGAATCCATCCTGAATGAAATCCGGAACATCGCCGCCGTCCGCAGTCTTTCGGAAATAAATCTGATCGGCCAGGACACGGCTGCCTACGGTTATGACCCTAACGACCGAAGCTTCAAACTACCGGTCCTTTTGGACAAGATCGCCCGGCTGGACCTCGTCCCATGGGTCCGGTTTCTTTATGCGCACCCGGCGCATGTGACCGAGGAGCTGGTTGAGGTGATTGCGCGGCACCCGGCGATATGCCGCTACATCGATTTCCCGATCGAACACAGCCACGATGCGATGCTCGTGCGCATGAACCGCGGCGTGGACCGCGCCCGGATGGAATGGGGGATCGAAACGCTTCGGAAGAAAATTCCAGGAATCAGTATTCGGACGACCGTGATTGTCGGTTTTCCCGGTGAGACCGAGGAGGAATTCAAGGATCTCATGGATTTCTTAAAAGAAACGTGTTTTGACAGGCTCGGCGCTTTCATGTATTCTCACGAAGAAGGATCTAAATCCTTTCAAATGACAAACCAGATTCCTCAAGAGCTCAAGCAAGAACGTTTCAACGCCGTGATGGCCCAGCAGCAGGAGATTTCCGTGGAAATGAACCGCGCCCAGGTCGGCCGCATGCTTGCGGTGCTGGTCGATGAAAAGAATCCCAACGAAAAAGGGATCTACTACGGGCGTACGGAAAGCGACGCGCCGGAAGTGGACAACCAGGTCATTATCCATTCCGGCCAAGCGCTCAAGCCCGGCGGGTTTGTGAGCGTAAAAATCACCGACGCGATGGAATACGACCTCGTCGGCGATTTCGAAGGCACGCGGTAGTTGAATCCCGCCCTTCCAAAAAAGGATACGAGTCGCGAAGGAAGGGCGGGATGAACCTGCCCAACAAACTCACTCTCTTAAGGATTTTTCTAACGATTCTTTTTGTTTTTCTCCTTTTCTCGAAAGCTGAAGGAATGATGCCGGCGGCGCTCGGCGTGTTTTTGTTCGCGGCGATCACCGATTACTGGGACGGCAAGATTGCGAGGCAGCGGGGCGAGATCACGCCGCTAGGCCAGCTCATGGACCCGATCGCCGACAAGCTTCTGACGCTCTCCGCCTATATTTCATTTGTGCAGATGGGGATTTTACCGGCGTGGATGGTGATTGTGATTATCGCGCGCGACGTTTTAATCACGGGCCTGCGTTTGTCCATTCCTCAAGGCCGGTCCCAAAAAACGGAGCCCCGCCAAAGCGGAAAACACAAAACCGCGCTTCAGATTTCATCCATTATCGGGGTATTGATTTTTTTGGCCGTCCAAGAGAGCCCCGCGTGGCGCCCCGAATGGACGCCGACGGCGCTTTTATTCATCTATTACGGCATGTTCTTGATCGTCGCGGTGACCGTATGGAGCGGCGTGCGGTATCTCGTGAAAAACAGAGGCTGCTTCGGTTAGCGCGCGTGGTTTTCCAGCTCGAGCCTTAGGAGATCAAGCGCTTTCAAGGCGGCGCTTTTTTTGATAGTGGCGCGGTCGCCTAGGAAGAGATTCTTTGTAACCCGCGTCCGTCTGGGCCCGGTGATCGCGATATAAACGAGTCCCGCCGGTTTTTTGGCCGAGCCTCCGCCGGGCCCGGCGATTCCCGTGATCCCGACGCCGAAGTCTGTCTGAAAAAGCAACTTGACGTTTTTTGCCATTTCGCGCGCCACGGGAGCGCTCACCGCGCCGAGTTTCCTGAGAGACGCACCGTTTACCTTAAGCGCCGATTGCTTGATCCGGTTTGAGTAGGCGACGATGCCTCCCGCGAAATAAACCGAGCTTCCGGCCGTGTCCGTCACAAAATTTGAAAAAAGTCCGCCGGTGCAGGACTCCGCCGCGGCCAGCGTCGCCTTTCTTTTTCTCAAAAGATTTCCGACGACAACGGAAAGAGATTCGCGATTGACGCCAAACACTTTTTCCTTAAGGCGTTTCCGGATTGTCCGCTCCATACGGTCGGCGAGCTTCATGGCTTTCGGTTTTGAAGGCGCTTTGGCCATGATTTTCAGCTCTACCTCCTGCGGTTTTGCGTAGATGCCGACGGTAACGGGAGGCGGCCGCTTTAAAAGATCGGTGACTTTCTGGGCAACCTGGGATTCCAAAACTCCCGCCAGGTGGACGGGGCGGATTTCAAAATGCTCCTTTTTTATTTTTGCCAGTTTCGCAAGCAGCGGCCATGCCTTGCGAAATAAAGGCTCAAGTTCGCGGGGCGGGCCGGGCAACACCAGAAGCCAGCGTTTTTGACCTTCCCAGTCGAATCCGGACAGCGTTCCGGGCGCCGTGCCCATCGAGTTTTCCAGTACCTTGGCCTCTTTCGGAACATGGCACTGTGTGGCGGTCAGTGGGTTCATGGCAAGCGCCCGTTTTTTGAGACGCTGCCGTATGTACCGGTAGGTGGGTGCGTGAAATAATAAGGGTTTTCCGAGGAAGCGCGACACCGCGCGTGTCGTCACGTCGTCCTCCGTCGGTCCTAACCCGCCTGAAGTAACAATAATTTCCGAGCGTTCCGCGGCGGTCTTCAGGCACCCGATGATTCTGTCAATATTGTCACCGACCGTCATTTGGTGATAGACGTCGACGGCGTGCTCCGCAAGCGCCTGTGAAAGAAAGCGGGCATTGGTATTCAGGATGGAGCCTACGAGGAGTTCGGTGCCTATCGAGATGATTTCCGCGCGCATAGAGCTGAATTATAGCACAAAATTCAAAACGATATTTGCTTGTCCCAAGCACGCGGATAGGGGTAAACTAACCGTTTAAATTCACAGGAGGCCCGGATATGAACAGAAACTTTATGAGATTGCCGGTGGTTTTATTGTTTGTATGGAGTGCAGCGGGTGCGGGTGTTGCCGCGGCCCAGACGTGGAGTGATTTTTCGGCGGATGTGTTGAGTGATGCCGGCGGTCAAACGATGCAGGGAAGAATTTTTGTCGCAAAGGACAAAACGCGGATGGAAACGCCTCAGAGCATTATGATCACGCGTTTGGACAGGAACGTCGTATGGATTCTCATGCCTGCCCAGAATGCGTATATGGAACAACCGTTGGACCCGACGACGCTTCCCAAAGTTTCAAAAGAGATGCCGGGCGAGACTGAGCGGGTCCTCGTCGGACCCGAAACGGTTAACGGTGAACCCGCGCAGAAGTATAAAATAAGCTACACCCAGGCCGGCCGACAGGACGCCGTTTATCAATGGATGGGCCGCTTTGAGGTGCCGCTGAAAATTGAGGCCGTTGACGGCAGCTGGTCCATGGAATACCGGAACATCCAGGAAGGTCCGCAGGACGATTCGTTGTTTGAGATTCCCGCCGGCTATCAGACATTCGCGATGCCCGTGATGCCGGGCAACCTGCAGGCGATGAGCAGGGAGGAGTGATTAAAAAGTCAAAAAAGGTTGAACGAAAAAATAGGGGTCCGTCGTCTTGTAGAGTAGGAGTTGTTTGGGGTATAATGCTGTCCTAAAATTTAATGAAACCTCAGTAAGTCATGTCAACAGCTTAATAGGGAGAGAGTAGAATGAGCCGCCAAGCCAGAGAAGTCAAAGAGAAGGAAGCGGAAGCCAAAGTCAAAGAGACAAACCAGACGCGGGACAAGGAATTCGCGGACAAGCAAAAAGCTATCACTCTGGCCGTCAGCCAGATCGAGAAACAGTTTGGCAAAGGCTCGATCATGACGCTTGGTGAGAATGTAAAAATGGATATACCGGTCATTCCCACAGGCGCCATCGCTTTGGATCTGGCGCTCGGCGTGGGAGGTGTTCCGAGGGGCCGTGTGGTTGAGATCTTTGGGCCTGAATCCAGCGGCAAAACCACGCTCACGTTAAGCATTATCGCCCAAACTCAGAAGAAGAAAGGGGCCGCGGCATTTATTGACGCGGAGCATGCATTTGATTCCGCCTATGCCAAGAAGCTGGGTGTAAATCTGGACGATCTTCTGATCTCCCAGCCGGACACCGGAGAGCAGGCGCTTGAGATTGTCGAGATGCTTGTGCGCTCAAACGCGATTGATCTTGTGGTTATAGACTCCGTGGCGGCACTCGTGCCCAAAGCTGAAATCGAAGGCGAGATGGGGCAATCGCATATGGGTCTTCAGGCCCGTCTCATGAGCCAGGCTTTGAGAAAGCTCACTTCAGCGATTTCTAAGTCCAAATGCTGTGTGATCTTCATTAATCAGCTCCGTGAAAAACTGGGGATTATGTTTGGCAATCCCGAAACGACGCCCGGCGGCCGCGCGCTTAAATTTTATTCTTCGGTGCGCCTGGACATCCGCCGCATTGCGCAGATCAAGCGCGGTGAGGAAATCGTGGGAGGCCGTGTGCGCGTCAAGGTCGTGAAAAACAAGGTTGCGGCACCTTTCAAGCAGGCCGAGTTTGACTTGATGTACGACGAGGGTGTGTCGGCGGTCGGAAGTGTGTTGGACGTCGCGGAGACTCTCGAAATCGTGAAACCAAGCGGAAGTTGGATTCTCTACGAAGGTGAGAAGCTCGGCCAGGGCCGTGAAAACGCAAAGTCTTTCCTCAAAGAGAACCCGAAGCTTTTGCGCGAGATCGAGAAAAAGATCGCTGAAAAATCTTTAGCGCCGACGCATTCCTCCACGTAACTCAGTAATCCGCACTATCCTGTGACTGAAAAAGACAGCGTAACGGACAAGGAGTCCCTTCTTCTCAAAGCCAAGAGCGACGCCTTAAGGCTTTTGTCGTTCAGCTCCCGAAGTGTCGAGGAGCTTAAAAAACGGCTTCTCATGAAGAAAAAATACTCCGTGCCGCTTGTCGAGGAGGTGATTGAGTCGTTTAAGAAGCAGGGGCTTCTGGATGACGTAAAGTTCGCGAAGCTTTACGCGTCTTCGCGCGTTTACTCGCGGCCTTCGGGGCGCCGTCAGCTTGAAATAGACCTGAAGCGAAAGGGCGTCTCAGGTCAGTTGATCGGGGAGACGCTTAAGAATCTTGAAGACTACGATGAGAAAAAAATTGCCAAGGAGCTTGTCAGCACCCGTTTCCTGAAAATGGCCGGCCTGCCGCGCGAGAAAAAGAAGGCGCGCCTCTACGCCCTTTTGAAGCGCCGCGGCTTCGGCGATGATGTGATCTTCTCCGTGTTCGATGAGCTATTCAAAAAAGAAGAATGAAGACAGACGCGTTAAGACAACTCTACCTAGATTTTTTTAAGTCAAAGGCGCACAAGATATTCCCGAGTGACTCGCTGGTGCCCTCGGACGACGCCTCGCTCTTGTTTACGGGCGCGGGCATGAACCAGTTCAAGCCCTATTTTCTCGGCCTTAAAAAGGACGTGAAGCGCGCCGCAAGCTGTCAGAAGTGCCTGCGCACCGCGGACATCGGGTGCGTCGGCAAAACCGCCTATCACCACACTTTTTTCGAAATGCTCGGCAATTTTTCTTTCGGCGATTACTTCAAGGAAGAGGCGATTGAGTGGGGTTGGGAGTTTGTCACCAAAGAACTCAAACTTTCGAAAGAAAAACTCTGGGTTTCTGTTTTTCAAGATGACGACGAGGCCTTCAATGTCTGGAAAACAAAGATAGGGCTTCCCGAATCCAAAATTGTCCGCATGGACGCCGTGGATAATTTTTGGCCGTCCAATGCAAAGCTCGACGGCCCCAACGGCCCCTGTGGGCCCTGTTCCGAAATTTATGCCGGCGAGGCTCCCGGCAAGGGTGTCGAAATATGGAACCTTGTGTTTACGCAGTTTGACCGCCAGAGTGACATGACACTTTTGCCGTTGCCTCAGAAGAACATCGATACGGGCATGGGTCTCGAGAGAACCGCTTCGGTGCTTCAGGACGTTGATAGCAGCTTCGACATTGATGCCTTTAAAGCGATCCGAAAGGAACTGAAAGCGCTGCTGAAATCCGGACAGGATGAGCGGCGGCGTGAAAATGCGGTTATGGACCATATCCGCGCGGCCGTGTTTTGTATCGCTGACGGAGTGGCGCCCTCGAATATCGGCCGCGGCTATGTAATCCGCAAGCTTATCCGCGCGGCGAGTGATCACATGGCGAAAGCGGGCGTTTTGGAGTCGGGAACGCTGAATAAGCTGGTGCCGGCTGTCGTGGATACCATGAGGTTCGCGTATCCGGAACTGGCGAAGCTTGAAAAAAATATTAAACAGATCATTCAGAATGAAGAAGCCTCGTACCTTGAGGTGATTCACACGTACGTGCCGCAGCTCAAGCGCGAGCTCGCAAGCCTTAAGAAAGACGAAGCAGTGGAGGCGCTCGCGTTTAAATACCGCGACACTTACGGCGTGCCTTATGACAATATCGTGGAATGCATTGAACAGAGCGGCTTTAAATTGAATCTGGAACGCTTCAACGAGTACCTGGAAGGGCAGAAGAAGAAGTCGCGCGAAGGTACGAAGATCACGAGTGAGATTTTCTCAAAAGACCATTCTTATGTTTTGATCGAGGGCTTACCCAGCACCGAGTTCTTGGGTTACACAAAACTTGAGTCGGAGGCGAAGCTGTTGAGGATCGTGAGGGATGATAAATCAGTTCCTGTCCTGAAAACCGGCGAGGAAGGGCTTGTATTTTTTGACAAAACTCCTTTTTACGCGGAGTCCGGCGGACAGGTCGGGGACACGGGAGAAATCTCCGCCAGGGGCCTTAAGGCATCGGTTTTTGATACGCAGTGGATTGAAAAATGCGCTATGCATCAAGTGAAGGTTGACCAGGGCGTCTTGGAGGCGGGTAACATTTACACGCTGAAAATTGACTTCCAGCGCCGTGAGGACATCATGAAGAATCACACGGCCACGCACTTGCTTCACGGCGCGCTCAGGAAAGTTTTGGGCGGGCACGTGAAACAAAGCGGGTCGCTTGTGGCGCCCGACAGGCTGCGCTTTGATTTTACGCATTTTGGCGCCGTGGGCGCCGACAAAATTTTGGAGATAGAAAATCTCGTGAATGTCCAGATCCAAAAAAACACGAAGCTTGATAAGAAGCTGATGTCTAAGGACGAGGCGATGAAAGAGGGCGCGATCGCATTCTTCGGTGAGAAATACGGCGAGGACGTGCGCGTCGTGTGTGTGGGTGATTTTTCAAAAGAACTGTGCGGAGGCACGCACTTGAATTCCACCGGCGAAATCGGATTTTTTAAGATCACTTCCGAGAGCTCCATTCAGGCGGGCGTGCGGCGCATCGAGGCCGTGACGGGCCGTTGGGCAGAGAAATTATTGTTACAAAACAAACAAGAACTCAAAGCTATCATTGATGAATTTAGGATTGAAAAAGAAACGAATATTCTTGGAAAAATAAAAGAGGTAAAACGTTACGTTGAGATCTTAAAGAATAAAGCATTTAGTTTGGCCTCGAATAAATTAGTTGAAGAATCCAAGAATAAAATAGAGAAAGCAAAAGATATTAAGGGGATAAAATGTTGGGATTTTACACTGTCCGGGGCAGATTTGAACCTTATAAAAAAAGATCTAGCTGTCCTTGATTCGCAAAACTATTCCTACGCAGGCGTGATATATTCCACTTTTTTTGGGCAGCCAAGTTATTACATAGTTGGAAGTGGTGATTCGGTTCAAAGGGGATTAAATTGTAATGAAATCATCAAAAATGTAAACCAAAAAATTAATGGACAAGGCGGAGGCAGGCCAAATTTTGCGGTTGGAGGATTAAAAGAGCCTCCATCGCCGGAAAAAATTAACGATATAATTACTGCCGGGACAGCAAATATAATAAATGCCATACAAAGAATTTAGTCCTCAATGAAAGTCATAAAACCCTGGAGCAAGAAGTTTGAGAAACTTTTTCAACGCTCGGTCCGCCGTGACCGGCGTGTCGAAGAAAAGGTACGCCGTATCATCGACGACGTAAAAAACGATGGCGATGAGGCGGTGCTTCGTTACACGCGCAAGTTTGACAGGGTCAAGCTGACGGCCAAGGAACTGCGGGTCACTGAAAGCGAAATAAACGGCGCGTATCAGAACATCAGCCCTGATTTTGTGTCGGCGCTTAAACTGGCCGTCGAGAATGTAAGCCGCTTCTACCGCAAACAGACGAAACGCTCGTGGAAGATGGTGACGGAAGACGGCGTTATCTTGGGCGAAAGAGTCAAGCCGCTGGAATCGGTCGGAATTTACATCCCGGCGGGGACTGTGCCGCTGCCGTCAACCGTGTACATGACGGTGCTTCCGGCAAAGCTTGCGGGAGTGGAAAAAATTTATCTCATGACGCCGCCCAATAAGCACAAGTCCGTCGATCCCCATATCTTGGCGGTCGCGAATCTCCTGAAAGTCGACGGAATTTTTAAGGCGGGCGGCGCTCAGGGCATTGCGGCCATGGCCCTCGGCACGAAGACGATTCCCCGCGTGGATAAAATTATAGGTCCCGGCAACGCGTATGTGGCGGAAGCGAAACGGCAGGTGTTCGGTTATTGCGACATCGACATGATTGCGGGTCCCTCGGAGCTCGTGATTTTGGCAAATGATTATTCCGATCCTGATTTTGTAGCGGCCGATTTGATGGCACAGAGCGAGCACCACATGGGAACCGCGATTCTCGTGACGACGTCGAAGCGGCTTGCAAAAATCATCAAAAAGGTGCCGGGAAAAGGCCATATTATTCTCGTTAAAAATCTGAAACAGGGCGTGGACGTTATCAATCAGATTGCACCGGAGCATTTACAAATCATGGTGAAGAGCCCGCAAAGAATCCTGAAGGACGTGAAACATGCCGGCGCTATTTTTATAGGCGCCTACACACCGACGGCGGTCGGAGATTACGTCGCGGGCCCAAGCCACGTACTGCCTACGAACGGAACCGCGCGATTTTTTTCGGGGCTGGGCGTGTACGATTTTCTTAAAAGTTCTCACGTGATTTCTTATAACCGCAAAGCGCTGGAAAAAATAAAGCCGGCCATCGAACACATCGGGGGATTGGAAGGATTAACCAAGCATGTGGAATCCGTGAAAATAAGGTTTTACAAACACAAATGACCCGCCAGGGTTCATGGCGGGTCATCCTGAGCAAAGCGAAGGATCTCATATGAAACGCGCAATAAAGTTAAGAAGGAAAACAAAAGAAACCAACATCGTTCTTACGCTCAATCTCGATGGCAGCGGAAAAGCCAAAGTCAGGACAGGCATCGGGTTTTTGGACCACATGCTTGAGACTTTGGCGAAGCACGGACTTTTTGACCTGACGCTCAGAGCCAAAGGCGATCTCCACATCGACAAGCATCACACGAACGAAGACGTCGGAATAGCGCTCGGCGAAGCGTTTAAGAAAGCGCTGGGTGACAAGAAGGGGATAAGGCGCTTTGCAGATTTTCGCGCGCCGCTCGATGAGGCGCTGACTCAGGCGCGCGTTTCCCTGGACGTAAGCGGCCGCGGCTCCTTTCACATGCACACGGGCCCGAAAACCAGATGGATTGAGCATCCCGCACTGCGCGAGAAAAAAGGCGATAAAAACTATACGCTGGCGGATGCCAAGCACTTTTGGGAATCATTCGCAAACCACATGGGTTTGACACTGCACGTGGATTTTATCGCGGGCGAGCAGTCTCATCACATCATCGAAGCGACGTTTAAAGCGCTTGCCAAAGCGCTTGACTGGGCTGCCAGCATCGATGAGCGTACGAAGTTTGTGCCATCAACAAAAGGCAAGTTGTGACTAAGTTTTTAGCGACCAGCCGGTTTCTTGTCCGGCATCGCTCCTCTTGTGGCATTGACGTCAAGTTCGCCGGGATACGGCAAAATGGCAACTGTCCGAGGGCGGCCTAGCCCGAGTTTTGCCATTTTGCCGAGGTTCCCCGAACTTACGTCAATGCCACGGAGCATGATGGACAAGAAACCGGTTGGTGGCCAAGTGGTTAAAAAGAAGGATGGTAGATGATAGCCATTGTCGACTACGGCATGGGAAACCTTCGCAGTGTTCAGAAGGCGTTCGAGAAAAGCGGGGCCAGGCCCAAGGTTACTTCTTCGAAGAGCGACATAGAAAAAGCCGGGAAGATCGTGCTCCCGGGCGTGGGCGCTTTTACGGCGGCCGTGCGCGAGCTTGAGAAACGAAGGCTTGTGGATGTGATCCGCAAAAAAATACTCGGCGGGTCACCGTATCTGGGCCTTTGCCTGGGACTTCAGCTTTTGTTTGAGGAGAGCGAGGAGAATGAAGGAAAAAAAAGAGCCTTCGGGTTTGGAATTATTCCGGGTAAGGTTAAAAGGTTCCGCGTGAAGCTTAAAGTTCCGCACATGGGCTGGAATAATCTGAAGCTCAAGAAAAAGGACTGCCCGATTTTGAAGGGGGTGGGCGGGGGAGATTTTTTCTATTTCGTGCATTCGTACTACGGCGCGCCCAAGGACAGGGACTGGATTTCTTCCACGACGGATTACGGGCTTGATTTCTGCTCCAGTGTCTGGCGCGCCAATATTTATGCGACGCAATTTCACCCTGAGAAGAGCCAGCAAGCGGGCTTTCGGATTATCAGAAACTTTGTTCGTTTAAGATAACTCTCCATGATTGCTATCCCCGCGATCGATCTGAAAGAGGGCAAGGTGGTTCGGCTCCTTCAGGGCGACTTCAAGGAAGAGAAGGTTTATTTTGAAAAACCTGAAGAAGCGGCAAAACATTTTGAGGCGGAGGGCGCGGCTAGAATCCACGTCGTGGACCTCGACGGCGCGTTGAAGGGCAGACCGAAGAATATAAAATCGGTGGAAAAGATTTTAAAAGCCGTGCGCGTGCCGGTGGAGCTTGGCGGCGGCCTCCGGAATCTTCAAACAGCGGCCGGGTACCTGGCCATGGGGGTCCGGTGGGTTATTTTCGGGACGCAGGCGTGTTTGGACAGGGGTTTTATAAAGGAGCTTGTGTCGGAGTTCAAAGAGAAGGCGATTGTGGGGGTTGACGCGCGCGACGGGTTTATTGCGACGGACGGATGGACGAAGGTTACGAAGATAGGCGCCGTTGAATTTATCAAAGAATTTGAGAAACTTGGCGGGCAAACCGTGATTTACACGGATATTTCGAAGGACGGCGCGCTTTCCGGGCCCAACCTGAAAGAAATAAGGAACGTAAGCGAAGCCGTAGGTTTGGATGTGATTGCCTCGGGCGGCGTGAGTTCCCTGAAAGACCTCGAAGCGCTGATAGGCCTTAAGAAGAAAAATATCAAGGGCGTTGTGATCGGGAAGGCGCTTTATGAGAACAAATTCACGCTAAAAGAAGCTATTCAAGCATGCTCGCAAAACGTATAATTCCTTGTTTAGACGTCAAAGAAGGCCGCGTCGTCAAGGGCACGAAATTTTTGGGGCTTCGCGATGCCGGAGACCCGGTGGAGTGCGCGGTCCACTATGACAGGCAGGGCGCGGACGAGCTTGTGTTTCTCGATATCACAGCGTCCTATGAAAAGCGCGGCATCCTTCTCGGGGTCGTGCGCCGCACGGCCGAGCAGGTTTTTATGCCGCTCACGGTCGGCGGGGGTGTCAGCAGGATAGGGGATATCCGCAAGCTTCTGAACGCCGGCGCCGATAAGGTGTCGATCAATACGGCGGCCGTAAAGCACCCAAAGTTCGTACGGGAGGGCGCATCCCGATTCGGCTCCCAGTGCATTGTCGTTGCGATTGATGCCAAGCGCAAGGCAAACGGGAGGGGTTGGGAGGTTTTCACACACGGCGGGCGGAATGCGACAGGTCTTGATGCGGTGGGGTGGGCCAAAAATGTCGAGAAACTCGGCGCCGGCGAAATTCTTCTGACCAGCATGGATAGGGACGGCACAGAAAACGGTTATGACCTCGGGCTCACGCGTGCTGTTTCCGAAGCGGTCAAGATTCCCGTGATTGCCTCAGGCGGGGCCGGGAACCTTCAGCATCTGGCCGACGGGTTTACCCGGGGAAAGGCGGACGCGGTTTTGGCGGCAAGCATTTTTCATTACAAGAAATTTACGGTCAAGCAGGCAAAACTATTTTTGAAAAGAAGAGGAGTTCCGGTCCGATTATGACAGACGCTGAGTTTGATAAAATAAAAAAATCACTTAAATTCGATGCAGGCACGGGTTTGATCCCGGCAATCATTCAGGACGCGGCCACGAAAAAGGTGCTGACACTTTGTTACATGAGCGAGAGGGCTCTCAAGGCCACGCTGGGGGAGGGCTTCATTTATCTTTTCAGGCGTTCGCAGAACAAACTCATGATGAAAGGCGAGACCTCGGGCCACACGCAGGCCGTCAAGGAATTCCGCGTGGATTGTGAAGGCAAGTCGCTTTTATTCGGGGTGGAACAGAAAGTGGCCGGTTGTCATCAAGGCTACTTGAGCTGTTATTTTGAAAAAATAAAACAGGACGGATCCAAAGAGATCACGGACCCCAGGCTTTTTGATCCGAAAAAGGTGTATTGATTTTGAGCGAATGTTTCCCGACGAAAAAGGAATTCTTAAGGCTCGCCAGAAAAGGGAACCTCATCCCGGTTTACCGGGAAATTTTGGCAGACCTTGACACGCCTGTTTCCGCGTTTCTTAAAATCGGCGACCCTGTTTACTCCTATTTATTGGAATCGGTGGAAGGGGGCGAGCGTATCGCCCGCTATTCGTTTCTCGGGGGCTCCCCCTCGCTTGTTTTTAAAAGCAAGGCGCGGCAAATCACGATCCTAAGGAACGGCCTTGAAGAAAGCTTTGAGACCAAGCACGATCCGCTTACCGAGCTTGAAAAAATACTCAAGCGTTACCGCCACGTGCCGGTGAAGGGGCTTCCGCCGTTTACGGGCGGCGCCGTAGGCTACCTGGGTTATGACACGGTTCGTTTTATCGAGAAAATCCCCGATAAAAACCGGGACAGGTTCCACATTCCCGATTCGATTTTTATATTCACCGACACGCTTTTTATTTTTGACCGCCTGAGCCAAAAAATCAAAGTGGTTTCCAACGTATTCCTGGATGATTTTGGAAATGCCGAAGAAGCTTACCGGCACGCCGAAGAGAAACTGGGGCAGGAAGTCCGGAAGCTGAAATCCGTCGCGGTGCGCAAAAGCCCAATTCCGGAAACGGAGGCCTCACGGCCGCTGAAAGTCGGGTCCAATTTTACGAAGGTAGGTTTTGAAAAAGCGGTGCGTAAAGCGAAACGTTACATCCAAATAGGGGACATCTTCCAGGTGGTGCTGTCGCAGTCTTTCCGTGCGGGTGTCCGCTCCGACGCGTTTGACATTTACCGGGCGCTTCGATCGATCAATCCCTCGCCGTATATGTTTTATCTGAACTGCGGAGATTTCCAGATTGTCGGCTCTTCGCCTGAAGTGCATGTACGCTGCGAAAACGGCGAGGCCTTCTTAAGGCCGATTGCCGGCACACGCCGCCGCGGCAAGGACGCTAAAGAAGACCGGGGGCTCGAAAAGGAGCTCTTGGGCGATCCCAAGGAACGCGCCGAACACCTGATGCTCGTGGACCTCGGGCGCAATGACCTTGGCCGTGTGTGCGAATTTAAATCCGTGAAAGTCCCCGAGTTTATGGTGATCGAGCGTTATTCCCACGTGATGCATATCGTCAGCACCGTCGAAGGATGCTTGAAAAAAGGGAAAACGATTTTTGACCTTTTGCGCGCGACGTTCCCGGCCGGCACGGTTTCCGGCGCGCCGAAGGTGAGGGCGATGGAAATCATTGATGAACTGGAAAACCAGAAACGCGGGCTTTACTCAGGAGTCGTGGGTTATTTCAGCTATTCGGGAAATCTTGACTCCTGCATCGCGATCCGCACGATTTTGGTGAAGGACGGCACGGCGTACGTTCAAGCCGGCGCGGGCATCGTGACAGACTCGGTTCCGAAGCACGAATACCAGGAAACCGTGAACAAGGCCCGGGCGCTCATCCAGGCGATTGAATCGGCCGAAAATGAGGGTGTGCCATGATTTTAATGATCGACAACTACGATTCGTTCACCTACAACCTTGTGCAGTATCTGGGCGAGTTGGGGCAGGTGCTTAAAATTTTTCGTAACGACGCAATCACAATTTCGGAGATCAAAAAATTAAAACCGAGCCGCATCGTGATTTCGCCCGGACCCGGCAACCCGAAGCAGGCCGGCGTCTCGACGGAGATTATCAAAAAACTGGGAAGCGAAATTCCCATCCTGGGCGTCTGTCTCGGGCATCAGTGCATCGGCGAGGCGTTCGGCGGAAAAGTGGTGGGCGCCGGGCGTCTCATGCACGGGAAGACCTCGCAGATTTATCACAGCGGCATGGGAATTTTCAAAAATATCGATAATCCTTTTGTCGCGACGAGGTATCATTCACTTTTAGTGGAAAGAAAAAGCCTGCCGAAGACGCTTGAGATCACGGCCGAGACCCGGGAGAAGGAAATCATGGGGCTTCAGCATAAAAAACACCCGGTTTACGGCGTCCAATTTCACCCCGAATCCATCCTGACCCAGTCCGGCAAGGAAATCCTTAAAAATTTCCTGAAGCTTACTCATTAAATGAGGCTCAACGACGTTTTTTTTAAATTGGGCAAAAAAGAAAATTTAAGCCCCGTCGAAATGATTGACCTGATGCAGGCGATCATGACGGGCGTTTTGAGGGATCCGGAGATTGAGGAGTTTCTCTCGCTGCTGAGGGACAAAGGCGAGACGGCCGAGGAAATCGCCTCGGCCGCAAGAGTCATGCGCGGACACGGGTTAAAACTCCGCTCCCGGCATCCCGAACTTCTTGATACGTGCGGCACGGGCGGAGATTCCAAGAACACCCTCAATGTATCCACGCTTTCGGCGATTGCTGCGGCGTCCATGGGCGTGAAGATCGCCAAACACGGCAATCGCTCGGTTTCAAGCCAGTGCGGCAGCGCGGATATTCTGGAAGCCTTGGGAGTGAGAATTGATTTACCGGTTCCGGCCATTGAAACCTGCATTGATCGGCATAATTTTGGCTTTTTCTTCGCGCCAAAATTCCATGAGGCGGCCAAATACGCGATGCCCGCGCGAAAAAAAATCGGCGGGAAGACGCTGTTTAATCTTTTGGGCCCCTTATCAAACCCGGCCGGCGCGCTTTACCAGGTGATAGGCGTGTACGAGGAGCGGCTCGTAGAGACGTTCGCGCAAACTCTTCTGGAGCTGGGTTCGAAGCGGGCGCTTGTGGTTCACGGAAAAGACGGGCTTGATGAAATCACGATTTGTGACGATACGAATATCGCGGAGCTCGATCAAGGCAAGGTCAAGAGCTATACGGTCTCACCGGCTGATTTTCAGATCAAAAAAGCCGGTTTAGCGGACATTCAATGCCGGACAAAAGAGGAATGCAAGAATGCCGCGGTCAGGGTTTTAAGAGGGGAGCCCGGCGCGCACAGCGACATTGTCGCCTTGAACACCGGTGCCGCGCTCTACGTGGCCGGAAAGGCGGGATCGCTCAAGGAAGGGATGGACGCCGCCAAAGCGCATTTGGTCCGCGGAGCGGCCTACCGGACGCTCGAAAAAATCGCGTCGTTTACGCAAGAAATCCAATGAATCTTGATGGAATCATAAAAAATAAGAGGAAGGAAATCGCGGCGCTTAAAAGAATAAAACCCCTCCCGGTTTTAAAAAAAGAGGTTTTGCACCTGGCGAAAAAGAAACCCCGTTTTCTCCGCGCGCTCCAAAACCGCCGCGAAGTCTCGGTGATAGCCGAAATTAAGAAAAAATCACCCTCAAAAGGGGTGCTGAGAACCGGCTTTAATCCCGTGAAAATAGCTAAAAGTTTCGAGAAGGCGGGGGCGCGCGCGATTTCAGTGCTGACGGATGAAAAGTTTTTTGGCGGCTCGGCGCAGGATTTGAAAAAAGTAAAAAGGGCCGTGCCGCTTCCCCTCCTGAGGAAGGACTTTACGATTGACGAGTACCAAATCTATGAATCGCGCCTTATCGGGGCGGATGCGATTTTATTGATTGCGGCCGCGCTGACGGCGGAAAAGATAAAAAACTTCCGGAGTCTGGCCCGAAGACTGGGAATGGATGTGTGGGTGGAAGTTCATACGGAAGCGGAGCTTGAAAAAGTGCTGCCCCTCCGCCCGGAGCTCATCGGAATCAACAACAGGAACCTAAAGAGCTTCGCCGTGGATATTCGCACTACCGAAAAGCTGGCAAAACGTATTCCGAAGGGAACCCTCATCGTTTCGGAAAGCGGGATTTGGAGCCGTAAGGACATCCTGTTCCTGCAAAACTCGGGGGCCCAAGCGGTGCTTGTGGGCGAGAGCCTGATGAGGAAAAAGAACTTGAAAAAGGCGCTTTTGGAACTGCGCGGAGTCGGCCGTGGTTAAGGTCAAGATCTGCGGGATCACGAATTGGCATGATGCACGCACCGCCGTGGATTTCGGCGCGGATGCGATTGGTTTTGTATTTGCCGGGAGCCCGAGGCGCGTCACTCCCAAGAAAGCAAAACAAATCATAGAAAAAATCGGTCCTTTTGTCACCACGGTCGGGGTTTTTGTCAATGAGCGCGCCGACAAAGTAAATGAAATCGCCGCTTTTTGCGGGCTTGGCGCCGTGCAGCTTCACGGGGACGAAACGCAAGCCTATACAAAAAAGCTTCGTTGTTGTAAAGTCATAAAGGCGTTCCGCGTGGGTGAAGGATTTAGCTTAAAAACCGCCTTAAAGTTTCCCGCGGACGCTTATCTTTTTGACACGAAAGTCGACGGTAAATACGGGGGAAGCGGGCAAAGTTTTGATTGGAATATCTTAAATATTGAGATCTCGAAGCTCACGCGTGATACCGAAGGGGAGTTCTCGGTTATTCTTTCCGGCGGACTTCATCCCGACAATGTGGCTGAAGCCGTTCGGGTAATCTCGCCGTATGGTGTGGACGTCTCGAGCGGCGTGGAGAGACTTCCGGGGAGCAAGGACCCTAAACTTTTGAGGGAATTTATTCGCAATGCCAAAAACGCGTAAAATTGATTTTTCAAGACTTCCGGATTCGCGCGGCCACTTCGGGCCTTATGGCGGGAAATACGTGCCTGAAACCCTGATGACGGCGCTGGATGAGCTTGAGGAGGCCTACCGGACCGCCAAAAGCGACCCGAAGTTCAGGAAGGAATTCAGCCACTACCTGAAGAATTTTGCCGGCCGCCCGACGCCGCTCACGGAAGCCAGGCATTTTGCCAAAACGCTCGGCGTGAAAAAGGTTTACTTGAAGCGCGAGGACCTTCTGCATACCGGCGCCCATAAAATAAACAATACCATCGGCCAGGCGCTTCTGACGCTTCGGATGGGTAAAAAACGCGTGATCGCCGAAACCGGCGCCGGTCAGCACGGAGTCGCGACGGCGACGGTGTGCGCGCTATTCGGCATTCGCTGTGATGTTTACATGGGACAGGAGGACATCGAACGGCAGACGCTCAACGTATTCCGCATGAAACTTCTGGGCACGCGCGTGATCCCGGTCCAATCAGGCTCACAAACTTTAAAAGACGCCGTGAACGAAGCCATCCGCGACTGGGTCACGAACGTGAAAGACACGCATTACATCATCGGCTCGGTCATCGGGCCCCATCCGTACCCCATGATCGTGAGAGATTTTCAGTCGGTGATCGGGAAAGAAACCGGCGCGCAACTGAAACAGCTGGGAATTAAGTCGCCTGACTACTGCGTGGCGTGCGTGGGCGGCGGTTCAAACAGCCTGGGGCTTTTTTCCACATTTCTTAAATCTCGGGCAAAATTGATCGGCGTGGAAGCGGCGGGGCGCGGACTGCACACCCGGCAGCACTCGGCGACGCTTTCGCTCGGCAGCATCGGCGTCCTTCACGGATCCAAAAGCGAGGTATTACAGGATAAACACGGGCAGATACAGTTGGCTCACTCGATCTCGGCGGGCCTCGACTATCCCGGCGTCGGCCCCGAGCATGCTTACCTTAAAAAAACAGGCCGCGCAGAATACGTGTCGGCCACCGATGACGACGCGTTATTAGGAATGAAAATTTTAAGCCGGACGGAAGGCATTATCCCGGCGCTTGAAACTGCGCACGCGTTCGGGTATCTCGTGAAACACAAGCCGCGCTTTGAAGCGCATGAGGTGATCGTGGTTTGTCTTTCGGGGCGGGGCGACAAGGACATGGAAAGGGTCTCAAAGGTTTTGCACCTGTGACGCGAATTGAGAATAAATTCAAACAGTTGAAGAAGCAAAAAAAGAAAGCGCTTATTGTTTTCATCACGGCCGGCGACCCGAGCCTTAAGAAGACCCAGGAGCTTATTTACGCGTTTGAGAAGGAGGGAGTCGACTTGATGGAGCTGGGGGTCCCTTTTTCGGATCCTCTGGCGGACGGTCCCGTCATTCAAGCGGCGTCCATCCGGTCGCTCGAGCGGGGCACGACGCTTGCAAAAATATTGGCGGTCGTGAAAAAGGCGCGTAAAAAGTCACAACTCCCGATCCTGCTCATGAGTTACCTGAATCCGATTCTTGCGATGGGCCCGAAGAAATTCGCGCAGGCCGCGCGCAGCTCCGGCGTGGACGGCGTGATTGTGCCCGACCTTCCTCCGGATGAAGAAAAAGACGTCCGGGAACTCATGCGTAAAGAGGCGGTGGACCTGGTGTATCTTTTGGCGCCGACAAGCACCCAGAAACGCCGTCAAAGGATCGTGAAGGCTTCCCGAGGTTTTGTCTACTATGTCTCCCTGACCGGGGTTACCGGGGTAAGAAAATCCGCCGCCACCGATGCCGGAAAAAATATTTCCGCGATTAAAAAAGAAACCCCGCTTCCCGTGTGCGTGGGTTTCGGCATCTCCGATCCCTCCCAGGCCAGGAAAATGTCGGCAGTGGCGGATGGTGTCATCATAGGCAGCTCACTTGTGAAAGCGCTTGCCGGGCATTCTCATTTGAGCGCCGAAAGTTTCGCGAAGAAATTCGTACGCCCGTTTGTAAAGGCCGTCCATGCCTAAAGCCATCATTATGGCCGGAGGGCCGGGGGAACGCTTCTGGCCCCTGACGCACAAAAAGTTTCCCAAATACCGCATTCGCTTGGACAACCGCGAATCCCTTTTACAAAAAACCTATCAAAGACTCCTTCGGGTTTATCCGCGGCGTGACGTCTATGTGGTCACGACCCGGGAGCACGCCCGGCTCATTAAATCCGAGCTTCCAAAACTTAAAAAACAGAACCTGATTGTTGAACCGATGCGCAGAAATACGGCGGCAGCCATTTATCTCTCCTGCCGCACCCTCGGGGAAAGTTTCGGCGCACGAGAGGTGGTGTCGTTCTTCCCGGCAGACCACCTGATTCGGAATGAAGCGCTTTTCCGGAAAACATTGGCACAGGCGATCTCCCTCGCCAGGCAGAAAGAACTCCTGGTGACCGTGGGAGTCAAGCCCACGTTCGCCGCCACCGGTTACGGCTACCTCGAGATGGGCCCGCCCGTGTCAGCCCGCTTGTCCGCCTACAAGGTCAAGCGTTTTGCCGAGAAGCCGGACCGCCGGAAGGCTTCGCAGTACCTGAAATCGGGCCGCTTTCTGTGGAATGGGGGGATCTTTACGTGGAAAATAGGCACGTTCATGGAAGCCATGAAAAAAACGGCCCCCGAGTTCGGGAAACGGAGCTATGCGAAACTGCCCAAGATTTCCATCGATTACGCGCTGCTTGAAAAAGCCGGGAACCTGGCGGTGATCAGGACCCAGATGGATTGGTGCGATATGGGAAGCTGGGACATGTTTCATGAGAAGGCTCTCCGTGACAAACACCATAACCTCGTGCACGGGATCTGCCATTACGACCAGACCCGGAAGTCATTGATTGTGAATCATGGCCGGACACCGATCATCGCGCTAGGGGTGACGGATCTTATTGTGGTCCAGACCCAGCGCGGCACGCTGATCTGCAAGAAAGGTTTTTCCGAAGAAGCCGCGCTTCTTTCACGGCGGCTTTGACGTATGCGATGAGGATCCTTGCACTTGATTTCGGAGAAAAAAGAATCGGGGCGGCCGTGTCGGACCCTCTGGGCTTTACGGCGCAGGGCTTGGAAACCATTGAAAATAAGGGCAAACAGAACGTGTTTCAGGCGCTTAAGGAGCTCTGCAGGGAAACCAACGCCGAAGAAATGGTGATTGGCCTTCCGGTGAACATGAACGGCACCGTCGGCCCTAAGGCCAAGCAGGTTTTGGATCTTGTCCCCGAACTTCAGAAGGAACTGGGGATTCCCGTGAGCACCTGGGACGAACGTCTTTCAAGCCGCCAGGCCTTGAGGCTCATGATCGAGGAAGGCCTGTCGAGGGTTAAACAAAAGAAACAAAGCGATCAACTGGCCGCCATGATCATTCTCCAGGGTTATCTCGAATCCAAAAGACCCAAAAAGTGAAATACGAAACCGCAAAATTGCCGAACGGTGTCCGCGTGGTGGCGGCGCCGCTTGCCGGAAGAAAATCGGCGGCGCTCGGCATCTGGGTCCACGCCGGAGGCCGCGACGAATCCGAAAAGCTGAACGGGGTCGCGCACTTTTTGGAGCATTTGGTGTTTAAAGGCACCTCCCGCCGCACCGCCAAGGAAATTAAGGAAGCTATTGAAGGCGTGGGCGGAAGCCTCAACGCGTTTACGTCCGAGGAATACACCTGTTTTCTCTCCAAAACGTCCGAAAGACATTTGGATCAGGCGTTCGACGTCTTGTCCGACATGACGTTAAACGCCTTATTGGAACCGAAGGACATTGAGAAGGAGCGCGCGGTGATCATGGAAGAAATTAAAATGACCCAGGACCTTCCTTCGGAGCTCGTCGAGGAGGTGTTCTCGGAGCTTATCTGGCCGGGCCATGCGCTGGGACGGCCCCTGGCAGGAACGCTTCAGTCCGTGGGAGCGCTTAAAAGAGAGGGGATTCAAAATTTTAAAAGCGAATTTTATAATTCACATTTCATTACGGTCGCGGCTTCGGGAGCCGTTTCGCTTGAAAGACTCCTGGCGCTCGCGGATCGCGCGTTTTCAAAAACCGGCCGCGCCCCCAAAAAGCGTTTGGATTCATTCAAATCCGGTCGATCCGGACGCCGTCTTAAAGTGTTGTCAAAGAAAACCGAGCAAACGCACCTCGTGCTGGGTGTTCATGCGCAGGCAAAGGAACACCCGGACCAGTACGCGCTCGACCTTTTGAGCGTGATACTCGGCGGCAACATGTCTTCGCGTCTTTTCAATGAAGTGAGGGAAGAAAAAGGGCTGGCCTATGATATCGGCTCCACGGTCAGACGCTATCACGATACGGGTGCTTTCATGGTGAGCGCAGGCGTTGACAACCGAAAACCGGAAGAAGCGCTTCGCACGATTCTTTCGGAGCTTAAGAAAATAACCCGCGAGCCTCCGCCGAAGGATGAATTAAGGCGCGCAAAGGAATTTTATACAGGCCAGATGGAACTCGGGCTTGAAAGCGCCATGAGCCACATGCTTTGGGTGGGTGAGAGCATGGTTTGCCTCGGACGCTGCAAGACGCCGGGAGAAGTGCTTGAGCGCGTTGCCAAGATAACGTCCGGGGACATCCGGCGCGTCGCACGGGGAATTTTCAAGTCCGATCGTTGTTATTTGGCGGCGGTCGGCCCGCGCGTCGACAAAATGCAAAAGAATTTCTCCAAGCTCCTTTCAGATCTCCCCTAGGGCTCACTGACCTTTGGGCTCCTCATTGGGGATCTTTAATCTGATTCCGGCATTTCCTATGGATGGGGGCAGAATTTTAAGATCCTTATTGGCTTTGAAACTGAATTACGTTAGGGCGACGCAAATTTCCGTCATTTTGGGAAAAATTTTTGCTATACTATTTGCCATTTTAGCGCTGTGGCAACGGCATTGGATGCTTCTCCTGGTTGCGGTTTTTATTTATGTATCCGCCTCCAATGAAATACGCTGCGTAAGATACGAAGAGCAAAGAAAAAGGACCGATGAATAGGCCGATAAAGATTGCGCCGTCACTTTTAGCGGCGGACTTTGCGCACCTGGCCGATGAAGTGAGGCGGGTGGAGAAGGCGGGTTGTGACCTCCTGCACATCGACGTGATGGACGGGCACTTTGTGCCGAACATCACGGTGGGGCCCTTTATAGTGAAAGCGATCCGGGGCCTTACGCGGCTGCCTCTGGATGTGCATCTCATGATCGAGCGTCCGGAACGGTACATCCAGAGTTTCACCGAGGCCGGCGCGGACCATATCACGTTTCATGCGGAAGCTTGTTACGGGAATCTGCACGAGTGCGTCGAGATCGTGCATTCGCTTCACGTGACTTGCGGCATCTCTTTGAAACCCAACACTCCCTTGAGCCGCATTGAGGACCACTTGAAGGACCTGAACCTCGTGCTTTTGATGACCGTGAATCCGGGTTTTGGGGGGCAAAAATTTATGCCGGAGGTCCTAGACAAGGTGAGGAACCTGCGCTCAAAATTTGACGGGGACATCCAAGTCGACGGGGGCATCAACAAAGACACCGCCCGAGAAGCCATCAAGGCCGGCGCGAATGTGCTTGTGGCCGGGTCGGCAATCTTTGCCAGGGCCGACACCGAGCAGGCCATCCGGGATCTGAGGCCGAAAAAATGAATGCCCGGGGAGCCGCCATAAAGTTCGGGACCGACGGTTGGCGTGCACTCATGGACAAGGAATTCACATTTGAAAATGTGGAACTGGTCGCGCAGGCGTTTAGCGACTATTTAAATGAAGATTTCGGAAAGATCTCTCTCTCACGCTGCCCTAAGGTTGCGATCGGTCACGACACCCGTAAGGATTCCGAGAATTTTGCCAATACGTTCGCCCGGGTGCTGAACGCAAACGGTATCGACGTTCTTTTGTCGAGCCAAGCCTGCCCGACGCCGGCGGTCAGCTTTCAGGTGGTGGACCGAAAATACGATGCCGGAATTGTCGTGACCGCAAGCCACAACCCGTCGGGTTACAACGGCATCAAAATAAAGACGGATTTTGGCGGTTCCGCCGACAAGCGGGTCACGGATGCGGTTGAGAGATGGATAGGAAAAAGCCCCGTCAAGAAGAAGACGTTTTCGCCCGGGAACCCAAAGATCGAAAATTTCAACGATAAGTATCTGGCGTTTCTCAAGCAATACGTGCGGTTGGACGCCATCCGCGAAGCGCCTTATCGGATTCTGGTTGATTCGATGCATGGGGTCGGCGACGGCCACATCGAAAATATTTTGAGCGGCGGCAAGATCAAGATTACGACGGCACGCGGTCAACGCGATGTCACGTTCGGCGGAATAAGCCCCGAGCCTATTCCCCGGAACCTTTCGCAGACCATCGAGCGTATGAAGAAAAACGAATTTGAGCTGGCGGTCGTAACGGACGGCGACGCGGACCGCATAGGAGCCATCCGCCCTGGCGGCGAATTCGTTACGCCCGGCACACTCCTGTCACTCATCCTAATCCACTTTGTGGAAGATTTGAAAAGAAGCGGGAGTGTCGTCACAACGGTTTCCAATACGGCGCTCATCTACAAGGTGGCAAGGAAATTGGGATTGAAAGTCCATGAAACCCCGGTGGGCTTTAAATACATCTGTGAGATCATGCGGCGTGAAAACGTGTTGATCGGCGGCGAGGAATCCGGAGGCATCGGCTTTCAGGATTATTTGTATGAGCGTGACGGCCTGCTCTCGGCGCTCCTTCTTATTGAAATGATGGCCATGAGAAGGCAGACGTTTGATGAAATCCTCAGCGGCGTCGAAAAAGAATACGGAAAACTCTATTATGTCCGGAGCGATCTCGTTTATCCCCATGAGCTTAAAACCAAACTCTTCGGGTACTTGGCCGCCAATCCCCCGAAAGAGCTGCAGCACCAGCGGGTCAAGGAAATCAAGAGCCAGGACGGCATGAAATTTATTCTTCAGGATGACAGCTGGCTTCTTTTTCGACTCTCGGGCACCGAGCCGATCCTAAGAGTCTATTCCGAGGCGACTTCCAGAGCGCTTGCGGAAGCGCTGGTGAACGACGGGAAAACGCTGACATTTAATTTGAAATGAAGCAATCCCACATTCGTAATTTCTCGATCATCGCGCATATCGATCACGGCAAGTCCACGTTGGCCGACCGGATTCTCGAGCACACGGGTGCCATTGACAGCCGCACATTCCACAACCAGCTTCTGGATGACATGGACCTGGAGCAGGAGCGCGGAATCACGATCAAGGCGAGCGCCGTCAAAATTAATTACCGCTCCAAAAAAGACGCCAAAATCTACACGTTGAATCTCATTGATACGCCGGGGCATGTGGACTTTACGTTTGAAGTCATGAAAAGCCTTCGCGCCTGCGAGGGAGCCCTGCTCCTCGTGGACGCGGGGCAGGGCGTGGAAGCGCAAACGGTGGCCAATCTGCACCTGGCCATGGAAAACGATCTTGAGATTATTCCCGTGATCAATAAGATTGACCTTGGCACCGCGGAGCCCGAAAAAGTAAAAAAACAGATCCATAAGTTTCTGGGCATTGACGAGCATGAAATCATCCTGGCCAGCGCCAAGATGGGGATCGGAATCACCGAGATTCTGGAACGCGTGGTTGAGAAGATCCCGCCTCCCGAAGGCGACCCGGGCAAACAACTCCAGGCGCTGATCTTTGATTCGCAGTATGACGCCTATCAGGGCGTGATTGTGTATCTGCGCGTTTTTAACGGGGTGCTGAAGAAGGGGACGAAGATCAAGATGTTCGCAAGCGGCAGGAGTTATGAGGTGCTGGGCATCGGGACTCTCACGCCGAAACCAGTCCCTTGCGAATCCCTGGGTCCGGGCGAGGTCGGTTATCTTGCCTGCAACATCCGAAACGCGAAGGAAGTGGAAAACGGCGACACGGTCACCGACGCGCTTAATCCCGCCCAGGAAGCGCTGCCCGGATACAAAAAAGTGCGGCCCCTGGTGTTCGCCGGCATCTACCCGGTGAACTCGGCGGATTTTCAGGCGCTCAAAGACGCGATGGAGAAGCTTTCCTTGAGCGACTCTTCGTTTGTCTATGAGATAGAAAACTCGGCCTCCGTCGGTTTTGGTTTCCGGTCCGGGTTCCTCGGGCTTCTCCACATGGAAATCGTGCAGGAGAGGCTTGAGCGGGAATACGGCATGAATCTTGTGATCACGACCCCGAGCGTCGTATACAAGGTCCGGAAAACCGGCGGGGATGTCGTGGAAGTGGACAATCCCTCCAAAATGCCCGATCCGAGCCAGGTCCAGGCGATCCTGGAGCCGCATGTAGACGCCACAATCATCGTGCCTCAAAACTGCATCGGCACGATCTTTGAGCTCTGCGAACGGCGGCGCGGCAAGTATGTTTCCACCGAGCACATCGACGAAGAAAGAGTGAAGATTGTTTATGACTTTCCGCTGGCGGAGATCATCGTGGATTTTTATGACCGCATCAAGTCCCTATCGAAGGGCTACGGGTCGCTCGATTATGAGGTCAAAGGCCACTGCGAGAGCGATGTCGTGAAACTGGATATTCTAATAAACTCCGAAATTTGCGACTCCTTCAGCTCCATGGTCCACAGCGAGAAGGCGTCCTTGAAGGGACGCTCACTTTGCGAAAAATTAAAGGAGCTTATCCCGAGGCAGATGTTCGAAGTGGTGATTCAGGCGGCTATCGGGGGCAAGATCATTGCGCGTGAGAGCGTGAGGCCGATGGGAAAGAACGTGACCAGCAAATGCTATGGGGGCGATATCACAAGAAAAAGAAAACTTTGGGAAAAACAAAAGGAAGGCAAGAAACGCATGAAGCAGTTCGGAAAAGTGGAAATACCGCAGGAAGCCTTCCTCGCCGCGTTGAAAATAGAATCGTAGGGGGCAGGGTGAAGATCGCTAAAGAAATTGTCATCCGGGAGCTGAAAGAGTGGGCGCAGTCGATTGCCGTGGCGCTCGTGCTGACACTGATTATCCGCACTTATGTGATTCAGGCGTTCAAGATCCCGTCCGGCTCGATGAGGCCTACGCTGATCGAGGGGGACAAGCTGTTCGTCAACAAGTACCTCTACCGGTTTGAACCTCCCAAGCGCGGAGATATCATTGTTTTCAGGTACCCGAAAGACCTGAAGAAGGATTTCATTAAAAGGCTCGTGGCCTTTGAAGGCGAGACCGTGGAAATCAGAGACGGCAAGATCTACGTGGACGGCAAGAAGTTGGACAGCCCCGAAACATTCGGTAAATTTTATTACTACAACCATGACCCTTACGGGAATCCGGATGAAAAGATCAAGGTTCCCCAAGGCGCCTTTTTTGTTTTGGGCGACAACAGCGCCAATTCCCAGGACAGCCGTTTCTGGGGTTTTGTTCCGAAGAAAAACATGGTGGGCAAAGCGATCTTCCGCTGGTGGCCTCTCAACAAACTAGGGACCTTGAAATAAACCAAGAGAATTATGAACCTTCCCAACAACATCAGCCTTTTCCGGATACTCCTTGTGCCGGTGTTTGTCATACTTCTTTCTTATCACTCTCCGGAAAGGCACTTTTTCCATTCGGCGGGCGTTTTTGTGTTTCTGGTGGCTTGCGCGACTGACGGCGCCGATGGTTACCTGGCAAGAAAGCTGCAACAAAAAACTACACTC
>Ga0155276_136_pt1 | contig 94477 bp, 104 predicted proteins | sample RifCSPhighO2_02_FD_106244 | JGI IMG/M metagenome (GOLD analysis project Ga0155276, IMG submission 106244) | Omnitrophica bacterium RIFCSPHIGHO2_02_FULL_51_18 | reverse complement strand
GGATCCCATCGCGGATAAGCTTCTTCTTCTGAGCGGCTTTTTTTCCCTGTCGCTAATGCCCAATCTTCCGGCGTCGATGCACATCCCGGCGTGGGTGGCGATTCCCGTGATTGCGCGGGACATCATTATCCTGATCGGCTCCACGATGATCTTTTTGTTGACCGGCGGGTTAAAAGTTGAGCCCCTTTTTATCGGGAAGATTACCACGGTGTTTCAAATGTTGACTCTTTTTTTCTCGCTGATCGTGGCGCCGGAGCCCGTGCGAGTGACGCTCTTTATCTGCACCCTCCTCCTGACCATCCTCTCAGGTGCCCGATACATTCAAATGGGCGAGAGGCTGCTGCGATGATACCTTTTGTTTTTTCGTTTCTGACAGCATTTCTTGCAGGTGCTTTTCCGACCGCCTACCTGTTTGTCAGAGGCTTGAAAGGCGCGGATATCCGTGAACACGGAAGCGGCAATGTGGGCGCCACCAATGCCGCCCGTGTGTTAGGCAAAAAGATCGGAATCCTGATATTCGCCATTGACTTTCTGAAAGGGCTCTTACCGGCACTTGTTCTGGCACGGTTTACCGCACCTGTGTTTAACCTTTCGTATCCGGAACTTGTGGAATTTATCGGTTTCGCCTCCATCCTGGGGCACATTTTTACGCCGTTTCTCGGAGGAAAAGGCGGCAAGGGGATTGCCACAGGCGCAGGCGCCATATGCGCGGGTTACCCGCCTATTTTCGCTCTTATGGCAATGGTTTGGTTTCTGGCGCTTTTTCTTTCGAGGAAAACGATCTCGGTCAGTTCCTTAACGGCCGCGGGCTCGTTTATTCTATTTTCTGTCATGCTCAAATGTCCCTCAACCATCGTCAGTTATTCCATCCTCCTCTTTTTACTTGCCTTATGGACGCATCGGTCCAATATTTATAGGCTGTTTCAAGGGAATGAAATCAATCCTAATTAATAGAATAAAGATATAGATATAATTGCTCAGTAATTTGTATTAATTAGCGTAGGCATGTATACTCCTACCAGAGCTCCTTTTTTTAGGAGGCTTATTTAATATATTTAATATCTAGTATTGGATGTGAAAATGAGAGAAGTGCTGATTAAATCTTCAACGTCAACTAACCATCATCGAAAGAATCTCTCCATTGTGGAGATTATCGACATGGAGGGCTTTGTGGCCAAAGCCGAGAAGAAGTACGTGTATTATGTCTCGGAGCAGAATGAAATCCGCGATCCCGAGCAACTGAAATACTGGATGAATAGCCAGTCCCAAAACTTTCAGAAAAAGGACCGCCACGTCACGATTCGCAAAATCTATGACCAGAAAACCGGCATCGGCCAGATGCTCTACCGTGTGATCGGAAGCTTTTATGTGGTGCAGGACCTGCATATCTTTGCCGTCGTGTTCATGCACAGCATAAAATACGATATGGTCTCCGGCCAACACCTCCCGTCTTAAAACACGCTAATCCATTTTGGTGTTACACGCTAATCCATTTTAATTGACCGCTGAAAGCCGCTTTGTTATACTTACTGCTTTCACTAAATAAACCATCAAATTTTCTTAACTCCCGATGCTATATAAAGATACAAAAATAAGTGTTTTGGGCGACGGCGGTTGGGGCACCACATTGGCGCTTCTTTTGGCGGAGAAAGGTTATGGGGTCCGGCTGTGGGGAGCGTTTCCTAAATACACCGAGGAAATAAGCCGCAAAAGAGAAAATATAAAATTTCTTCCGGGTTTCCGGATCCCCGAGTCCGTGCATTTAACCTCTGACATTCAGGAGGCCTGCAGGCATGCGGATATGGCCATCCTGGCGGTGCCGGCGCAGTTTATGCGCAGTGTCTTGAAGAAAGTAAGGAAAGCAAAAGAGAGGCCTCTTTCCTATGTGTCAGTGGCAAAGGGGATCGAGAAAAAAAGTTTGAAAATAATGTCCGAAGTGGTTAGAGAAGAGCTTGGCCGTGTCCCTCTGGGCGTGATCTCCGGGCCTTGCATTGCCCGGGAGGTTGCGTGTAAAATGCCATCGGCGGCCTCCGTCGCTTCGAAAAGCCCCGAACTTTTAAAAAAAATCAGGAAGATTTTTGAAACCGACAGCTTCACGCTGTTTGAAAATGACGACATAGTCGGTGTGGAACTCGGGGGATCGATCAAAAACGTTATCGCCATCTGTTCGGGCATCGTGGAAGGCCTCGGATTCGGATCCAATACGCGCGCGGTCTTATTCGCCCGGGGCGTTGCCGAAATGGCAAGGCTCGGGCAGGCGATGGGCGCTCAGCGTGAGACTTTCATGGGTTTAAGCGGGCTCGGAGATTTGGCGACCACGTGCTTAAGCCCCCAAAGCCGCAATCGCTGGCTCGGCGAAGAAATCGGCCAAGGCCGTGCCTTAAAGACACTTTTAAAAGGCACCGAAATGATTGTGGAAGGCGTCGCGACGGCCGAAGCGGTTTATCAGCTGGCCAAAAAACACAAAGTGTCCATGCCGATTTCGGAAGCGGTTTATCATACTTTATTCAGGGGCGAAGACCCACGGCAGGCGGTCAAAGCGCTGATGCGGCGCGAGCCTTATCGCGAGAACCAATGAAGAACATAAAACTTAAACGGGGCGTGGCCCAGCTTGGTCTAAGGCGCTACCTTGGGGTGGTAGAGATCGAGGGTTCAAATCCCTCCGCCCCGATAATTTAAATGATCAAAACTTCACCAATCAAAACGATTCATGTGGGAATTCTCGGACTTGGCACCGTGGGAAGCGGCGTGTACCAAATCCTCAAGTCTCACGCAAAGAGTATCGAAGAAAAATCAGGTTTGCGGTTTTTCATCAAAAAAGTCTGCGTGAAAAATCCCGCTAAAAAACGCCGGCCCCGGGTGCCGCGCGGGATTCTGACACGGCGGCCTTCGGACCTCTGGAAGGACCCCGCGATTGACATTGTCGTTGAGCTCATCGGCGGGATTCATCCCGCTAAAGAAACGATCTTAGAGGCGTTTCGCCACGGAAAACATGTGGTAACCGCCAACAAGGCGTTACTGGCGGAAGAAGGCAGGATTCTCTTTCAGGAAGCGGCCGCTCATCATAAAAAATTGGGTTTGGAAGCCAGCGTCTGCGGCGGAATCCCTATTATCAAATCGTTGACCGAAGGTTTGGCTTCCAACCGAATCTCCCATTTCTTGGGGATCGTGAACGGAACCTGCAACTATATCCTGTCCGCGATGTCGGACCGCCCCTATGCGTTTGGGGAGGCGTTGAAAGAGGCTCAAGGCCGGGGTTATGCGGAGAGCAATCCGGCGCTGGATATCGACGGAGTCGACTCCGCGCACAAACTCGCGGTGTTGGCGCGTTTGGCATTCGGGGCCGAGTTTCCGTTCCGGTCGATACACGTCGAGGGCATCCGCGGACTGAAGGCCCTGGACGTGGCCTATGCCAGGGAACTGGGTTATGTGATCAAGCTTCTGGCGATAGGCAAGCGTTTAAGAAACGGGCTCGAGCTCCGCGTCCATCCGACGATGCTGCCTCTGGATCATCCGCTCTCGAACGTGCGCGGCGTTTACAATGCGGTGTTTGTGCATGCGGACCAGGCTGGCGATCTTCTCTTTTATGGCCGCGGCGCGGGGATGTTCCCTACGGCCTCGGCGGTGGTGAGCGACATCATCGACATTGCAAAAAAGATTTCACAAGACGCTGACGTGGAGCCGCCGGCCTTCAGTTGGGTGTCCCGGCAAAAGGTACTGCCGATCGGGAACGTCGTTTCCCAGTATTACCTGCGATTTCAGGTGGCGGACAAACCGGGCGTCTTGGGGCGGATCGCTCAGAGCTTGGGCAAGCACGGAATTTCCATTCTAAGTGTGCATCAGAAAGAACCGCTTTCCACCCGGTCGGTTCCCGTCATCATCCTGACTTATGAGGCGCAGGAGAAGAATTTAAAATCCGCGCTTTCGGAAATCAACAAGGCCAGGGATGTCCGAGAAAAAACCGTCGTGATGCGGGTCGAGAGATGATTTGGCGCGGGATTATCGAAAGATACAAGGACTATCTCCCGGTAAGCCCTAAAACACCGGTGGTCACTTTGAATGAGGGAAACACGCCGCTCATTTTCTCGGAAACGCTGTCGCAGAGGCTGGACGTTTTGGTTTATTTGAAATATGAGGGCCTGAATCCGACGGGTTCGTTTAAAGACCGCGGCATGACGATGGCGATTTCAAAGGCCAGGGAGGAAGGCGCCAAGGCCGTGATCTGCGCTTCGACCGGCAACACCTCGGCGTCCGCGGCCGCGTATGCGGCAAAGGCGGGGCTCAAGTGCGTCGTCTTGATTCCGAACGGCGCGATTGCGCTCGGGAAACTGGGCCAGGCACTCATTCACAATGCACAGGTGCTGGCACTGGACGGAAACTTTGACGAGGCGCTTTCGATGGTGAAACAGATTTCGTCCCAATACCCGGTCAAGCTCGTGAATTCGTTAAACCCCTACCGCATCGAAGGGCAGAAGACGGGTGCTTTTGAAATCTGCGACCAGTTGGGGAAAAAAGCGCCCGAGTTTCATGCGATTCCGGTGGGGAACGCGGGGAATATCACGGCCTACTGGAAGGGCTATAAGGAATACTTCGGGAAAAAAGAAGTGGCTTCCAAACCGGTGATGCTGGGTTTTCAGGCGGAGGGCGCGGCGCCGATCGTCAACAAAAAAATAGTGCCCGAGCCTAAGACGATTGCGACCGCCATTAACATCGGAAATCCCGCCAGCTGGAAGGCGGCCGAGGCGGCGCGCGACGAGTCCGGCGGCGTGATTGATTCCGTGACGGATGGGGAGATTTTGAGCGCTTACGAACTTTTGGCTAAAAAGGACGGTGTATTTGTGGAGCCTGCCAGCGCAGCGAGCGTGGCAGGCATCTTAAAACTTTCAGGGCAAGATTATTTTAAAAATAAAAAAGGCGCCACGATCGTGTGCGTGCTGACGGGACACGGCCTGAAAGACCCGGACCGGGCCCTTCAGACGGTCCGGGAGCCTCAAAGGGTGCCTGCGAAGCTCGAGGCGATATGGGAAGCAATAAAATTATGAAATACATTGTCCTGGTTTGTGAAGCCGTCACGGATGATTCCCTTGAGGAGTTCGGGGATCGCACGCCGCTGGAGCTTGCGAAGAACCCGAATTTGCAGGCATTGGCCAAGAAAGGCCTGGTGGGTTCCGCCGTGTTCACGTCCCATGAACTGAACCTAAGCCGCGACGTGGCCTCCATGGCGATTTTAGGGTATGACCCCGAGGAGTTTTACACGGGCATCGCGCCGCTGGAGGCGCTGGCAGCCGGGATCGCGCAGTCCGACAATGAAATGGCTTTCCGCTGCGACCTCGTGACCGTATCGGAAGAGCTTTTGGTGGACGTGAGTGCCAGCTTCATTTCGCCGACGGAGTCCTCGCTATTGATTGAAGAGCTGAATCGGAAGCTCTCGAGCGCTCAGGTTAAGTTTTATCCCGGCGAAGGGTATAAGAACATTCTCATGATCAACGATCCCGAGAGGGTTGACAGTCTGGATGAGCTTGAATGCGTGCCGCCTGCACAGCTGATTGGGCAGAAATTTGCAAAATACCTGCCCAAGGGTGAAAGCGCCTCAGTACTCACGGATCTTATGGACCAATCCAAGGAGGTACTCGAGCATCATGAAATCAACCGGGTCCGTATTGACCTTAAAGAAAATCCCGCGAATATGATCTGGCCCTGGGGGCAGGGCCGGCGGCCCAAGCTTCCGGGTTTCAAAGAGCGCTTTCATTTGAGCGGTGCGGTGTGCTCCGAAGCTGAGTTTGCGCAAGGGTTGGGGATTTCGGCGGGCTTCGCGGCGTTGAAAGAGCTGGAAACGGCCATTCGGAGCAAGGATTTTGTGTTTGTGTATGTTCCGGCAAGCCAGGCCCAGCCGGACAGTGATCCTATAAAATCCAAGGTCCGGCTCATTGAGTATTTTGATTCGCAGATTGTCGGGGCTGTGGTAAAAGTTTTAGAAGGACTGGGGGAACACAGGCTTTTGGTTTGTACGGACGTCGCCACTTCCCGCTCGAAGAAGTCGGCCATTCACGGCCCGGTGCCGTTCTTAATGGCGGGGCACGGGATTGAAGCGGAAGAGAACACAGGTTTCAATGAAAAATTCATGCGGCAGAGCAGACATTCTTTCAAAGAAGGTCATAAATTAATGGCGGCTTTCTTGAAATGACCCCACCACCTCTTTCAGCGCCGCTTCGGCGGTCAAAAATCCCAATGCGGCGCTCAAATCCGCCTTTGGCGGATTTATTTATTCTCCGAATAATGAAAGAGGTGGTGGGGTGAGCTTGATCGTACAGAAATTCGGGGGGTCGAGCGTCGCGAATCCCAGCCGGATTAAAAACGTCGCGGGCAGGGTGAATGCGTATCGTAAAAAGGGGCACCGGCTGGTGGTGGTGGTCAGCGCGCTCGGGGACACCACCGACGAGCTGTTGAAGCTTGCCGCTCAACTTACGCAGAAACCCCCGGGCCGGGAGCTGGACGTGCTGATGTCCGCCGGCGAGCAGATTTCTATAGCGCTTTTGGCGATGGCGCTCAAAGAACTCGGGTGTGAGGCCGTTTCATTTACCGGCTGGCAGGTGGGGATCCGCACGAGTTCCTCCCATACGCGTGCCCGGATTCATCACATCAATCCCAATCGCATTTTGGAGGCGCTTAAAGAAAAGAAAGTCGTGATTGTGGCCGGGTTTCAGGGCATCAACTCCTGTAACGATATCACCACACTCGGCCGGGGCGGCAGCGATCTGACGGCCGTGGCGCTGGCGAAGGCGCTCGAGGCCGACGCCTGTGAAATCTACACGGACGTGGAAGGCATCTTCACGACGGACCCGCGCCTCGTGAAAAATGCCAGGAAGATCAAGAAGATCAGTTACGAAGAAATGCTCGAGCTAGCTTCCTCCGGCGCGCAGGTCATGCAGTCGCGCTCGATTGAAGTAGCCGGCAAGTATGACATTCCGCTTCATGTCAGAAGCAGTTTCAAAAAAAACGAAGGCACATGGATTGTGAAGGAGGCTAAATTAATGGAAGATGTTTTGATCCGCGGCGTATCCGTCAACAAGAATGAGGCGAAGATTTCCGTGCGGGGCGTTCCGAACCGGCCCGGAATCGCGGCCGGCATTTTCAAAACGCTTGCCGACAAAAGCATCAATGTGGACATGATCATCCAGAACATCGGAAAGTCCGCCGCGAACACCGATATTTCATTTACGGTCCCGAAAGGCGATGCCCACAGCGCCGTGCGGGCACTCGAAGCGGTCTCAAGAAAAATCGGCGCGAAAGAGATTCTTATGGACCCCCATATCGCCAAGATTTCGGTGGTCGGCATCGGCATGAGAAGCCATGCGGGCGTGGCCGCGGCGATGTTTGAAACACTCGGTAAAAACAAGGTCAATATCGAGATGATCTCCACGAGCGAAATCAAGATTTCCTGCGTCGTCAAGCAAGCCGATGCGGAGAAGGCCGTCAGGCTCTTGCACGACAAGTTTAAACTTGGAAAATAATTGTCATTTGGTTCTTGCTTGCGCGAAAGTGACACAATGACTCAGCGAAAAATTCAGGTTTATGACACGACGTTACGGGACGGTTCACAGAGCGAAGGGATCTCCTTTTCCGTGCAGGACAAGCTTCTCGTCGCCCAGAGAATTGATGAGCTTGGTTTTCATTTCATTGAAGGCGGCTGGCCGGGCGCCAATCCCAAGGACATCGAATTTTTTAACCGGGTCAAAAAAATAAAATTAAAAAATTCCCAGATCGTCGCGTTTGGTTCAACGCGCAAGCCGCATACGAAAGCCTCCGAAGACGATAATCTGCGCGGACTGATTGCCGCCGAAACAAGAGTCATCACGATCTTCGGAAAAAGCTGGGACATGCACGTGAAGGAAGTGTTTAAGACGGACTTGGAGGAAAATATCCGCATGATCCATGATTCCATTAAGTTTCTCAAGTCCAAAGGCAAAGAAGTGGTCTATGACGCCGAGCACTTTTTTGACGGTTATACACATAACCCGTCTTATGCCCTCAAGACGATTCAGGCCGCGATGGAAGCCGGCGCTTCGGTTTTGGTGCTTTGTGATACCAACGGCGGCAGCCTGCCGTCCAAGGTCGGAAAGATTGTTTCCGACGTGCACGCGCATTGGGGGCATCCCCTCGGCATTCACACGCACAACGACTGCGGGGTTGGCATCGCGAACGCGGTCGCGGCCGTGGAGGCCGGCGTCACGCAGGTGCAGGGCACGATCAACGGTTTTGGGGAACGCTGCGGAAATCCGGATTTACTGTCCATCGTCGCCAATCTTCAGCTGAAACTCGGGTTTTCCTGTCTCGCGCCGCAAAAACTCAAAGAGTTTACGGAAGTTGCAAGGTTCGTGAGCGAAATCGGCAACATGCTGCTGCCCAAAAACCAGCCTTATGTGGGCCAAAGCGCTTTTGCGCACAAGGGGGGCGTGCATATCAACGCGGTGATGAAGAATCCGGAAACCTACGAACACATTGAGCCTTCGGTGGTGGGAAACCGCCGCCGGTTTCTCGTGTCGGAGCTTGGCGGGAAAACCAACATCATGCTGAGGGCGCAGGAACTCGACATTGAATTAAAAAAAGAATCCCCGGAAACCCGTAAAATCCTTCAAAGGGTCCAGGAAAAAGAGAACGAGGGTTACCAGTATGAATCCGCCGAGGCCAGTTTTGAGCTCTTGATTCGCGAAGTGACCGGAAAAAGAAAAAAATTTTTTGAGTTCAAAAAAGTTGAAGTTCTTGCCGAAAATATTGCCGATAAAAACCCAAATGCAACCGCCAAAGTCAGGCTCATCGTGGGGAAAGAAGAGAATTATGCTCAAGCCGAGGGTGACGGCCCCGTGAACGCGCTCGATACGGCTTTGAAAAAAGCGCTGTTGCCTTTTTATCCGCAGGTGCAGGAAATTCATCTGGACGACTACAAGGTGCGTGTCGTGAATTCCGAAGCCGGCACGGCCGCCAAAGTGCGCGTGATCATCGAATCCAGGGATGATAAAAAAATCTGGACCACCGTCGGTGTTTCCAGCAACATCATTGACGCCAGCTGGGAAGCGCTTGTGGACGCGATCGAATACAAACTTATCAAACCTTACTGAGCTCAGTAACTCATGAATACCCAGAACCGCACGAACCCCCCGCCCGACGCGCTTTCAAAGGTCTACAGTCCCAAACAAGTTGAAAAGGCTTGGTACCAGCAGTGGCTTTCCAAGCGCTATTTTTCCGCCTCCTTCAAATCAAAGAAGAAGCCTTATACGGTCGTGATTCCGCCGCCGAATATCACGGGAATACTCCATATGGGCCATGCGCTCAACAACACGCTTCAGGATATTCTGGTCCGTCATAAGCGCATGCAGGGTTTTGAAACGCTGTGGGTCCCGGGCACGGACCACGCCGGGATTGCCACGCAAAACGTGGTTGAGAAATCCTTGAAGGAAGAAGGATTGTCGCGCCAGGCGCTGGGCCGGGAAGAATTTTTAAAGCGCGTTTGGAAATGGCGCGAGAAGTACGGCCATACGATCATCCGCCAGCTCCACCGAATCGGCTGTTCCTGCGACTGGGAACGCACAAGATTCACGATGGATGAAGGGCTCTCAAAGGCGGTGCGCGAAGTTTTTGTCCGGCTTTATGAGAAGGGGCTCATCTACCGCGGTAAATACATCATCAATTGGTGCCCGCGCTGCCAGACGGCGCTTTCTGACGAAGAAGTGCAGCATAAGGAAATCACCGGCCACCTTTATTATTTGAAGTACGCGATTGAGGGCACAGACCAGCATGTCACGATTGCCACGACGCGGCCCGAAACAATGCTCGGCGACACGGCGGTGGGCTATCATCCGGGGGACGAGCGTTACAGGCATTTGGAAGGCAAAACAGCCTTGCTGCCTTTATTGAACCGCCGCCTGACGATTATCCAAGACGACCTGATTGACCCGAAATTCGGCACCGGCGCGCTTAAAATTACCCCGGCGCACGATCCCGTGGATTTCAATCTCGCCGAGAAGCACGGACTTGAATACGTAAATATCCTGAATCCCGACGGCACGTTGAATGAAAATGCCGGGCCCTATAAGGGGCTGGACCGCTTTGAGGCGCGAAAGAAGATTGTCTCGGAGCTTGAAGACAGGCGGATTCTGCTTGAGATGAAGGAGCACGTGCATGCGGTCGGACACTGTTATCGCTGCCAGACCGTCATCGAACCTTATTTGTCGCCCCAGTGGTTTGTGCGTATGAAGTCTTTGGCAAAGCCCGCGATTGCGGCTGTCAAGGAAGGAAAAACCACGTTTACGCCGAAGCGCTGGACCAAGGTGTATCTCGACTGGATGAACCATATCAAGGATTGGTGCATTTCCCGTCAAATCTGGTGGGGTCACCGCATTCCGGTCTGGACCTGTGAGTCTTGCCGCTCAAAAGGGACTCCGCCTAAGACCCCCAAGGATTCAAAAATTTATACCGAACCCGGCATGGTTGTCTCCCGCGAGACGCCTAAAAAATGCCCTGTTTGCGGCAACGCGGAACTTGTGCAGGACCCGGATGTGCTCGATACCTGGTTTTCTTCCTGGCTTTGGCCGTTCTCGACCCTGGGATGGCCCGAGAAAAGTGAGGAGCTTAAGTTTTTTTACCCAACCTCGTGCCTTGTCACCGGTTATGAAATTATATTCTTTTGGGTCGCCCGCATGATGATAGCCGGACACGAATTTATGGGTAAAGAGCCTTTTAAGGAAGTCTACATCCACGGCATCGTGAGGGACCAGACGGGTGCGAAGATGTCAAAGTCACTCGGGAACGCCGTCGACCCCATTCACATCATCGACGAATACGGCGCCGACGCGCTCCGCTACGGAATCATTTCAATCACGGCGGAGGGGCAGGACGTGTACGCCTCCAAGGAAAAATTTGAGGTGGGCCGGAATTTTGCGAACAAGGTATGGAACGCGTCGCGGTTTGTGATCATGAACCTGGATAAAAAAATAATTCACTCCTGCCTTAAAAGCAATCAAGCGCCAAAAATCACGCTGCTCGGCCCATTTGACCGCTGGATCTTAAGCCGCCTGAATCAAACCATCTTCAACGTGACCGACAGCCTGGAAAAACTGAGGTTTAATGAAGCGATTTCCACGCTGTACGATTTTTTCTGGCACCATTTTTGCGACTGGTACGTGGAACTGGCCAAGCCCGGCATCCGATCCGAGGGAACGCAGTGGACGCTCTGCGAGGTGCTCGATAAAACGCTCAAGCTCCTGCATCCTTTCATGCCGTTCATCACCGAAGAAGTCTGGCAGAAGATCCCCCATAGGGGCGAATCGATCATGACAAGCGCGTGGCCGAAGCTGGACAAGAAACGCATTGACACGAAAATCGAGGCCGAAGCGGAGCTCGTCATCAGTGAAATCCAAGCCATTCGGAACGTGCGCTCCGCCTGGCAGATCAATCCCAAGGAACGGGTGACCGTGGCCGTCAAAACTGCGCGTGACCGTGAAATGAAAATTTTGAAAAACTATTCCACTTACATCGTGCAGATGGCCAAAGTGTCCTCACTTCAGATCGGCAAAAACGTCAAGCGCCCGAAAGAATCGGCGGTTGCGAATATCGGCCGCGTGGAAACCTACGTGGTGCTTTCGGGCCTCATCGACACGCAAATGGAGCGCCAGCGTATCGAGTGCGCGCTTCTGGATGTGGAGAAAATGATCCGCGGGCTTCAGGGGCGCCTCCGGAACGAGGATTTCGTGAAGAAGGCACCGAAGGAAATCGTGGAGCGGGAGCAGAGGAAAGCGGAAGAACTCGAGAACCGCAAGAAACGCCTCTTGGAAAACCTGAAAGTTCTCACCTACTGAGGTTTCATTAAATAATGCTTCAAACAAGCCAGATTGACCCACTCGTAAAACTCGCGTTGAAGGAGGACGTGGGATCGAGAGACATCACCACCTCCTCGATCATTCCGAAGAACCTCTCGGTCAAGGCCGATATCGAATTCAAACAGTCCGGCGTTTTGTGCGGCATTCAGATCGCCGAACGCGTGTTCCGTCTTACCGATGAAAACCTGCGTTTCCTTCCGGTGGCGAGGGACGGGGAAAGAATCGAAAAAAACCGGGAAGTGGCCTACCTCGAGGGCTCGGCCGCGGCGCTCCTCATTGCCGAGCGCACGGCGCTCAATTTCCTGGCGCATCTTTCGGGAGTCGCCACACGCACGCGTGAATTTGTGGAAAAGGTGAAAAATACGCAAGCCAATATCCTCGACACGCGCAAAACCACGCCGGGCCTGAGACTATTTGAAAAGTATGCGGTCGCCACCGGCGGCGGCATGAACCACCGGATGGGACTATACGACCAGGCGCTCATCAAAGACAATCACTTAAGGATTCTTCGCAAGGAACCGATCGCCTCGGCGGTTTCGAGGCTTAAGAGTTCTGTTTTAAAGCGCACAATCATCGGCGTTGAAGTAAAAAACCTCATGGAACTCAAAGGAGCCCTGAAAGCACCCGTTGATTACATCCTGCTGGACAATATGAAGGTCGAAATGGTGCGCGAAGCGGTGAATTTAAGAAAAAGAGCGCAAAGCAAGGTTCTTTTCGAGGCCTCAGGCGGCATCACGATTGACAATGTGCTCGACTACGCCGAGACCGGCGTTGAAAGAATCTCCGTGGGTGCGCTGACGCACCACGCGCTTTCGATTGACATTTCGCTGGATATCGTAGGGTAAAGATAGCGTAGAGCGTTTAGCGTGGAGCGTAGAGACAGAGATAAGAAGTACTTTGATTTTCTTATACGCTCTACGCTAAACGCTAGAAAAACTTATGAATTTTAAAATCCGCTCAAAAATGACCCCAAAAGGGGACCAGCCTCAGGCTATTGAAAAGCTCACGAAAGCCCTCGCCGCCGGCGAGCGCTATCAGACGCTTTTGGGCGTCACCGGCAGCGGAAAAACTTTCACAATGGCGCACGTGATTGCCCGCTTAAACCGTCCGACACTCGTGATGTCCCACAACAAGACGCTTGCCGCTCAGCTGTACAGCGAATTCAAAGACATCTTCCCGGAAAATGCGGTGGAATACTTCGTGAGCTACTACGATTATTATCAGCCCGAGGCTTACCTCCCGGTCACCGACACCTATATCGAAAAAGATTCCTCCATCAATGAGGACATCGACCGCCTGAGGCTTCGCGCGACGAGCTCGCTTCTCTCACGGCGGGACTGCCTCGTCGTCGCCTCCGTATCGGCTATTTACGGCCTGGGTTCGCCGGCCGAATATTCGGAGTTTTTGGTGTTTGTGAGGTCCGGGCAGGCATTTCCGCGCGAGGAGCTCTTAAGAAAGCTTGTGGATATCCAATACCAGAGAAATGACATTGATTTCAAGCGCGGCACGTTCAGGGTCCGCGGAGACGTGGTGGAGGTCTTTCTGGCCTATGAAGAGACCGCGATCCGCATTGAATACGAGTGGGATGAAATCAAAAGGCTTTCGCGCATGGATCCACTGACCGGAAAAACGCTTCACACGCTTGAATCCAGCGCCATTTATCCGGCCAAACACTTTGTAACCACCGAAACAAGGCTTACGCGCGCTTTGCCTGGCATTGAAAAAGAGCTTGAGGAGCGTTTAAAAGAGCTTCACTCACAAAATAAGCTTCTGGAGGCCCAGCGTCTGGAGCAAAGAACGCGCTATGACATGGAAATGATGCGCGAGCTTGGATTTTGTTCGGGCATTGAGAATTATTCCCGCACCCTCACGGGGCGCGAGCCTGGGTCGCGCCCTTACTGCCTCATGGATTATTTCCCGGAGGATTTCCTGACCGTGATCGACGAATCGCACATCACGGTCCCGCAGATCCGCGGCATGTATTTCGGCGACCGCGCCCGCAAGGAGACGCTCGTCGAATACGGCTTCAGGCTTCCGTCGGCGCTGGATAACCGGCCTCTGCGTTTCGAAGAATTTGAGGCGTTTGCCAAACAAGTGGTTTTCGTGTCGGCCACGCCTGCCGTGTACGAAGCCAAAAAATCGTCCCAAGTCGTAGAACAGATCATACGCCCGACGGGTCTTTTAGACCCGCCGATCGAGGTCCGCCCGACGAAGGGACAAATCGATGACCTCGTGGAAGAAGTGAAAAAACGCGCGAAGGACAAAGAACGCGTGATCGTCACCACGCTCACGAAGCGCATGTCCGAAGAGCTCGCGGATTATCTGAAAAGAACGGGCATCCGCGTCCAATACCTTCATTCGGAGATTGACGCGATCCAACGTGTGGAGATTTTGAGGGACCTACGGCTCCGAAAATTTGACTGCCTGGTGGGAATCAACCTTCTCAGGGAAGGCATCGATCTGCCGGAGGTTTCTTTGGTGGTCGTTCTTGACGCTGACAAGGAGGGTTTTTTAAGAAGCCAGACTTCCCTGATCCAAGTTGCGGGCCGGGCCGCCAGACACGTAAACGGCCAGGTCATCCTATACGCCGACACGGTGACGGAATCTATGAGAAACACCCTTCAGGAAACCAAGCGGCGCCGTAAGATCCAGACTGAGTACAACAAAAAAAATCATATCACGCCCACGAGCATCCAGAAAGAAGTAAGGGAGGGGATCGAGGCCGTTAAAAAAGCCAGAGAAATTGTAAAGGAGACGGCGGGCCTCCGGGAGGGGGTAGAAGACGTGATGCAGGTCTTAAGCGATCTCGAGGCCGAGATGGAAGAGGCCGCACGGAGCCTCCAATTTGAACGGGCGATCTTTTTACGCGACCAGATCAAGACCCTGCAAAAGAAGCTGGAAAAAGAAAAAAGCGTGAAAATCCCCAAACACGCAAAGGCGGCATAAAATGGCCAAAGACAGCGCCGTCTTGAAATCTTTGAGGGATCAAAAAGGCCAGTTTGTCTCGGGGGAGGAAATTTCAAAAAAACTTAAAGTCTCGCGTTCCGCCGTCTGGAAAGAAATCCAGGTTTTGAAAAACCTGGGTTATGAAATCGGCGCCGGGCCGCATCTGGGGTACCGGCTTCTGGGCATTCCCGACCGCATGCTTCCGGACGAGTTGTCCGCAGGGATCAAAACCAAATTCATCGGAAGGCAGATTATTTCTTATGAAGAAACCCGGTCCACCAATGATGCGGTTTTTCACCTCGGGGAAGAAGGCTTGAAAGAGGGCGTGTGCGTATTTGCCGAGCATCAAACCCAAGGGCGGGGACGCCTCGGCCGTGCCTGGGTCTCTCCGAAGTACAAAAATATACTGTTCTCCGTCCTCTTAAGACCTGATTTGTCACCCGCAGGAGTGTCCAAAGTGACATTGATGGCAGCGGTGTCGGTGGTAAAGACGCTGCGGTTATTGACAGGACGCCGTTTTCATATCAAATGGCCGAACGATGTTTTGTTCCATGAAAAAAAACTTTGTGGTATTTTGACAGAAATGAGTTCTGAGCCGGACAGGGTCAATTTTATCGTCGTCGGCATCGGAATCAATGTCAACGCGGACCCCGGGGAACTCGTGAAAGGTGCCACCTCTCTCAAGGAAATCACGGGGACCTGGCAGTCGCGCATCGAAATCAGTCAAACGCTTCTTGAGACATTTGAATCGGACTACCTCCAGTTAAAAAAAGGGGAGTTTGAGGCGCTGGCTAAAAAATGGGAGGAGTTCTCGTCCACTTCCGGGAAGCGGGTGACCGCGACCGTGCTGGGCCGGAAAATCCATGGGACTGCGGTCGGAATCGACAAGGAAGGCGCGTTGTGGATCCGGACAGATTCGGGGCTCCAGGAAAAAATACTCGCGGGTGACGTTCAGCATGAAAAATAACCTGCTCGCGGTCGACGTCGGCAACACGAGCGTATTATTCGCCTTTTTTTCCGGAAGGAAGCTCGTAAAATTCCGCCGCGTCGCTGCCCGGCATTATAAAACCCGGGTCTTGAGTGTACTTCGCGCCCATTTTCCGCTTAAGAAAATAAGCGCGGTGGTGATAGCCAGCGTCGTGCCGCCGGTCGGCTCCTTCTTAAAGAAAGAAATCCCCAAGAAACTCGGCCTCCGGACATTGCTAATCGGCAGGGATATTCAAGCGCCGATCCTTAATAAATATAAAAACCCGAAACAAGTCGGCATGGACCGCCTGATGAACGCGTTGGCCGCCTTCCAAAAATATAAGAAAGAAGCCATTGTGATTGATTTCGGCACCGCGATCACATTTGATGTGGTCTCCCGCAAAGGAGAGTACCTGGGAGGTGTGATTGCGCCGGGCATTGAAATAAGCCTCGAGGCGTTATTCCAGCGGACGGCACTGCTCCCCAAGACCCGGCTTTTACACCCCAAAAGCATCCTGGGCGCCGATACGGTTGAAAGCATCCGGGCCGGTTGCAGCTTCGGAATAGGGGGACTCTGTGACCGGGTCGTCGATGAGATCAAAAAACATGAGCAGTTTAAGCCGGTGGTCATCGCCACCGGGGGTTACGCCAGGTTTATGTCTGATTACTGCCGTTCCATTCATAAAGTCGACCCGATGTTGACCCTTCAGGGTATCCTTTTCACCTATCAGACCTATCAAAAAAATTCAAAAAAATTCTTGACAAAATCCCGGTAATCTATACAATCTAGCCTGCTGGCACTCAAGTCAGATGAGTGCTAATGAAGCAATTTTGAACAGGAGGAATGAGAATGAGCAACGCAAAGATCCAGCCTTTAGGCGATAGAGTTTTGGTGGAGCCGCTTGAAGCTGAAGAGAAAACAACCGGGGGCATTGTGATTCCGGACACAGCCAAAGAGAAGCAACAGCGCGGGAAAGTGATCGCCATCGGCAAAGGCCGTGTGGCCGAAGATGGGAAAGTGACTCCGCTTGAAGTGAAGGTGAATGACCAGGTCCTTTTCGGAAGATATGCCGGCACCGAAGTCAAAATCGGCGCAGGCGACTACCTGATCATCAAAGAAGATGACATTTTGGCAATTCTTAAATGAGCCCGACGGAAAGCGGATAGACATTTCATCTAATTCTAATTAGGAGGAGGTTTAAAAATGGCAAAGCAGCTACTATACAGCGATGAAGCACGCCGCTCGGTGCTCCGAGGCGTCGAACAGCTGACTCGCGCAGTCAAAGTGACGCTGGGGCCCAAGGGCCGCAACGTCTGCATCGATAAGAAATTTGGCTCACCTACGATCACCAAGGACGGCGTGACCGTTGCCAAGGAAATTGAGCTCAAGGACCCTTATGAAAATATGGGCGCCGAAATGGTCAAAGAAGTTGCCACAAAGACCAGTGACAATGCCGGTGATGGAACCACCACCGCGACGGTCCTGGCCGAAGCGATCTTCCGCGAGGGCCTGAAGAACGTCACGGCCGGCGCCAACCCCATGGCCTTAAAGCGCGGGATTGAGCGGGCGGTTGAACAGGTTGTGGAAAATCTGAAGAAACTATCCAAGCCCATCAAAGGCAAGAAGGAAATCGCGCAGGTCGCCTCAATCGCGGCAAACAATGACGGCGAAATCGGCGATTTGATCGCCCAGGCAATGGAAAAAGTCGGAAAAGACGGCGTCATCACCGTGGAAGAAGCCAAATCAACCGCAACGACACTCGATGTCGTGGAGGGCATGCAGTTTGACCAGGGTTATCTTTCACCGTATTTTGTGACGGATCCGGATCGCATGGAAGCAACGCTTGAGGATGCCTATATCCTGATCCAGGAAAAGAAGGTTTCCTCGATGAAGGACCTCCTGCCGATCCTTGAAAAGGTCGCTAAGGGCGGCAAACCGCTTCTCATCATCTCCGAAGACACCGAAGGGGAGGCGCTGGCAACGCTCGTCGTGAATAAATTACGCGGCACGCTCCAAGTCTGCGCGGTCAAGGCACCCGGATACGGGGACCGCCGCAAAGAGATGTTGGGGGACATCGCGGTGCTTACGGGCGGCAAAGCGATCACCGAAGATCTCGGAATCAAGCTTGAGAACGTCCGTGTCGAAGATCTCGGCCGCGCCAAGCGCGTCACGATCGACAAGGAAAACACCACGATCATCCAAGGGGGCGGCAAAACGGCCGATATCAACGGCCGCATTGCTACGATCAAGAAGCAGATCGAAGACTCCGATTCGGATTATGACAAGGAAAAGCTCCAGGAACGTTTGGCCAAACTCGCCGGCGGCGTAGCTGTGATCAATGTCGGTGCGGCCACCGAAACTGAAATGAAGGAAAAGAAGGCGAGAGTTGAAGATGCGCTCCACGCGACCCGCGCAGCCGTGGAAGAGGGAATTGTCGCCGGCGGCGGCGTCGCGCTCATTCGTTCAAGCAAGGGGCTCGAAAAGATGGACCTTAGAGGCGATGAGCTCGTCGGCGCCCAGATTGTCAAGCGGGCTATTGATGAACCCCTTCGCCAAATCGCGTTCAACGCGGGCGCAGTCGGCGACGTTGTCGTGGACAGAGTGAAGAATGAAACGGGCAATATCGGCTACAACGCCGATAAGGACAAATACGAAGACCTGATTGATGCGGGTATTATCGATCCCGCCAAGGTGACCCGTACCGCCTTGCAGAACGCAGCTTCCATCGCGGCGCTTCTGTTGACGACGGAGTCGCTTATCACCGATCTTCCCGAGGAGAATAAGTCGGCCATGCCGGCGATGCCTCCGGGGGGCGGAATGGGCGGCGGAATGTATTAAGAGATAAAAGATACGAAAGAAACCCGGGTTTTCAACGAGAGAGCCCGGGTTTTTTGTTGTCATTTTTTAACCTAATCTGATAAAATACTTGCTTCAACCACGGAGTTTTTCATGAAAAAAACAGTCTCTTTCCTTACTCTTACCACTTTATTCTTAAGCGGTTATGTGTTTTCTGCCGAAACACTGGAGGGAAACGGCGAAGTGATCAGTTCCGACCCGGTTTATTCCCGCGTGACGATCAAGCATAAGCCCATTCAGGGTTTTGTGGGGGGCAATGAAACGGAATTTTTAGTCACCTCGCCCGGGCTTTTAAAGGGGATCAACCGACACGATCTGGTTGATTTTACGTTGGTGGACCCCAAGGGCGATGTGCGCATCACAAAAATCACGAAGACCGGGGCCGCCCAGCCGAAAGACGAGGCGTTTGCGGTCGGACAAGCGGTCCAGGACGTGCTGGTAACCGCCGGACAGGCTGCCAAGGCCGTCACGGCGCCCATTCCGGCCGTGAATCAAGTCGTGAGCGGGGCTGTGGGCGCCGCGACGGACACCACGGAGCCTGTGCTGGAAGATGCAGGGCCTGAAATCAAAAAATCATTTTAAATGAGCGCGCGACTTACGGAGCGAAGCGACGTCAAGTCGCCCGCGCGAATTTATCCTGAGGAGACGCCCAAGCGTCGACGAAGGATCTCATTAGAGAGAGATTATCTATGGGAATGTGGCTAGGGCGGGGAAGGAAAGCGCGGCGTTGCTACGGGTTTGATGAAATAGCGCTGGTGCCTGGTTTGGTGACAATCAACCCGAATGAAGTGGACACCTCCTGGCAGGTGGGGAAGAAAAAATTCCGCGTGCCGATCATCGCCTCCGCGATGGACGGGGTCGTCGATGTAAATTTTGCCGTCCGGATGTCCAAAATGGGAGGCATCGCGTGTTTAAATCTCGAGGGCGTGCAAACACGCTATGAAAATCCTTCCGAAGTCCTCAAGAAAATAGCCAACGCCAGCTTTGAGGAATCCACGCGCCTGCTCCAGGCCCTTTACAAGCAGCCCATTCAAGAAAAACTGGTCACAAGACGGATCAAGGAGATTAAAAAGAAAGGGGGCGTGGTCTGTGTTTCGAGCATCCCGCAGCGCGCTCAAATCTTCGGAACAATCGCGCAGGACGCCGGTTGCGACGTTTTTATCGTGCAGTCCACCGTGACCACCGTGCGCCACCTCTCGACGGAATACAAGACACTGGATTTCTATAAATTCTGCAAAAGGGTGAAAATTCCCGTTATCATCGGAAACTGCGTGACTTACCAAACGACGCTTGAACTCATGGACACCGGCGCGGCCGCTCTGCTCATCGGTATCGGGCCCGGCGCCGCCTGCACGACACGGGGCGTTTTGGGGTTGGGCGTGCCTCAGGTCACCGCGATTTGCGATGCGGCCGCCGCGCGTGATTTCTACTACAAAAAAAACGGAAAATACGTGCCGATCATCGCGGACGGCGGAATGAGCACCGGCGGCGATATTTGCAAGGCGTTCGCCTGCGGCTCCGATGCGGTGATGGTAGGTTCGGCGTTCGCCCGGGCCAAGGAGGCACCGGGCGGCGGCACTCACTGGGGCATGGCCACGCCCCACGCCAATCTTCCAAGGGGAACGCGCATCCACGTGGGAACGACGGGCACGCTTGAAGAGATCCTTTTTGGGCCTGCCCGGTTGGACGACGGTACTCAAAACCTGATGGGTGCGCTGCAAACCTGCATGGGCAATGTCGGCGCACAAAGTATCAGGGAATTACAGCTCACCGAGCTCATTATCGCGCCTTCCATCCGTACCGAAGGAAAAGTGTTCCAGCAGACACAACGGGTCGGAATGGGTAAATAGGTTTGAGATCTTTTTCGAAGCACACGCTGGAAAGTTTCCTAAACCGCCTCGCCTCATCCTCAATGACTCCCGGAGGGGGGAGCGCGGCGGCAATCACAGCCGCCCTAGGCACGGCGCTTCTTGAGATGACGGCCGGAATCAATCAGAAAAAGGCGTTTAATAGGCAGTTTGCGCGTCATTTAAAAAAAATAAAAAAAATACGACTTGAGTTGTTAACGCTTGCCGCCGAAGATGCCAAAGCGTTTTTAAATTTTTTAAAAGTCAGGAAAAAAGACAAAAAGAGCCGGGTCTATCAAAATGCTTTAAAAAAAAGTGCGCGGGTGCCGCTCAAAATCTGCGCGCTTTCCTGCGAAGCGCTTCGCGCCGCCCAACGTGAGATTCCCCGCACGGGCCGCTGGCTTGCGAGTGATTTGGCCGAAGCGGCCATCTTGCTGGAAGCCGCGTTTCGAGCGGGCCGGTGGAATGCGGAAATAAACTTGAAAAGCATTCAAGACCGCCGCTGCGCCGAAAAAGGGGAGGCCTGCCTTGCCAAACTTGAGAAGGATTGTTCTCGCACCAAAAATAAAATTATAAAGGACTTGGGATATGGCAGGCGCGCAGCTTCTTAAGGGACAGGCGATCGCCGAAAACTACCTAGACTCGGCGGCACGTCAAATCAGGCAGATAAAAGCCGAACATGGGGAGCTTGCGCTGGCAACGATTCAGGTGGGACGGGCTAAAGACACCGTTTTGTATTCCAGTTATCTGGGCCGGACCTTGAAAAAAATGGGTATCCGATGGGCGCCCAATCTATTTCCGGAAAATGAGTCCGAAAGCGCGGTGATCGAAAAAATCAGGAAGCTCAACGATAGTCCCCGGATCACCGGCATCCTGGTGTTTTCCCCCTTGCCCGGGCGCCTCAGTCCGACCAACGTTCTGAGCAACATTCATATCTTAAAAGACGTGGAAGGGCGCACGTTTTTAAAAAGTCACTTTGGGGTTTTTTCTCCTACGGCCAATGCGGTGCTCGCGCTGATTGAGTCCAAAATGCCGAACCTCGCAGGCAAAAAGGCCGTCGTCGTCGGCCACGGTGACCTGGTGGGAAAACCAACCGCCATTTTGCTCATGGATCGATTGGCCACCGTAACGGTTTGCCATGCCCGGACAAAAAATATAGAATCCCATATCTCCCAGGCGGATATTGTCGTGGCCGTCGTCGGCAAACCCAATATCATCAAGGGGAAATGGATCAAAAAAGGCGCGATGGTCATTGATGTCGGGGAAAATAGGGTGGCCGGAAAGCTCGTCGGCGATATTGAATTTGAGCCGGCCAGGGCGCGGGCCTCGTACTTAAGCCCGGTTCCCGGCGGCGTCGGACCCGTTACCAACGTGATGCTGATTAAAAACCTGATAACGCTCCAGAAAATCAGAGAGTCCATGAATGGAATTTGCTGAAACCCTTAAACGGCCGCGTTTTGTCGTGACCGCGGAGCTCGGTCCGCCAAAAGGCACTCGCCTTGAATCGTTCTTCAAGCAAGCGGCTTACCTGAAAAATAACGTGCATGCGGCCAATGTTACGGACCAGCAAAGCGCCTTGATGAAACTGGGCTCGATCGCCGCCTGTCACCTCTTAAAGGATTTTGGCATCGAGCCGATCATGCAAATGACCTGCCGCGATAAAAACCGCATTGCGCTTCAGTCCGACCTTTTGTCGGCGTCGGTGTTGGGAATATCCAATGTGCTGGTTTTGAGCGGTGACCCGATCACGATCGGCGATCACCCGGAAGCAAAACCTGTATTCGACGTGGACTCCGCCGATTTTATTTCAGTCATCAAGAAACTGGGCGAAGGGTTTGACATGACGGGTCATCGGTTGGACGGCGCTCCCCAATTTTGGGTGGGTGCCGCGATGAATCCTTGCGTGGATAATCTGGATGTTGAAATCGCCAAAACCCGGAAGAAAATCGAAAGGGGCGCCGATTTTTTCCAGACCCAGGGTGTTTTTGATCTGGGCCGGTTTAAAAAGTTCATGGACCGCTACCACACCGAAGGGTTTAAAGTGCCGGTGCTGGCCGGCACCCTCCTGCTTAAGTCCGCCAAAATGGCCAACTTTATGAACGAAAAGATTCCGGGTATTTTTATTCCGACTCAAATGATTAGAAGGCTTGAGGGAACGCAAGACCCCAAAAAAGAGTGCGTTCGGATCGCCTGTGAAATCATTGAAGCCGTCAAATCCCAGGTCCAGGGAGTGCATCTGATGGCCATCGGCTGGGAAGAGTTGATTCCTGATATTGTAAGTCATTCAAACATAAAGCCTTAACCCCACCAGATGAATACCCAAGAGTTTATCCGCCAAAAGAAGCGGCACAAAAAATGGGTGATGGTCACCGCCTACGACACGCCGACCGCCGAAATTTTAGATGCGGCGGGAGTGGATTTCGTGCTGGTGGGCGATTCCGTGGGAATGGTGGTGCTGGGCTACCCCACGACGACCGGCGTCACGATGGATGAGATGATTCACCATGCCAAAGCCGTAAGGCGCGGCACCCGGCGCGCAAAACTTATCGGGGACCTGCCTTTAAGCGGAATTACCAAAGGCGCCGCGCATGCGCTCGAGTCGGCCCAGCGGTTCATCGAGGAAGCCCGCTGCGACGCGGTGAAGCTCGAATGGGGAAGAAAAACCCCCGAAATTTTAAGGAAGCTCGTCCGTTATAAAATTCCGGTCATGGGGCATGTGGGCTTGACCCCGCAGACCGTGGATCCAAAATCAGGTTTTAAGGTTCGCGGTAAAAGCGCGGAAAGCGCCCTCACTATTTTCAAGCAAGCGCATTTTTTTGAAAAACACGGCGCGTTTGCGGTTCTATTGGAATGCATCCCCGGCCCTCTGTCCAGGGTCATCACAAAAACACTTAAAGTTCCGACCATCGGCATCGGCGCCGGGCGTTTTTGCGACGGGCAGGTGCTCGTGTTTCATGACCTCGTGGGCCTCTTCACCCGATTCAAGCCGCTGCACGTAAAACGATACGCGGAGGGCCGGTTGATTTTTGAAAAAGCCGTCAGCCGTTTTTCAAAAGAGGTCAAAAACGGAAAATTCCCCGATAAACGTCACAGCTTTCAAATGGATCCGAAAGAATTCAGCCGATGGGAGCGGCTGTTATGACGACCTATCTTCTCTTAACGGTTTTTTTCGGGTACTTGGCAGGCGCCGTGCTTTATTTTTTAAGCTTTGAGCTCCAAAGCGAGGCGCTTTACAGGCCCGCAAAGCTTGTCGTGTTCGGAAGCATTTTGTTCCACGGGGCGCTCTTGCCATCCTCTTTCATACAAAATCCCCATTTTTCAATCACGACGCTTGCCGAATACCTCGAGGTTGTTTCGTTTTTGATGATCGCCATTTCGTTCGCGGTCGAATGGCGCGCGAAAACGCGGTTCTTGCTCCTTTTCTCATTGCCTATTGTGCTTGTTTTTTGCTTTTTAGCGGTCCTGCTGGCCCATCAAAAACAACCGGCGGCATTGATGACGCACCTGCCGGGCTGGCTCTGGATCCACACCGGGCTCATCTTAAGCGGTTTCACGAGTTTGATTGTGTCGGTGTCCTCAGCGCTGATGTATCTCTTGCAGTCCGCGCAGCTTAAATCCAAGCACCCGGGGCCGGCGTTTTTAAAGCTTCCTTCGCTTGACACGCTGGACCGTCTGCATTTCGTGTCTTTATCGGCGGGCGTGGTTCTTTTTTCGCTCGGCATCGCCAGCGGTTTTATATGGGCCCGCCAGATGAAAGAGTTTCTGGAAATCCTGAAAGACCCAAAAGTGTCTCTCTCATTTTTGACCTGCCTCATGTACTGGACGATTCTTTCGTTTCGCTTGAGCGCTTTGCGGCGCGGCCAAAAAATCGCGATGGGCACCGTGTTCATTTTTATTTTCCTCTTCATCACGCTCCTAAGCTCGATTTACGCGCCTTCGGGTTTTCACAGGGGATTTTAGGCATGGAGATCACGGTCCTCGGCCTAAACCACAAAACCGCCCCTCTGGAAATCCGCGAGCGTTTGAGCATTCCGAAACACAAGGCCGCGGATATCTTGAAGCGTCTCGAAGCAGAGCGCATCTTTGACGAAAGAGTGCTCCTTTCCACCTGCAACCGCACGGAACTCTATGGGGTCGGCCGAAACAACCAGGAATCCGTGGTTCGCGCCAAAAAGTTTTTGAGCGACTATTCGAACATCGACCTGGCTGACTTCGAGAACAATCTTTATGTGTTTAAACAGCCGGACTCCGTGGAGCATCTTTTTTCCGTGGCCTCGGGCCTTGATTCGATGGTGCTGGGAGAAACGGAGATACTAGGCCAGGTGAAGGATGCTTACCTGGAAGCCCATAAGATCCGCCAGACCGGCAAGGTGCTGAACACCCTCTTCCAGCGCTCGCTTAAAGTCGCGAAAAATTTAAGGACTCACACGGACATCGGAGCCGGAAAAGTCAGCGTGGCGTCCGTGGCGGTGGAGCTGGCCGAAAAAATATTCGAAAATCTCCGGAACGCGCGCGTGATGATCATCGGAACCGGCGAGATGGCCGGCCAAGTCGGGAAGGCCATGGTTTCTAAAGGCGCAAAATCCATGATTGTTTCGCACCGTCATCTCGACAGGGCCGAAGGCCTGGCCCAGGCGCTTGGCGGCGAAGCGCTTTCCTATGAAGCCTATGAGGGCCGGATCAAGGAGACCGACATTTTGATTACATCCACGCTGGCTCCGTTCGTGCTCATTCAGGAAAGACAGGCGCGCGCCTGGATGCGCGCCCGGCATGAAAAACCGCTTTTCATCATTGACATCGCCGTTCCCAGAAACGTGGATGCGGCCATCGAGAAGCTGGACAACGTCTACCTGTACAATGTGGACGACTTGAAAAATATCGCTGACCAGAACCTGGCCCTCCGGAAGAGCCAGCTGGAAGAATGCTTTCGCCTGATCCACGCTCAGACCCAGCATTTCATGGGGTGGCTGTCAAAGGAGCGCTTCGTTTGAGAAAACCGGCCGCGAAGAAAGTCGTGAGAGTGGGAACGCGCGGGAGCCTGCTTGCGATGGCGCAGGCCGGTGAGATTAAAAGGAAGCTTGAAAAAAAATACCCCAAGCTTTCATTCCGGCTGGTAGTCATTCAGACCCGGGGGGATGAATTCCAAGTGGGCGTCTTCACGAAAGCAATTGAGGAAGCGCTTTTAAAAAATAGGGTGGATATCGCCGTGCACAGTCTGAAGGACCTGCCGACAGAGCTTCCCAAGGGCCTTTGCCTGGCCGCGTTTCCGAAGCGCCTGGACCCCGGCGATGTTTTGATTTCCAAGCGCCGCTACACGCTCCAGACGCTTCCAAAAAATGCGGTCGTCGGCACCGGAAGCCCCAGAAGAAAACGACAGATCCAGCTCATAAGGCCTGACCTGTGTCTCGCGGATATCCGGGGCAATCTGGACACGCGCGTTAGAAAAGTGATTCATGGAAAAAAATACGCGGCGGCGGTCGTCGCAAAGGCAGGGCTTAAACGCCTTAAAAAGTACCTGAACTTCGCCGTGCCTATTCCTTTGAAAGAGGTAATGCCGGCTGTCGGGCAAGCCGCACTTGGGATTGAAACGCGAAAAAGCGACCGCACGCTCATCCGGCTTCTCAAACCCCTCAACGACCCGCGGACAAAAATGCAGGTTTGCGCCGAAAGAAGGTTTCTCAAAGAATTAAGGGGCGGCTGCCGGGTGCCGGTCGGGATATTGTCAGAGATTCGGCAAAATAAAATCCGCATCAGAGCGGCCGTTTTTTCCACGCGCTCCGAAGCGGCCGTAACCGGAGAGATCCGAGGACCGGCTTCCCAATCCGAGAAATTAGCGGCAATCCTTGCGAAAAAACTTTTAAAAAAAGGCGCGGGCAGGCTTTTGAGGGAGGCGCGCTCATGACCGGGAAAGTCTCGCTGGTCGGCGCCGGGCCGGGTGACCCGGAGCTTTTGACGCTGAAAGCCCATCACCGCTTAAAAGAGGCGGACCTCGTTGTTTACGATACGCTGGCAAATCCCGAACATCTGAAGCACGTCAAGGCTTCGGCAAAAACCATTTGTGTCGGCAAACGATTTCGTTATCACCCCTATTCACAAAGAAGAATCAACCGGATGATTATTCAGGCTGCCCGGAAAGGCCAAAAGGTCGTGCGGTTAAAGGGCGGGGACCCTTATCTTTTCGGGAGAGGGGGGGAAGAGGCGCTTTATCTTCACCATCACAAAGTCCCTTTTGAAGTCATCCCCGGCGTCACCAGCGCCACGGCCTGTGCCGCCTACGCGGGTATTCCGCTGACGCACCGGAAACACAGCGCGTCTGTCACATTCCTGACCGGCCACAGGGCCCATGACGAAAATCTCGATTCCGTCCCATGGGATAAAATAGCCGCCTCAAAAGGGACGCTCGTGATCTACATGGGTTTTTACAATCTGGCAAAGATTGCGCGGCAGCTTGTCCGGGCCGGCATGTCCGCCGCGACGAAAGCTTGCGTGATTGAATGGGGCACGCTCCCGAAACAGCGCTCTTGCGACGGCACGCTTTCCGATATCGCGGGCAAAGTCAAAAAGAAAAAATTAAAAGCGCCGGCAATCATCATTGTCGGAGAGGTGGTTTCGCTTAAAAACCAGCTTTCTTGGTACGAAAAATTGCCTCTTTTCGGAAAAAAGATCGTTGTGACACGCACGCGAGACAAAATAGGCGCGCTCACCGACAAGTTGACAGAGCTGGGTGCGGAGGTCTTGGAATTTCCGACGATTGAAATAGCGCCCTTGCGGAACTTCAGGGAAATGGATGAATCCATACGCTCCATCTCCCGTTATGAGTGGATGGTGTTCACGAGCACTTACGGCGTCGAAGCGTTCTTTAACCGCCTCCATGGCAGCCATAAAAAAGATGCGCGCTCCTTGAAGGGGATCCGCATTGCCTGCGTGGGCCCCGAAACCGGGAAGTGGCTGGAACGGTACGGGCTTCGGAGCGATCTCATGCCTGAGCGGTTCGAAACTTCGGCGATTGTTGACGAGTTCAGGAAACAAAGGATCCCGGTTTACGGAAAAAATTTTCTCCTCGTGCGCGCTTCCGCAGCACCGCCTGAACTCGAGCAGGGGCTTAAAAAATTAGGCGCGAATGTCACACGGATCACGGGTTATCGGACAAAAATTTCCAAAACCCGCCCGAAGACGATCCAAGAGGTTTTGCTCCGGGGTTCCGTGGATTTTGTGACATTCACAAGCTCGTCAACCGTAGACCATTTTGTTAGAATACTTCGGCTTAAGAATGTCAAAAGGATTGCAAAAAACACGCGGTTTGCCAGTATTGGCCCAGTCACGTCGAAGGCTTTGAGAAGCTACGGGTTAAACCCCCGTTGCCAGGCCAAAATATTTACGATCGACGGGCTTGTGGACGCCATCCGGCATTCCGTGAAGAAAGGTCACTAGGTGAAATACCCGCTCGTTCGCTTGCGAAGGCTTAGGGAAAATCCGAAACTACGCAGTTTGATAGAAGAACATGCGCTTTTATCCAAGGATTTGATCCAGCCTCTTTTTATCGGGGAAAATTTATCAAGTCCCGCGGCCATTGCATCCATGCCGGGCCAATTCCAGTGGTCTTTCAACACACTGCTGGAAGAAGCCAAGGCGCTGGAATCGCTCGGAGTCTCTTCCGTGATTCTTTTCGGAATCCCAGCCAAAAAGGACACACGCGGGCGGCAGGCGTTTGCCAAAAAGGGGATTGTTCAACGCGCCGTCGCCGCCATTAAGAAAAAATGCCCCAAGATTCTCGTGATCGCCGATGTGTGCCTCTGTGAATACTTGGAGCACGGCCACTGTGGACACGTTCGGGACGGACGAATTCAAAATGATGCGACGCTGAAAACACTCGCCAAAATAGCGGTGTCTTACGCCGGCGCCGGGGCCGACGTCTTGGCACCTTCCGACATGATGGACGGACGAATCCTTGTCATCCGCCGGGCGCTTCAAGCCAACGGTTTTGAGCACACGCCGATTTTGTCCCACGCCGTCAAATATGCCTCTTCATTCTATGCGCCTTTCAGGGAGGCCGCCGGAAGCGTCCCGAGCTTCGGCGACCGCTCAAGCTACCAGATGAACTTTTCACAGAGCCGCGAGGCACTGCGGGAAGTGCAAACAGACCTTGAGGAAGGCGCTGACATGATTCTTGTAAAGCCCGCGCTGGCCTACGGAGATATTATTTATCAGATCAAGGAAAAATTTTCGTGCCCCGTCGGCTGCTACAGCGTCAGCGGCGAGTATTCGATGATTAAAGCGGCCGCGCGGCAGAAGTGGATCGATGAAAAGAAGTTGGTTTATGAAACGCATCTTTCGATGAAAAGGGCGGGTGCGAGCTTTATCATCAGTTACTGGGCGAAAGATATCCTAAAATGGAAAATCGCCAAATGAGTCGTGCTTGGAAAGAAGCCCAAAAACACATTGCCGGCGGTGTGAACAGCCCTGTCCGGGCGTTTAAAGCGGTGGGCGGAGAACCTGTCTTCATGGAGCGGGGAAGAGGGCCTTATCTTTTCGACCACCACAAGAAGCGTTACGTCGACTACTGCCTCTCCTGGGGCGCGATTCTTTTGGGACACGCCGAGGAGGCAACGACCCGGGCCATCAGAGAGCAGGCGCGAAAAGGCACGGGTTTCGGCACCGTCACTGAATATGAGACGGCGTTGGCCCGGGAGATTAAAAAAGCATTCCCGTCCATCGAACAGTTAAGATTCACAAGCTCCGGGACCGAAGCCGTCATGAGTGCCCTGCGTTTGGCACGCGGCGTGACCAGGCGGAAAAGAGTCGTGAAATTCGAAGGATGCTACCACGGCCACACGGACAGTTTGCTTGTCAAAGCGGGGAGCGGTCTTGCCACTTTCGGATCGCCCGATTCGGCGGGGATTCCGGAAGAGCTGGCAGCGCTTACGACGGTGCTGGAATACAACAACCTTGAGCAGTTGGAGTCATTTTTTAAAAATGCAAAAGACACCGCGTGTGTGATTGTAGAGCCGATCGCGGGGAATATGGGCGTGGTGCCCGCCCGAGAGGAATTCCTGAAAAGCTTAAGGAAAAAAACGAAACAAGCGGGAGCGCTCCTCATCTTTGACGAGGTGATTTCGGGATTCCGCGTAGGCTACGGCGGCGCACAAGAACTTTATGGAATCACCCCCGACCTTACCCTCCTCGGAAAAGTCATCGGCGGGGGCCTCCCCGTGGGCGCGTTTGGAGGCAAGAAGGAAATTATGAGCGCCCTTTCACCCACGGGCAAGGTCTATCAGGCAGGCACACTTTCGGGCAACCCGATCTCGATGGTCGCCGGCCGCGCGGTGCTTTCAAGATTGTCCAGGGAGTTTTACCGCACGCTCAATCAAAAAACCGGCGCTTTCCTGAGACAGGCGCAAGAAATACTCCGGATGAAAAAAAAGAGCGCCGTGATCCAAAGCGCCGGGTCCATGTTTAGCCTCTTTTTCTGCGGTCAAAAACCCGTCAATTTCAGCACGGTTTTGAAATCCGACACAAAAGAATTCAAGAAATTTTTCCATAAAATGCTAAAATACGGGATTTACACTCCGCCGTCGGCCTATGAGACAAGCTTTGTTTCCGGCGCCCACACGGAGCATGAATTTGAAAAAACACTGAAGGCTTTTGAAAAATGGTAAAAATTTTTAAGGCCGCATTCCGGGCTTTCTTGTCGCTCGGTCTTTGCGTGGCATTGACCGGCGCCGACTATCTGGGCCAGAAGCAAATTGAGCGCTCTCGGAATATCATGGGCACCGCGTTTACAATCACGATTTTTTACAGCGGCGGCCTGTCTCTGGAAAGAAACTCGTATCTGGTCGACAAGGCCTTTGAGACCCTCGAAAGTATCGCGAATAAAATGTACGGCGAAAATGAAACGAGCGTCATCTGGAAGATCAATCATGCCGCCCCCGGTGAAACGGTCGTGCTGGATGAGGACACTTTTTTTGTGATCCGGGAATCTTTAAGGCTTTCCAAAATATCCGACGGCGCTTTTGACATTACGGACGTTCCCTTAAGGGAGCTTTGGAGGACGGCCAAAGAAAAAAGCGAGCCGCCTTCCCAGGAAGCCGTTCAAATGGCACTGTCGAAGATGGGTTATATCCAAGTGCTTCTGGATCCGGAAGCCAAAACACTGGCATTGCAAAAAGAAGGCATCCGGATCAACGTGGACGACCCCGCACGGGGGTACGCGGCTGACAAGGCGCTGTTACAGCTCAAAAGCCAGGGCGTCACTTCCGCGATGATCAAGGTGGGAGAAAGCACCCGCTGGGTAGGTCTTGCGCAGGAAGGCCGTTATTGGAGATTCGGCATTGATCATCCGCGCAAAATCGATGAATACGCGGCCGTGCTCCAACTCGACGCGGAGAGGGCTGCCTCCAGCGCAGGAGATTATGAAGAGTTTTTTATTTATAAAAACAACCGCTACCCGCTAGTCATAAACCCAAAGACAGGGTGGCCGCCGATTTCCGGGGTGAACCCTGTCGCCGGTGTGACCGTCATCGCGGAAAATATTGCGTTTGCCAATCTTTTGAGTCACCTTTTTTTTATTCTGGGGCCCGAAAAAGGCTACGAATTTATCGAGCGTCACAAAGAAGAAGGGATTGATGCGGTGTTCATCGAAGAAAATAAAACCGGGCAGTTCTTACTCTCGAGCTCCGAAGGGCTTCATAACGGTCTCACGGACATTAACCTGTGACGCTTCTTAAAAAACCCACGCTCAAGGAAATCTACGCGCCGATCGAAGCGGATCTATCGGTGTTTGCAAGCGCTTTAAAAAAGGAGCTTGCTTCCCACGACCCGCTGATTCAGGAAATACACGAGCACCTTTTAAAGATGACGGGAAAGTTTTTGAGGCCCGCGCTCACGATTCTTTCCTCCAAGCTTGAGGGAACCGCCAACCCTGAGGTGATCAAGCTCGCGGTCTTGATCGAGCTTTTGCACACCGCGACGTTGATTCACGATGACGTCATCGATAATTCCGAGCTTCGCCGGAACCAGCCGTCCGTGTTTTCAAAATGGGGGAGAGAAATCTCCATCGTGTCCGGGGACTATCTGTATGCGAAGGCGTTCGTGATTCTCGCCGGCTTCAAAAATGTGCGGCTCTACGAAGCGCTGGCTGAGTGCGCCCGCACCATGTGTGAAGGCGAAATGAAACAGATTGAAAAACGGAATGATTTCCTGATGAGCGAAGACACCTACCTGAGAATCATCCGCCAGAAAACCGCCGCACTCTTCCAGGCCGCGTGCATGGGGGGCGCTTACTTTTCCGGCATGGCGATGCCGCGCGTAGAAAAAATGGGCCGGGTCGGGTATAACCTCGGAATGGCGTTCCAGATCGTGGACGACTGCCTCGATATCGTCGGCACCACCGAAGCGCTGGGCAAGACCACCGGTTTGGACATCTTAAAAAACGACGTCACACTGCCGGCGCTGTATCTTTTTCAAACACTGAAAGAGACCGAACGCCGGTCTCTTTTTAAGCGGATGGAAGAGGCGGCGCCGGTTCTTTTCGAAGAAATAAAAAATCTGGCGCTGGAGACAAAATCCGTGGACCGGGCCATGGCAAAAGCCAGGGGCTACCTCGAGGAGGCGCTGATTGAATTAAGCGTGATCGGAGAGTCCCGCTGCAAAGAAAGCCTTCAGAACCTCGCTTACCACTGTCTCGACCGCGTGCGTTGACAGTCTTCTGAAAAGGGAGTACGCTATATTCCTATGTTTGGAATCGGTTTTTCGGAACTTCTGGTTATTTTGCTTGTCTGTTTGCTTCTTTTCGGGGCCAGCCGCCTGCCCGAGATCGGCAAAAGCCTTGGGGAAGGCATTCGGGAATTCAAGAAATCCATCAAGGAATCCTCCGGCGATTCCCAAAGCCCCAAAGAAGACAAAAAGAGTAACTGAGTAACTTTTCAAACCTCCTCTTATGATTTCCCGCGCGGAAAATAAACGCGTCATTGTCGCCATGTCCGGAGGCGTCGACAGCTCTGTCTCCGCCGCCCTCTTAAAACAAAAGGGTTTTGAGCCGATAGGCGTCACGATCAAAACCTGGACGAGCGGCGAATGCCGCGATGAAAAATCCAAGGGTTGCTGTTCCTTGCGTGATATCGACGACGCGCGCGCCGTGGCCCGAAAAATAGGCATTCCTTACTACGTGATGGACCTGTCATCGGATTTTAAAGAAAAAGTGATCGATTATTTTGTGGACGAATACTTCGCCGGCCGCACTCCCAACCCCTGCATTGAATGCAACCGCACGATCAAATTCGGGATTCTGCTCGACAAAGCCCGCGAGCTTGGCGCCAGCGCCGTCGCGACGGGCCATTATGCCCGGATCGGATATGACGAGGGCCTCAAGCGGTATTTTATCTTCGAAGGCCTGGACCTTTCCAAAGACCAGTCCTATGTGCTTTTTGGGCTTGACCAGGATCAGCTTTCCAAAACACTGCTTCCCATCGGAGAACTCCAAAAGAAAGAAGTCCGCGCCCTCGCCGAAAAACTGGGACTAAGAGTGTTCGACAAGCCCGACAGCCAGGAAATCTGTTTTGTGAAGACAAGCTACACTGATTTTGTCCGGCAAGCCGCTCCGGACAGACTTCCGGGCAAGGGCCCCATTAAAAATAAAGACGGGCGCGAAGTTGGGCTTCATGAGGGGAGCCATGAATTTACGATTGGTCAGCGAAAACGAATACGCGTCACCGGCACGGACCCGTATTTTGTGACCTCTGTGGATCCCAAACAAAACACGGTAGTGATCGGGCGCGAAACAGACCTCTATTCCGATCGAATGATCGTCAATCGCCTTAACTGGCAGTTGGGGCCCAAAAAGGGAAAAGTCTTAATTAAAATAAGGTCCCGCCACGACAAAACAGCCGGGTTTATTTCGAAACTGATTTCTGATTACGAAGCGGAAGTCACATTCGAGGTTCCGCAAAAAGCGGTGACGCCCGGTCAAGCCGCCGTGATCTATGACGGCCCCCGTATTTTGGGGGGAGGCTGGATCGATAAGACAATGAAAAATTGATTTTTCGGCGGTGTAGCTCAGCCTGGTTAGAGCAGCGGTATCATAAATCGCATGTCAGTGGTTCAAATCCACTCACCGCCATAACTTCTTCGGGTTCTTCCATTCGCTTCTTTGACCCACGCTTATCCGAAAAACACACCCTGTGTCATCCTGAGGAGGTCGCCGCAGGCGACCGACGAAGGATCTCAATCTTAAAAACGAGATTCTTCGGTCGCTGCGGCGACCTCAGAATGACAGTGTGGTGCGCTTCTCAGAGAGGCGTGATAATCACTTAAAATAACTTAAACTTGATTATTATTACTTAGTAATGTAGACTCCCTGTGTAGGATTGAGTTAAATCTCACTTTAGGAAAAGGGCGTGCCAGGCATGAATCTCTCTTTGCTAATTCTTTTAATTGAAGACGACCCCGAAGACGCTCATATCATCCAACGAATTTTAAAAGCGGAAAAAAACGCCTCCTATGACATCCAGACCGTTCACAGCTTGAAAGCGGCGCAGGAGCTCTTGAAAACGAAGGACGTGGATGTAATCATCACGGATTTGAACCTGCCCGACAGCAAGGGCTTAAACACGTTTTGCGAACTGCAATCGCTGTTTCCCAAGACCCCCATCGTGATTGTCTCCCATTTAGTCGACGAAGAAATGGCGCTCGAAGCCGTGCGCAAAGGGGCGCAGGATTATCTTCTAAAAGACTTGAGGGGTCTTGAAATTCTTCCGCGCGTTTTACGGTATGCCATCGGAAGAAAAAAATACCAGGAAAACCTCCGGCAGCACATCAATTATCTGGAATATTATGACTCGCTGACCGGACTGCCCAACCGTGTTCTTTTCGTGGACCGGTTGAACCAGGCCGTCACGCAAGCGCGCGGCAGCAATCACCTGGTTTCGGTCATTTCCATCGACCTGGACAATTTCAAGCGGATCAACGACACGCTGGGGCACGGCGCAGGGGACGACTTATTGAAAATAACGGCGCGCCGGATCGCCAAAAGTCTCCCGGAGACCTGCACGATCACGCGCATCAGCGGCGATGGATTCATCATCCTTCTCAGTGTGGTCCAGCATACGCACGAAGCGGTAGAAACGGCCGATAAAATATTCTCTTCGTTCAAGGACCCATTTTACGTCAATGACCGCGAAATCGTGATGGGCGTCAGCATGGGAATCAGCATTTATCCGGACGATGGGGAGGACGCGGAAAGCCTCATGAAAAACGCCGACACCGCGATGCACCGGGCCAAACAAGCTTCGCACAACAGCTGCCAGCTCTACTCTTCTTCGATGAATTCCAAGGCGTTGGAACGCTTGGGGCTTGAGAACAGCCTGCGCCATGCTCTGCAGGAGGGACGGCTGGTCGTCCATTACCAGCCGCAAACGGACCTTAAAACGGGCCGCATCACGGGAGCGGAAGCGCTCGTGCGTTGGAACCATCCGGAGCTGGGACTCATTGCCCCGATGGAATTCATTCCGCTTGCCGAAGAAATAGGGCTCGTGGTCCCGATCAACGAGTGGGTGTTTGAAACGGCGGTCGGGCAGATGAAAACCTGGACACAAGAGGGGTTTGGCCACCTATGCCTTTCACTGAACATCTCGGGCCCTCAGCTCGAAGAGGAGCTTTTGATCAAACAATTGAAAAGTTTACTGGCAAAAACACGGGAAGACGTAAAAAAAATCCAATTGGAGCTCAGCGAACATGTGCTGATGAAACGGCCTAACATGATTTCCAAGACACTCCGCGAATTTAAAGCCATGGGCGCCAAAATCGCCATTGACGACTTTGGGACCGGCTATTCTTCCTTAAGCCATTTGAAACGGTTCCCGCTGGATATCATCAAGATTGACCGTTTATTTGTCCGCCAGCTGACAAGAAACGCCGACGATGCCGCGATTGTGACCGCGATCATCGCGATGGCCCATAGCTTGAACCTGGAGGTGATCGCCGAAGGCGTTGAAACCTATGAACAGCTCGAAATTTTAAGAAATTACCAATGCGACAAAATCCAAGGTTACTTCATCAGCAGGCCCGTGCCGGCCGATGAATTCATGAAATTGCTTAAAAAATCGGCGCTTCCATAAGCCGCCGCCCTGACTCATGATGAAAAAGCAGATACTTCTTATGATAGGTTTGGTGGGGGCCCTAGGCCTGATTTTTGGCAGGCACGCACAGGCGGATACGGAGCTTGAGTACGAGAAAGCGTTGTTTTACGGCGGTTCCGGCAACCAGTCGGGCCATGCGGTTAAATTCGGCGGCGGCCGCCTGCATATAGCGGGCACAGCTGCGGATTCGAAGCTGCTTGTGGTGTCTTACGCCATGCCGCCCGCTGAACAACCCGTATCAAACTTTGTCTGGTCCGACGATCAAAAGGCCTCTATTGAGGTTTCTTCCGCATTTACCGATATGGCTGCCGCCAATGAAGGGTTGTACGTTGTTGGTTCCAGCCTCGTACGCACAAGCGGGAAGAAAAATAAAGAACAACTCTCAGGTGTCTTGGCGAAATTTCCTCTAAACGCGGCCGCGGCTGTCAAACCTCTTTGGGTCGTGCACAGCGAATTTTACCCTGCACAAAAGGAAGAGGTATTTCGAGCGGTTATTGCCGCTGAAGAAAAAAACTCAACAGTCATTTACGCTGCGGGCCACGCATCAAGCGGCGCCCATAATGTTACGGCTGTTCTCGCAAAGTATGATTCAAACGGCGGTCTTTTATGGTCCAGGATATTGGGCGATCCGGGTGAAATGAATAAAAGTGCGGGAACGGAGCTTGCTATGCTGAACGGCTGCGTTTACGTAGTTGGCTTTACAAGCGCCATTGAAAAGAACGTCGAATTCAACGCACTGCCCCTGAGTCCCACGCTCTGGAAATATGATTCCTCGGGAAACCAAGTATGGAGGGGGAGTGTTTCCACCCAGCTTCAGCCTTTAGAGGCTGTGAGCGGCATCACGCATGGCATTAAGGTGGATGTGGCCGCTTCCGACGATGGCTGTCTTTATCTTACCTCGGGCAAAAAAAGCACAAAAAGCAGCGAGGGAAACATTTTACTGTTGAAATATGACCAAAATGGCGATCGGGTCTGGGAAACCGAATGGCTCGCTCAATCGCCTGCTGCGGACGGCCCGGCAGACAATGGATGGGCATTGGGAATCGCCGCCGGGAAAGACAGGCTCTATGTCGCCGGCATTGCAGAGTACAAGAAGGGGGAAACCCCCAGGCATAATGAAGATGCTTTTCTTCTGGAAGTAGATAAGGATTATGGGTCCATTCTTGCCGCGCACGTCGAGGGTGAAACTAACCAACTGGAAAATGCTTTGGCGGTGGAGGCGGTTGGGACAGATGTTTATGTGACGGGCGTGAGAAAACCGGCGGGCGGTCAGGATAAGAAAAGCGCTTCAAGGGGCGCTGATTTAATGCTGTTAAGGTATTCGATTCTTCCCGTGACAACGATTACGATGGATATTGATCCAGGCTCTTCGCAAAACCTCATTCGGCCGAATGAAAAAGAAGTCGCCGTAGCCATTCTTTCGACCGAAAAGTTTAACGCGGCAACCCAAATCAACATGGATTCACTTACTTTCGGGCGAACAGGCAATGAGGCAAGCTGGACCGGGTGCACGGTCAAGGATGTGGATAAAAACGGGTCTAATGATCTTTTGTGTTATTTCAAAGAATCTTGGACTCCTTGGAAGGAATCAAAATCTATCTTTCAAGCGGGGGATACGGAAGGAATATTGAAAGGCCAGACCCTTTCCGGCCAGCGTCTAATAGGAAAAGACGCGGTTAAAATTGCGCTGTCCAATGCGGATGCGCCCCCACCGGCAGTTTCGCAGCCTTTAGCGCCCCCATTGTCAACACCGGAACCGCTTCCCGTGTTTCCTGAAGCTTCGCTTGCTCCACCTCCTCAACCCCCGGCACCTGAACCGGCTCCTTCTGCTCCAGTAACACCTGTCACAGAAGCTCCTGTTTCCAATACGGCTCCAACGGGATTTATTTCTCTATCGACGCAGACAACAGCCGCGTCCCGATTTGTTCTTGTTGCTGAACCAGCGCCCACTGTCAGCCAAAACAACACAGCTGAATCAGATAGCGCTCAAACACAGCCTGTGCTTTATTCGGGCGAATCGGATTCGTCTCAATCCCACAGGGGGGAGGTATTGAGCAGCCCCGAGAACAAAGCATCCACACCCGGGTCCGGTCTTGCACAAGCATACGGTTCCCTGGGCAGTGAAGCCTTTCAGAGGGGCAAGGTATCGGAAGCGATCGCTTTCTATACGGAAGCACTGCGGCTCGATCCCAATTTACCGGAAATCCATACCCACTTAGGCGTTATTTTATTTCGGCTGGGTAAACTGGAGGAAGCTGCGGCCCATTTTTCCGAAGCTTTAAGACTCAATCCTGATAACAAAACCGCTCAGAAGAATTTAGATCTTGTTTTGGCCAAACTGGGCCGCTCATAAACTCACCCCTGTCACATGATTATGCCCTTAGCACAAAAGGGGACACCCATTTATTTATGAATCGTAACTTATTAATAAATGGGTGTCCCCTTTTACTTATTCCAGTCATAATCATGCATCTTTGACATTTGGCGGAAACTTGGTATAATGCCCTTTCAAATTAAAATTTACTGGAGCCGCACAATATGAAAAAATGGTTGCTTGTTGCTTTCCTATCTTCTTTTTATTTAACGGCTTATAACCTTTATGCCGAAGAGGCCCAGACGCCGGCCGCGTCGGAACCCGTGGTTTCGGAGGAGACGGCCGTCCCGTCTCCGGAACCGGCGGCGCCTCAAGAACCTGCCGCTTCCCAACCGGAAGCCGCAACTCCGCCCGCAGTCCCGGCCGAAGCGCCGGCGCAATCCGCGGCGGAGACGCCCGCCCCCGCTGAAAGTGCGGCGCCCTCCGAGGAAATCGTCAATACGGAAAACCTTGAGTTTATTTCGGGCGAAGTCACGACGATGGACGAAACCGCTAAAACGATCACCGTCAAGCTTTACGGTGAGACCGAAAACGACACAAACCAAAAGATTCTCACTGTGAAGGTGGATGAAACCACCGACATCACGGACGGTGAAAAAGACCGGGACATGAAGTCGCTGGCCGCCGGCACGGAAGTGGATGTGGAATATGATCCGGCCTCAAGCAAAGCGACTTATATTTTTGTCTATTAGTTATCCCACCCCATTACTGTCATTCTGAGTCCGCCATGTTCTTTGGCGGACGAAGAATCTCAAAAACGGGATCCTTCGCGCCTCCGGCGCTCAGGATGACGTGAACATGAAATCCGCCAAGAATCTGATCCAATCCCTCGAGATCTGCAACCAGCGGCATGGTTTATTCAAGAAAAATGATTCCCTGGTCCTGGCCGTCTCAGGCGGCCCGGACTCCGTCGCCCTCATGGAACTTTTCGTTCTGTTGAGACGAAAATATTCTCTTAAGCTCACGGTGGCGCACGTGAATCACGGCTTTGTCCCAAAAGCATCCGGGGAACACGAGACCAGGGTCAAGCAGCTCTGCCGGGAACTTTCGCTTCCTTTTTATTCCGTAAAAATCAATCTAAAAAGAGAAGCCAAGCGCCTGAAACGATCCCTTGAGGAAACAGGCCGCATCAAGCGCTATGAATTTTTAGAAAAAGTGGCCTTCAAAACCAAAAGCCGTTGCATCGTCACCGCTCACACGCTGGATGACCAGGCCGAGACCGTGCTGCTTCGTATCCTGCGCGGATCGGGGGTCAAGGGTTTGTGCGGCATTCCCGCCAAGAGAAATCAAGGCCGGTTTAAGCTCATCCGGCCATTACTGGATGTGGAAAAGCGGGATTTAAAATTATTTTTAAAAAGGAACGGGGTTTATTTCTGTACGGACAAGACCAATACGGATCGAATGTTTGCCAGAAACCGGGTAAGGCACGATTTATTAAAAATCCTCGCGCGCGACTACAACCCCGGCATCAAAAAGTCCCTGGCGAATCTGCAGATCATCAGCCGCGACATTCAAGAATTTTTGGAAAAAACAGCGCTTAAGGTTTTTAAGCGGTGCCGCGGAGTCAAAAAACAGGGGGGTGTCACGCTTCGCGTGGAAAAGCTTAAAAAATATCCCTTGGCCCTTCAGCGTGAAGTGATTGTGCAGGCGATTCAAAAAATCCAAGGCCATCTAAAACGCATCGAGCTTTCTCATATTTCAGCGATTCTCGATATCCTTCATTCTGAAACCAAAAAAACGCTTCAAATTCACCTCCCAAACTCCCTTGTCGCCCACAGAAGGCTGAATCTGTTGACACTGAATTCGAATAAGACTATAATCCAGGCGTAATTTACCTAAGTCCTTGAGGGTGTTGTAGAAAGGAGTAATTGAGTTTCATGTCAAAAGTCGAAGTGGGGCCCAACGAGCCGCTTGAAAAGGCGCTCAGGCGTTTCAAGAAAAAAATAGAGCGCGAAGGCATTTTAAAAATGCTGAAGGCCCGCAAGCATTACGAGAAACCCAGCGAAATCAAGCGCCGCAAAGCCAGAAGCAGCCGCAGCCGTAATAAAAAGTTCTAAATGAATCCGATCCTGGTCGCGCTGACCTGTGTGGTGATCGGCGCCGTCATTGTTTTTTTTCTTCTTTGTATTCAATCGCGAATCCAAAAACACTTCCTCGAAATTGAATCCCGTTTGAAGCAAGAGTCTGAAAAATTCGTGCAGACTGCCAATGAGCGCTTCATCGATGAGCAGTTTAAGTCGAAGGCGCTCCTCGAGCAGAATAAACAGGCGGTTGAGCATCATGTGGACCATCTGACAAGAGAGCTCGAGCGCATCACAAAGCTGATCCGCGAATTTGAAGCGGACAGGATTTATAAATTTGCAAGTCTCGACGAAAAGCTTGCGCAAACCGCGGTTGCGACCCGCAGCCTTTCCGAAACCACCCAGAAACTAGGCGCTGTCATCGGCAACAACCAGCTCAGAGGGCAGTGGGGCCAAAAGATGGCCGAAGATATTTTACGCGCCGCGGGCTTCAGCGAAGGCTTTCATTATTTCAAAGAAAAAACGCAGGAGACTGTTTCCACACGCCCGGATTTTGTTTTTCCGCTGCCGGACCAGCACAAAGTTTATATGGACGTCAAATTCCCTCTGAACAACTACCAGGCGTTTATGGACACCGAAGACAAAAATGAAAAAGAGCGCACTCTCGGCGATTTTATAAAAGACGTAAAAAACAGGATCCGGGAACTAAAAAAAAGAGACTACATCAACCCGGAAGAACAAACACTGGACTACGTGATCCTCTTTATCCCGAACGAGCAGATCTTCGGTTTTATTCACCGGACGGCGCCCGAGCTTATGGATGAAGCGCTGTCCCAAAAAGTACTTTTGGCTTCACCCTACTCGCTGTACGGAATACTGTCCATCATCCGCCAGGCTTATGATAATTTTTTCTTTAAGAAATCGACCTATGAAATTCTCAAGCTCATCACACAATTTTTGGATGACTATGAAAATTTCAAGAAACGCTTCGTAGACGTGGGCGAATTGCTGGGCAAGACCCAGGAAAAATACGACGATGTGAGCGACAAGAGCTTTAAAAAACTGGACCAGAGGATCAAAAAACTGGAAGAATTCCGGAAAGGCCAGGAGCCACAAACCCCGGAGTTTAAAGAAGCTGTTGAAATTCTAAACGAGGAGAGGGTTCCATCATGAACCAGTTGGTCGCCAGCTTTCCCAAAAATAAGTTTGAAGAAGTGCGTGTCCAAATCAACGAATTCAAAGGCTATGACCTCGTGGACTTACGTGTGTACACGACCCTCAAGGAAGGGGAGGAGAAAATTCCCACCGGCAAAGGCCTGGCGATCAACGTGTCCCATTTTTTGGAATTAAAAAAAGCCATCTTGAAAACAGAGACCGTTTTAAGGGAGAACCATCTGATTGATGAGTAAATTGATCGAGTCGCTCAAAGCCAGCGCCAAGGAATTCTCGAAGAAGGAAGGATCCGGGGATCCGGGGGCTCCCGCCAAGAAAAGTCCCTATGAGATGACGCAGCAGCAACTGGCCGACATCTATTTCTCAGGCCCCGAGAAACTCAAAAGATACGACGAGCCGCTTGTCATCAAAGTCATTGAAAAACCCAGGCTCTCTTCGACCCTGCCCTGGGTCATCAGTTCAGTCGCGATGCTTTTGGCGGCCTTCAGCTTGTTTTCCGCGAAGCGTGTTTTTGTTGACGTTAAAGTGATTGACGAGAAACACGCCCGCCTTTATTCCGCTTCGCGCGCGCCGGCGGAGGACGAGAACCCGGTTTCCACGGACGCGTCGTCAGAAAGTGCGTGGCAGATTAAATACGGTGATACGTTCTCCATGCAGGATTTTATATTCGAGGGCGCGGCCAAGCTTCAGAGCTCCAAGGACAAGTCGAGCCTCACGCTGGTGAACAGCTCCGTGGCCCCTTTTGCAAGGGCCAATCTTTTCTTCCGTTCGGCGCTAAACCTCAAGGGGGCCAAAATCGTGTTTTACGCCAAGGGCGGCCGAGGCGGAGAAAACATCGCCTTTTCCATAAAGGACAGCGGCAATCTCTCCGCTTTTCCGAAGGGCCGCACGTATCCTTTTCCGGCCTCTTTGACGACCGACTGGCAACGGGCGGAAATTCCGATCTACCACACCGAAGGTAAGTTTGACGAGGAAAATGTGGCGAGCCTGCGTTTTGACGTCGGCTCCAAAGACACTGAAAACAAGCCCGGAGACACCGTTTTTATCCGAGACTTGCAGGTCGTCCCTATCTAAAATGCATGTGATTGCGTTGTCCAATCAAAAGGGAGGGTGCGGTAAGACTACTTCCGCGATCAATATCGCGGCAAGCCTCGCCCACCTGGGCAAAAAAACCCTCCTGATTGACCTCGATCCTCAGGCCCATGCGACGTCGGGTTTGGGTATTCGCAGCGACAAAGTCGAGAACTCCATCTACAATGTGCTGACTGAGCAGAACGAAAAAAGAAAACATTTTCTGGAGGACGTGATCTTGCCGGTAGAGGAGATGCTTGATTTGGCCCCTTCACATCTTCTGTTAAGCACGATTGAACAGGAGCTGACCCACAAGGATGAATCCGTTTCAAAACTTTACCGGGCGCTTCAGACGCTTTCATTTCCTTATGAATTCGCCGTGATTGACTGCCCGCCCAGCCTGGGTTTTCTGACCTTCAATGCGCTGAGGGCCTCGCAAACCGTTGTTGTGCCCATTGAACTGGGTTCGTTTTCGCTCCTGGGAGTGAGCAAACTCCTCAGCATGATTGAGCTGATTCGAGTAAAGCTCCAGCACACGCCGCACGTATATGCCTTGCCGACGCTTGTCGATTTGCGCACGAGATTTGCCAAACACATGCTGGGAGAAATCGCAAACGCGTTTGGAGAGCACATTTTGAAAAACGGGATCCGTCAAACCGTCGCGATTCGCGAATCCCAGGCCAAGGGTCGGTCGGTTTTGCATTACGATCGCCTTTCCAAAGGCGCCGAGGACTATCGGGCGGCCGTCCGGGAGCTCCTTGAGCGCATCACGGCCGACACTCCCGCCGACTTAAATGCAAACGGTGCCCGCTTCGAGCTTCCGTCGAACCGCATCCGGGATTTTGTGTTAAAAGCGCACGAGGCCAGGGAAGTGCATCTGGTGGGCGACTTCAACCGCTGGAGCCTATCCCAGGAATCGCTTCTGTGGAGGACGGAAGAAGGGGTTTGGCAAAAAAGAGTGTTCCTGGATCCCGGCAAATACCGGTATAAATTTGTCGTTGACGGACTATGGACGACGGACCCGTTCAACGACCACCTGGAACCCAATCCGTACGGCGGTCTTGATTCCGTCATCGAAATCGAATAGCAGTCTGAGGCTTTTTGATCGGACTGCCCCATCCCGGCTCGTCTCCTGTCTTTTCGTTGTCTCTATTCTTGGTTTTTCTTTTGGGGATGTCCACTCGCAGGCCGCGCCCGAAAACACGCAGAGGCGTTCAGGCATCGTTCATTGGGTCATCGACGGAGACACCTTCGAGCTTGAGACGGGGGAAAGGATCCGGCTCATCGGGATCGATGCGCCCGAATACCAGCCCTGGAAAGGGCCTGTTGACGCCTTCGGAAAGGAGGCTGCCCATTTTTTGAAACAGCTTTTAGATAGACAACCGGTGTTTCTCGAATTGGACGCAGAAATAAAAGATAAATACGGCCGCACGCTGGCTTATGTTTATTTGCCAAGCGGAGAATTTGTAAATTTGCGTTTGGTTCGGGAAGGGCTGGCGCGCGTAAAACCTTATCCTCCCAACATGCGTTACTATGCGCTGCTAAAAAACGCTCAAAAAAAAGCTCAGAGCGAAAAAAGAGGCGTGTGGGTCAAACGGATTTCTAGACGAAACGGCCTTGATAATTTAGCGCTTAAACGTTAGAATAGGTTATTGAAAAAAGAGATTTATGATTAAAGAAGCTAAGATATCTTCTATTACGCCGCTCTTCCCGCTTCCACAATATGTAGTGGTGCTGGAGGATTTGGAAAAGACGCGTCTGGTTCCCATTTGGATCGGCGTCAACGAGGGAAACGCGATTGCGCTTGAGATGCAGGGGGAAAAATTTCCCAGGCCCCTGACGCATGATCTTGTGATCAACGTTCTGGAAGCGCTCGGCGCAAAAATAAACAAGGTTGTCATCAGCGACCTGCACGACAGCAGTTACTATGCGCTCATCTACATCGAGTGCGGGGGCAAGACCCTTTCGCTGGATGCCAGGCCTTCGGATTCGCTGGCACTGGCCGTCAGAGCGCGCTGTCCGATTTATATCGACGAAAAAGTCCTGAATAAATGCCCAGAGATAGAAAGCGCGATCACGCAGGAGGAAATCGATAAATTCAAAGACGCCTTGAAAACGATGTCACCCAACGAATTTTTTAAAAGTCTGGAGCAGGCGCCTGCCGCCGCAGGGCCCGAATCCGGCCCGGAACCCGGTCTTGAGCCCCCCGGCACCGAAGAGGGTGAGGAAGAGGGGGATGACGAGGAAGATGAACAGGATAAGTAAACTTAAAACATAGGAGGAAATCATGAGCCGGCATCTTATTCATAAAAGCTTTTTTGCGGCGCTGGTCGTTTTTACGGTCGCGGCGGGTTCCGTGTGCGCGATGACTGAAAACTCCCCGAGTGACATCGCCAGGGAGGACTACGGAAGCGGTGCGGGCAAAAAACTTGGCCGCGGGTTGTCCAACGTTGCGTTCGGCTGGTTGGATCTGCCGAAAGGAGTGGAATCGGTGGCGAGCGAACAGAACTTTCTTGCCGCCATCACCTGGGGACCTATTCACGGCGCCGGCCAGGCTGTCAAAAGGACCCTGGCCGGAGTTTACGAAGTAGCCACGTTTCCGTTTCCTTCAGAGCCCATCGTCAAACCTGAATTTGTGCTGGAGAGCGACCGTTGATCCACTTACTGAGGAGCAACTATTTAATGAAACCTCAGTAACATGATATTCACGCCGTCGGTCAACATCTATGTGGGGACCAACCGTATCAGCGTTGCGAAGATAACGCAAAACATCGGCGGAAGTCATCAATTGGCGGATTTTGCGGAAGTGAGCATAAAAAAAATAGAAAATACCGACAGCTTTGCTCAGTTCGACGCGCTGAATCTGGGCGAAGCGTTGAAAGCCGCCGTCCAAAAAATCCCGGTCAAGGGCAAAAAAGTTTTTGTGGCGCTCTCCGGCGCCGATACGCTGATACGTTTTTTTCAGATGCCGGTACTGCCCAAAAGCGAGCGGCGGCAATCCGCGTACTTTGAAGCGCAGAAATATCTGCCGTCGGATATCCGGGACCTCTACCACAACGCGGAAATTTCTGCCGTCAGAAAAGAAAAACAAATGAGTGTCGTATTTTATGCGGCCAGAAAAGCCATTGTCGATCACTTATTGAGCTTTCTTTACAGGGAAGGAGCGCTCTCGGTTTCCGTGGAGCCGGCGGCGTTTCCGCTCATCCGGACTTACCGTTTTTCGGGCGGCGGCGCCAAGCTCTCCGACACGCTGGCGCTCGTCGACCTGCAGGAAGACGGCGCGGCCGACATTCTGCTGGCCAGAGAGGGCATGATTCTGTTGCAAAGGGACTTCGTGCTGCCCGTGGCCAACGAGGGACAACCGGATTATCCGTCTTTGCGCACGGAGATCCAGTTATCGCTCGATTATTTTGCTAAAAATTACAAAAATGAAACCGTCGAAAAATTTGTTTTTTTTATCTCCCCTAAAGTCGAATTTCCGGAACTCTTGAAAAACATAAAAGCGGACTTTGATCTGCCGATCGAAACCCCGGTTCCCGGCACGCGGCTTAAAGGTTTTCCGAACCTGGGTCCGGCGCTGGCCGTTTTGCTCGGCCTGGCACTGCGCAAAACCCGCTTGAAGCGCACGGCCAAAACAGCCAATTTGGCGGCAGGGGAGGCGCTGAAAAACGAGCAGACGCCGGCTTCGACCGCCGCGTTTAAACGTTGTTTATCCTACGAAGCCTTGGGGTTGGGTGCGGTGTTCCTCGTGATTCATGGGCTGTTGTTTTCCAGCCTCGGCACGCAAAAAAAAGAACTGCAGGCTCAGACGGCGGCGCTCCCGAAGCCCGCGATTTTAGCCGGCTTGGAGCTTTCCGACGAGAGCATCCAAACCGCGCAAACGGAGCTCCTGCAAAAGCAAAAAACACTGGCTGTTCTTTTCGGCCAAAAGGTGTATGTTACGCAAAAAATGGGTGAGGTGGCCCGAATGATCCATGACAATATTTACCTGACTGCGCTGGCCTATTCCGATGCGGAGGCCCCGAACGATCAGCGCGTCTTTTCTCTTATGCTCGAAGGCCAAATGTTTGCGGCGGAATCCGAGGATGGCCTTCAAAATCTGAATCGATGGGTTGCGGAACTCAGGAAAAGCCCCGGTCTCATGAACGGACTCGACGACATCAAAATTTCATCCGCCCAAAAGACCCGGGTAAAAACGGAAGCGACGATGACATTTTCGCTGGAAGGAACGAACCGCCATGCTTGATGCTGACGCACTGCTTAAACAAGCGTTGAAGATGGCCGGGCATCACCGCCTGGCCCTGGCCGCCGTCTTATTCGGCGCCATAGGCCTGTGGGCCGGGGGACACTTTGTCGTAACGCCCGATCTTCAAAAAATAAAAGCGCTGAAGAAAGAGTCGCAAAACATCGAGTTGAAGCGGGACTCACTGGCAGGGCTCATCAGGCTTGAAAACGGGCTAAAAAAATACAGCTCTTTTTTTGCAAACACCCGGGACGTGTCATGGGTGGTGGACACCCTAAACGGCGTCGCCAAAGAGACAGGAGTGGAAATCACTTCGTTCGCGCCGCGGGGGGAGAGCCGTTTCCCCGACTATGACAAAGTGTCCTTGAGCGTCACCGCCAGGGGCCAATACCATGCGCTGGGGGATTTTATGAGCCGCGTGGAGCAGGCCGTGCCTCAGATAAGGCTCTCCGGCCTGAGTTTGCGGTTTGCCGAAAGCGCCGGTGAACAGCCTGCGTTGAACGCGTCGCTTTCGGTCAGCGTTTATTACCCTTCGGAGCCGCTTAGGAAAATCTTTTCATGAGCCGCTTGATTATTTCTCTCATCTGCTTGTTTTTTGCGGCTCCCTGCGACGCTCTGGAATACACAGGCCGGCAATTCAGGGACCCTTTTCAAAAACCCGCGTCGGCCGCGCCGTCCGACGCAGAAAACCGGCAAACAGCGCCCATCCAAATGGAACAGCCGCTTTTAAAAGGCATTGTCTGGAACAGCGAAAAACCGCAGGCAGTCATCGGCGAAGCGGTGGTAGGGGTGGGCGGCCGGGTGGGAAACGCCCAAGTAACGGCCATCGAAAAGAATGCCGTCACGCTCACGGAAAATGGTAAAATTATTTTACTTCGTATGAAAAAAGAGGAGGACCTATGAGACGCCGCCGGTTTGCTCAGGCTTTGACGCTTTTGTGTTTTTCCCTCCATGCTTCAGCCGGGTTTTCGGCAATCGCGCAAGAAGCGCCGGAAAAAGCCGCCCAACAGCTTGTTTCGCTTGATTTCGAAAACGTCACCTTGAAGCAGCTGCTCAAGATATTCTCACAGCAATCCGGTCTCAATTTCGTAGCCTCAAGCGAAGTGGAACTGAAAACCGTGACGGTTTACTTCGAAAACGTGACCGTGAAAGACGCGTTGGAGAGTCTGATGACGGCGAACAATCTGGAGTACTACCAGGCCGAGGGGAGCAATATTTTTGTGGTGTACCCGGCCAATTCCACCTCCAAGAAGCTCCAGACCCGGGTTTTTTTCTTGAAATACATGCGGCTCTCCACCTCGCCCCTGGACATCGGCGGCCAAAAAACCGTCTTCGACCTGACACGGGCGGCTGAGCTGGCATCCGGCTCACAAGGCAGTACCGGATCCGGCACGAGTTCTCAGCAGTTTCCTTCTTCCAAATCAAGCACGCAACGCGGCGTGGACCAGCTCGTCGCAAGCCTTTTATCGGAAAGCGGAAAAGTGACGCTCGATTTAAACACCAATAGCCTCATTGTTACGGACACGCCCGAGAAACTGAGACAGATCGCGCAAGTGATTGAAAAAATAGACGTGCCGACCCCTCAAGTGTTGTTGGAGGTTTACTTGATGGAAGTCAAAAAGGACTTGATCAGCGATCTGGGGGTCGAGTGGGGAGGGACGGACGGGGCGCTGGCCACTTTTACGGCCGGATCGAGGACCACCGGTTTTCCGTTCACTGAAAATTTTTTGAGCAAACGGTTTCAGACCCGAAACCGCATAGGGGACGAGGACGCGCCGGATCCCACGCAGGAATCCTTGACGCTCGGCACATTTAGCGCCGCGAATTTCACGGCTACCCTGCATATGATTATCTCCGACAATGACACGAAGATCCTTTCCAGGCCTCGGGTTCTGACACTCAACAACGAAGCGGCCACAATTAAACTCATCACGGACGCCGCGATCGCGAACACCGCCACCACCACGACCGCGGAAGGCACTGCGGTCACAAGTGCCAATCAGGCGGAAAGGACGCAGGTGGGAATCGACCTCAAAATGACGCCTCAAATCAATGAAGACGATTCGGTCGCCTTATTTTTGGAGCCGACCGTTACCACGGTGGCGCCTTCCTCGTTTTTTTCCAGTATTTTTCTGGACCCCACACGCCGCTCCATACGCACGCTGGTCAGGGTCAACAACCATGAGACGCTTGTGATCGGGGGCCTGCTTGACACGAGTGAAATTTCGCTCAAGAAAAGGATTCCGTTTTTGGGAAAGATCCCGATCCTGGGCTATGCGTTCCGCTACGACGAAAGTGACGGCGTCGATCGGGAGCTTCTTATATTTATCACGCCCCACATCGTCCGCCCGGGTGAGTCCCGGAAACAGACCGTTTACGCAAAAGACCTTGCGGTCAAGCGCATGCTCGATCAGTTTATAGGGGAGGAAATGGACAGGAGCCTGGAAGCTGTTTTGGCCGGACCCAAAGAACCTGTCACGAAACTTTCCCTGCCGGCCGAGCGTAACAAGCGCATCGCTCAAGCGCTCAATGAAATGGACCCGAAGACTGTGAAATGGAACCGCTAAAAGGGCCCGATGCGCAGAGAGTACCTTAGGTTCGGCGAGATCTTATTAAAAAACGGGGTTGTCACGCCGTCACAAATAGAAAAAGCGCTGGAAGCTCAAAAAGAAAGCCCCGGCCAGCTGATCGGACAAATCCTGATGGAGCTTGGCGCCATCACGGAAAAAGACGTGGCCGCCACGCTCGGCCAGCAAATGAACATCCCTTACGCGTCTCTTGAAAGCGGGCTTTTAAAACCCGCGGCCGAGCAAAACTTAAATAAATTGCTTCCGGAGGAAACCGCCCGAAAACACAGGGTACTGCCCTTATACCGCCACGAAAATTCTCTCACGGTCGCGATCGCGGACCCCACGGACATCGTGGTTTTGGATAATTTAAGAAAAATCACGGGCTGTCATATCACTCGCATCATTGCCACTCCTTCCGACATACAAACGGGAATCGACGGATTTTACGGGGAAGGGGGGATGCTGCAATCAGCCGTCGAAGCCTCTTATGACGCTCCGGTCGCAGTTGTGGAAGAAGGCGCCGATGAGCCGCTTTCGCTGGACAGCCTGGTGGCCAGCGCCGGCAAGACGCCGGTGATCAAACTGACAGACCTTCTGATACGCCAGGCCATCAAGGAACGCGCAAGCGATATCCACATCGAGCCTTTTCCGGGCCGATTGAACCTGCGTTTCCGCATTGACGGGGTATTGCATGAAGTGCCCGCGCCCGACAAATCCATGCAATTGCCCTTGATTTCACGCCTTAAGATCCTGTCCCGCATGGACATCGCCGAGAAAAGGCTCCCTCAGGATGCCAGCTTCCGGGCCACGATCGAGAACCGGACTGTGGATTTCCGCGTATCGACCATCCCGACGGTGCACGGAGAAAAAATGGTTCTGCGCATCCTAGACCGCGAGGCTGTCTCGCTTAACCTGGGCACGCTGGGTTTCGAGGCTCACGAGTTGAAACAGTTTCGCGGCGTTATTCGAAAACCCTACGGCCTCATCCTCATCACCGGACCCACCGGAAGCGGTAAGACCACCACGCTTTACGCGGCATTAAACGACATCAAATCTTCCGGCCAAAATATCCTGACCGTTGAAGACCCCGTCGAATACCAATTGGAAGGCGTGAATCAGGTTCAGGTAAAACCCCAGATCGGTCTCACATTCGCCTCAGGCCTTCGGGCGTTCCTGCGGCAGGACCCCGACATAATTTTAGTGGGCGAAATCCGGGACGCCGAAACAGCGCAAGTCTGCATCCGCGCGGCGATGACGGGGCATCTCGTGTTCAGCACACTGCACACCAATGATGCCTGCTCCACGCTGAACCGCCTGATCGATATCGGCATTGAGCCCTTTTTTGTCTCGAACTCACTTCTCATGATAGTGGCACAAAGGCTTGTACGCCGTCTCTGTCAAAAATGCAAACAGTCTTATGAGCCTTCCGCATCGCAATTGCCAAAATTACTGCAAGTCGAAAAAAAGACGCTTTATAAAACGAAGGGTTGCGATCACTGCTCCCACACAGGGTACCGCGGACGGACCGCGATCTATGAGATCATGGTCATCAACGAGCGCATTCAGGAACTCGTTACACAGAGGGCCTCTTTGGTCCACATCCGGGCCGAGGCGCGTAAGGCGGGCATGAAGACACTCGAAGAGAGCGGCTATCAAAAAGTTATCGAGGGTGAGACATCTTTGGAAGAGATATTCCGTGTCACGCTTTCAGGCGGCTATGAAACCGCTTAAGCAATCAAAAAGGCTGCCCCATGCCCGTCTATAATTACAACGCCCGCGCCTCATCGGGCGAAATGGTTCAAGGGATCCAAGAGGCAGAGAGTGAACGTCTAGCCGTAACAGCTCTTCAAAACCGCGGACTTCTTGTCATAAAGCTGGCTTCGCTGGGGAGCGCTTCGGACCCTTCCCGCCGGCGGAAACTGCGCCGTCGCAGGATAAGGTCCGAGGATACTTTGTTCTTTTTGGACCAGCTTGCCATGCTTCTAGAAGCGGGGATTCCGCTCGTAAGGTCACTCGAAATTATCGCTCTTTTAACGGAAAGTCAAAGGATGAACGAAGTGATCGGCGCGATCATCTCGAACATAAGGGCGGGCTCGACCCTTAAGGACAGCATGGCCAGGCATCCAAAACATTTTCCGAAACTTTGGTTATTCCTTGTAGAGGCGGGGGAGACGAGCGGTTCCGTGCCCATGGTCTTAAAAGAGCTGGCCAAGAATGTCAAGTCCAATCATCTTCTGATGAAAAAGATAATATCGGCGTTGATTTACCCCTGCATTCTCGTGATTTGCTCTGTGGGTGTTTTGCTCCTTTTCATGTTACGGATCATACCGATATTCCAGAAAATATTCTCACAATTTAACGCTAAGCTTCCGCCGCTTACGATGGCGATCATCAACATTAGCACCGTAATCCAGCATTATATTTTTTTCATCGCGTTTATGGCCATCGGCCTTTTTTTCTTATCGAAGAAATACATTTCGACTTCCGTGGGCCGCCGGCAGTTGGATCGGCTTCTATTGCTCGTCCCGGTGCTGGGAGAAGGCCTGAATGATTTTATTCACGCAAGGATCTGCATCATCTTGTCGACCTTGATAAAAAGCGGCGTGAATTTGATTCAAAGCCTTGAGATCGCATCACGCGCCGCCGGCAATTCTGTTTTTGAGAACGCGTTCCTTGCCGCAACAAAAGGGATCCAGCGGGGGCAGACGCTTTCGGCCAGTCTTCAAACGGATCCCATCTTCTCACCCATGTTTATCCAGCTTGTCACGATAGGGGAAGAGAGCGGCAGTCTGCCCGCTATGATCTCCAAGGCCTCTGAATTTTATGCAGAAAGAGTCGACACGTTAAGCACGCGCATCGGCATTTTAGTCGAGCCGTTGGTCCTGATCATTGTTGGCGCTTTTGTAGGTATCATTGCCTATGCTCTTTTTGTCCCCATGTTTTCTCTAAGTGAGGCGATTCATTAAAGTATTTCTTGACTTTAATTATCTTTAATGATATATTCTAAGTAGAAATAAGCATGTTTTACTCTTAAAAAGGGGGGTGTATGTCAATATCAAAAATCCTTGGTAAAAAAAGGAAACTGGGGATAAAAGGCTTCACCATCGTCGAAATCTTAATAGTGTTAGTGGTGCTGGGTGTAATCGCCGCGGCGGTTGTTCCTATTCTAGCCAATCAAAAAATGAAAGGTTACAAAAAGGAAGCTATCGATCACCTGGACGTGGTTAAGGCCGCTATGGGGGTTTACTATCAAACAAATACGACAAACCCTAACTCTTATACGGGCGCGACGTTTACTTTAATAGATTATAATCCCAATACCGCGGCGGCGGGTCAAGTACCTAACTTCACCTACACACTAGACGCTACCTCCGCAACTACTTGGAATTGCGTAGCCGCTGGCGCAGTTGCACCGCTAGTGGCGGGTGACACGGTGACTCTCAGCTGTACGGCCACAGGATACACATTGGTAGGGGCAGGCAAGTTGGTATAGAGAATTCATTACCGAGTTTTTTGCCACAAACAGGACGTGATACCTTTTGAGGTGTTACGTCCTGTTTGTTTGACTGGCGTTGTGTGTGCCGTTGATAATTTTCACATAATATTTATTAGTGTTGCTCGTTGAATTATACATTTTCTCGCTGTATACTCTTGATTAGGTGGATGTATCCGATGAAACTAAAAGGATTTACGCTTGTTGAGGTGTTGGTCGTTCTGGCTATTTTGGCGGTCATGGCTGGGGCTGCGGTGCCGATTTACACCGGGCAGATCGAGCGCTCCTACCAAAATGAGCCGTACACCTACCTCAACATCCTATACACGGCCCAAAAGATCTATGCCCTCAACAACGGAGGCGCTTTCTGGGACGGCGGTTCAAATCCTCCCGTAGCTACCATAAACACTAATCTCAACACGGACTTGGCAAGTCCCGTTTATTACACGATCACATCCGTCGGTACGGCCATCTCCGAGATGTCGCGCACGGTAGGAAGCACAACCACAACGTTTACCATGACCTACGCAACCGGACAGATAACGCAAACATGACAAAGAACGCCAAAAAAATCTTCAACCGCCGCCGTCATCAAAAGGGCTTCTCTCTGCTCGAGATCCTCGTCGCCGGGACTATCCTGTCTATTGCGGGCGCGGGTCTTTACGCGGCATTTGTTAACGCCGGCCGCTATACAAAGCCTGAAAGCGCGGTCTCCTACCAAAGCGCCCAAACAAAACTAGACACGGTCTATCAAACCTGGGGGGAAGACACCTGGAACGATACTGTGGCGGACAACGACTCGACCATTGGCCTGACGACTTATACCAACCGCTTCCAAACATTTCCGGTGGGCGGGAAGGATTATAAGAAGGTGGAGGCAACCACCTCGTGGTAAGATCGACAAGTGAAGCGGGATTGACTTTGGCGGAGCTCCTGATTTCGATTGGGCTCTTGTCCGTAGTCGCTTTGGGGGCCAGCACCGTTTATATTTCGGGCGCGCGCAATCTAGTCAGCGGTCAAGCCAACATAGGGCTTGTCGAATCTTATACCGCGCTGGACCATATCGCAAGGAAGGTGGCTAACGCCAACTTGGTGGAGGTGGGGGATGGGGGCCCCCAGGCAAACGACACCGTGAGCGCCCAGCTTAAGCTTCGCTGGGATTATAAATTAGACGGGACCCCCAATACGACAGCAGGTGGACAGCCTATCGGAACTATGGATACCGGGGACGATACTTGGGTGAAATACATATTCATTGACGGCAGCGGTGAACGCAGGCTTTATTGGACTAAAGGCGCCGCCGGGCCCGGTGGAGAGAGTGGTAATTCAGCGGGCGCGGCGGATGATGAGGTCGGACCCACTCTAAGGCTTGACCCCGCGCAGACTTCTTTCACTCAGGTGAACAGTAACACGATCAGGATACAATTGGCCGCAAAGGCAGGGTCCCCGACCAGGACCGTTATCCTTAAAAGGAATGTCACCGCACATGCGTCAGCAAGCTAAGATACGCAGCCAACGAGGCGTCGCGATGATCTTCGCGATAATGATGCTGTTTCTCTTCACCCTCAGCGCCCTATTCGCCGTCGACACCGGTTTTCAGCAGAGAAAAGTGACCGAATCGGTCGTCGGAGCACGTGTAAGGAATTACTACCGCGCGCAGTCGGGGATGGTGGACGCCTTCGAGCGAATAAGGAGAAACCAGGTGCCCCCCGGGTCATCAGGGGGGGATTTTACGGACCCGGATTGGCCGCCGAGTCCGGTGGTTTACTACATCGATCTTGACACGGATACGGCGGATGCGGCACAAACAGCGGCGGATGATGTTTTTATCACCATAAGCAAGGTAGACGCAACAACGGACCTGAGAACAGTGGTATGCCGGTCTATCGGCCTTTAAAAAGATTAAGGAGGTATTTCCAATGATAAAAATAAACCGTCTTTTTCTTAACGCACCGGCGGCGCTCTTACTGTCTTTCATTTTCATCGCGCCCGGCGCCCTCGCCGAAGAGGTTGAAATCACCGCCTATTACCCCTCGCCCTACGGAAATTATAAAGAACTCTCCTCAACCGACAAGACAGTGCTCGCCACCTCGACCGGCAACGTCGGAATCGGGACGACGACGCCGGCCAGCAAACTCGATGTCTCGGGAAATGTGAGAATCGCCTCCTCCGACGGCGACACAATTCTTATGGGAGAATTCGGGGGCGGCGCGGGGGCGTTTGACGTTGGGTTCGACGGTGACGCGGGGGCAACACAAAATTTGAGGTTCTGGGGAGGAGACGGCACAAACGGCTGGGTCATGGACAACTTCAATGTCAGATCCGCCGCCAGCTCATTTAGCGGCAACATTCTGGTCGAGGGGCAGTACAACTCGACTAAACACACGTTGGGCGATACGGAGCCGGTCGAGGTGAATTGGAATAACGGGAATGTTCAGTACGTCACGATCCCGGGTAACCGCACGGTTACGCTTTCGAACCCGGTCGACGGCGGACGGTACCTCCTCACGATACGGCAGGGCGGCGCGGGTTCGTGGACCATCACCTGGCCGGGCAATGTCTCGTGGCCCGGCGGCGCGGCGGCCCCCACGCTCTCGGGCGCGGGCAAGGTCGATATCATCACGCTGACCTATAATGGCACGACCGATAAATATTACTGCGGGTACCTGCTGAACTATTCTTAACAAGAAGGGACACCCATTTTCCAATGGAAAATGGGTGTCCCCGTGATCTATTATTAAGGGGAAAGAAAGGGGAGCCATGCATAAAAGAAAAGCTGTCTTGTGGCTAGTGGCGCTCGGTTCGCTACTCATCGTCAAGGCAAATCTTGTCGCGGCGGGGCCTGAGGCGCTCCTGCCTTTGTCACTGCCGGGGCTCTCACAGGAACTCGTATCCGCCCTACGCCTCATGGACGAAAAACAAAGCCTAATGAATGGCCGTATCGTCTCCGCGGAAAGAATAGAGCAGGGTCCCAGCGGCACGGGCTTTACGAGCGAGCTCGCCATTAGGAGAGCGCCCGGACAAAAAAATGTTTTCGTTAAAATCCGCACCTTATTCGACACTCTCTCCACCACCGTGAAACAACGCACCCTGCTTGAACTTGGCATGGAAACAGTCTCTTTTGACCTTACCCTCAAGAATACCGGCCAGCCATTCACTCAAAGAGTTTTTAGCGCCCCTAACCGCGACTGGCTGGTTTACGAGCGCCCCACGGACGCCATTGCCTACGCCCAGGGCAGGACAGGGGAAGGGGAAGTAGTTCTTAATGAATGGCTCTACGCCAAAAGGCCGAACCACAATGACGTGACTCAGTATGTCTGGTCTCTTTCGGCCGGGAGAGCTTCTTATCCCAAGATATTCAAATTCAAAAAAGACGAAGACGGCTCTGTGGGCATCTACCAAAAGGCGATCGTCAATATCCAGGGCATTGACCCGAGAGACACCAAAAAAAGGCGGGAACTCATCGACACAGTGCGGAAAGCGCTCCCCAAAGGGGTCGCTATTGAAAAAGATGAGCTTGTGGCCCGCATCAAACCCTTTCTCTACTGGACGGCGGACGGCGCGCAGAAAAAAGTAGACCCCGTCCTTCTGGATGAACGAACACTCCTTCTTTCCATCCACGAGCCTTTGTCCGCCTACCCACTCCTCATTGACCCGACCTTGCAGTGGGGTCAGTGGTTGGGTGGATCGGGTAATGATGGAGTTTACGCCCTGGCCGTCAACGGCGATGAAATTTATGCCGGCGGGTGGTCCGGTAACGCTTCCAATTGGGATAGTCTCGCCTCCTTTAAGGGCACCCACAGCAGCGGCACCGAAGGCTTTGTCGTGGAGATCGCAGACGGCGCTACCCCCACAATTAACTGGGGTCAGTGGTTGGGTGGATCGGGTAATGATGGAGTTTACGCCCTGGCCGTCAACGGCGATGAAATTTATGCCGGCGGGTCTTCGACCAGTGACAACAGTTGGGATGGTCCCGCCTTCCAAGAGCCATTCAACGGTATCAACGAAGGCTTTGTCGTGGAAATCGCTGACGGCGCTGTCCCCACCATTGGCTGGGGCCTGTGGTTAGGCGGCGCAGGTCAAGATTCAGTTCAAGCCCTGGCTGTTAACGGCGATGAAATATACGCCGGCGGGGATTCTGAAGGTAGCGACACGTGGGGGGGTGAAACCTACTTCCGAGGCGACTACGGGGGTTCCGGAGGAATGGAAGGCTTTGTCGTGGAAATCGCTGACGGCGCTACACCCGCTATTGCATGGGCCCAATGGTTGGGCGGCTCAGGTGGTGATGATTCTATTGATGCACTGGCTGTTAACGGTGATGAAATATACGCCGGTGGGTATTCTTCCCAATCCACTAATTGGGATAATTTCACAAGCTACGGGGGTGACTACAGCGGCGGCCGCGAAGGTTTTGTCGCGGAGATTGTTGAGGGCAGTCCCTGGCCCGTTCTTAACTGGCGCCAGTGGTTAGGTGGCACAGGCAGTGATTCAGTTCGAGCCCTGGCTGTTAACGGCGATGAAATATACGCCGGCGGATATTCTGACAATTCCGCTGGTTGGGAGACACCTGTTAACCCCTCTCAGGGTAATTTCAGCGGCAGCTGGGAGGGGTTTGTTGTGGAGATCGCTGACGGCGCTGCCCCCATTCTTAACTGGCGCCAGTGGTTGGGCGGCACAGGTGGTGATGCAATTTACGATCTGGCTGTCAACGGCGATGAAATATACGCTGGCGGGTATTCTGGCAGTACCACCAGTTGGGAGAGTGTCCCTTTCCAGTCGGGCAGTAACCACAGCGGCGGTGCTGAAGGCTTCGTCGTGAAAATCGCTGACGGCACTACTCCTACTCTTAACGGGGGCCACTGGTTAGGCGGTGTGGGTAACGACTATGTCAGATCTCTGGCTGTCGATGGCAGCGAAATATACGCCGGCGGGTATTCTCCGAATACCACCGATTGGGAGACGCCCGTCACTGCCTTCCAAGGTACCTACAGCGGCGGCGACGAAGGCTTTGTCGTGGAATTATCGGAGGGCGCAAGCATTTCCGACCCGCTCCATATCGCCGGGAATTAGAGAAAACGGTTAGGGGTCAGTCCCTGAATATTGACATCGCTCACCTCGAATCCGCGCAATAGTTTAGTCGCCACAGGTCCTCCTCTGTCATCTCGAGTTTTCTTTCAAAGGAAAGAGTTAAGGGTCATCCCAAGCCGATCAGTCCATATTAAGTTCCATAAATTTATATGGTAAAATTACCATATATGATGTATACTCTTCATTAGTTGTGAGATTATGACGCATTTTGAGTGGGAACCTGATGTTTCGGCCAGGTCGGAGAGGGTGTTTTAACAGTACGTTTCACTTATCGGGCGAACGCAATCCGTATCTTTGGAGCCGGTTATTGGCGCAGAGGAAAGGGGATTTATGAATCACAAAATAAAATACACGAATGAACCCATAGGTAAGCTTCGTATCATCAAGGACTTTCTGCCTCCGCCTGAGAAGCTGGCCTTCAAGGAAGAGCCGGTGAAAGTTACGATGGTGTTGAGCAAATCAAGTGTTCGGTTCTTTAAGAAAACGGCGCGTAAATATCACGCCCCCTATCAAAAAATCATTCGAACACTGCTTGATACTTACGCCGCGCAGTACACGACTTAGCATTATGGTTTATATATGAAATTACAACCTCACTTGACAAGTATACGCTGATAGCGTATACTTGCTTTAGACGGCTAAGATGCAATTTATAGAAACCACGGTATTCACGAAGCTTATTTGTGAATTATTGAGTGAGAAAGAGTACTGGGGTTTGCAAACCGCGTTGGCGGGAAATCCGAAGGCCGGCGATCTTATTCCCGGCGGGCGAGGTTTGCGTAAGATCCGGTGGCGCTCGGGCAAAAAGGGAAAAGGCAAAAGCGGCGGCATCCGAGTGATTTACTATTGTTTCTCAACCGAGCGGCTTTACATGATCTATGCCTATGAAAAGAGCAAACAAGGGGATTTGACCAAACACCAATTGAAAGTTTTGAGCGCTTACGTGGTAAAGGGGGTATTATGAAAGAACTAGGTTTTAAAAACCTGCTTAGGAGCATTAACCAGGCGCGGGCTATTCGTGCGGGTAAACACAAACCCGGGCGGGTGATTCGGTTTGAACCCATCCGACTGAAGGCGGTACGGAGAAAACTCCATGTATCCCAATCTGAATTTGCTCGTTTTATCGGCGTGAGCCCCGCAACTTTGCGGAATTGGGAACAGGGACGAACTTATCCCGAAGGAGCTGCGCGCGCACTTTTAGCCATTGCCGCCAAGCGTCCCGATGCGATCCTAGAAGCTCTAAGAGCAGCTTAACTTCGATTTCGGGGACACTATACTTAATTATTGACCAATCGTCCTCCTGCGAGTAATATCCCAAGGTATGGCTCGTATAGCGCGTGTCGTCGCAGAAAACATTCCCCATCATGTCATTCAGCGAGGGAACAGAAATCAGCCTGTGTTCTTTTCGGATGAGGACAAATCTGCCTATCTGAATATCCTACAAAAACATCTTAAGATCAACGAAGTCAGTATTTGGGCTTGGTGTCTAATGGACACCCATGTTCATTTTGTGGCTGTGCCATCGGATAAGGAGACCTTTTGCAGAGCCTTTGCAGAAACTCACCGATTGTACTCGCGGATGATAAATTTTAGAGGAGGGTGGAGAGGGTATCTGTTTCAAGGACGATTTTCAAGTTTTCCGATGGATGAAAATTACCTTTATGCCGCCGTACGCTATGTAGAGAATAATCCGGTGAAGGCAGGAATAGCTAAAAACGCACACGATTATAAATGGTCGAGTGCTGCGGCGCATGTCTTAGGAAGCTCCGATCCCATACTCTCGAGGTGTTTCTTGGATCTTGAAATTCGTGATTGGAACAATTTTCTAAGATCAGGCATAGATAAAGAATCTGATATGCTGGACAAGTACGCAAAGACGGGAAGGCCGCTCGGAGACGGGAGCTTCGTTGAAAAGCTGGAAAGGCTGATCAAGAGGCCTTTGAAGAAGGCAAAGCCGGGACCGAAGAAAAGGCAGGGGGTTGTGCGAGTCTGAATTATGTATAGTGTCCCCTGAATTAAAAAAGAGGCCTTTGAAGAAGGCAAAGCCGGGACCGAAGAAAAGGCAGGGGGTTGTGCGAGTCTGAATTATGTATAGTGTCCCCTGAATTAAAAAACACCATGGATGTATTGACAAGCGAACGATAATATGATATATCTTTATATCATAATATAACAAAGGAGATACGCAATGGCCGTTCATGCCCAACAAGTTTTTTTGGCCGCCAGGATTCCAGTGGATCTTAAAAATAAATTATCCGTATACTGTGAAAATCACGGTATCAAAATGAACTTCTTTATTGCCAAAGCCATCCGGGATATGCTCAAAGAAGCCGCCGAGGACAGCCAAGATATTTCCATGGCCCGCGGTAGGCTTAAAACCGCCGAGTTTGCCTCTCAAAAAGAGTTTGATCAATACCTCTCCAAGAGAAATATTCGGTAATGTACCAAATCTTTTATGAGAAAAAGATTTTCAAAGATCTCGATAAGATTCCAGCCTATGATGTCAAAAAAATAAAAGAGGTTTTCCAAGACCTCTCTAAGAATCCATTTCCAAGCGGCACCAAGAAAATCTCCGGTAAAGACAATCTATACCGAGTGCAGCAGGGGGACTACCGAATCCTCTATTCTCCAAACACAAAGGAAAAACAAATTCATATCCTCTTGGTAAAAAATAGAAAAGGCTCCTACAAAAATCTCTAAGTATGAAGGTATAGAAAACGAAGGTGCTCGATTCCTACGAAAGAGGGGAATGGCGTTCTGTCAAAAACTTAAAAAACGTGGGTTAGGGGCCAGTCCCTAAATATTGACATCGCTCGCATCGAATCCACTGACTTTCTACACAAATCCAGCCAGAGAAAAACTTGAATTTTAGCATCCGGTATGGTATTCTTACCAGTAAGAAATGGAGGAATCCATGAAACACCTTGAAGTTACAATGCTTTCATCCAAAGGGCAGGTAGTGTTACCTCAGACGATTCGGCTTAAGCTTCATCTCACTCAAGGGGAGAAGTTTATCGTCCTGGGGGAGAAAGACACTGTGATCCTAAAGAAGATCGAGCGTCCCGCTCTTGAAAGAGCTAAAAAATTAGTCAAAGAGTCGAGAGCCTGGGCTAGGAAGGCAGGGCTCACTCCGGCTGATGTTAAAGAAGCCATTCGTAAGGTGAGAACCGAATCAAAGTGAGAGTCGTTTTAGACACCAATGTCCTTATCTCAGGGATCTATTTTGGCGGAATCCCGGGCCGTATTGTTGATGCCTGGCTTGATGTCAAGTTTACCGCGTGCATAACGCCGTCCATTTATGAGGAGTATCTTAAGGTGATTGATAGATTCAGTAAAAAAGGCACGAGCCCCATTGTTGAGCGTGACTGGCCAACCCTTCTTCCGGAGATTTGTTATATGATCTCCGACCAAAGATTATCCCAACCCATCTCGCGGGATCCCGGTGACGACAAATTCATCGCCTGCGCTGTGGGCGCAAAGGCAAGTCACATTGTTACAGGAGATCTGGATTTAAAAACAATTCCGCCGCGGCTAGATTTTAAGATCGTCTCCCCGGCAGAATTTTTGAATATTTTAAAGTGACTCAAGGTGGACCTTAAAAATAAATTATCCGACGGGATATGCTCAAGGAAGCCGCCGAGGACAGCCAAGATAGGGGAGTGACAGTCACAAAAAGGGACACCCATTTTCCATTGGAAAATGGGTGTCCCTGTGATCAAATCATCTATTGACATAAGTCATTTTATGTATTATTATTTAATACAGGAGATAATCATGAGACAAATTATTACCATTAGCCTTCCAAAAGAGGTCAAAAAAGAAATAGACGCTCTCTCAGCTGAAGAGGGGATTTCGCGCAGCGATCTGATTCGACAATCCATTAAGGACTATCTGTTTGTGCATCAATTTCGCGCACTTCGCAGCCAAATGGTCCCAAAAGCCAAAGCGCAGGGCATTTACACAGATCAGGATGTTTTTGATCGAGTTTCGTGAGAATTTTACTCGACGCAAACGTGCTCATCGCCGGCTTCATTGTGCACGGCGCCTGCACCGAGCTATTCGAACACTGCGGACGCAATCACACACTTGTCACTTCAGACTACATTCTTGACGAGCTTCAAAAAACTTTGATTACAAAATTTCGTTATTCTACATTTGAGGCGGCACGCGCCGTAGAAATCACACAAATAAAGTCCACAATTTACATCCCCGCGGACGTCCCCGACAGCGCCTGTGAAGATCCTGAAGATCCGCCCATTCTAGGTTCTGCTGTCTCCGGTAAATGCCAATGCATCATCACCGGAGACAAAGCTTTATTAAAAATAAGCCCTTATCAAAACATTGATATTATTTCCCCTAGCGATTTCTGGAAATATGAAGCGAAACACCTCTAAAAAAGGAGGCGGGGTCAGTCCATATTAAGGTTGCGCTTTGCGGTAAATTCATGTATTTTAAATCCTATTGCTCATGAATAAACAAAACCCCATTCTTATCCTGCTTTTTATCATCGTTTCATTGCTTGGTTTTGCCTTATTTTCCGCCCACGCTCAAAAACAACATGAAATAAAATTAAGGGCTGAAAAAGAAACCCAGCTCCGGACAAAAATAGCCGAGCTTGCGGCAGTCCAAGCGGAACTGGAGGACCTCGGCAGGGCCAAGGCGGAGAACGAAAAAAATTTGAACACCCGAATCGCTTCGCTTGAACAAGAAATGGCCGGTTACGAAGAAAGCGGGAGGGAGCTGGCTTTAAAGCTTGATTCAGCGCTGCGCGAAAAAGACGGCCTGGAACAGCAAAACCTCGCGAACGAAAATAAAATTTCCGAGCTGACGAAAAAAATAAGCCGGCTGGAAGCGGACAGGCAGGACCTTGTGGATACCCTCAAAAAACTCGAGGCAGCCGGTGCGGGTCCCCGAGCCAAGCGCAAAGAGGGCGGGGAGGCGAAAGACAGGACAGGTATCCCGGATGCCCCGGACGTGAAACTGGGCCGGATTGTGGTCCAAAAATCTTCCGGCAATGTGGCCCGAGTCGAACACGTGGACAAAAACTACGGATTTATCCTTATCAATGCCGGATCGAAAGACGGGATCAAGCAAGGGGCGGTCCTGAATGTTGTCCGTGACAGCCGCCTCGTCGGCAAAGCCGTGGTCCAAAAACTCCGAGCGACCCTTTCGGCAGCGCTGGTGCTTCCCGAATACACGCGCGCTGAAATAGAACCCGGCGATCTTGTAAGCCTGCCATAGACCGATGCCTGATAATTTAGTTTCCACCGCGGAATCCAAAACCCTCGAAACGGCTTTAATCGAACAGGCCGGCTTTCTATCACCGTTGGCCGGGACGCTCGCGGAGCGCTGGGCCAGGCTTTACCTCGACAATTTCGGCCGTGGCGCTTTTTTCTCAGAAAAAAGAGTCGGGAAAACTTTCCGGGAACTGGTCGAGAATTTCATCGGTTGTCTCAAGGAAGGACGGATCGACGCATATCTGGAAACTTTGAGCGAAAAAGGGGAGACGTTCTACCGCCTCGGTATCCCGTTTGAAGAAGTCATGATCTCGCTTCATCTTTTTGAGGAGGTGTGCGCCTCAGAGTTTCTTGAAACCTATCCCCACCGCTCGAAACTGCCCGAGATCCTCGTAGACCTCGAGGAAATTCACAATGAAGGGCTGACGGCGCTGGCGATCAGCTACTTCCGAGCCGCCAAAAAAGAGATGCAGAAAATAACCGGGGGCTTGCAGGAAGAAAACCTGTCCCTGCGCGAGGAGCTGTCAAAAACGAAGGATTTCGCGTTCCTTCATACCTCAAAAGAACTGAGTTCTATGCAGTTGGTGATCAACAACATCAACCACAAGCTTAAGAACCGCCTGCATCAGCTTTCCCGCATCCAGAAACTCGCCGAGGCCATTGACAACGAACCGCACCTGCCGAAGCTCCTAAAAATCGTGACCCAGCATCTGTTGCTGAACTGCCCGGCTTACTCCAATGTTTACTTCGGATTGTTTGACGAAGAAAGGAAGCGGGTGACCGTGTATCACCAGGAATCCCAGCCTTCGCCCGAGTGCAGCTTCCTGGAGACATTTTACGCCTCGGAACTGCCCAAGGAGTTTCAGGACGCGCTTTACGACGAATCCAAAAAATTTGAGCATTTTAAAGGTTACCGCAGTCTCCCTAAGAGCCTTATCGACGCGGTAAGCCCGCACATCCAGCGTGAATTCCTCGTCTTGCCGATACGAAAGTTCCATGAAGTGGCGGGTTTTATGCTGATCGGAACGCCCCTCGAGCATTTCTTCGGAAAAACCAATTACAAGTTTTACCAACGCCTGGGCCAAACCATTTCCAAAGCGCTCGTCAGCGCGATTCTTTTCACGAAAACAAAAAAACAGGACGAGTTTACACTGCTCTTGGATGAGCTCAAGAAAAAAGGCGCCTCGGCCGAGCCCCTCAACACCGTGCTCGACTTTTGTCTGGGGTCTCTGATCAACATTCTGGGGGCTGAGCGTTCCTCGGTCATGAGGTATGATGACTCGGCCAGGGAGCTCAAAGTCTGCGCCGCAAAAGGCTACAAGGTCTATCCGATTTCGGGGATCCCCGTAAAATGGGGGGAAGGCATCGCAGGCCTCGCGTTAAAAGAGGCGAAGATCATCTCCATCACAAAACTAAAAGAGACAAACCGCATGAATCTCTTGTCGCGGTTCATGAGGCATGAGGAGGCGCCCGAGATCAGGCTTAAATCGCTTCTTTGCATCCCGCTTCTGGAGGAAGAAAAACCTTTGGGAGTCGTGAACATTTCCACGATCAATTTTTACAAGGACTTTGATGCCTCCGAAATTGAAATGGCCAATCACGTCGTAAGGAGCATGACGGCGCTCGTAAAGGAACTGTCCTCTTGCTGAGTTACGTATAAGCAGCGCTCCCCCCTTGAGTAAAAAATACGTTTTAAAAACTCCCGCGTTTCCCGCGCAGTTCACGATTGACTACCCCAAGGAGCTGAACCCGTCGCAGCTTGAAGTCGTGATGAAAGCCGACGGGCCGTGCCTCGTGCTCGCCGGAGCGGGGAGCGGCAAAACCCGGACGCTGATCTACCGTGTTTCCCATCTTTTGGAGAAAGGCGCCCGGCCCGAGGAGATACTCCTCGTCACATTTACGAACAAAGCCGCGCAGGAAATGAGGAACCGGGTTGAGCTTCTGCTTAAAACCAAAGCCAAAGGGCTCTGGTGCGGCACGTTTCACCATATCGGGAACCGGCTCTTAAGGATGTACGGACGCTCCATCGGGCTTTCAGAGGATTTTGGCATCCTCGACGAGGAGGACAGCCGCGACCTGGTAAAGGCTTGCGTGAAATCACTCAATATCCAGGCGGTGGGAGCGCGTTTTCCGAAGCCCGGCATCGTCCAGTCGATTTTAAGTTTTTCCGTGAACGCAAAAAAATCAATCTCCGAAGTTGTCACCGGCCGCTACGCGTATCTCGGGACATTCATCCGGGAATTCGAAAAAATCAGGGCGCTCTACAACGAAAAGAAAAGAAAAACAAACAACCTCGACTATGATGACCTGCTGGTCAAGTGGGTGGAGCTCCTGCAGAAATCCTTGAAGATACACGAACGCCTCACGCGCCAGTTCCGCCATATTCTCGTCGATGAATACCAGGACACCAACCGCCTGCAGCAGGAGCTTATCTATAGCCTTTCAAGCCATCATAAGCAAATCCTCGTCGTCGGGGACGACGCGCAGTCGATTTATTCTTTCCGCGCCGCGGACATAAAAAATATCCTTGATTTTCCCGGGCACTACGAAAACACGAAAATATTCAAGCTGGAAACCAACTATCGCTCGACGAAGCCCATTCTTGAGCTTGCCAATCAAAGCATCAAGCACAACGTCCATCAATTTCCGAAGACCCTCAAAAGCATTAAAAACGAAGGCACGACACCCCAGTTTGTGAAGGTTCGCGACAATCGCCAGGAAGCGGCGTTTGTCGCGCAAAGAATCTGCGAGCTTCACGAACAGGGCGCGGAATTTTCACAAATCGCGGTTCTTTTCCGGGCGCGTTACCAGGCGGCGGACCTGGAAATGGAACTTGCCAAGCGCGGGCTTTCCTACGTGATCCGGGGCGGCGTGCGTTTCTTCGAGCAGGCGCACATCAAGGATGTGCTGGCCTATCTTAAGATTGTTTTAAATCCGATGGACGAGCTTTCGTGGATACGCGCGCTCACGCTCCAGCCGGGCATCGGCGCCGGTTACGCGGAGAAAATTTTTAACCTGGTTGAAAAAGAAAAAGGGGACCCCCGCCCGGTGGCTTTGCCTTCCTTCGGGGAAAATCTGCCTCCCCGGGTGAGGGAAGGCCTTTCGGGCTTCAAAAAAACCTTCAAAAGCCTCATCAAGGAAGATCTGAAAGACAGTCCCGATGTCCTGATCGAACGGGTGCTGGACAAAGGTTACAATCAGTACGTGCTTATGAATTTTGAAAACGCCCGGGACCGCCTCGAAGACCTGAAAGAGCTTGTGAATTTTGCGCACACCTACAAGCACCTGAAAGAGTTTCTCGCGGACGTGACGCTTCGCGAAAGTTTTAAGGGGGAGAGCATTCTTGAAAGCGGCGCTCCCGATGAGCCCGAAGACGAGCTTATTCTGTCGACGATCCACCAGGCCAAGGGCCTCGAATGGCGCGCCGTATTTGTGATCGGGCTCTCCGAGGGCCAGTTTCCCCATGCCAAATCCATGGAAAGTGAAGAAGAAATAGAGGAGGAACGGCGGCTTTTTTATGTGGCCGTCACGCGCGCCAAAGAAGAGCTGATTTTGGTTCACCCGATGACGCGTTATGATTATAATGAAGGCACCGTGATCAACCATCCCTCTTTGTTCATCGAGGAGCTTCCGTCCCACGTCGTTGACGATTTGGAAGTGGAGGAAGAAACCGGAAATGAAAAGACAATTTATTTGAGTTAAACTGTCATCCCCGCGCCCGCCACACAAAAGGCGGGTCCGTCCTCTGTATGTCATCCTGAGGCGACGCAGTCGCCGAAGGATCTAAAAACGGGATTCTTCACTCGCTTCGCTCGTTCAGAATGACGTTTGTTATGCGGCTTAGGATGACGTGCTGATTCCCGCTTGCGCGGGAATGACATAGGAGGAGTTTTTGAATAAAAAATCGGCGCTTTTCACGGTGTTTTTAGTGGTGTTGATCGACCTGATGGGCTTCGGCATTGTACTGCCGCTTCTTCCTTTTTATGCCTCCGAGTTTCAAGCATCGGCCGTCACCATAGGGCTCCTTTACAGCGTGTATTCCCTGGCACAGCTTGTATTTTCGCCATTCTGGGGCAGTCTCTCCGACCGGTTCGGCCGGCGGCCGATCATGCTTTTAAGCACGCTCGGCTCGGCGCTCTCTTACGTCCTTTTTGCGCTGTCGCATTCACTGGCGCTTCTTCTGGTCTCCCGGGTGCTTGCGGGCATCATGGGCGGCAATATTTCAACCGCGCAGGCTTATGTGGCCGACGTGACAACGCATGAGGAGAGAACCAAAGGCATGGGGCTTATCGGCGCCGCTTTCGGCATCGGTTTTGTGATAGGCCCGGCGATCTCCGCGGTTTTAATCCATTCAAGTGTGGCCGATTTTTTTCACATGGGCCAAAATAAGTACGCGGTCCCCGGATTTTTTGCGGCATTTTTATCAACCGTAAGCTTCTTTCTTGTACTCACCAGGCTCCCCGAAACCGTGAAGCTTTCCCAAAGCAGTGACGCCGAAAGAATTGTCCGGGCAGGCATCTTTACGAGAAAATTCTGGCGTTCATTATCGAAAAAAAATAAAGACTCCGTCTTGACAGCTCTCCTTATAAGCCTTCTTCTCATATCGGTCGGGCACTCCGCGCTCTACAGCGCATTCCCGCTTTTCTGCAGCCGACAACTTGGGCTGACCACCGAAAATGTCGGCATTCTATTTGCGATCATGGGGCTTATCGCGGTATTCATACAGGGCGGACTTATCCGCATGCTTGAAAAAACGTTCGGGGAAAGAAAACTGTTCGTCGCCGGCAGTCTCTTGATGGCCCTAGGCCTGGCCCTCATCCCGTTGGCTCGCAACATTCAAACACTTTCTTTATATCTTGCCGTCTTAGCCGTCGGCGGAAGCTTGAACGGACCCACGCTGAACAGCCTGATCTCAAAACATTCGCAGCCTTCGGGGATAGGCGCCTTGATGGGTACCGCGCAAGGCCTGTCAGCGCTGGGACGCGTGATTGGCCCGACGTGGGGGGGGATTTTATTCGGGATCGGCTTTCGCCTGCCGTTTATGATCACGGCACTGGTGGTTTTCACCACGGTCTGGGTGGGTCTAAGTCTTAGGGATTGACGAATGAACGCCTCTGACACAGCCTCCAAACCAAACACCCAAAGAAAGCTATTTTTCGGTTTGTTCGTATTTCCGCTCCTCATCGCGGTCGGCATGGCTGTGCTTTTGTGCGGGGTGGTGTTTCTCACGCATGAGCAGGAATCACCGGAATCACTGATTACCGCCATCAAGACCGGCTCGCCCTCAAGGCGCTGGCAGAAAGCCTATGAGCTTTCGAACGAACTAAACCACCGGAAGGAAAATATCCGATCGGAAGGGCTCGTCCAGGAAATGATCCACATCCTCGAAGACGTCTCCCGTTATGACCCTAAAACAAGAAGTTACATGGCGCTCGCGTTAAGTCATTTTGGAAGCGCTGTCTCTCAAGCGGCGCTGACACGAGCGCTCGGGGACCCTTCCGAAGACGTCCAACTTTATGCGTTATGGGCGCTGGGCGCTGTGAAAGCCGGTTCTTCAGCGCCTGCCATCATGCCTTTTCTGAAAAACGAAAAGGAAAGCTTAAAAAAAACGGCGGCGTACGTGCTCGGGGCCATCGGGAGCAGGGAAGCGCTCCCTCATTTAAGACCTCTCCTTAACGACAAAGTCACCGATGTCCGGTGGAACGCGGCGCTGGCACTCGCAAGGCTGGGAGATCCTTCAGGGCTTCCGCTTCTTCTCCAGATGCTGGAGCGGCAAAGCCTCTTAAGCGCTCATGCGATGAGTGAAGAAGAGGTTGAAAACATCATGATAAACGCCATTAAAGGAATAGCGCTGGTGGGCGACACGCAATCTTTCGAGTCTTTGAGAAAAATTTCCAGGACCGACAAGAGCCTTAAGGTTCGGCAGGCGGCCTTGGATGTTTTGAGCGCACGACAAGCTTGATATTCTGAAACAACATCATTAAAATGTAATGCTCCAATGTTCGTACGTCATAAACAAGGATTCTTAATTGTCTGATATTCCACAAATACCCGCAACACCGGCGTCGGCAGGCGGGCCCACGATGAACCGCCGGAAATTCCTTTCATGGTTTGGTCTCGCCTGGGTCAGTTTCGGAGCGGCCACCGGCGGCGCGCTTTCCATCGTCTTACGTTTCCTTTTTCCTAATGTCGTGTTTGAACCTCCCACCTCCTTTAAGGCAGGCCTTCCGGATGATTATGAGGTCGGAGGGGTGGATGAACGTTGGAAAGAGAAATTCGGCGTGTGGATGGTCCGGACCGCGGAGGGGATTTATGCGCTTTCGACGATCTGCACTCACTTAGGCTGCACTCCCAACTGGCTTACGAATGAAAATAAATTTAAATGTCCATGCCACGGCAGCGGTTTTTACAAAACCGGGATAAATTTTGAGGGCCCAGCCCCCCGGCCGCTGGAACGCTACCGCATCGGGCTGACCGAGGACGGGCAAATCTTGATCGATAAAAGTAAAAAGTTCCAACAAGAAAAAGGCGAGTGGAATAACCCCGAGTCGTTTTTGGTATGTTGAAAGGAAGGAGCTGAATGAAATTCAACCTAAGTAAATTCATCACCGACTCGCAGATCTACAAGTCCATGTTCCGGCACGGTTACTCGACCTCGGACCGTGACCGTGCGCTCTCGGTCATGACCAACGTTTTCTTCCACCTTCATCCGGTCAAGGTGAGAAAGTCCGGCGCGCGCTTCGGTTTCACCTGGTGCGCGGGCGGGCTTTCGTTTTTCGTGTTTCTCACGCTCGTCGTCAGCGGCATACTTCTCATGTTTTATTACCGCCCAACCGTGGAATATGCTTACAACGACATCCTGGCGCTTCGCGAGCACGTGCCGTTCGGCATCATGCGGGAACTCCACCGCTGGGGGGCCCACGCGATGATCATCACCGTCTGGCTTCACATGTTCCGCGTGTTCATGACCGGCTCCTACAAACCGCCGCGTGAATTCAACTGGGTTATCGGCGTCATTCTGCTGGTATTAACCATGCTCCTAAGTTTCACCGGCTACCTGCTTCCCTGGGATCAGCTGGCTATGTGGGCCATCACGGTGGGCAGCAACATGGCGCGTGCAACTCCGTTTCTGGGACATGAGGGGCCGGGGGCGGCGCTTTTGTCCATCGGGGATATCCAACTCATCCATTCCGGAAGCGATGTACGCTTCGCGCTTTTAGGCGGGCGCTTCGTGGGAGCGGGCGCGCTTTTACGGTTTTATATCCTGCATTGCGTGGCGATTCCAACAGTAGTCGTGGTGCTGATGTCCGTGCACTTCTGGAGAATTCGCAAGGACGGAGGTATTAGTGGACCGTTGTAATATAAAAAAGTTGTGCTTATGCCTTCTTATTTGTCATTTCGAGCGAAGCGAGAAATCTCCTTCGCGTAGGAGATCTCTCGGCCCTTCGGGCCTCGAGATGACATTCTAAGTATGTTTGATTCCTTCGAGCACCTCATCGACGCTGTCTCATCTCCCGTTACCATTTTTACGTTTGCGACGGCTGTGTTTATTTTATTTGTCACATTTCCGCGGCAACTCACCAGTAAATGGGTGAGTCTGGGGACTCTTTTTTTGGTTCTTGCCTTTTTCGGAATCGGCCTCACGGATGAGCATTTCCGAAAGATCGTAAGCACCCCCGACAACGTTCCGATCGTCGGCCTCATGTTTATCTTCGGATATTTCACCTGGTTCGCGATGAAAAAAGCGGTGGAGAATGACCGCCGCATTGAAAAAGGGGAGCCCACCGTTGAACAGCTCGAAACCAACGACAAGGTGCTCGTGTTTCCTTACCTCATATTCATCGAATTCGTGATTGCGCTGGCCTATGGCGCCATGCTCGTGATCTGGTCCTTGTGGCTCAAAGCGCCGCTGGAAGAACCGGCCAACCCGACCGTCTCGCCGAATCCCAGCAAAGCGCCCTGGTACTTTTTGGGCCTGCAGGAGATGCTTGTTTACTTTGACCCGTGGATCGCAGGCGTACTTCTGCCCACCTTTATCATTATCGGGCTGTGCGCCATTCCCTATATAGACCGCGACCCGGCTAATTCGGGCTTTTACTGTTACAAGGCGCGCCGGGCCGTGATCATCGCCTATCTTTTCGGTTTCTGGATTCTTTGGATCCTGCTCATCATCATGGGGACTTTTTTACGGGGCCCGAACTGGAATTTCTTCGGACCCTTCGAGGTCTGGAATGTTCACAAAGTCGTGCCGCTCGTAAACGTCAACCTTTCCGAAATCGTATTCATCAAATGGCTGGGGGTCGGCCTGCCAAAACAATGGTTTATCCGCGAATGGCCTGGTTTTGCGGTTCTTTTTCTGTATTTTGCGATTCCGCCGGCGGTGTTGGCCAGAACAGCCTTGAAAGACGTTTATAAAAAACTGGAGCCAACCAGGTACCTCGTGCTTGTCATTCTGCTCTTGGTGATGATCGCGCTGCCTATTAAAATGTATTTGCGCTGGGCCTTCAACCTGAAGTATCTGGTTGCCATCCCGGAATTCTTCTTCAATATCTGACCCATGCCTAGAACTAAGGAACCTCCGACTCTTTACAGCGTCCACAAGACGTTTATCTGGTTTGCGGTCATAAGCCTTGTGCTTACTTTCTCGCTGGCAGCGATTGTCTACGTCGACTACGTCCGTGAATGGAAAACCTATCAGAAAAAATTCATTCGGTTGAAGACCGATAGGGCCAAGAAGGAGCTGAAGGAGGCTGAGGCGAAGATCGATAAGAAAAAGCTTGAGAGCCTCGAAAAACAATTAAAAGACGCGGACGCCGCACTCACGTCCCACTCGAGCGGCAGGATGTCCCTGGAAATCCGGCTTGGACGTCTCGACACGGAGGTCACCAAGGCAAGAAGCCAAACCCAGAACTTGAAACAGTTCGAGGACTCCGCCAAGTATTTTTTTGAAGAGACCCGTTCGCACAACGACCCGAAGGCCTCCGAATACGAAAAAAAATTAAAAGAGCTGACGCCAAAGCTTTCCCAGGCCAAGCTTAATCTGGAAAAACTTGAAAAAGAAATAGAGGAGAAACAAAGCGCTTTGAACGGCATGACAGCTGCGGAAAAATCCATTCAAAAGAGCATCGACAGGGTGCTCGAAGATAAAAACCGTATGGAGCGGAAAATCAAGCTAATCGAGCCGACGCTGGCCAAGGACATCCTGAATGCCCCGATGGTCGATTTCATCGCGCCGTCTCTCCGTATCCAACAGGTGGTGTTGGAAGATCTTGAGGATGATTATCATTTTACAAAGGTCCAGAAGGTGGACCGCTGCACGACCTGCCATCTCGGAATCGATCAAAAAGACTTTTCCGACGCGCCTCAGCCTTTCAAAACCCACCCGAACCTCGACCTGTACCTCGGCCCTCATTCACCGCACCCCGTGGAAAAATTTGGCTGTACCGTTTGTCACGGCGGCAATGGCCATTCGGTGAGCTTCAAGGATTCGGCCCACACGCCTCACAGCGAAGCGCAAATGAAGGAGTGGCGGAAAAAATACCATTGGGAAGAACTCGAAAAATGGGATGCCAAAATGCTGCCCGTGAATTTCACGCAGGCCGCCTGCGCCAAATGCCATCATGGCACCGTGGAAGTGCCCTTTGCCGACAAACTGAATAAAGGAAGGAAGCTTGCGGAGGTAAACGGCTGCTTCAACTGCCATAAAGTCAGCGGATTTGAGAACCGCTGGAAAGTGGGGCCGGACCTTGAAAGGGTGGGAAGCAAACTCAGTGAGCAATGGATTGAGAAATGGGTTGAGGACCCTCGATCATTCAGAGATTCGACAAAAATGCCCCGAAGCTTTCATCTTTCAAACACCGCCTCTCCCGAAGACAGGGAAAGAAACAAGACAGCCATCAAAGCGATCGCAGCATACCTCGTCAAAAATTCAGAATCCGTAGAGTTTAAAAAGCCCACGCTCTCCGGAGACTCAAAAAACGGTGAAAAACTTGTGACGGAGCTCGGTTGTGTAGCGTGCCACACGGTCGGAGGCACCGCTATTCCGCCTTTGGCGGACAATAGGCATGGCCCCGAGCTCTCGGGTCTCGGAAGCAAAGTCACGTCGGATTGGCTCCACACCTGGCTTAAAAACCCAAAGCATTTTTCGCCGAATACGCGGATGCCCAACCTGCGCTTGAGCGACCAAGAGGCGGCTGACATCACCGAATATCTTTTATCGCAGAAAAACACCACATTCGAAAGCAAACCGCCCGTGGAGGCCGATCCTAAAGTGATGGACGAGCTTATTCTCACCTCTCTCGAGGCGACTCTGCGCCGCACCGAGGCCGAAGTGGAGCTGGCCAAGATGACGCCGGAGGACAGGCTCCAATATTTGGGCAAGAAATCCATCGGCCAGCAGGGCTGTTATACCTGCCATACGATCAAAGGTTTTGAAGACATCAAACCCATCGGCGCCGATCTAAGCAATGAAGGCAAAAAAGACATTCACCAATTTGATTTTGGTTTCACCAAGATCGACCGGACGCGCCAGGCGTTTATCACGCAAAAATTGAAAGACCCGAGGGTCTTTGATCAGGGCAAGGAAAAATCCTACTACGACAAACTCCGCATGCCGCAATTTAATTTCAATGACGAGGAAATAGAGGCGCTCACCACTTTTATCTTAAGCCTTTCCGAAGAGCATATCCCGCTTCAAATGCAGAAGCGTCTCGACTTGAAAGAAGAGCGGATTGAAAAAGGAAGGCTTCTGGTGTCCAAGCTCAACTGCACCGGCTGTCACGCGCTCGACGGCAAACCCGGGTCGCTCAGAGAGTCCATGGAAGACAAGGGGAATGCGCCGCCCGTGCTGGACGGGGAAGGCGCCAAAGTCCAGGAAAAATGGCTTCACGAATTTTTGAAAAATCCGGCGACGATCCGTCCGTGGCTTCGCGCGCGGATGCCGACGTTTGATTTGACCGAAGAAGAGACAAAAACCCTCGTGGAATATTTTGCAAACCTTGCGCACGAAGAAGTTTCTTACAAAGGTTATGAGATTCCGGCGCCGGCTCCTGAGAGGCTTGAGGCCGGCAAGACGCTCTTTACGAAGCTCCAGTGCGCCAAGTGCCACGAGATCAATGCCGCCAGTACTGCAATGGGAAGCTCATTTCTTGCGCCGGACTTGACGCTTTCCAGAGAGCGCTTAAAACCTGAATGGGTCAAACAATGGGTGACAGACCCCCAGGTGCTCCAAGAGGGGACGATGATGCCCACGTTCTTCCCCGAAGGCCAGTCTCCCATTACGGACATTTTCGGCGGCGATGCCAAGGAGCAGATAGAAGCGCTCCGCGATTATCTCTACACTTACGAAAAGGCCCCCGAATCCCAATAGCCCTTCCGACCAATTTCCGACCAATTTCCCCTCTTGACAATCATCTAAAAGGTATGTTATATTTTATTTGTAGGATATTATGCATATGACTTACCTATATATTATGTAAACCTATATTAGAAAGTTGGAGGATAAACATGATTACAACATCCACGGTAAAAGGGCAAATTGTTATTCCCTCGTCGGTAAGGCGTAAGTTCGGGATCAAAGAAGGGACCCGCATTCAAATTGACACCGATGAAAAAACGCATCACATTATTCTAACGCCCATCACGCGGGATTATATCTTTAGTCTCCGGGGCAGGTATAAAGGGAAAGGTCTTCTAAAAGCCTTGATGGATGACAGACAAAAAGAGCGGGATCGATAATGTCCAGAAAAGCAAAAGCCATTATTTTGGATTCCTGGGCCGTTATGGCTTATCTCGGTGATGAGAACGCAGGAGAGAAGACGGCGGAAATTATAGCGAACGCCCATGAAAATAAGATTCCTTTGAAGATGTCCATTCTTAATGTAGGGGAGGTCTGGTATACGATGGCACGTCGGACTTCTGAACACGAAGCGGATCAAGTCATCGATGAACTTCGCGAACTTGGGATCGAATTCATTGACGCCGATTGGAAAATGACCCGAATCGCTGCGAGCTATAAGTCAAAATATGAAATGTCCTATGCGGACTGTTTTGCCGCGGCCCTTGCGAGGGAGGAAAAAGCGGATCTGGTAACGGGCGACAACGAATTTAAAGAGGTAGAAATGGATATTAAGGTCATCTGGCTATGATAAGAAAAATACCCCTATTGCACACGAAACTCAGGTCAAACCATAGGTTTGAGTTTCCAATAGCCCTTTTATTGCAATCCACCGCTGAAGCAGTTATAATAAGGCCTGACAAATTTTAAGCCGCTTACTTTAATTTCCCTTAAGGAATACCAGGAGATAAAATCCATGAAAAATAGACAGAAGTTAGGGGTGTTTTTTACGGCGTTTACTGCGTTCCAAGTGAACGTGTATGCCGCAACTGTCACCGGTAAAATTGCTTTTGAGGGCCGGGCGCCGGCCGCCGAAACCATCAAAATGGATGCCGATGCCAGCTGTAAACTGGCCCATCCGGATGGGGCTAAGAGCGAGGAAGCGGTTGTTAACTCTAACGGCACACTTAAGAACGTATTTGTGTACGTAAAAGAAGGGGTGAGCGGCAAATTCGATGCTCCTAAAGAATCTGTGAAGTTTGATCAGCATGGCTGCCAATACACCCCAAGAGTACTTGGTATCCAGGTTGGCCAACCGTTAGAAATTCTTAATAGTGACCCCACGCTTCATAATGTGCACTCCTTGGCTACCAAAACCCAGCAATTTAATCTCGGCATGCCCATCCAGGGCATGAAGCTGAAAAAAACATTCACAGCCCCGGAAATCATGGTGAAAGTGAAATGCGAAGTACATCCCTGGATGGCGGGTTATATCGGTGTTCTTGATCATCCGTTCTTCTCGGCTACCGGCGGCGACGGAAGTTTCTCAATCAACAATCTCCCGCCGGGTGAGTACGTGGTGGAGGCCTGGCATGAAAAATACGGCACGCAGACTCAAAAGGTATCCGTCGCGGCCGATGGCGATGTCAAAGAACTGTCGTTTCAATACAAGGCCGCCTGAACAAAACGGGTGAATCGTCTGGTCCACAGCTATTCCAAATTTCTCTCCGCCGTAACCCTTGTTTTAATCATCGCCGGAGGACTGGTCACCAGCACGGAATCAGGTCTCTCGGTCCCCGATTGGCCACTCTCGTACGGTCAGTTTTTTCCGCCCATGGTCGGAGGCATCCGCTTTGAGCATACGCATCGCCTCATCGCCGGAATTGTCGGGATCCTGACATTTGTCCTGCTCGGCCTGCTTTTAAAAAATGAGGGGAGGGGATGGGTCAAGTGTTTGGGTGCGGCCGCGGCGCTTGCCGTCGTACTGCAGGCCATCTTGGGTGGGCTGACTGTCATCTATCTTCTCCCGACTCCTGTCTCCGTGGCCCATGCGTGCCTGGGACAGACATTTTTTTCACTGGTAGTCTCCCTCGTTCTTTTCACCTCGAAAGAGTGGGCGACCGCGCCTAAAATTGCTTCTGAAAATTCTGAATCGCTTAAGAGACTGCTGGCCACCACCTTCTTTTTTGTCTGTCTTCAGCTCATCGCAGGCTCCGTGGTGAGACACGCTCACGGCCGGACGCTCAATCTCCACGCCCTCCTTGCGTTCTTAATCGCAATCCACGTGCTTTTTATCTTGGTCCGCATCTTAAGGGACGCTGACTTGCAGCCGCTTGTCAACCATGTTCTTTTGCTGACGGGCCTGGTGACACTGCAGGTGTTTTCCGGAGGCGGCGCTTACCTCTTGACGCTCGTGATTGAAAAAGCGGCTTACCCCCGAACCAGCGAAGTGCTTATCACAACAGCTCACCAATCCATAGGTGCCGTGATTCTCGCCACGACACTGCTTCTTATGCTAAGATCTTTCAGGCTCCTGAAGCCTACTGAGTTACGTACAAGTCATGAATAAAAAAGCCTACTTGGAACTCACAAAACCGCGCCTCGTCCTCCTGGCGCTTTTGGCATCTATTTCTTCTTTTTACATGGCATCCAAAGGCGCGCTCGACACTGCACTGCTGTTTCACGCGCTGCTCGGGTCGGCGCTTGTCGGGGGAGGGGCCAACGCGCTCAATCAATTCATTGAAAGGGACCTCGACGCAAAGATGGCCCGCACGCAAAACCGGCCCATCCCGAGCGGCCGGGTCCCGGATAAGAAAGCGCTTCTTTTCGGCGCGCTTTTTTCACTCGGCGGACTGCTTTATCTCTTCCTTTTCGTAAATAAATTTACGAGTTTTGTGGGCTTTCTCGTCCCGGCCACCTACGTGTTTCTCTACACGCCGCTCAAGCGGAAAACGCCTCTCAACACGTTTGTCGGTGCCCTCTCGGGCGCTTTGCCGGTGCTGTTGGGCTGGACGGCCGTCAACCCTTCCCTTAACCTCGAAGCCATGATTCTTTTTTCCATTCTTTTTGCGTGGCAGATTCCGCACTTTCTGGCAATCGCCTGGGTCTACAAGGAAGACTACCTGAAAGGCGGCTTCAAAATGTTTGGGGCTGATGATTCCAGCGGCCAAACCCTCGGTTGGCACATTGTCGCGGCCAGCCTTGTTTTATTTGCGTTAAGCCTCGCGCCTACTTTCATGGGTATTACGGGACTTACGTATCTATTCATGGCTGTCTTTTTCGGAGTGAATCTCTGCGGCTTTGCCATTTACCTCGCCACGCACCGGCTTTCCTATGCCAAACAGTTCATCTACGCATCCATCATCTACCTTTTCACGCTCAATATTTCAATGGTTGTGGACAAAGCCGGATAAATATGAAAAACGGTAACGAGGGCCAGTCAACCGTGCTATGGTGGATCGGTTGGATTCTTCTCACGATCCTATCCTTCTTCGTATCCTGCTATTTCTGGACGGGTTTTATTGCCAAAAATGTAGGCGGCATGGACAAGCCCGGCGTGCCGGTTCTCTGGGTTACGGCCGTCTTCGGCAGTTGGATGGTGCTCTTGGTGCCCCTGATCGTCCTTATGTACAGCAAAGTCGATAAGGCTTACGAAGACGCGAGAATTGCGCGTGAAACAGCCGCGCTCGATAAGGCAAAAACGGCCTTTCGGGTGAGAAGTGTATTCGTTGAGCCCAAGAAACGAATCCTCACTAAAGCGTTATCCCAAAAACTAAAACAATTTCCCGAAACTCTTAAAAAAGCGCATCTAGTCACCGCAACTCTCAAAAACGGAAGAAGAGTGGAAAACGTGTTTGTCGTATACCGCAGGGAAGTGCTGGGCGTGTACGACCGGGATTCGCTCGATTTCGAGATAAAAGATATCGCCGACCTTGAACGGGCGGATCTCGGCCGGCTGCCCGACTTTAAATCTGAAAAATGGCTCAGGCTCGACGGGATCGGGGCCTATTGACAAACCCCCTCGATTATTTAACGGAACAAGCGGCCAGAAAAGCGCGGGAAACCGCCGGGGAGCGGGTGCAGAAAGCGCCGCGAAAAAAAACGCCTCCAAAACTCGCCGTCATTAATCAAAGCGGCTGCACCGGCTGTGAAGCCTGCATAGTTTTTTGCCCCGTTGACTGCATTGAAATAGTCCCGGGCATGAATTTTCACCCGCAAGTACAGCAAGTGGTGGAGGTGGATCTGGCGCGATGTATCGGTTGCGCGCTTTGCGCCAAAAATTGCCCCTGGGACACGATCGACATGCTGCCGTACGAGCAAGCGCTTAAAGAAGCGCCTCTCGTCACGATAAAAAGCGTTTGCGGCCAGCCAGCCGCCTCAGAGGCCTAACCGTCTTTCAATAAAATCCGCTACTTTTTTTTCCAGCCTTAGTTTATTGAGCGAATGAAGCTCCGGAATTCCTGCTGGACTTGTCACATTTACTTCGGTTAGATACCGGCCAATCACGTCAATTCCCACAAAATATAAACCGTGTTTCAGCAAAAGGGGGGCCATCTCGCAAACAAGTTTTTTGTCCCATGCCGTCAGCGGCGCTTTGTGCATCGAGCCGCCGGTCGAGAGATTGGCCCTAAAATCATGGCGCGGCGGCCGGCGAAGGAAAGCGCCGAGCGGTTCTCCGTTCAAAATGATAATTCTTTTATCGCCGTACCGGTCCGCCGAGACAAACCTTTGGATGATGACCTTTTCACGCCCCGAATGCGTCGCCGAATGCAAGAGAGATGCCAAGTTCCTGTCGCCACACGAAGTGGCGACAATCCCTACGCCTCCTTTTTCATTCAAGGGCTTCACGATCACTTTCGCCTTGAGGGAAGCAATAAAGGCTCTGGCGCGCTCAGGGTTTTCGGTGACAAAACTCTCCGGCGCATATTTTTTGAATCGGAGGCTAAAAAGCTTTTCATTACAGACGGCTATTCCCGCCGGATCGTTCAGAACAAAGACTGTATCTCTAATGTTTTCAAGGAGTTGCAATGCATAAAGATAGTCCGCATCAAACGGCGGCTCTTTACGTATAAAAATGCAGTCGACGCCTGCCAAATTAACCGGATGTTTTGAAAGAGGCGAGGGGAGATAACCTTTTTGGGCGTTTAATCTGGCCGAAGCTGCATAAGCCCTCGGAGCAGCGTCCGCCCAGAAAAGATCCTTGCTTTCAAAATAAGATACCTCGTGACCGCGCTTTTGAAGCTCGAGCATCATCCAAAACGAGGAATCCTCGTTTACTTTGACATTGTGCGTCGGGTAAAGCAAGAAAGAGATTTTCATAAAACTGTTTTTATTATAGCATAAGCTTACTATGGATAAATTTTTGAAGCAATATTTCATCGACGGTTGTAAGAGGTCGGACGATCTCCAGGTCGGTGTCGAATGGGAAAAGATCGGAGTCTGCAAAGATTCCGGAAAAGCCATCGGTTACTCGGGACCCCGGGGAGTCGAGACGATCTTCAAAAAGTTGATGGATCGTTTCGGCTGGCAGGGTGTCTATTCGAAACAAAACATTATCGCGCTTAAAAAACAAGCGGCCTCGATCACGCTGGAGCCCGGGGGGCAGATTGAACTGAGCGGACAAAAAGCGTTTTCGCTGGATGAAAACGCGTCGGAACTTTACGCGCATCTCGAAGAATTAAAGAAAGTTTCGGAGCCGCTCGGGATTGCGTGGCTGGGGATCGGCGTTCAGCCGATCAGCAAACTTGAAGAAATCGAATGGGTGCCTAAAGAGCGCTACAAAATCATGCGGGAGGCTCTGAAAAAGAGGGGAGCGCTGACTTACCGCATGATGAAACAAACCGCCTCGATCCAGATATCGCTCGATTATACGGATGAAAAGGACGCAGCGGAAAAATTCAGGCTTGCGATGGCATTCTCGCCGGTGCTCGTCGGAATCTTTGCCAACTCTCCGGTTCTGGAGGGAAAAATAACCCCGTTTTTATCCGCGCGCACGCATATCTGGTCACAAACCGCGCCCGAACGCACCGGCATTCTCCAAAAGGCGTTTGATCCGGATTTTAAATTCGACGATTACGTCGAATATGCGCTCGACGTGCCGCTTCTTTTTATCATGCGCGACGGAAAATGGATCCCCGGAAACGGCCTCTCGTTCCGGACTTATTTAAAAAAAGGGCTTCGCGGCCACACCGCCGCGCCCGAGGACTGGAATCTGCATCTGACCACGATCTTCACGGACGCAAGACTTAAAAACTACATCGAAGTGCGAAGCGGGGATTGCCAAAAGAAAGATCTCGGGCTTTCGATCCCGGCGCTTTTGAAAGGGATCTTCTACTGCCAAAAATGCCGGGCAAAGGCCTGGGAAATGCTTGCGCCTTATTCTTATGAACAAAGATTGAGATTGAGGGACGAGGCCTCCAAAAAAGGCCTGAATACTGTCTTTGGAAAAAAGAAGCTGGGGGAACTTGCCTGGGAATTCGTCGGACTCGCCGAAGACGGGCTTAGGCGGCTGGCCGAAGAAAAACCATTGCTTAAAAACGATTTGAAGTATCTTGCGCCGCTGAAAAACCTGCTGAAAGCCGGCCTCACACCGGCCGAGGTCTTGATTCGCTGTTTCCGGAAGGCGTCATCCCAGCGGGAGAGGCTTGAAAAAATCCTCCACTGCGCGGCGATTTGACCCCGCCACTCAAAAACATTTGCTATAATACCCGGCATGCCAAAAAGTAGAAATAATAAGAAGGTCAAGGCGCTTTTGTTTGATCTGGGCAAAGTGATTGTCGAGTTTGACTTCACGCCTGCGTTCGAGCGGCTTTCAAAACACTGCGCCCGGCGCCCCGAGGAAATAAAAAACGTTTTCTTGTGCTCGGGTCTCGAAGTGCTGTACGACGGCGGAAAAGTTTCGACGCCCGAGTTTTACAGGCGGGTCAAAAAAGCGCTGGGCCACCGGCTTGATTTTCCACGCTTCAAAAAAATATGGAATGAGGTATTCACGCTCAACAGGGAAATGGCCGGGATCATTCGCAAGGTCAAAGAAGACCACCGCCTGGTGCTCATTTCAAACACCAACGCGATGCACTTTGATTATCTCCGCGTGAAATACCCATTGCTCGGGCAGTTTGACCGCTTTGTTCTTTCTTACAGGGAAAAAGTGCGAAAACCCGACCCCAAAATTTATAAAAAGGCCATTGAGGCCTGCCGCGCGGCTCCCGGAGAAATCCTGTACATCGACGACCGGGAGGATTTGACGAACGCGGCGGCCGCGCTCGGGCTTCACACATTCACTTTCAAGAAAAACCCCGGCGAACTTTTAAAGAAAATGGCACGATTGGGCATCTCATGCTGACAACCGCCTGCAGGGCCGCAAAACTCGCCGGAAAACTCTTAATGGCCTCTTACGGCAAGTTGAAAAACTCCCAAATAAGCACAAAATCCAAAAACGATTTTGTTACCGAACTCGACAGAAAATCCGAGGCGCTGATCATTTCCATCATCAAGAAACGTTTCCCAAGCCACGGGATCCTCGCGGAGGAAGGAAGTTCCGATAAAGGCGACGGAACGCTCTGGATCATCGACCCGCTGGACGGCACGTCGAACTACATCCACCAGTTCCCGATGTTTTCGGTTTCCATCGGAATTCTGCAAAAAGGCAGGCTCGAGGCCGGGGTCGTGTATGACCCCGTGCATGATGAAATGTTCACCGCCCAAAGAGGGAAAGGCGCCTTTCTGAATAAAAAAAGGGTGCACACCACCCGCGTAAAACATCTGGCGGACGGCCTCGTGACCACCGGGATTCCGTTTAGGGCGCGCGACCGCTTTGATGAGTATTTAGCCTCATTTGAAAAAATATCCTTAGGCAGCGTCGGCTTACGCCGCGCCGGGTCGGCGGCGCTGGATCTTGTCTATGTCGCCTGCGGGCGCTTTGACGGCTTCTGGGAAATCAACCTTTCTCCCTGGGACATCGCGGCGGGCGCCTTAATCATCGAGGAGGCGGGCGGGAGGGTGACCGACATGTGGGGAAACCCCGATTACCTGAAAAGCGGCGACATCCTGGCCTCCAACGGGTTGATCCATAAGGAGCTGTGCGCAATCACCTCAAAAACTTTCACAAAACTTCATAGGAACAAGCTATCCTCCTTCGCTGAAGCTTCGGAGGATGAGCAAGATTGTTCAAGGCCATGATTGGGGGGTGCTCATGCCTCTCTTCCTAGAGGATGACCAGATGTGCTATGCCTGCGGCAGGCACAACCCCCAGGGGCTAAAAATCAATTTTGAGCATCCGAAGAAAGGGACGCTCAAGGCGGCGGTGGTTTTTTCCAAGCACCACCAGGGTTTTAAAAACATCGTTCATGGGGGCATGATGGCGCTGGTTCTGGACGAAATAATGGTCAATCTGGCCTGGAGAGAGGGTATTCCTGCCATGACCGGTGAGCTTTTCGTAAGGCTGAAAAAAGCGGCTAAAATAGGCCAAAAAGTGCATTTGGAGGGGCATCTGGAGGACGGGGGAGAGGGTAAAAGGGTGTTTTACGCAGCGGCCACGGCCAAAAACGACTCGGGAGAGCTCTTGGCCTCCGCCAAGGCCACGTGCATACGAATTAAGGATCAAGATATCAAACTTGAAGCGCCGTCCAAATCGAGTTAAACTAAGCTTTATGCCCTACATTTCTCTCAGACTGGTCGGCAAGCTTTCCAAGGAACAAAAAACCCAGATCGCGAAGGAATTTTCCGAAACCTTGGAAAAAATCGCCGGCAAACCCAAGAATTCCACCTATCTCGTCTTTGATGAGGTTGACAAGGAAAACTGGGCGCACGGCGATAAGCTTTTTGGCTAAAGAAAGTCCCGATGCCAATCGAAAAGCAGCTTTCAGTGTTTATGGAGAACAAGCCCGGCCGGCTGTCAAAGATGTGCAACACCCTGGCCGATGCGGGCATCAACATCCATGCGATGACCGTGCACGACACGGTGGACCACGCGATCGTGCGCCTCATCGTCGACCAACCCACGAAAGCGCTGATCATTTTGGAGGAGGAAGGCGACCATATCGTGGCGCAGGACGTGGTGATTGTTGAAATTGAAAACAAGCCCGGAATCATCTCGATGATCGCGAAGAAACTTTTCCGCGCCGACATCAATATCGAGTACGCCTATTGCACCGCGACTAAAAACCAAGATTTAGGGTGCCTGGTCATCAAAACCAAAGACCCCGAACAGACCGTCGAAATCCTCGAAGAATCCGCTTGAGCCGCTTCCAAAAAGTTTTATTATTTTCCCAGGCTTTGAGCGTTTGTTTTCTCAATCCCGTTTTTGCGCTGGACAAGCAATCGGCCCTCGTGCACGAGGTCTTGACAGGAGATTCCGTGCGCCTGCAGGGCGGAAAAATTTTAAAATACGCCGGCATCCAGGCGCCTCCGCTGCAAAGCGTGCTTCCGCTGGTCCGCCAGTACGGAGAAAACTCACTCGCTTTCAATAAAGCGCTGGTAGAAGGGGAGAGCCTTCTGATTGAATGGGGTCCCCAGCTAAGGGACGCCCCGAACCATCTTCTCGGGTACGTGTTTTTGGAAGACGGCACCTTCGTCAACGATGAACTTCTGAAGTCAGGAAACGCGCGCATGCGTATCACACCCCCCAACACCCGATACTCAGGCATTTTTCGTCAATCGGAGCTGGGAGCGCGCCGCTCCAAAAAAGGCCTCTGGAAAGAAGAACCCGAAAACCCCTATCTCAAAAGCGAGTACCTGGGGGAGAAAAACACGAAGATTTACTACTTCCCGACCTCGCCGGAGCTCGACCGCATTCCGCAGGCCAACCTGGTCACGTTCCGCTCAAGGGTCGAGGCTAAGGCCGCCGGCTACCGGGCCTGTTCCACCTGCAAGGAAGACGAAAAATCCTATTTTGGATAATAATAGGACGCCATATTTATTGACAAACCGAAGCCCTCTGCTATATACTTTTTGAAAAGCGGTCAGGAAGAAAAGGAGAAATACACGCATGTCCAAAGGTGTCGTGAAGTGGTTCAGCAATCAAAAAGGTTATGGTTTCATTACCCCGGACGGGGGCGGAAAAGACGTGTTTGTCCATCATAGCGCAATCCAAGGCGACGGCTACAAGACCCTGGACGAGGGCCAAACGGTCGAGTTTGAGATCACCCAAGGACCCAAGGGCGAGCAGGCGGCCAACGTCCAAAAGACATCGAAATAGAACAAGGAGGATCAAAACCATTGGCCAACACCGATAAACCGAATCTTCAGGACCGCCGCGAATACTTCAGAGTAAATTTTAAAACCCCCGTGGAATTCAGGACTTATCCGTCCAAGGCGCCGCAAGCCCAGAGGGGATCCTCGCAAAATATCAGCCAGTCAGGAATCCTGTTTCAGACCGAAAACATTCCGCCGCAGCTGTCGAGCCTCGTCTGGATGAACCTGGATATCCGTACCTTAAGTATCTGCAAGGAAATCGAAAGAAAGGCGCTGGTTCTGAATAACGGCCTCGTCGGCAAAGTGGTCCGGGTCGAGGAAGACGCGGACAACATGAGGCTTTATGACATTGGCGTCTGTTTCCTGACTCGGGACAAAAAAGAATCCAGCGAAATCAAAGAGATCGCCGCAACACTCGTCAAGACTTCCCAATAAAACCCGCTCTAACCGTTATTTTGAGGTCGCCGGGGCGACCGAAGAATCTCAAAATGACCTTGTTCTCTCCATTCTTAATGTCTTATAATGTATATTATGTTAAGTATTATAGGGGAAGAGTCCGTAAAAAAACCCCTTGCCACTGGGCTTGGCCCAATAATTAGAATACCACCGTTACGCGGGAAATATATTCACTGGCCGTTTCATCATCAGGTGAAGTATACATATCACCCGGCTTAAACCAGTTCGCGTAAAACGAGAAAGTCACGTCTTCCGTATAGGCGTAAACGATGGACGTGTCGATTTCCCACCCCTGCTCATCACTCAAAACCGATGTATTGGGGTTCGTGGTTGTCGTATGCATATCGTCCGGCGACCAAATATAGTAGAAAGTTCCGGACAGTTTAAGATCTTCCAACGGGCTAATGGCGCCGGTGACCGAAACATGCTCCATGTTTTGACCTGTCGCCTGGTCGTTGGTGCTAGCCGTGCCATAGTAGGTCTCAAGGTACTCGTGGATCCAGCCATAGGTCGGTCCGCGGAACGGCCCATTCCAGCCGCCAAATTCAGCGGTTGTGGCACTGAGATCCGACTCCCCCGACATAAGCACGTATTCCAGTGTTATTTCGGGCTTCCAGGTGTAATCCCAACGGTAGGTTCCGAAGATATCCACCGCCCAAGCCGACCGGTCACGATCCGGATTAGCCAATGCCGCACGGTAATTGCCGAACTGATAGGCCAATTCGCCGCCCAGCGTGATCTGGGAGATCGGATCAAACTGGACACGGCCGCCGATCGTGTGAGTCTTATTGCTCTCCTGCGAGACTGTCGCAGTCGGAGCATTCGTCGCCCTGTCAATCTCACTGACAAAATAGCCTTCAGCGACGGCATTGTACTCCGCGAACTTGTAATTCACGTTCGCGATGTAAAGATCCCTATCGTCCTCGGGGTTGTGCGCATTCTCGTCAATCTTGGAATATACAAAATCCAGCGTCCAAGGGTTGAAATCAAGCGTCGCGCGGATCGCGTCAAAAGACTGGATCTGCGTGAATTCATCCGCTTGCGTCGCCCCTTGAGGGTCCTGAGGGTTCCAACCGATGATAAACCCGCGGCCGAACAAGAGATCCTGACGGCCGATGGTCAGCGTCAAAGGAGAATAAAAGATCTCCTTCATCTGCACGTACGCGAGGTCCAGCAGGATGTCAAACTCGGCGGCTGCGATGGGTGTTGCGACCGATTCAATAGCCGCAAACGAATTGGCATTCCAGTCTCTTTGGTTTATCAAGTTAATCACGGTCGAGACGTTGTCCGTCAAATCCGCGGCTACCTCAATCTGGGTGATGGACATGAAATACTCGTCACCTTCTGACTTATAATTCACATCTCCCACGGCGCCATGATCAAAATCGGTAGTGCCCGCCGGAACAACGCCGATGTCATTGTTGTCGCGCAAATCGAAGTTGTTGCGATAAAACCAGTAAGCGTCGATCGAGCCGCTCACCTTCACGTTCTGAGTTTCGGCATACACAGGCGCCGCCACGGCCAGAACGAGCGCCAAAACAAATAACGCTCTTAAAAGTTTCATGGATGTTTCCTCCGCATGTTTTAACACGTCGATGTTACTGTAGGATATTGTATTTTCCAATGTTAAATCAGTGTAACGGCTGTATTAAAAATAAAAGGCTGGGTGCTAACCGGCAAAGCGATTGGTAATCGGCATTCTCCGGTCGCGGCCGAAGGCCTTGGGGGTGATTTTGACGCCGGGAGGCGCTTGACGGCGCTTGTACTCGTTGCCGTCGACCATTCGTTTGATTTTATAAGCCGTGCTCTTGGCGATTCCTTTTTTGATAATGCGGTTTATCGGCATGTTCTTTTCCACATAACATTCCAAGAAGCGGTCGAGCAATCCATAAGGCGGCAGTATATCCTGGTCCTTCTGGCCCAAGCGAAGTTCAGCGGTCGGAGCGCGCTTCAGGATGCTTGCGGGAATCGAATCCTTTGGAGCTGATAGGTTGCGAGTGCGCGCCAGCCTGAAAACCAGTGTCTTGGGCACGTCCTTCAGCACGGCAAAACCGCCCGCCATGTCGCCATAAAGCGTGCAATAGCCGGTGGCCATCTCACTCTTATTGCCGGTGGTCAGAACCAGATACCCGTACTTATTGGAGAGCGCCATCAGAAGATTGCCCCGGATTCGCGCCTGAAGGTTCTCCTCTGTCACACCCGTAACGGACTCATGAAGCACGCGTTCCATTATTTCCAGGTAGCTTTTTAAAACGGCCTCGATGCCAAACTCAAGACAATGAATCCCCAAATTTCCGGCTAAGCGTTTGGCGTCCGACAAAGTTTCGCCTGAGGTATAAGGAGAAGGCATCGTGACGCCTATCACATTTTGAGCGCCCAGCGCGTCCACCGCGATTCGGGCGGCAAGCGCCGAATCAATGCCTCCGCTCAAACCTATCAGCACCTTCTCAAACCTGTTTTTTCGGATATAATCGCCCGTCCCGAGCACCAATGCTTTGTAAACCTCTTCTTCGAGACTTAAACGGCCGGCCTTTGAGGCCCGCTTTTTCAGAGCAGAAGCGGCAGGCCATACGCGTTTGATTGAAGAATAGGAAGCGGGCACGGAAGTCCGCGCGGTTTTCCCGGAAAACGGCTTCACCGGAATATCAACGGTCAATAATTGTTCTTCGAATGGATTCGCTTCCGCCAAAATTTTCCCCGAGCGGTCCAGCACAAGGCTCCTCCCGTCAAAAACAAGCTCATCCTGTCCGCCTGTCAGGTTTCCATAAACAACGGGCGCCTGGATCCGCGCCGCAAGCCTCTTAAGCAAAGAAATCCTTTCTTTCTGTTTACCGGCATGATAGGGCGAAGCGGAAATATTTACCAAGAGTGAAACCGCATCCCGGTATTCCTTATGATAGACGAACGAATTCTTTTGCCAAATATCCTCGCAAATGCTGACACCCAGCCGCACGCCGCCAAAATCAATGACGGCCGGCGCAGTCCCCTGGGTAAAATAACGCCGCTCGTCAAACACGCCGTAATTGGGCAATTCCGCCTTGTGGTAAATATGTATGATTTTTTTGTCGGCGAGCACAGCCGCCGCGTTAAAAAGATTTCCGCACGAATCACGATCCACAAACCCCAACACGGCTATCAGCGAACCCGTAAACGGCAAAACTGATTTTAACGCCTTGATATTTTCGCGCACAAAATTTTCACGAAACAGGAGATCCTCGGGGGGATAGCCGGTCAACGTAAGCTCGGGGAAAATTACAAGATTCGATTTGTGATTCCGGGCTTTCCGGAGCGAGGCCCTCACCTTCCCAGCATTGGCCGGGATATCACCCACCGTGGTGTTGATCTGCGCCAACGAAGCCCTTAATCGTACAAACTTTTTCGAAGTCATAGATATAAATTCGTCAAAACTACCGCTTGTGGATAAGATTCATGAATTCCATGCGGGTCGAACGATCGCTCCGAAAGACACCCAGCATCGTACTCGTCACGCAAACCGAATTTTGTTTCTCCACTCCGCGCATCGCCATGCAAAGATGGAGCGCCTCGATGATCACCGCCACGCCCAAAGGCTCCAGCGCCTCTTTCAGGCAATTGGCAACTTGGCTGGTGAGGCGCTCCTGAACCTGGAGCCGCCGCGCGAACATATCGACGATTCTGGGGATCTTGCTCAGGCCCACGATCTTTCCTTTAGGAATATAGGCCACATGGCATTTCCCGTAAAAAGGCAGCAGATGATGTTCGCAGAGACTGAAAATATCGATGTCCTTCACAACCACCATTTCATCGTACGGCTCGTTAAAAACAGCCTTGTTCAGTATGTCTTCCGACTTGAGGCCATAACCGCCGGTGAGGAACCGGTAGGAAGCTTCCACCCTTTCCGGGGTTTTTTTAAGTCCTTGCCGGTCCGGGTCTTCTCCCAGGGAAAAAAGAAGCTGTTTGGTAAGTTCGCTGATTCCGGCCTTTTTCATAGTGGCAGTGATGATACGATAAAACCCGCCCTCCCCATCGCGGGAAGAGCGGGTTTTAGAGAACAGGCTTTATTCCAGACGAGCCTTTTCAGGATTGACCAACGGCTGTTTCTTGGGAATCCAGAACGTGATCAGGTCAATCACGCCGGCACCCGTACGATGAAGTGCCCTGCGGGCACCTATCGCGCCGCCCGCAACCACACCGGTGAGCTGCTCACCCGTGCTCTTGCCTTTGGCGGCTTCCGCATGGGTGTTGTCCAAAATCTCCACCCAACCCGTGCTGGCATTTCTTGAACCCACCTGAACGTTCTTGACTTGCGCCTGACCGCTTTGATTGGCGTCAGTGCCGCTGTCCGCGAACGCCGGGATGCCCATCGCAACCGCGACGAACAACAATAACGCTAAAGCAACTAATTTCTTCACTTATTTCCTCCTTGCAGTATATAAAAATACTAACCGCAGCTACTTTATCACACGCGCTTTTTCAATGCAAGTATTTTTTATTTCAAAAACTTTTATTAATTTTCTACTAATTCTTAGCGATATTATCTAAAATTAACAAATTGTAAATCGATGCCGAAATCCTGTTTCTTCAAGAACGCGATCGCCGCCTGCAAATCGTCGATTTTGACTGCCTGCACGCGAACCTGTTCCGATTGAATCGCCGGCTGAACTTTCATCTTAAGATCCTTGACCGATTTCACGATCTCTTTGGCCTTCTCGTTTGGGATCCCGTTTTGCACCGTGACGATTTGTTTCACGGAACCGCCCGCCATCCCCGTCTCAAGCCTGCCAAACTGAAGCGCCCTGAGCGACACGCCGCGCTTGGCGCATTTTGTCTGGAGCATATCGATCAATGTTTTCAACCGAAATTCATTCTCCGTCTTGAACGTGACTGTCTTCTGCGTTTTATCAAGCTCAATGGAGCTCGCAGAGCCCTTAAAATCAAAGCGGTTCCCAAGCTCTTTTCTCGCCTGTTGGACCGCATTGTCCAGCTCCTGCATGTTGACTTCGGACACGATATCGAACGAATGATCTTTGGATCCCATGGTTGTCAGCCCGCCGCGTAACGACGAGTCAGTGTGAAAATAAAAAGACCCGCCATAAAGGGCCCCGAAAACGCTTCCATCGCCACTAAGATCTTAACCCACAAAAAAGTCTTCGGGATAAAATCTCCGAAACCGACGGTGGTGAATGTAATGAAGCTAAAATAAATACTGTTCCAGAAACCAACCGGCCCTTCGCTGTTTTCTACCGTAGGCCGTACGGCATCCAAAAGAAAATAAGCAAACCCAAATATAAGCACGATACCGAGCGAGGACAAAATAACCCTAACCGGCTTCTCCGTGTATCCTGAAAGAATATCCATGAATAGAGACGGGACGAAGCGGATGTCCTTTGTTTCGAAAAAATGTTTGCGCTCCATCGTGAGTTCCCGATAGGCCGCCCAGCTTGCATCCTCAGTCAAGCCTTTTTGGTAAAAATACCGCTTGAGGTTCCTATAAGATTCATTCGCCATCAAGGTGTTTGTCTCTGACAGATAAGTTTTTGGCTTTTTCCCGGAGGACTCAGGATCAAAAAAATTTTTTCTTTTTAAATTGTTAGCGCCCATAATATCCGCGTTCCACAGAACCGCGCCGCATAAACTCGCTCCCATGAAATCAACTTCTTTGAAGTGGGCCTCCACGAAATATGATTTCCCAAAATCCGAGTGGGAAAACGAACAATGGTTAAAAAGAGCTCTCGTAAAAGTGGACCCCTGCAATTCGCCCCCGACAAAATCACAATGACTGAACTTAGCGCCGATCATATCGCAGCCCACAAGCGTGGTGCCGACAAAAAGGCAATGAGCGATTTCCGCCTGGCTAAAACTCGAACCCTTAAGGTCTAGGCCGGAAAAATCTAAATGCCCACATTCAACCTTCTTTAGGTTCAGAGAAACACTTCCAGGCCCGAGTACTTTCAGCGCATCGCCCAAATTTGACAAGTAGGACCTCTTGTCCGCGTGCGCCCAGCAATGCGAAGAAAAACTAAGCGCTGTTTCCTGGCAATTCAAAAATTTACAGTTTAAGGAAGGGATGTCTTGAGACATACATGGTTTTTGACGCTCGAACCTATTTCGCTCAAATCCCGGATAATCGTTATTCCTTTTTTTTCGAGCGTAGAAATTTTTTCCTTCGCGCTGCCGCTGGAGCCTGAGACAATGGCGCCGGCGTGCCCCATCCGTTTGTCTTTTGGGGCCGTAATTCCGGCAATGAACGCGAATACCTTCTTTTTCATTTTGTTCTGGATAAAATCGGCGGCCTCTTCTTCCTGGCTTCCCCCGATTTCACCGATCAGGAGCACGGACCGAGTGCTGGCATCCTTCTCAAACATCTCGAGAAGGTCTATAAATCCAGTTCCAATCACGGGGTCACCGCCGATGCCAATGCAGGTAGTCTGCCCAAGCCCCGCTGAGGTCAATTGCCACACCGCCTCATAAGTCAGCGTGCCACTGCGAGAGATCACGCCGACAGAGCCTTTTTTATGGATGTAGCCGGGCATAATACCGATCTTGCATTCATCGGAAGTAATGATCCCCGGGCAATTGGGCCCTATAATCCTCACCCCCTTGGCTTGGGCATATTCAACGGCCTTCACCATATCAAGCGTCGGAATGCCTTCCGTGATGCAAACCACAAGCCTTATGCCGTTGTCCACCGCCTCCAAAATGGCCGATAAAGCAAAAGGCGCCGGAACAGTGATCATCGAGGCAGTGGCCCCGGTGCTCTGCACGGCCTCCCTGACCGTATTGAAAACCGGTATTTTTCCGACAAAACTTCCTCCCTTTTTGGGAGTCACGCCGCCGACAAGTTTTGTTCCGTACTCCAGGCATTTTTCTGAATGAAAACTGCCGGCTTTTCCGGTGATACCCTGGCAAATGACTTTGGTGTTTTTATCAATAAGAATGGGCATGGGCTAATGCGTATTCTTTGGCTTTTTTGACGGACATCTCGGCGGCTTCCTTGATTGTCTGGCAAGAAATAATCGACAAATTGGAATTTTTCAGGAGCGCTCTCCCCTCTTCTACGCGCGTGCCTTCCAGGCGGACCACGAGCGGAACCTGGTGTTTAATTTCCCTGGAGGCCTGGATCACACCTTCCGCAATCACATCGCATTTCATGATCCCGCCAAAAATATTCACTAAAATCGCCTGCACGTGCGGGTCTTGCAAAATAATTTTAAAACCCTCACTCACCTGGGCCGTGGTGGCGCCGCCGCCCACATCCAGAAAATTGGCGGGCTCGCCGCCTGCAAGCTTGATCATGTCCATCGTGGCCATCGCAAGTCCAGCCCCATTTACGAGACAACCGACATTGCCGTTCATGGACACATAACTCAAGCCGGATTCTTTCGCCTTTCGCTCGCGTTCATCTTCCTCCTCAGGATCCTTCATTGCCTGTATCTCCGGATGGCGAAAAAGCGCGTTGTCATCAAATACCATCTTGGCGTCAAGCGCCAGCACCCGATCCCCCTCCACCAAAGCCAGCGGATTAATCTCACAGGTTGAGGCGTCCTTTTCCAAAAAAAGCTTTGCAAGTTTTTCAGTGATGGATACAATCTGCCGAGGGAGTGCACTATTCGAATAAAGCGGTTGAATCGAAGATAATATTTGCTCTGAAGAAGGGAGTTTGTTGGGAGAAAAATGTATCTTGTGAATCGCCGAAGGGTTCTTTGCCGCCACTTCTTCGATTTCGACACCACCCTCTTTTGAAAAAAGAATCACGGGTTGATTCTTCGCGCGATCCACAACAATCGCCAAATAATACTCTTCGCGGATCGGCTTGTCCTCGGTGATTAAAATAGATTTGACTATTTTCCCCTCGCCTGCGGACTGATAAGTAGAAAAAAGCTTCCCGAGAAATTTATCCGTGAAAACCCCCGCTTCTTCCGGATTTTTGACTTTTTGGACTCCGCCGGCCTTGCCGCGGCCGCCCATCAGCACCTGGACTTTCACGACGCAATTCGGACTGGCATGGCGGCTAAAGGCGGTGCGGGCGGCCTTGGAATTGAAAACCACCTCTCCCGAGGGGATGGGGATGCCGTATTCGCTTAAGAGTTGCCTTGCGTGATATTCATGAAGTTTCATCTTTTATAGGAGCCCCAGCGATTTGAGCTCTTCAATGCCTTGCTTGACTTTGTGGGCGGACAGCTCAAGCGCTTTCTTTTCGTCGGCGGTGAGCGAAATCGTCACCACCCTCTCCACGCCCTTTTTGCCCAATTCGGCGGGGACTCCGAAATAGATATCCTGAATGCCGTATTCCCCGTTCAAATAAGCGCAAACAGGCAGCGTCTTCTTCTCGTCACTAAGCAGCGGTTTCACCATTTCAGCCACGGAACTGGCGGGCGCATAAAAAGCGCTGCCTGTTTTCAGCAAAGCGACGACTTCCGCGCCCCCGTCGCGCGTTCTCTGCTCGATTTGGGCAAGCTCCTGAGACGGGATCAGCTCCTTAACGGGCTTATTTTTAAAAGTGGAATGACTGGATACGGGCACCATCAGGTCCCCATGCCCGCCCAAAACGACCGCATTCACTTCGCCGGGCCTGGTCTCAAGCCGCTCCGCGATGAAGTAACGCATCCGCGCGGTATCCAATACGCCGGCCATTCCAAAAACTCTCTCAGGATTAAACCCCGTTGTCTTAAACGCCAGATACGTCATGAGATCCAGGGGATTTGTCACCACCATCACTTTGGAGTCCGGAGCATACTGCTTGATATTTAAACACACTTCCTTGATGATCTTGGCATTCAGAGATAAAAGATCCTCGCGCGTCATGCCGGGCTTGCGCGGCAATCCGGCCGTCACGACCACAATCTCGGCGCCGGCAACGTCCTTGTATTCATTCGTGCCGACGATGCGCTTGTCATGGCCTTCAATCGGCGCCGATTCCATGAGATCAAGCGCCTTGCCCTGAGGCATGCCCTGCACGACATCAAACAACACGACATCCGACAAACCTTTTTCCAAAATTCTCTGAGCGGCCGTCGCGCCCACCTGGCCCGCTCCAATCACCGCCACAAACGGCTTCCTGATTTTCATTTAAATCTCCCCTTGACTCTCTTGGCTTCCGCCGGGCCGGCCAACGTCGATCTTCTGCATCAAAGACATGGGCCGCCTCCGGATAGACCAAAGGGGAGCTGCCGCATCGAATCAAGGCAAACTCCCCTTTTAAGGTTATGGCTATGGAACTTTGTGAAATAAAACCTACTGATTCTCTTCGGCGGCTTTAATCGGAATCTGAACGGTTTCAGACGCTGTCTGACCCGTCGTCTCAAGCGTTCCGACCACAGGCTGCGCAATCACTCCCCCGACGTCCCCTTTGGCGATGTTCTCACCGGTTCCTGAGAGGACCTTTTCGCCGGTGTTATTCAGCGTGTTGGCCGTCATTTCTCCCGTTTCTTGAGTGGCCTTCACCGGATAGTTAAATAATCTTCTGAAAAAACCCGTTAAGCTGTTTTCCGTATCGCTCGCCGCAAAAGCCGTCGAAACAAGAAACAATGAAAAAAATCCGATCAGTGAGACTCCAAGCACCTTCTTTGAAAAATGAGACATTAAGAAACCTCCTCGTTGATTTGATAAAACATTATAAAAATTGC